>Ga0315277_10000074_pt1 | contig 158370 bp, 114 predicted proteins | sample YL17G05_15_MG_FD_203695 | JGI IMG/M metagenome (GOLD analysis project Ga0315277, IMG submission 203695) | Sediment microbial communities from Yellowstone Lake, YNP, Wyoming, USA - YL17G05_15 | ecosystem: Environmental > Aquatic > Freshwater > Lake > Sediment | place: USA: Wyoming | collected...
AAGAGTCCGGCTCCGAAACGGCAAAAACACAGCCGGCTGCTACCGGAGCATCGGAAGATATGGCGCTTTATACCAAGTACGACTTCGTCCCCGGCGACAAGGTTATCTTCTACGACGACCTCTCCGGTGAGGAAATGGGTGAGTTCCCCTCCCGGTGGAGGCTCGATTCCGGAGTCTTCGAGATTGCCAAGCAGGGGGACAAGAAATACATCCTATGCACGGACAAGGGTTCCATCCGCCCCAAGATCGCAACCGGTCCCCTTCCGCCGAAGTACACGATAGAAATGGAGTTTTACAACAAGGGGGGGGATACGAGAGGACACTGGTTCTTCATTAAATGGTATAACGACCAGAATCAGGAGATCGGCAACTTCTTCATACAGGATAAGCACAGAACCAACCTCAGGCTCATGGATAAGGACATTGCCTCCAAAGAGCTGAGCGCACCGCTTTCGGGGGGGATCCACACCATGCGCGTCATGGCTACGCAGAGCACCATGAAATGTTACATCGACAACGAGCGGGTAGCCAACGTGCCCGCGGTCGAGGGCTTCAAACCGGTGGACTTCGGGGTTTATATGGATCCCTGGCTGGACGAGCCCAACAATCCGATGCTGATCGGCACGTTCCGCTACGCCGAAGGGGGAAAGACTCTAAAGCAGCAGCTGGATGAGGCAGGCCGGATCGTCACCCACGGCATCCTGTTCGACTCCGGCTCGGATAAGATCAAAGGGGAATCGTACAAAACGCTGGCGGATATCGGTGCGCTGTTGAACGAGAATCCCACGTTACGTCTGTCCATAGAAGGGCATACCGATTCCGACGGAGCAGAAGACTATAACATGACCTTGTCACAAAAGAGAGCAGCATCGGTGAGGGACTATCTTATCGCCAACTATAAGATTGTTCCTGAGCGTCTTGAATCCAAAGGTTGGGGCGAATCGAAACCGATCGACACCAACGATACCCCCGAGGGAAAGGCAAACAATCGCCGTGTGGAATTGGTGAAGTTGTAACTGGATAAAACGCCCGACACGAAGGTCGGGCGCTACGCATTTGAAGAACGGAGACGCTTAATCTGAGAAACTGGTGTTTCTGACCTTACTGACCTTACTGGTGGTGGCTTAATTTTTCTCCAGTGGTCCGGCGGCAAGAGCTATGCTGTTCATACCAAAGGGCATAGCGGACTTGCGATACTGGTGTTTCTGACCTTTCTGGCATTACTGGTGGTTGTTTTTCAATTTTTTTCATCTTTAGTGTTTTGAAAACTGTGTATGCAAAATATACTCATCTCCTATAAATACCGGAGCTATCCTATTCACCATTAAAGTTGTAGTTAATTTGCTCTTTGTAGCAAGAGAGACAACAGGTTAGTTTGAAGGTCAGGTGCCCTGCGCCCAGACGAGCTCCCTACGGGCGTTGCTGTCCGAGCACCTGACAAATAAAAGTGTCAGGAGCAGGGTGCTCCTGACATAATAACTATTTTAAAATCGGTGTATTATGCCGCAGTTTTGCAGCTTACAAGTCTTATGAAGAAACTATATAAGCAATAGTTGGGTCGCTTCTGCTTAAACTCGTTTTTAAGAAATACTTATATTTTGCTTAAAAGAATAAGCATATGATTGACTGGAACACACTCATTCAGATACTATTACCGATAGCGACTTTGATATTAGGTTACTTGCTCAATGTATGGGTTGGCTCAATCGAATCAAAACGAGATGTAGCACGCCGAAGAATTAGTGACAAGGAAAAAGCCTATGCACAGATTACGGCTAAACTCCATGAACTTTTTGAAACGTATCGTTTACAGACTTTGAAATCGACAACAGAGATTGCTGGATTTTCAATGTTTGGCAAACCGGACGAAAGCGAGATCACAAAAAAATATAACGAACTTGAGTCTTTGGTTTACGAAAGTAGCTTGTATCTGAAACCGAGTATTATTCAAGCACTAGTAGATCTGAAACTTACTGACTTTAGGACAAGAGTAAAACAAACTTCGGAAAACCAAGATAAAAGCGAATATATACGTTTTCTTGAGCAACACGCGGATTATATGTGGCTCAAAGCCAAGAAAATTATCAGCGAAATGCGAAAAGAACTTGGGTTAGAAGAATACCCAGATGACTTATTGAAAATGTGGCGATAACCGTGAATAAGATGCCAGTTTGTAGGTCAGGTGCCCTGGGTTCCCGACCTACTGACTGGTCTTATGAAGAAACTATATAAACAGCAGTTCAATACGAGAGAATGAAAATATTGTTCGACACGAATATCTTCTTGGATGTCCAAAGGGGAAAGATAACTCAGCAGCAAGTTGCGACAGCCCGCCAGAAGATGGCCAGTCTCAGTGCATATGGCTGTGTAAGTCCTTTGTCGCTAGTTGAACTCGGCAGTCATATTTGCGATGAGGAAAAGGACAAATACGAAAGTTATCGGCGTGCCTTTGAGGCTATAACACAACTTTGCGATCTTGCACTTCTCGACCCTGAAATGTTCATGCGTAGGGAAATTTTCGCTCATCCGATAGGTGAATATGGCCTCTCGCCAGAAGATACACTCAAGATTTCACAAGTGATTGCTCAAACTCGGGACTATGACCGATTGGCGGATGGCCAAGTCACAATGTGGGGCAACATTTTATCACGTGTGTTTATCAAGACAGGTTACCTCAAACAATTCCGAGAGAAGTATGAGATGCAATATGTCCAAGACATGGAGGAACATGTCTTGGCAATATTGACACCTGACCATAAAGAGATTAGGGAGGGTGGTGGCTTACCGAACGTATCAGACCAAAATCTTCGCACAAAATTCGCGTGGTTTCTTGAATCCGACGATTTTGAGGATGTCTTCTACCGTTTCACCGCTATCCGGGTCAATGTATGTTTGCTCGGTACCACCTTAAATTCCGAATGGGATCGCCAGGCGAAAGAAAAGTTAGCTGACTATTGTGCTGCCTATAAGTGGATACTCCGGAAGATCGCAGAAGCTGGTTACAATCCTGAGAAAAACAAAAATGACTTCAACGACATTCATTTTCTGGTCTATTTGGCAGATCCGCAACTCACGTTCGTCACCCATGATGGTGGCATCGTCAGGAAAATTGAGAAGGCTCCCCACAAGGAACGAATTCAGTCGTTCACCGAATGGATTGCGAAATAAGATCATCAAACCACCAGTTGCAGGTGACACCGACCCGCTGGTCGGTGCACTTGAACCGAAGTGTTAGAACGTCCCGACTGTGAAGTTGGGAAGGTCGTCCCGCAGTTTTAAAACGGTTGTTAGTTAGTGGTTAGTAGTTTGTAGGTCATGTGCCCTCCGCCCAGACGAGTGGACGCTCCCGTCTGGGGGCTCCCTACGGGCGTAGCCGTCCGAGCACCTGACAAATAAAAGTGTCATGAGCACGGGGCTCCTGACCTACAAGCTGGAAGCCATATGATCAATAGTTGGGATAATAATATATGAAAAACAAAACACTCGCAATTTTCGGTATAGGAACGTATGTCTTGTCTGTTTTATCGTCTGCTACAGATTTGGAAGGAAATTCTGTTGCGCCAATTGCTTTAATTGTTATATCTGGAATTGCAACAGTTGCATTTATTGTTATGGCAACAATTCGTCTGTGGAAAGAAGCAAAAAGTGTATCAATAATGCTTGTCGCTTCAGCACTCATTCTTTTTATATTATCTGTAATTCAAGAAGTTACCTCTCCTTCATATGGAAGCGCAATTATTATTCTATTGAACGTAACTAAACTAAGTTATTTCATTGCATCTGTTTGGGTAATAGTAAAACTTTTTAAAATGCGTGATGTGTAAATGGTAAATGAGCTAGACATGGTAGAGAGATGATACAAGGACGATCCCGATCTTGCTATGCGTATTGGCGGGTGGGCCCATAGCTGCGCTGCGGGATAGAGGTGTTTTCGGCATTCAGCGGACGCACATAAACAATCTTGAATGGAAAAGAAGCGCATGGCGAAATGCGTTCCCTACGCCCAGTCTGTAGTTCAGGTGCCCTGCGCCCAGACGGGCTCGTCCGAGCACCCGACAAATAAAAGTGTCAGGAGCACGGGGTTACTGACCTTATATAGCTTACGCACCCAGCGACGCCTTTTCGCAGGCGTCTTATATAGCACTCAAAGCCATGTTTGCGGTATCATATGGATCAATATAAACAATGTTAACTCCTAAGTTACCATGAATGTAAAAAGAAAAAATTTTAAGAAAAATGATAAAATTAGAATGCTTCTGTGGTGTGAGAGACATTGTTGTTTATGTGGAAAACAACGTGGCATAGATATTGAGATAGCACATATTGAAAGTAATCAAGATAACAGCTTCGATAATGGTCTTCCTGTTTGTTATGATTGCCATTCAAAAATGGGAATGTATAATGAACTTCATCCTAAGGGTAATAAAATATCTCCTGAAGAAATTAAACAACAAAGAGAGCTAATCTACGAAAAATACACATCTCAATATATAGTTCCCTTACAATATGTTATTTCAAATACAAATAGAAAATATCCAGATATTAATTTTACAATTTCCAATTTGTCAAATTTTCGACCAATAAAAGTTAAAATGAAGTTAATAGGTAAATTAAATAATAAAAACTTAAATCTCAATTTAACTAAAGGATTGTATACAGGTGATAGAGAGTGGAATATAAATCCTCAAAGGCAAATTTCTGGTCATTTTGAAATACAGAATAGTAAAATTAATAATCTTATGGATAATGATATTTTCGAAATTAGAATTATTCATTCACAAATTGATATCTTAGGTAGAGAACATCACTTTTTAGAAGATGGATATATCTTTAATCATAAAAAAAATTATTGGTATTTTAATCCATAAAGGAGCAAACCAGCACATAGAGCCGATTCTGCTCGCTGGCGCTTCGCAGAACGGCTCATGTTTATCGTTAGCCATCGTAAAGGAAAAAAAGGATGTGTGAGATATCAAGAAAAGAAGTCATCATGCCAGGTGGGATTGAGTTGACACAAGAAGCAGAACCATATCTTTCCCTTCAATCGAATGCCAAAATGCTCAGCGTTGCATGTGGCACTGGAGAGTTAGAACTCTACATAGCCACGAAGTATGGTTGTAAAATTATCGGCATAGATATTGGGGAATGGGCAATTACCAGAGCTAAAAAGAAGTCCACCGAGCGAGGGTTGGAGCACCTCGCTGAATTCGAGATAGGGGATGGCAATGCTCTTAAATTTGAGGCGGCGACTTTCGATGTGGTTTTCTGCAGCGGCGCGATCTGCGAAATCTTTAATAATGGCTTAAAAGAGTTTCATCGGGTGCTCAAGCCCAAAGGACGAGCAGTCATTATCGAAGTCATTTGGAGAAGGGAAGACGTACCCAAAGAGATAGAGCATTGTTGGACGGGGGGCACAGCTCACGTTCTCACAATGAACGGAAACCAAAAAGCATTTACCGAATGTGGCTTTCGCACTCTATTTGCACGTGACCATCACGAACCATCTTGGTGGGAAGCCTACTACGAGGATAGAGGTAATGGAGCACACTGGCAGGAAGAAAAGAAAAACTATCAAAAGCACCAAGACTATCTTGGCTTAGGACTTTTTGTCCTTGAAAAGGTATAACACGGACAAATCAAGAGTGGCTAACGAACGGATGCACCTGACCTTGTTCCGCTGCGCTCCGTGAAATCCAGTGAGCTTAGGCGTTAGACGTCAACACGTCAAAACACAGGATCTGAAAAATGAAATATCAACATGTGCTTGCCCTAAACCCCTATTTCAGAGATTCCACAGCAACGATGGGAATCTTTCCTCCCACGGGACTGGAATACATCGCGGCCAACATAAAAGACCTGGTTGGTAAGGTAACTCTTCTCGATTTGAGATACGAACAGGAATATCGGGATGTCAATGTACTATCCGAGTACATTAAAAAAGAGATAGACCTGTTATGCATAAGCATTACCTGGAATTCCCAGTTTAACGCCATCTGCGATCTCATCTGCAAATTGCCGGATGAAGTTCCCATCGTGGTCGGAGGGCATAAGGCGACTGAAGAGGTTGAATCCCTTCTTGCCAGATGCCCGAATATCGATCTCATTGTGAGAGGCGAAGGGGAGGAGACCATCAGGGAGGTGGTGAGGGGCTTTCCCCATAAAGACATTCTTGGGCTCTCGTATCGGGAGAACGGAACGGTGATTCATAATGAGAACAGATCCCTTCCGGATATCTTGCATGTGGCTTTCCCCGACAGATCACTGAGAAAGCACGATTACCATTGGATACAAAATGGGGTCCAAATAACGACTCTTACTTTCGACACGGTGCTCACGTCCAGAGGGTGTCCATACAACTGCAAGTTTTGCACCTTCAGCTTGAATCCCCTCGGGCAGAAAAGGAAATATACGGAGAGGCCGCTTGAATCGGTTATTGAAGAGCTCAAGAGCATTACTGCCGACGTGGTCATGTTTAGTGACGACAATTTTTTTACGAATCCCAAAAGAAGCGAAAAACTATGTGATCTGATCATAGAAAATGGAATCAAGAAAAAATTTATCGTGCAGACCCGAATCGAGATCGCCAGGAATGCAGGACTTCTAAAAAAGGCGGAAAAGGCTGGTTTCAAGATTTTTTTCATCGGCATAGAATCGCCCCATGATAGGATTTTAATGCAGCTCAACAAGGGTTTTACTCAGCGGCAGGTCCGGGAGGCATTCAAGATCTTAAACCACTATAATTTCTATGTTCATGGCTATTTTATTTACGGGAATATCGGGGAGACGGAAGAAGAGATGGTATACATTGCCCGGTTTGCAAAAGAGTTGAAGCTCGATTCAATAAGTTTCCAGAAACTCAGAATAGAAAAGTATTCCCCGCTGAAAGAGGTGGTCGAAAATACACCGGGATATCACTATGATTCCGTTGGTGGCGCCGTGTATTCAGACCGGCACAATCTGAAAGATTTAAAGCGGATACGAGATAGGATAAAATTCGGGTTTTACGGTTTCGGACAGATCGGGCGGATACTTCAAAAGGTCTACCGGGCACGACTTCTGACCAAATTCGATTTAATGCACATTTCAATAAGGCTCCCCCAGCTCTTGTTCGGACTGGCAAAAAGAGAACTTGAGAAAAAGAGGCGGTTGGTAGTTCGCAGGTTAGGTGTCATGCGCCCAGACGGGCTCGTCCGAGCACCTGACAAATAGAAACTTCAGGGATAGGGGCCTATTCACATATTAACCCAGGAGGACAAAGTGACTAATGACAGCAATTCGACCACACAGGAGCACAAAAAGAAGAGAGCAATGTCTTGCACCGGTATTTCGGGTGGCATCTACGGCATGGCTTTTCTCGGTGCGTTGGTTTACTACCTGCAACACGCTACCTCGTTTTGGACCGTGGTGCTGGGCATCTTCAAAGCCATTTTTTGGCCCGCCGTGCTGATTTACAAAGTGCTTGAGCTTCTGAAAATGTAACCTGCAAGATAAGTACTCCCCCCACCTGCCAGATGTAAACGATTGTGATTCAAACCGGAGGTCGATCTTCTGTATGAATGATCGACCTCTTTTTCCATATCTGGATTTAACCAATATAATATCACCATAAGAAAAGCGCACCATTATTACTTCTGACTGTATTCACTACCCTCGTTGGGATAACTAATTGGTTCTTGTTTGGAAATCATTTTGATTTTATTCAGACAGATTTTTTCCTCTTCTATCCTCTAAATAATTCATTTATTACCGGCTGATAGACACACGATCATATAACAGCCAGAGCTAAATAAAATTAAATTCTGAATTTTCCATACTGATAAAACTTAAGGAGCATGTTCACTTCTACATAAACAATAACCGGACTTAACTAGTGGTATGTAACAGATATTGTTCCCTATTGTAGTTGCCTGATTTATCAGGCTTAGTGGCAACTTTTGTAGCTGCCTGATTTATCAGGCCTACTGGCAACAATGCTCAATAAATTGAGCAACTACATTCACCCGGAACTTTTGTTACAGTTCACTAGAAGGTCCATTAATATAATCCTAAACTTAGGGGGTAATCATGAGAAACCTGATTAAGGTTCTCACAGTTTTGGGGTGTTGTTTGCTTGGAGTGGTAACCGGAGTAGTCGGTGTGCAGGCGGCTGCGCCCACGGTGACGACTACAACTATCACCGCTATCACCTCCACCACTGCCACCTCCGGCGGGAACGTCACCGACAGCGGTGGGGTACCGGTCACTGCCCGGGGAGTCTGCTGGAGCACCTCATCCAATCCGACGACTGCCGACAGCATAACGACTAACGGCACCGGAGAAGGTGCGTTCGTCAGCAGCATCACCGGTTTGAATCCCGGTACGACCTATCACGTACGGGCTTATGCCACTAACTCTGTAGGAACGTCTTATGGTGATGACTCGACATTTACAACTTTGCCTACGCCCACCCTAACGACTAAAACTATCACCGCCATCACCTGCCAATCCGCCACCTGCGGCGGGAACGTCACCAGCGACGGCGGGGATTCAATCACCGCCCGGGGAGTCTGCTGGAGCACATCGGCCAATCCGGTCGTCAGCGACAGTCACACTGTGAACGACTCGGACACCGGCTCATTTGTCAGTTCCATCACCGGACTAACGTCAAATACGCTCTACCACGTGCGGGCATATGCTACTAACTCTAGAGGAACGTCTTATGGTGATGACTCGACATTTACAACTTCGATTGGTATGCCTATTGTAACGACTAAAACTATCACCTCCGTCAACTCCACCACTGCCTCCGGCGGCGGTTACGTCACCTCAGATTGCGGGGATTCAGTCACCGCCCGGGGAGTCTGCTGGTACGTATATGCCAATCCGACGACGGAATACCCCAGGACCATAGACGGCAGCGACACCGGGTCGTTCACCAGCACCCTTACCGGCTTGGAGTTGGGCACGCTCTACCACGTGCGAGCGTACGCTACTAATTCTTTAGGTACGTCTTATGGTGGCGATTCGACATTTATCCTGAGAATATGCACCATCTCAGGATATGTCCGTAATTCTGATGGGGTGGGTATGGGAGGTGTGGTGATGAGCGGACTTCCGGATGATCCTCAAACCAATGGATACGGCTTCTATACTGCTACGGTTGGCTATGGCTGGTCCGGCACGGTGAAGCCTACGGATAGCAGCTGTGTCTTCCTACCTGAATCAACCTTTTATGCCGGGGTGGTTTCCGATGAATCTGACAGGAATTACTTAAGTGAATGTTTTGCTGAGGATGTGGATCCCGAAAAGGATAATCTGGTTCCCAATGATTTCCAGCTTACCCAAAATTCACCCAACCCGTTTAACCCTTCCACGGAGATCGTATTTGGACTGCCCAAAGCTGGACATGTGACCTTAATAATCTGCAATATTGTGGGGCAGAAGGTAATCACCCTGGTAGACAGGAATCTGTCTGCGGGGACATATCGGGTCAGATGGAATGGGGTTGACGGTTCAGGCAGACTGGTCTCCTCGGGGGTGTACTTTTACCGGATGCAGTCGGGAGACTTTGCCCAGACCAAACAGATGCTTCTTTTGAAATAGCGTATTTTAGAGAGACGGTTACCGGGGGCAGGTGGCTTTCACCTGCCCCTTTTTTTATGTCAAAGGTACAGTAAAACGGAAACCCCGCGTTTCCGACCTTATTCTGCATTAGGTAGAACAGACATTCTTCTCTGTTTATCTGTTTTTACTCTGGTCAGACAGAAAGGAAATGTTGAAAAACCCAATTCTTCGTTAAAATGGGGTATATCAGAAGTTCCCCCTTTTTCAAAGGGGGAGCCGAAAGCATCAGTTCCCCCTTTAGTAAAGGGGGAATAAAAGGGGGATTTGTATCTCTCCTCTCTTCATAACGTAATCATATCTCAAAACCCGGAATTCGGGCAGGAATGTCCGACCCACTTTCTATCTTTATCCTTTTTTATCCGCAGGACATTCGATGAGATGAAGGTATTTTATAGGTGATATAGGGTTATGTAACAAGCTACTCTTTAACCCTGTGTTCCTGATACTATTCATTTGTTAGAAGTGCAACAGCAGTATAGAAGTCTTGTACTCCCGACAACTATCTGCAGGTTGTCCACAATTGTCTTGAAAAGTCCTTCCGTATTTGCTTAATTGTTTCTGAGGTTTGGCCTGGATATGAAAATCATATTGAATTTATTATAAACCATTAAGGAGGATGCATGGGTAACTATCGTATTCCACAGCCGGTGAATGAGCCGGTTTATAACTATGCTCCGGGCTCGCCGGAAAGGGAAAAACTCAAAGCGGCTTTAATCGAGCTGAAATCCAAACAGATCGAAGTCCCTCTGGTGATCGACGGCAAGGAGATTCGCACCGACAAAAAAGTGAAGATGACCGCGCCGCACGACCATAATCTGCTTTTGGGCTATGCTTATCATGGCAGCAAAAAGGAGATACAACTGGCGATAGATACAGCCCTCAAAGCCCAAAAAACCTGGGCAGTTATGCCGGTGGAGCAGCGGGTAGCTATCTTCCTTAAAGCCGCCGATCTCTTAGCCGGTCCCTATCGCTATATCATGAATGCCGCCGCCATGCTGGCGCACTCCAAGAATCCGTTTCAAGCGGAGATCGATGCGGTGTGCGAGCTGGTCGATTTCTTCCGCTTCAACGCATATTACATGCAGATGATCTCCGACATCCAGCCGATCAATCCCGATCCCCTGATCTGGAACCGGATCGACTACCGGCCCCTGGAGGGATTCATCTATGCGATCACCCCGTTCAATTTCGTCTCGATCAACGGCAACCTCCCCACCGCCCCGGCATTATGGGGAAACGTAGCAGTATGGAAGCCAGCGAGAAGTGTGCTATATACCTCTCACTTCATCATGCAGATATTGATGGAGGCAGGGCTACCTCCCGGGGTAATTAACTTTATCACCGGGAACTCATCCGAGATCAGCGAAGTGGTGCTAAGCAATGAGAATCTGGCGGGAATTCATTTTACCGGATCAACCGCAGTTTTTCAAGGGATGTGGAAGACCATCGGGGAGAATATCGCGAAATACAAAACCTATCCCCGTATCGTCGGCGAGACCGGCGGCAAGGATTTCATCTTCGTGCACAGTTCTGCCAATCCCTCTCAGGTGGCAACAGCCATCACCCGCGGCGCTTTCGAATACCAGGGTCAAAAATGCTCCGCGGCTTCAAGAGCTTACCTGCCCAAATCGCTCTGGCCCCAGATCAAAGAGATTCTGCTGAAGCAGATCGGGCAGATCAAGATGGGTGACCCGTGTGATTTTTCCAATTTCATGAATGCGGTGATCGACAAAAGTGCCTACGACAGCATCAAGGAGTATGTCGATTATGCCAAGAGCGCCCCTGATGTCAAGATCATCATAGGCGGCAATTGCGACGACTCCAAGGGTTATTTCATCGATGCCACGGTGATCGAGACCACCAACCCCAAATTCAAGACCATGCAGGAGGAGATCTTCGGTCCGGTGTTCACCATCTACGTCTATGAAGATGCAGATTACGAAAAGACCTTACATCTGTGTGATGAAACCTCCCCTTATGCTCTGACCGGTGCGATCTTCGCCACCGACCGGAATGCGGTGGAATTGGCTCAGGGCATTTTGCGTAACGCGGCGGGGAATTTCTATATCAACGACAAGCCGACCGGCGCGGTGGTGGGCCAGCAGCCGTTCGGCGGCGCCAGGGCCTCCGGCACCAACGACAAAGCCGGCGCCCTGCACAACATGATTCGCTGGACCTCGCCCCGGTCCATCAAGGAGAATCTGTTACCGCCTTCGGACTTCAAGTATCCGTTTATGGGACAACCGTAAAGGGTGATTCAGCGTTCGTAGTTAATGGAATGTAGTAAGATCATAGGTCGATTCCTTCTTGAGGGGATCGACCTTTTTATTTCATGTTTCTTCATAAGCTATTGCCCGCACGCATAATGTCCAAGTAACATTTGTCAATCAATCCTTACAGGATATACCTTTCACTTTGAAGGTTTGCCCACTGGAGCAAATAACACCTTCTTCAGCTTCCAATGATAATTTTTTGCAACAGGGGTGAAACAAATCGATCAGAATATACGTAAGTACTTACGTAAATTAAATGAAGGTGATCATGCTTATCCTGGAAGGAGGATGGTATATGGATTTGATCAAACAGCTTGGTCTTTTGGCTCTGGCTAGCCGGCTGAAGCGGCTTTCGGATCGACTGATGAGAGACGGTTCCCGCATCTATCGGGAACAGAGGCTGGATTTTGAGCCCCGCTGGTTTACGGTATTCTATCTGTTGTCGCGGAAATCTCCATTGGCCGTAACCAAAATCGCCCAGGAGCTTCGGGTGTCTCACCCGGCAGTCAATCAGGTGGCAAATGCTATGGAAAAAGCGGGTTTGCTGGTTTCTCAAAAAGATAAAGCAGACGAGCGAAAGAGATTATTGTCACTGTCACCTTCGGGCAAAGTTTTGGTAACAAAGCTAAAGCCCGTATGGAATGATTTCAAGCTGGCGGCAGGCGAGCTTCTGGCGGAAAGCAGCGTGGATCTTTTGGAGATATTGGATCGTATTGAAAATTCCTTGGATGATGCCGAAATGTATGATCGCATCAAGACCCAGATTAAAAAAAGGCAATTGGAGGAAGTGGAGATCATAGACTACAAACCAAAATACAGAAAGTATTTTAAAGAGCTCAACTTGGAGTGGCTCAGGAAGTATTTCTCGGTTGAGCCGCTCGATGAAAAGATACTCTCCGATCCCGAGGGGGAGATTCTCCGGCATGGCGGACGGATATTCTTTGCCCGGCTGGAGGGCAAGATTGTGGGAACCGCAGCCCTGATTCGACATGATAAGAACGCTTATGAATTGGCCAAGATGGCGGTCACCGAAAAAGCTCAAGGGCGACAGGCGGGAAAAAGGTTGGCTTTGGCGGTCATAGAAAAAGCCAGATCGCGCGGCGCTAGCACCATCTCTCTTAATACCAGCACCAAACTGGCAGTCGCCAACAGTCTTTATCGTCAGCTCGGTTTCGTTCAGACCCACTCGGAAGCTGATCAGAGTTCAAGCTATAAGCGCCCGACCATAACCTTGAAATTGGATATCGAAGCTTTGAAGAAAACCAAAAAACATAAAATAGGAGGTAAGTGATATGTTCAGGTTTCATGCTATTCCCCGATCGATTATTCGAAAGATCCATCCCAAATGGATCATCGTGGCAGGATTGATAATCGGATACATAGTCATTTGTCTTTTCATCAATGCGGTGGATGTTCACAGCCAGCAGGGGGTACCTCCCGAAGACAAAAAGATCGACGCTGTGATGCAAGCTACGATCATCGACAGCATCACCCGGGCTTTAAACGAAGTCTACGTTTTTCCCGACGTAGCCAAGAAGATGGAAAAACACCTCCGCTCGCAGTACAAGAAAAACGCTTATAAGGACATCACCAGTCTAAACGAATTCACCCGGAAGCTAACCGAAGATCTGCAGGAGATCAGCCATGACAGGCACCTGGGGGTGAGATTCGCCTCCGACGAGTTGCTGGCTCAGTTTCAGGGTGATACCCTGACCGACGAAGCGAAACGGCGGGAGCTTGAGGAACGACAGCGGGACAACTTCTGTTTCAAAGAGGTCAAGATTCTGGAGGGCAATGTCGGCTACGTTGACATGCGTTGCTTCTCCGAAGCCGTTGATGCCGGGCCCACAGCCATCGCGGTGATGAATTTTCTGGCTTACACCGATGCCATCATTTTCGACCTTCGAGAAAACGGCGGCGGCTGTCCCAGCATGATACAGCTCATCACCAGCTACTTCTTTCCCGAGCCGGTTCACTTGAACAGCTTCTATATTCGCAAATCCGATTCGACCCAGCAGTTCTGGACCCAAGCATGTGTCCAGGGTCCTCGAATGACCAATGTTGATCTTTATGTGCTTACCAGCAGCTATACCTTCTCCGGAGCAGAGGAGTTCACCTATAATCTCAAGAACATGAAGCGCGCCACCATAATCGGAGATACTACCGGTGGAGGTGCCCACCCCATCGACATCAAAGCTTTTCGCAGTCTCAATGTCGGGATGTCATTACCTTTCGGTCGGGCGGTAAATCCCGTCACCGGAACCAACTGGGAGGGCACGGGAATTGCCCCTCATATCGCCGTGCCCCAGGAACAGGCGCTCGACGTGGCTCATCTCGAGGCTCTAAAAAAGCTCGCGGAGAAAACACAAGACCCGGATCGAAAGGCTCAGTTTAAATGGGCCATTGATGGCAAACAGGTGAAGCTAAATCCGGTCAACCTCGAGACCAGCCAGTTACAAAAGTACGAAGGTCAGTTCGGTCCCAGAAAGATCTGGGTTGAGGGCGGTGCTCTGTACTACCAGCGCGAGGACCGGCCCAAGTATAAACTCATCCCCATGGGGAATCATTGGTTCATGCTGGAGGATCTGGACAATTTCAGGATTGAATTCGTGGCCGACAATAATGGCCAGATCAACGAGTTGATCGGCCACTATGACAACGGCAGAACCGACGACAACAAGCGAAACAGGTAGTGTTGATGGACCGGGAGTATGAGTTTCCCACACTCTGATTTCGTGATGCAGCGGTTTGAATCAATGATGCTACCGCTTGGGGTGGGGAATTTCCGCTGCTAAAGCATAAGGAAAATAATCCGCCTGTCTCAAGACACGTTCATTTTTGTTGAAAGTACGATATTTTCGGCTCAGGTTCGTTAGCGATGCAACTGGGTGAATGACGGAATTCATCGGTATATACTCCGGCCGAACCGATAGCTCACCCAAATCGTCCGATTAGATAATCCTGTCTATCAAAGAGCTGATATCATTTAGGACATTGTACCAGGTATTGAATTCAATGAACTTTCAGGGGGACAATTAGTTGATTTCTGTTCCTCTTCCCTTTGATCAGGTTGAATGGTTTAAAGCTGACTCAAATCGGAATTTAAGCGGCAGTTTCAATTCAGAACAAACAGGTCATTTCCCTGAATAAACCTCACCTGCCACCGAGCCAAATATGTTTTTGGGATAAAAGAAGGAGAGTTATCTCCAAGGTATTAAAGCATTAAGATGCTGATAGCTAAAAAGTTAACTGCGAAACGAAAAAAATCCTTGACAAGTTTTTAGGAACGTATATATTAATCACCCGTTAAATCCACTTTGTCCTTAAGGGTGTTTTTGGGTGGTAGGTCTTTTAAGGACAAAGGCTTTAAGGAATTAGTTGGATTGTATGTAATCCAACATAACTAGGAGAATAGGCCTAAAGGAGAAAACTCAAGCAGGATGTGTACCCATAGGGTGCGTGTCCTTATTTTTTTACCTATAGAGAAAAAGGAATTCAAAGTTAAAGGTAGAGTAAGGAAATCTTATAATGCGTGCCGATAAGGGCATTTCTCAAGGAGGTGGTGTAGTTAAAGTTATTTGGCGAAGAAGCGAATTTTTTAAATTATTCTCGATATAAGGGGGAGTTAGTGAAAGCCAGTAGTGGTTAAAACGGATAAGCACAAGCAGACCGGACTTGTGTATGTCCATAATATTCAGATGAACCTGCCGGTAGAAAGGGAAGTCAAATGTATAAGAGGATTGCAGTAGTTTTAGCACTTTTTGCTTTATTGGTATTTATCGGTTGCGCCAAGCCACCGGAACAGGAAATCCAGAAAGCCAACTCCTCCATCGAGGCAGCCAGAGCAGCTGAGGCGGAAGAGTATGTGCCGGAATCTTTCCAGGTAGCTATGGATACCCTAAATGCTGCCAACGCAGCCAAGCAGGAAGCTGACGGTAAGTTCGCTCTCTTCCGCAGCTATAGCAAAGCCAAAGCGCTGTACATGAGCGCAGAAGCTTTAGCCAACAAAACAGTAGAGGATGCCGCAGCAGAAAAGGAGCGGGTAAAGCAAGAGGTAACCGGTCTTTTGACCCAGGCCCAGTCGGTATTGGATTCCGCCAATCAAGCTTTAGCCAAAGCTCCGAAGGGTAAAGGCTCCAAAGCCGATATCGAGCTGATCAAGAACGATCTGGCAGCTGCTCAAGCCAGCTTTGACGATGCCAACAACGATTTCAACGCCGGGAAATACAAAGTGGCCAAATCCAAGGTTGAAGCGGCTATGATGAAAGCTCAATCTGTCATAGATCAGATCGCAGCAGCTAAAGCCAAGAAGATGGGTAAGTAATCGCGGAACAGTTGTTCCATAATAGTATATTTTCGTAGAATAACGGGGAGTCGTCATAACGGGCGACCCCCCGTTTGAGGTTTGGTTCGTATTCGGGGAGGGGTTACTCTGCGCTTGAAGTTCAAGTTATTTCTGGTGGTGGTGCTCATCGTAATTGTTTTTTCCGGGCTGGCTGCTTTTTTCTTTCCGGGCCAGGATCCTCCGATGCAATCTTTAGATAATGCCAAGTTGGCGCTCAAGGGGGCGGTAAAAGCTTCGGCCTTGCGCTATGCGGAGCCGACCTACCGTTCCGCGCAGGAGCTTATGCAAAAAGGCTGGATGGAGATGGCTCACCAGAACAGCAGACTGGCTCTATTTCGTAATTACCGGGTGGCGGACTCTCTTTTAAGTTTGGCAGCTCAGATGGCGCAACAAGCCACTCGTCAAGCCCAAGAAAAGGTGAGCCACCTTGATTCCTTGGCGCAAAGCGAACGGTCCGAGTTGGAAAACGAGCTAAAGCTTTGCAGAGAAGCATTGGATGGAGGTTCCTGGGCGAATTTCAAGGCAGAACGCTATTGGTCCCTGGCAGACATGTCGCTGAAGACCAGCGAGCTTTTACAACAGCAGGGGGAGTATGAAGAAGCTCGCCAGACGGCGGAGGATGGAAGGAAATCACTACACCACTTAGTATCTCTCTTGGCAGAGTATGCCAATGACGAGGCGAGAAAGATTGATGTTTGGCGGCGCTGGGTACAAGAGACCTTAAACGATTCCAAGGCTAACGGAAGTTACGCTATCATCGTAGATAAAGCTGCACACAAAACCTATTTGATCCGGGCGGGAGAGTTGGTGCATACCTACAAATGCGAATTGGGTTATAATTCCGTGCATCAAAAACTTTTCTCCGGAGACGGTGCCACCCCGGAGGGGAAATACCGGATCTCCAAGATCAAACGGGCAAGCAAGTTTTACCGGGCGCTGTTGATCGACTACCCCAACCAGACGGACCGAAATCGATTCAGCGAGAACAAAAGAAAAGGGATCATCTCTCCCTATGCCCGTATCGGCGGTTTGATCGAGGTCCACGGCAGCGGAGGGCAGAACCGGGACTGGACCGACGGCTGTGTGGCGCTCACGGATAAGGAGATGGATCACATTATGCAGTATGTCACGGTGGGGATTCCGATCACCATCGTGCGTCGATCGGACAGGTGGCCATGAAAAGCTGGATTTGGTTTATCATCATACCGGCGGTCTTAATCGGAGGATTGGTGACGTTCATCTTCGTTTATACCCGTCCCCCCGCCTCCCTTCAGCCACCGATGATCGTCAGCGACTCGCTGTTAACGCGGCTGCCGGAGGATTACAAGCTGGCTCAAAAGGAGATGGAAAAAGCGCAGACGATGTTAGCTAAGATCAAGCCAACCAAACCCTACATTGTAATAGATACCCATGCCAATCAGCTCTACCTCCGGACGGAGGATTCAGTTATCTTCAAGGGGACCTGCTCCACCGGTTCGGGCGGAGAGCTGATCGACAGCCTCACCGGGCGCAAATGGAGTTTTGCCACCCCCCAGGGGGTATTCAAGGTCACCAGTAAGCTGGCCGATCCGTGGTGGCGCAAGCCCGATTGGGCTTTCTTAGAGGATAACGAGCCGATTCCCGCCGATCCCAACGAGCGTTTGGATCCGGAGATGCTAGGCGCATTTGCCATGGGATTCGGGGATGATCTCTTTATTCACGGTACCATCTACGAAAGGCTCCTGGGAGTCAACGTGACCCATGGATGCGTGCGCTTGGGTTCGGATGATTTGAAAAAACTCTACGATTTGGTCCCCATCGGCACGCCGGTTTACATTTTCTGATTTTAAAAAACATGTTTCACCAATCCAAATGGCTTATCCTTTCTCTTTGCGGTTTTTTGATCCTCACCGCCTCTTCCGTTTGCAAAAAGAAGCAATCCGAACCGGTCCCCCCCAACCACCGGGTAAATAATTCCGGGGATCGGGAGAAAACGGTGCAAAGTTACCGTTTGATTCAGACCGAGCTTTTACTGGCTAAATCAAACGAACCGTATCTGGTGATCGATCTGGATAAAAACCAATTACAGCTGAAGCTAAAAGGAGCGGTGGTGTGGAGTCAGCTCATTCGGTTCCTGGAAACGGACTCGCAGGAGGTGAGGAATTTCGTCCAACGTTTTGAGGGAGAGAATAAAGGTCTGGTCCGTCCATTAGCTGATAAATTCTTGTTTACCGCCCAGAACAAAACCCCCGATTCGATTCTGGCCATCGTGAGTGAGGCGGTAAAAGCCAAGCCGGAACTGATGCAGCGGGACGTGCCGGAGCGGTTTCAGCTGTTTTGGAATTCGAATTTGATCCTGGAGGTTCGGACCGAGATCGAAGGCAAACCCAAAACCAAATTGAAAGGGACCATAGTGGAGGTGCGTCATGCCATCCAGCGTCCCTTTGGCGAAGCTCATATTATCTTGAAGATGACCCCCGAGGGCGCACTAACCTTATACCGTGCTGCCCATCCGGGACTGCCTACCTTGATTTATCCTGCCGACTGAAGCAATTCTCTTTCTCCTTAAGAAGTATCTACCGTAAATCTACTTCATTCCTATCTTCAGACAGAAAAATTCTTGCTTTCCCCCCAGGGTTCGGAATCAAACTAACGGAAAACCACCCATGGATTTGATTAAAGAATTCGGGAGTTGAGATTCTATCAGGATCGGTTTAAACGGAAGTATTCACTTCAGAAAAAACCCTTTCCTGTTCCTATCTTATCCTATCCTTTCTTATCGTCCAAAAAAGCAGAACAGGCCGGGCAGAAATCCTTCGATTTGAAATCTATCTCCTCCGCATAGGTGGAGGTGAACATCACGCAGTTGGGCTCGCGGCAGTGGATCAGACCAAAGGTGTGCCCCAGCTCATGTATAGCTTCCTTTACCAGACGCTCTTTCAGCTTTTCCGGATTTTTGGGGAGCCCGTACAATTCATCCCTCAAGCGAAAGCTGGAGACCAAAGCCGCCCGACCGTCCAGCTGTGCTTCACCGAAGACGAAGGTCAAAACCGGCACGTACAGGTCCTGGCTGGTTACCCCCAGTATCTTGCAATCCTCCTCGGGAACCAAAGTCAGTATCTGGGATAAAATCCAGGTGGAGTTGTACTGATTGCGCACCGGATCACAGCCCTCCTTCAAGGATATGGTTCTGTCTAAAAGCGATACCGGAAGCCGGAAGGTTTGGGAGAGGGTAGCTATCAGGTCCTTGAGCTGCTGGCTATCTGAAAATCGAAGTGGTAGTAAGTATATCTTCACGTCTATTTTCGCAAACCATATTTTTCGATCTTATTGTAAAGGGTGGTCCGGTCGATTCCCAAAACCTCCGAGGCGCGGGTGATGTTCCATCCCACCTGGTCCAGGATATTTATGATGTGGGCTTTCTCCAGCGCTTCTAAGCTTTGATTCTGGGGGGCGGTTTTCGTTCCCCGCGGTATGGGGAGCTGCTCGGCGGTGATGGTGGGTCCGGTAGAGACCACGATGGCTCTCTCCACCGCATTCTTCAGCTCCCGGATGTTGCCCGGCCAATCGTAGGTTTTCAGCTGCTCTGTGGCTTCGGGGGAGAATCCGGTTATCGGTTTGTTCATGCTGGAAGCCAGCTTTTTGAGAAAGTAATCGCACAGAAGCGGAATGTCCGACCGCCTCTCCCTCAAGGGCGGGATGGAGATGGAAAAGACGTTCAGCCGGTAGTAGAAATCCTCCCGGAAGGTCCCCTGTTTGACCGCCAGCTCCAAGTCCCGGTTGGTGGCGCAGATCAAGCGGAAATCCACGTGGATGGTCTCGTCCCCCCCTACCCGGGTGAACTGCTTGGTCTCGATCACCCGCAGAAGATCGGTCTGGGTCTTGGGATCGATGTTCCCCACCTCGTCCAAAAAGACGGTTCCGCCGTCCGCCAGCTCCAGTTTCCCTTTCCTCCGGTACAAGGCTCCGGTGAAGGCGCCCTTTTCGTGTCCGAAGAATTCGCTTTCGGTCAGCCCTTCGGTCAAACCCCCGCAGTTGACGGTGATGATGGGAAAAAATCTCCGGGGGCTGTTGGAATGTATCGCCCGGGCGATCAGCTCCTTTCCCGTGCCGCTCTCCCCCCGGATCATCACCGTGGTGTCGGTGGGGGCTACCGCCTTGATCATGTCGAAGACCTTGAGCATGGCTGGGCTATCGCCGATGATCTGTTCTATCTCGTATAAGTCCTGGATCCGCTCCTTAAGCTGGATGTTTTCCGAAAGAAGCTGCTTCTGCTTGATCACGTTGGCCACCAGATGGGAGAGATAATCCGGGTCCACCGGCTTGGTGACGTAGTCGTACGCCCCCTCTTTCAAGGATTTAACCGCGGTATCCACCGAGGCGTAAGCGGTTATCATGATGATGGTGGCAGTGGTGTCGATGTCCTTGATCCTCCTCTGCAGCTCCATCCCATCCATGCCGGGGAGCTTGATATCCAGAAAAATGATGTCGTAGATCCCGGGTTTGACCTTCTTCAAAGCCTCGGTGGCATCGCCGGCTGAATCCACTTTGTAGCCGTCCTCCTTGAACCATTTGGTCAAAGAGTCGCGCACCGACAGCTCGTCATCCACCACCAGCAGACTGATTACTTTGTCGTTCTTATTCGGGCTCATGTTTGATTCCTCCTGTTAAACCGCTACTCTAAGCTTTTGCCTCCCCGGGCAAAGGGGTCTGGCTTTTCTTTTCGGACAGACGCAGGGAAAGCTCGATCAAAAATGTGCTGCCTTTGCCCAGAGTCGAGCTCACGCTGATTTTTCCTTCATGTCTCTCTATTATGCCGTAGCAAACGGACAGTCCCAAACCCACCCCCTTGCCTTCCTTTTTGGTAGTGTAGAAAGGTTCAAAGATGTGGGGAAGGTCCTGGGAAGAGATGCCCGAGCCGGTATCCTGGATTTCGATTCGCAAATTCTTTCTGTCCGTATCGGTACCGGTTCTCAAAGTTAGGGTTCCGCCGCCGGTCATGGCTTCCACCGCATTGACCATAATGGCCAAGAAAGCCTGCTGCATCTGGTCCTTATCGCACCACGCCTCCGCCTTACCCGCCTGGTACTCTTTGTCTAATTTGATATTGTTCAGCTTCAGATGATGATCCACCAGCTGGACACAGCGATCCAGGATCTCATGCAAGTCCACCAGGGCGAATTCGCCCATCGGCCTTTTGGAAAAGAGAAGAAGATTCTTCACGATATTGCCGCAGCGGGTCGACTCCCCGGCTATCATCTCCAGGTCCTTCTGGGTGGATTCCAGCTGTTCTGCAGTCAAATTAGGTGAGGATAACCTCTTCTTCAGGAGCTTGGCATAGGTCAAGATCCCCCCCAGGGGATTGTTCAATTCATGCGCCACCGTGGCAGCAAGTTTTCCCAGGGATGCCATCTTCTCCATCTGAATCAGATGACCCTGAATCTGCTCCAATTCCTCGGTCTTTTCATTTATCCGCTGCTGCAGCGTAGCTGACCACTGGGTGATCTCCTGATGGGCTTTTTTCAGCTCCGAGGTCATGTGGTTGAACGAATTAGCCAGCTCGCCGATTTCGTCCTTTCGCTGGATGGGTATGGTATAATCCAAGTCCCCCTGGGCGATGGCACGGGTGCCTTCGGTCAGCTTTCTCACCGGCACCCGGATCAAGGAGTAGATCAAAATAGCCATCACCAGAAGAACGCTGATCACCAGCACAGCCGAAGCGAATAATATCTGCCGGCGGTTGTGAGCGATGTCGGCATCCACCGTAGCCAAGGACATCTGCACGTCTAAGACCCCCAGGATGAATTTCTGATCGGGAGAGGGATGACACCCCACCCCCTGGCACGATTTTTCGTTCTCTATGGGATTGATCAACGCCAGCATCCGGTGCCCGTCCGGGGCGGTGATGATGCGGTGCCGCTCTTTGCTTTCCAAGGCTTTCAGCGGCTCGGGGAAGCGATGACAAACCTGGCAGGCTTCCGACTGAATGGAGACCTGGTTTAATCTCTCCTCCGGGCGGGTGGTGAAGATGATATTGCCCAGTTTGTCGTAGAGGCGGATTACCTCAAAACCGGGCATTTTAGCGAAATTATTAAAGATCTGGTGGATGTCCTCTTTGCGGTTGATAAGCATGCTGTAGTGAGTCGATTCCTTGATCAGATCGGTGGTGCGGAGGGCGGAGATCTGAACCAGCTCCAGCAGGTCCTTGGTCTGGCTTTTCACGGTCAGCAAAGTGAAAATAGCCAAGCCCAGGAACATAACCAGAAACAGCACTATGAAAAGTTTTAATCCTAAGGGCATATGTTCACCGATCCGCTTCTGATTTGATACGACAAAAGTCGCATCTTTGATACTGCCGTCCTCAAATATACATTTTTTTAAAACAAAGGAAAGTCTTTTTGTGGATAGGGCGGAGAACTCACCCTTCTGCCAAAGGCGGGATGAAGAATCTCTCAACGATCAATTGCCACAACCTTCAGGTCGTGGTACAAAGCGGTGGATGGGATGGAGAATTTCCTCTCCCTTGATGGGAGAGGAAAAAGGAGAGGGTGAAAAGCTAATGTGAATAATGACTTCCCTCTCTTTTAGTATGAATCGAATGGTTCATACCTTTGGTATGTACCGCATGGTTCATACCTGGCATGATAGATAGGATTGTAGGGGTCGCACGGACGTGCCCGTCTGGGCATTCATGCGACCCGTTTTAACTTCAGGATAGACCTAAGCTGCGAACTTGTAAGGCGGGGAGCATTACTACCGGACTTGCTGGACTTACTGGACTTGCGGAGGGTTGTTTTTCATTTTTTTAACGCCAGAAGAATCATTTAGAGGTTTTTGCCAGAGATTTGGTATAAATCGCATAAGCTTCTTGCCTGAGTCTAACCGACAAACATGTAATAATTAAATTCAAAGTTAAAAGTTAAAAATGCAAAGTTGCAAGTCAAAATTTAAAATTATTCATTTTGTAACTCAAAGAACTTTTTCTTCTGTTCTTTTTTTGATTACCTCCTCTATAAATACCGACGCCATCCTTTTCACCACAGAAATAGTAGAGAATTTGCATAAAGAGGACGTTTATCCCAACCGTCATTCGGAATTAATTCGTTTGCACGGCTCCAAGAAAGTAAGGTCTCTCCTCTATGCAGTATAATCGAATAAATAATTCAAATTTAAGGTTGACAAGCTTACACAAATAACTATAATAAATATGCATACATAGTGAATTTACATGATTGTGGGCTTTAAAAGTTGCGTCAGGAGTTTACTCTTCCTCGTCCCGGGATTAATGGTGACTGACGTTTTGAAGTCATTATTACCTAATAACGGATTCTACTCAAGCGGACGTGGTGTGTTTACTGGAAGCAAAAACCAAAATCGGGTTTATCTGGAAACCATATAATCAGTAGTTAGCCCGCTCGTAGTATGCAAAGGCGGCGCCCATTTTTCGGCCAAGCCGTCGTATTCGGAACATAATTCTGGCATAGCCATATCCTAACCATGAAAGGCTTGCCATGATAGGAATTCGAGAGATACAACTTATAGATTATAGGAGATTGTTAAGGACATGATCGCATACCTCATCTTGGTCCATCGGTATCCCGGCCAGTTCAAAAGACTTTTTAGGGCAATTTACCACCCCGCCAACTACTACTTAGTACATGTGGATAAGAGAGCAGGCGTTGGATTACAGACGGAGATACAAGATTTCTTGTCAAGCTTTGCCAACGCATCCTTGTTGAAAAGCCAAAGCATTCTTTGGGGGGGATACAGCATGGTAGATGTTGAATTACGAGGCATCGAGAAGTTATTGAAGATCAGCTCGGAATGGGAATTCTTCATAAACCTTAGCGCTCAGGATTTCCCCCTAAAGTCGCAGACGCATATCCAAGACTTTCTTAGCCGCAATAGAGGAAACGATTTCATCAGGGTGGCTAACCAGAGAAAGGTTCGACCCGAGACACTAAATCGAATACAGAACTACTTTATCGAGTTTAGCAACAGGATCCTACACACTTCTATAAAGCGACCGTATCTTCGAGGCGTGACTCCTCATATCGGAAATCAGTGGATGATCTTGAGCAGAAAGTTCTGTGAATTTGTATGCTACAGCCCTGAGGTCGAAAGGTTCAAGAGATTCTATCGGCGCACCTTCATACCTGATGAAGGATTCTTTCAGACGGTAATAATGAATACTAACTACAAGGGAACTATCGTGAACGACGATAAAAGGACCATTGACTGGGTGCCGATGGGAACAATAAAGTTACGTCCGAGAGACTTCACATCCAAAGACGCCAAATTCTTGCTCGCAAGTCAAGGCTTGTTTGCCCGCAAATTCAATGAAACCGTTGATGCAGGAATCTTGAGTATATTGGAGTCGAATCTATCGTTGGGATTTTGACTTATCGCGGAGAGGGGTCTACCAAGTTCGTAGGCGAGGTTCATCCTGCACTTCGTCCTGCTTCGCACTGAGTGCGCTCAGCACGAAGTGAGATCTTCGGGATCGAAGGACACCCTGAAGGGTTCATCCTGAAGGGCTCTCCCCCGCCATAGGCGGGGGATCTGCCTATGGCATGACCAGCCCCCCCCCCGCAAGAAAGTCAAGACTCTCCTCTATGCAGCATAATCGAATAAATAATCCAAATTTAAGGTTGACAAAATTGAATAGACGATTAAAATGAATATTGAAACCGAATCGATTTCGTGAGAAATCGGATTACGATCAAAATATTTAGGGGTGTCGATGGTCAACGGGTAGGAAGCTGGTTTATACTGACTGTATAGCCATTGTTCAACTAAATGGCAAAGTAAGGAAACCATGGTTGCTGCTGATATAGACATTAGAGACATACTCACTCGCTATGACTCTCCACGCAGACTGGGCGGAGGTGGTCAAAAGGTTGTCTATGCAGTTCGTGACCAAAAGAGGGGTATTATTGTCATTAAAGTTGGTGGGTATCGTTCACCCCAGGCACTTGAGCGGGCAAGGCGCGAATTTTCAATTCTTTCAGAAATTGACTCCCAGTACTTTCCAAAACAATACGGTTTTGAGGTTCTTGAGCAACAGCGTTATTTGATATCTGAGGAGTTTATAGACGGTAGTCCCCTCCATGATCACTTCGCAGACTTCTGCGATGAGCGGTTGGTTGTAGGCCTCGCGGTACAGCTCGTACAAGGCCTCACTGAATTATGGAATAAAAGAATCGTTCATCGAGATATCAAGCCCGCTAACATCATGATTACAGCATCGGGTCCGAAGATTATTGACCTTGGTATTGCTCGCTTGCTTGATGCCACTTCTCTCACTTATACAATGGCACCGATCGGTCCGTGCACACCTGCTTACGCATCACCTGAGCAGCTCCGTAACAACAAACGCGACATTGACCATAGAAGTGATCAATTCAGCCTCGGGATCGTTTTGGTGCAGCTACTACTTGCCGGTGACCATCCTTTTGATCCACTGATTGTAGGCGGTGAGAGTATACCTAACAATATTCTTTGTGGCAACTGGGCGGTAACTCTTCTCGACCCTCGAGTATGCGACAGGTTCCGAATCTTCATCCATAAATTACTTGCTTCACAACCTTACCTTCGATACAGAATAAGTAGTGAGCTGGAAATTGCTTTGTTACAAATAAACGAGGAGCTCAGTCAATGACGAGCATATTACACCAGTTGGGTCATAGGTATCAGTGGAGTCTTGAGAGCATCGTGGAGCAACAGACAGGCGATGGTGTCATCATCGGACCACGGTACATAGAAAGAACTAAGGTTCAAGCCCTGCAAGCTAACATACGACAGTCTGCTTTTTTTGATCCGCAGTTCTTTCTTCCCCAATCCTCTCAGGGGAAGCTACCAACATACACCTTTTTCCCTCAAGTTATTGCTGGTGGGTTTTCAACCACAGAATGGAACGATGATCTTCAACTTCGCTGCTCAGAGGCTTGCATTTTGTTTCAGCAGGAATGTGACTTCAAATATTTGATTATCCCCTTGCGGTTTTTTGAGGGCATGCCTTCTGACTTTATCGAAAAACAAGAGAGGCATTTTGTGAATCCTTTCTTGGAAACCGCAATGAGACTGCATGTCACGAAGCCAATCCTGTTGCAACTAATCGTTACAGATCAGATGATTCGTGAAGATCAGTATAGAACTGATCTTCTGAACTGGATCACCTCATATCCTGGCATTCAAGGTATATACCTGATATATCACGTTCATAATCGCCGTAAACAAATCGATGACATCGACTTTATCATACCACTCCTTGGTTTCTGTGCTAGCCTTAAAGCAGCGGGGATGAAAGTATTCGTAGGATACTGCAACACTGAGGCCCTGTTATTGGTTGCTGCGGGTGTAGATGCCGTTACGATGGGGGCTTATGAGAATCTACGCATGTTCAATGTTACCGCCTTCTCCGAAAGAGAAGACACAGTGATACGAGGGCCAAATGCCAGAGTTTATATACCTAAGTTGCTTCAATGGGTTGAGTATCCATATGTTGGTGCAATCAGGAGGGTAGTTTCTAACATTGACGACTATATTGAAGATAACGACCACCGTGTTGCGATGTTCTCCCCTACGTATAATTGGCATTTCACAAAACCTGATCCATACATGCACTATTTTGTTGCTTTCTCACGACAACTTCGGCGATTATGCAACTTAAACGGTGACGCCCGAATAGATGCCATTCTTGCAGAGTGCACACAAGCCATTTCGGAATATGATCGCCTCTATCAGGAAGGCATCGTGTTCGATACCGATAGTGCGGGAACCCACATAAGCCGTTGGATAACAGCACTTAATTTATGGCGAAGAAACCGTTAAAGAATCAGATAAATGGCTTTGAATCCGAGGAGGAACTCGGTCGTGCATTCAAGGCTTCTGCAGCCATAAAGCGGAAGATGCTATATCGTGATTGGCGGTCCTGGGAGGCACGAGAACTTCAGGGGCTCTTTGGTGTTCCTGACCACCTATTGGTCCTTTGGAAGACCTGTGGACGGGGCCGACGTCTTGTCAGAATAGTTTCTTTTGAGATTAAGCGGGAGAAATGGAAGCGTGCTCTAATTCAGGCGTACAGATATTCCGCGTTTTCAGACTACTCCTTTGTTGTCATGGATCATTCTTATGTTCACCGGGCTCTTGGAGCCATAGAAGAGTTCAAACGTGCAAATATCGGACTACTCTCAGTGGCAAAGAAAGGACGCGTTCACTGGCATTTCATTCCTGTCCTAAGGAAGCCTTACTCCGAAAGCGCAAAGCATTTTCTCCGTGATGCTATTCGTCGGCACCTGTTCGGCAAACCTACTCGCAGAAAGAGAGAGGGTCCAACTATAAAATGGAGTGTCTTGTGAACAGCTGTGCGCTTTAGGCTATGTTCATCTTTTAGGTTATCATTCTACGATTTCGAGCTGGATGTAACCCCATTTTTACATCTAATCTTTCGTCTCTCTTTCCACAAAGAACAAATTCGATACAATTTCAGTGGTGAAAAGGATGGCACCGGTATTTATGAGCGGACGGTACCCCCGTCCGGGCTCCCGTCTGGGAGAGGCAGTGTATTATACCTGCCCCCTTACCGCATTCCTAGAATGCATAGTTTTGAGTCTTGGGTCTTGAGTCTTGAGTTTTAACCCTTGACCTATGAGCCTTCATTTTGCACGAACAATGCATCGAAATTTATAACCAAGTCACTAACCTTGAATTACTTGGTGGAAAAGTGAGAAAAAAAATAAAAATGTACACCAGATGCACCAGTTCCTCCGGTCAAGCATCCTTGAAATTAATCACGAATAGAATAATTATGAAAAGAAATTATCGAGATGAAAACTCAAGAAAAAACACCCCTTTCGAATTTCCCCCCTTCCTACTAAGGAAGGATATTTATTGTCAGGTGCCAAAGGGATTGTGACTAACTCATAGATTTCACCCTCTCCTTAATCCTCTCCCATCAAGGGAGAGGAGAGCTGGTTTTCACCCTCTCTCCCGCCGGTGGCGGGATTTTCAACTTGATCCTCCTACGGATTTCGCTCCGCTTCATCTCCCGTCAAGGGAGAGGAAACCTGAAGTCCCGGACAATAAAAAACCCCCTTGGGTTAGAAGAGGGTCATTTATATTTCTTATTTTGATTTGCTGGTTTGTGTCCGAAAGTCCCGCCTATGGCGGGACATTTCGGACCTACAACTATTAGGTTTGTGTCCGAAAGTCCTAAAGGACATTTCGGACCTACAACTTCGACAATCTCACCAGATCCCTTTTCCCGATACGATCAGCTCACGCGCCAGGTTCAAACACAGCTTGGGCGGCAGAATCTGGTGCAAGTACTTGATTTCGGCTCCGCCATCGGGGAGGGTATCTCCGACGTGGTTGACCGGCACCCCCCGGTATTGGAGCAATACCTTCAGGTGCTGCGCCTCTTCCTTCAGAAAACTGATGGTGCGGGGTCCGGCGTAGAGCTTCTCCAGCTCCGATCCGTCCTGGGACCAGTCTATCAAAGCCAGCCAGCCTTCTCCCCAGGGATCCTTCTGAACCAAATTCGGTTCCTGGCTCAACCGGGGATTGGTTTGAACCAGACGCCCGGAAAGGGGAGCGTTGACAAAGACGGTTCCCGCCTCGGTCTGCACCCTTCCGAATGCCTCCTCCTGAATGATCTCCTGGTTGGGTCGATACAGCTCCACCCTGATGGGGGAGGGGAGGAGATAAGCCAGCAGGTTGTCTATCCCCACCTTCCAGGTGTGATCATACTCCCGCCGCGCCCACAGATGAGTGGGGTGGAGGTAAACCCGCTCGTCAATCTCTCCGGGCGAGAAGGTGAAAAATCCGTTGTCGGAGTCCCAGGAGGCGTGAGCCAGCGATGGAGACAGCGAGTGATTCGGAGGCATTTGCTTTTTCACCTTGGCTTTGAGTCCGCCCGGCTTGGCATGCTGCCTCATCACCCGGTCGAAATCACACTGCTCGCAGACGTAGTTGAAGGGGCACAGTTTGAAGGAGATCACTCCGGCCGTCATCCAGACACAGCGGTTCATTTCCTCTTCCGGCGAACTCCTGCTGTTTTTGGTCAATTTCTTTTCCATATATTCCTCTCTGTCTCGATTCTCATCGAGCGTTTAGATCCAATGTCTCCAACTCCAGCGTCTCCTCAGTCTGGTAGGCCAGCGGCTTGGGCCGATCATGTGTCTCAGGGTGCTCAAAGATCGGCAGGTAGCGGACCGCCATGGCAAAGATGAAGAATCCGGTGGCAACCAGCGCCACGGTGATGGCGATCTCGGCCCAGGAGGGGAAGTAGTTGACGCCGGAGGAGGCGATAAAACTGGTGGTGGCGGTATTCAGCCGGTTCAACATAAAACCGCTGATGACGCAGATGGAGGTGGCATATAAACCTACCGTGGTTAACCTTACCCTGCGGATGGAGAGCAGTATGATGGGGGCAATTATCCCGGCCAACGCCTCCAGCCAGAACATGTAAGTCTCCATGCGGGGGATGAAAATGGATGACCAGGCTCCCCGGGCGGTGAAATCGTATATCTTCATCAGAAGATACATCACCAGGACTACCAATAAGATTCGACCCACGTCCGCCAGCACGTCGTCTTTGAGCTTGTGGCCAAAAGCCCGGAAGCTTAAATGCGATTCGAATATCACCATGGCGCATCCGGCGGCTATGGCCGAGACGTAGAACAAAAGCGGAAGCGAAGCCGAGTACCAGAAGATGTACATCTTCTCGGGCATGATCAAAAACAAGGAGCCCAAAGAGGACTGGTGCATGGTGGAGAGGATGACTCCTAAAATCACCAGCGGAACGGTTATCTTGGTGATCCATCTTTTGGGCCCGCTCCAGCCCAGCCTCTGAAGCAGATTGGGGCTGAACTCGAAGAACAAGACCGTGGTGTAAAACATGACGCACATGGCTACTTCAAACAGAGCCGAATGAAAATTCCCCATGAGCAGGGGATTGTAAATTCTATCCGGACGCCCCACGTCGAACAAGAGACCCACTATCACCAGAAGGTATCCTAAAAATGCGGTCAAAATGGTGGGCTTCAAGACCGGGTAGAAGCGTTTAACGTGAAAAACGTAAACCGCCGCGGCTATGGTGAATCCACCGGCTGCCAGTCCCACTCCGCAGATCACGTCAAATCCCACCCACAGCCCCCAGGGATATTTATCGCTCAGATTGGTCGAAGCCCCCAAACCACCGGTAACGCGAATGATGGTGGCTACCAGTCCGGCCAACCAGATGAGAAGCAAAACCACCTTCCAGAAAGTCATTTTGAACGGTAATTTGAAATCCATTTTGATCTCGCTTTCTTATTATTTTTCTTAAGTTGATACATTTGATTTCCAAACAGTAATTTTCCTTTTAAGATTTATCCGTCTCTTTCCTTTTGGCTTTGTATTCCGCCAGCTCCATACGCCGGTCGATGATCCACCAGACCCCGTAGAGAAACGCTCCGCCGAATATAACCACGCTGGGGACCTTGCTGAGCGCCTGCCAGGTCAGCTGGGGCAGAGAGTAATCGGGAAGGTTGGTAGGGAAACCGAATTCTCCCATGGGAACGGCCGACAGGAACATAACCGAAGTTCCTCCCACTTCCTTTTCCCCGTAGATATGATCGACGTATTGCCCCGGATTTTCCTGAATTCTCTTCCGCGCCTCCGCCACAAGCTCTTCCCGGTCGCCGAACATGGTGGCTCCGGTAGGACAAGCCTCGGAACAGGCGGTGGCTTTTCCTTCTTTCAATCTGTGGTAACACAGTATGCACTTTTGCACTTTGGGTGCGCGTTTTTTCCATTCATAGGTCGGCACGTTGAAAGGGCAAGCCTGCATGCAATAGCGGCAGCCGATACATCTGTTGGCATGATATATCACCGCTCCCTGGGGTGTCTTTTCAAAAGCCCCTACCGGACAGACCGATTTGCAGGAGGGATCTTCGCAGTGCATGCACAATCGGCGATAGTACATGCCGTCTTTCTCCTTGACCACGGTGTAAGAATCGGCCGAGAGCTCCTCCTCTATCTCCGGCGGGAGACCATTGGCTTCCTTACAAGCGGATACGCAGGCACCGCATCCGATACATTTGGTGACATCAATTAGAAGTCCTTTTTGCTTTTCCATGTAATGTTTCTCCCTTTTTCTCCTTCACCCGGCTGCCAGAGGTAGCGGAGAGTTTCTTCTCCGTTCTGCAGGAAGATCCCCGCAAGCATATCCGACAGTCAGGATACAAAATTGAGTCAATTAAGAAGAGTCCTTTTTCTTTTCTCTTTTCCATGGCTTAATCCTTACCCGGTTTATATCCCAGGAACTGGGTTTCAAACTCCGCTACTGCTTTGCGGTCGAAGTGTGCTACCAGACCTTCCAAAGGAAGCCCGCCGTCCTGGTAGGTGAGTCCCGCCATGGCTGGCTGAGGTAGATGCGTCTGAACGAATTCTCGCAGCCGGTTGATCTCTTTGGACCACCAGCTCTTGGTCTGATCCGCCACCGCGAAGTTCTTCAAATCGGAAGACAAGTTGGCGGGATTGATCAGGTAGAACCAACCCTTGGTGTAAGGGTTCTCGGTGAATTCCTCCGGGTGGTCCTCCAGCTCGTAATTGTATTGTTCTACGGTTCCTTCGATGGGGGAGACGATGCGGATGGTTTTGTCGCCCTGAATGACCGACGCCAAAATCTCTCCCTTGTGAACTTTATCCCCTACTTTTTTCATCTCGATTTTATCGGCTTTTCCGATCAAACGGCCGATCAGCTCGTCTATTCCCAGCTGTACTCTACCGGATGCTCTTAAGTTCACCCACACGTGTCCGGGGGTGAAGAAATACCCGGGCGGAAATCCCGGCATTCTTCGCTCTGAAACTGTTGCATAAACCTTGGCCGGCTCCATTCTTCCCTTTCTGGCTCTGCGAACCAGCGCGTCGATTATCAGAGCCACGATGAAAGTCCCTACTACCAATAGTGCTACCATCTTACTCCTCCCGTTTGATTTAGTTTACTGTTTACTAGTTCCGATTCGTTGCAAAGAATTCCTTGGTCACCTTGTTCCACTGCTCTTCGGTCAGATGATCCCCCAGATCCGACACCAGCTCTCCGCCGTCCTGTAACACGGCGAATTCCGCCGAACCCAGGATCGATGCCAACTGCTCCTTTACCGCCTGGTTCCAACGGCTTAAAGTCCAGCCTCCAATCAGATTCCTTAACTGCCGGTTCAACCCAATGGGCTGGACTTTCAAAATCCAATTCCGATCCGGGCTTTTTTCCTTCAGAATTTCGGGATTTTCATATAATGCCTGATTTACTTCCACTACCCTGCCGCTGATGGGTGCAGTCTGAACTAGATGCCTTAGTCCTCTTTTCAAACCCCAGGCTTTACCACCCTGCTGGATCATGCTTCCTACTTCGGGCAAAGTGATTCTTTCTACCGATCCGAACACTGATTTGGTGAATTCATCTGCTCCGACTGCTACTAAGGAAGGCTCGGTCACCCTCACCCAGCTATGCCCTGGATGTACAAAGAATCCCTGTAAGACACTGCTAAGCTTTGCTTTAATGCTTTCTGTTGCCGGGACAGCTTTTCTTTCACGATAAATGCTGACCCCGATGGCTATGGCCACGAAGAATAGGATTATTGCTACTGACATTTTAATCACCTCGGTTTTTGTTAGATGTTATCGGTTTCATTTCACTTGGTTATATCTGCAAAAGAGATGCCGAAATTCAAATACCCATAATTTATGAAATTAAATCTATACCAATAAATAACTTACAATACTAAAATTTATTTTTGTTAAGAACACAAGATTGTGAAAAAATTCACAATAGTGTAGAACATTTCAACGCCAATCTTATCAGATTGTAGAATGATTTGCCAACTTGTTTATTATCAATAAGGAAATTGATGTAGAATAAAACATCATCTGGTGTTGGAGTATTCAGCATTTTTGGATTTTCAGTAGTTGGAAAACACCATTGTTTTATGTCAATCGACAAATATGAAAAAATCTTGATATCATCCTGATTAATTGGTAAATGGAATTATGAGTTTTCGATCTGTTATCAGGAAGTCTTTATTAGTTCTAAGGATAAGATGAGGAGATTTTGTTCCAGTCCAAACGAACGGATTATGGAAACAAATTCAAAGTTGCGGATTAAGAAGCGGATATGATATACCTGACAAAACAGAGGTTCAGATATATGAATCAACACCAAGGGTGATTTCTATTTTATGTTGTTTTCTTCTTACTTAGATGCAGCTGTTTGTTATTGGATGGCATCATTAGTAATACAGGTGAGCGTTCCCGTCTGATCAATGGTCCAGATGTCCGAAGTCGGGTCATCATCCAGTCCGGTGGTACTCTTTGTTCCGGCAGTCGCGGTGAAACTGGTTTGATTGGCTGTAATCGAGTAGCTGTAGCGTGCTGTGGATGCTACCTCCACGTACAGAGGACCGATGGTTTCACCCGGCTGGATCACGATGGTGCTTCCGTCGCTGGGGTAGTAGGCGTCTTTTTCCTGCCGGTAAGTATGCTGCATGGCGTAGATCTGCTTTAGGATCAACTGGGCTTCGCTCTGTTTGGCTTTGGCAGAGGAGCTCATAAAGCTGGGGATGGCCAGTGCAGCCAGAACCCCGATGATAGCCACCACGATAGTCAACTCTACCAGCGAGAATCCCTTTTCCCTATGACAAAAGTTTAATGGTTTCATAATATACTCCTTTCTCACGTGCTTAACACCACTGCAAAACCTATGCCGCCTGCCCACTCTCTGATGAGTTTCCTTAATCGTTTGTCCGGCAGTAACTTGGTATCAATTCATATACATTGACTTCCTCTTTTGATGATCCCTGTTCTGCAAACGCTGTCATTATCTTTGCAATTGCAGGTAAAAGATCTTAGCCATTCTGTCCAAACTTTTACGGGTATTACAATCATTTAAACTTTCAAGAAGTGTTTAGCACCCACGGAGGAGAAGCTAAGAAAACATGTGGATTTTTGAATCTGCCATTAGTTTATTCCGCCTTTTCATTATTCCACAATTGTCTTGACAGCCATTCTCGCCAATTATATATTTGGCGGGTGTTGGAGATAATATTTTATAACCGATTTTGAGCTAAGACAAATAACATCAATATGCTAAGCAGCACGATAATTGAACAATTAGAGAAGATCGTCGGAAAGGGAAATCTCGAAGCACGATTGGATGGAGTCTTTGTTTCACCAGAGGATGTCACCAAGGCATCAGGAGTCATAAGATTGGCCAACGAGCACAAGTTAAAGCTTCTCCCACTAGGTTTAGGTTCATTACTTGATTCCTCAAAACTTACCTCTGAAAATCTAATCATTTTGAAGACAGGTCGTCTGAATCAACTCAAGAAAGTTGTGTCTGAGGATTTGTATGTGATTTTGGAACCTGGTTTCCCTCTTAAGGATTTGAACCAGCGTCTGGATGAATTCAATCTGTTCTATCCCTTTGCCGGTCCAAAATCAGTCGGCACCATCGGCGGATCGGTCGCCACCAACCTCAAAGGAAAATCCGACGATAGGAGCATTCAGACCAAAGATTATGTTTTGTTTCTGGAGCTGATCAATCCTCAAGGGGAGATCATGCATGTGGGGGCGAGGACGTTCAAATCGGTAACCGGATACGATCTCCCCCGCTTGTATGTTGGCTCTTGGGGAACTTTGGGTTTCATCACCGAGATAAGCCTGCGACTGGTTCCGATAAAAAAACGGAAACATTACCCTGCCTTTATTCCCGATCCTTCTCCCCGGAATGAAAACAAAAACTTGAAGGACATAAAAGCTACCATAAGTTCCCGTATCAAAACCGCACTCGATCCTGATCAGATCTTTTTTGATATCATCTCCATCCCTTGAATCTCTAGTCAACCCGTAGCCAAGCCTTTATGGGGTTGTTGAAAAAGTAGCCTTTCGGTGTGCACCAGCTTGTTGGAGCAAAGCGGAAATCCCGCCTCGCGGGGCTGATGCGGTTTTTCGTAAAACTTGAATAATTGGGATTCAAAACCCTTTTATTTCATAAAAACGCAAAAGCAAGTTTTTGATTTCGGGGTTTTCATCAAGCCCTTTAAACCTCGGCTGCGCATGATAAATCTGGTGTTAAACCTCCACGCTACATTCCAAAATCTCCTTGACTTTATCGGTTTTTAGGTTTTATTGATGGCGTCGAAGTATAAGTGCAACTTTTACGGAAATGCAAAAGTAATAATTGCATAGAAGAAGAGACTGTGAATTCCATTTTCCCTTTAGGAGGATTGATATGACTTTAAATTGGACATATTCGGTTATGGCGCACGAGATGAAAAGCTCCGCCATCAGAGAGATATTGAAGATAACGGAAAGACCGGACGTGATCTCATTTGCCGGTGGTCTTCCCGCGCCGGAGCTTTTTCCCGACAGGAACTTGCTCAAAGCGTGCACCAAAGTTTTGGATGAATACCCGAACAAAGCTCTTCAATATAGTCTCACCCTGGGGGTTCTTCCCCTACGGAAGACCATAGCTGAAAGACTTACCCAAAAAGGGTGCACCGGTTTGACCGAGGAGAATATTTGCATTACCTCGGGCTCTCAACAGGGTTTGGATCTAACCGGTCGGGTATTTTTGGATAAAAGCAGCGCGGTGATATGTGAGAACCCCACCTACCTGGGAGCCATTCAGGCGTTCAACGTCCACCACCCCCAATATGTCACGGTGGATATGGATGAAGAGGGGATGATCGTGGATCTGGTGGAGGAGAAAATCAAAAAATACAAGCCCCGTTTCATCTACGTGGTTCCCAATTTTCAGAACCCCACCGGCAGGACTATGAGCTTAAAGAGAAGAAAACAGCTGATCAAGCTGGCGGAGGAATACTACATCCCCATAATTGACGATAATCCCTATGGAGACTTGAGATATGTGGGGGAAGATCTCCCCTCGCTTAAAAGTCTGGGGGGGGAGCTGGTGATCGAGCTGGGGACCTGTTCCAAGATCGTATCACCGGGACTGCGGATCGGGTGGATTGCCGCTACCACAGAAATGATGAATATGGTCGAGCGAATGAAGCAGGGAGCGGATTTACACACCAATACTTTTGCTCAATACGTGGTGTATGAGTATATTCAAGCCGGGAATTTGGATCGGCACATTCAGTTGATCAAGGATTCCTACAGTCAGAGAAGGGATTTGATGATCAAAGCCCTTAAGGAATATTTCCCGGAAAACGTAAAATGGACCGAGCCCGAAGGAGGACTTTTCCTGTGGGTGGAATTGCCCGAAGGGGTATCGGCGACGGCTCTGTTGGAGGAAGCGGTCAGGCAGCAGAAGGTGGCATACGTTCCCGGAAAACCGTTTTTCCCGTATGAGGATAAAGATAATACTCTGCGGTTGAACTTCTCCAACGCCAGCCACGAGATGATCACCGAGGGGATCAAAAGATTGGGAAAAGTCTTCAAGGAGAACATAACCCAGGTTAGTAGCAAGAAGAAAGTCCCCACGAAGTAAAGATTGTTTTCCTGCTTAGTCTAGCATCTAATTAATATGAGCGGTCGAGGAAATACTTTTCCTCGACTGTTTTTTTGGGCATAATTAATAAGCGAGGGAGTGAAGGATACAAAGACGAAAGTACAGATTATCACAAAAGCGTTTTTCAAATTTCTGCTCATTTGCGCATCCAATCTTACTCACCCCAACTAAACTTCAAATTATTTTGAGTCTGAATTTCAATCTAGATCAATTGTTGAGCTAACCATAAGCGAATAAACGAATTATCTTAGTCAAAGAAGATATATTTTATCTTGTTTTTTTAAGTTTTTTCTTAAGTCTTCTTAGTATCTTTTAATTGAAAGAAAATACCGGCTGAGAGCAAAGTTTTTTGCTTGACAAAAATGGAGTGTGAATTATTTTGATTATCAGAAGGGGAAACGTTTTTTTCTATTTTAGTAAACTGAATACGAGAATTTCTTTTCTGCGTGCCTATGAAAAATCCGGTAGCGCATGGATTATCGTCCATCTCTGCAGAAACGGACCTCACATACACCGTCTTTTGCGGTGTCAATGATGAAATGTCCGGTTCTGTTTTCTTTGATGCTGATATGCTGAGAAAGACCGTGTTAAATAAATATCAAGATTCAAAAAATATCCCCGATTTTAAGAAAGGAGGTGACCCCACCAGGAAAGATCGGGAAAGATAAATTCCAAACGAATGATACTTAAACATGCACCCTTATTATGAGGAGGTGGTCCCCGGATATTATGACCTTTTCTAAAAAATTCTAAAATTTCTTTTTTGGCAGAAAGGAGAGAAAGATGCTGAGAAAATATTTGTTTGTAGGGACGATTCTGTTGATGGGCTTGATGTGGTCTGGGGCTAATGCCTTAAACTTGGTCTCTAATGGTGATTTTGAAGGTGGATTTTTTGCCAGCGGAGACGATTCGATTCCCAATAGTTGGACCAAACTGGAGACTTTCTCCGGAGGTCCGGGCGAAACCTCCATCATTAAACCGGCTTTGGATAACGGTTCTTCATCCTCCGGCTTGTGGTCGTTGAATTGGGTGAGATCGAATGGGGGAGCAAGCGGAGACTGGACCGGGTGCGAGCAGGTCTTAAATTTCAATGTGACCAACAGCCGCATCCTCAATTTGACCATAGACGTGAAGGCTTTTTCACACAATTTAGGGGGGTCTGGTATTACTCCCCAAGACTGGGAATATCCGGTAACGGTGGTGATTTACTATACCGATACCGGAGGAACCCCCAGATATTGGCAATGGGGCTGGTACCTCTGGATAGACGAATCGACCGGACCGCCACCGAATCACAAGCAGGTAACCGGTAACGGGGTGGTAACCGCTCAACAGATCCCAGCAGGTCTGTGGGTATTAAACTCTTTTAATCTCCTAACCGAGCTGACTAATCCAGCTACAATTAGCAGCATTAGAGTGGCAGGTTCAGGCTGGGATTTTGCCGGAAGAGCAGATAACGTTCAGATCCGCTGCGAAAAAGGCTGGTATTGGAAACCCAAGTACCCTGATTATGCGACTTCCGGCATGCCGGATTTCGATCAGAAGCAAGACAACTGGTGGAAACAGGTTGGGCTTCAGCAAGAATGGACTTTCTGTGGTCCTGCAGCAGTGGCAAACTGCTGGTGGTGGTTCGATTCCAAATTTAACAATCCTCCCGGCGCTCCCGGAGACGGTTGGGATCAGTTCCCCTTGGTCCGAGATTACCTGGATAATAACCCTCCCCGGGTGGGATTTGACGATCACGACCCGTGGAATGTGAATCATGTTAATACCCCCTGGAACCCACCCAATATTCCTGCACCTCCAGCCACACCGCAGCCGTTTGTCGCCGGAGTTCAACCGGTCAATCAGGTCCCTTCCTGGGGTGAGCTGGTGGAGAGGCTGGCATGGTATTTTGATACCGACGGCATCAGAACCACCTATTGCTCACATACCGGAACGAACGTGATGACCATGCAGCAAGGGATCGAAGCCTGGCTACAAAGCGAGACTTTCCCGGACGGGCATACTCTGGCAGACAGATTGTACGAGAGGACCATCGAGATGCCCACCTTTGCCCAGGTGGAGAGTCTGGTGGAGATGTGTGAGGACGTGATCCTGCTGTTGGGCTTCTGGTATTTCGGCACGGGAGAACAGGAATTCATCCGGGGGGATGTGGATGCGAACGGGGTGGTCAACATGGCGGACGTTAGCAGATGCTGGGCAGGTCCACCTTTTTTGTGTGACGATGCCGCGGATGTGAACGATGACGGGGTTTTGAATTCACTGGATTGCGATTATCTCAATAACTTCCTTATGGGCATAGGTCCGCCACCGCCGCCGCCTTTCCCCAGCTGCGGACTTGATCCCACTCCGGACGCGTTGGGTTGTGCAAGTTTTCCGCCTTGCCCTGCTGGGCCGGGACAGTGGTATAGAGTCGGGGGACATTACGTGACCGTGGCAGGAGTGTGCTCCGATTCGTCCAAGATTGCCTTCTCCGATCCATGTTTCGACTGGGCAGAGCAAGGAAACCAGGGCAGGATTGGTAACGGTACCATAATCCCGCATACGCCGATTCCGCATGCTGATCCGACCATCCATAATGATGCGGGGAATGTTTCTCACGATATTTACGCAATCATGCAGGGCTCCCCCAGCCCGGGCGGTTCCTGGTGGATTCCCGACTATCCTGCAGCGGTATATCCCTATGACTGGATGTACAATTTCGGTGCTCAAAACGTGCCGGATCAATTCCTGCAACAAACCCGTTCCTGGAACGGGATGGATCCGGTCCATACCGAGGTGGAATATGCGGTGGTGGTCTCACCGAGAAATCGTCCGCCGGAGATAATCCAGCCGGATACCCTTTATGATTACAAGGTTTGCGACACGGTCTATTACACTTTCCATGGCATAGATCCGGATGGAGACGTGATTTTGGATCAGGCTTCATTGTCGGTAATACCTTCCTGCGGCACTTATTCGGTATCCAGAATATCTGGACAGGGGACCTCCAGCGGTACCTGGCTGGTCAGCTGGATCACCAATGGTTGTCAGGGGAATGTCTCCTACCAGATAGTCGTGGATCTGACCGATGCGATGCAGAACACCTCCTATTGTACCACCTATTGCACCTTGGCTCCCAATCATCCGCCCCAGATAGGTCAGCCTGATTCCCTGACCGCTTTTGTTGGCGATGTGGTGAGTTATGACATAAGCGGAAACGATCCGGATGGCGACATTATCCTTGACCAAGCGTCCATTCAGGTTATTCCAAGTTGTGGATCGTATTCCATCACCAGAACTTCCGGTCATGGAACCTCCTCTGGAGTTTGGAATGTAGTTTGGCAGACTTCCGGTTGTGCGGCAGGCGTATATCTGGTGATCCATGATCTGACCGACGGTTGTGAAACTTCTTATTGCACCACTCGCGTGACTTTGAGTGAGGTAGCGGGCTGGTACTGGAAACCGTCCTATCCGGATTACGCACCTTCCGGTATGCCGGATTTCGATCAAAAACAGGATAACTGGATAAAACTGGGGACCGGACAGTACACCTTCTGCGGACCGGCAGCGGTGGCTAACTGTTTCTGGTGGTTTGACTCCAAATATCAAGTCCCGCCACTGGCACCCGGAGACGGAGTGGACATGTTCCCGCTGGTGCGCGATTACATGGACAATAACCCGCCATTGATGGGAGGGTTGTGGGACGATCACGATCCTTGGAACGTGGATCATGTGGCCACCCCCTGGACTCCTCCAGTTATACCTATTTTCCCGCCAACCCCACCGTTTGTTCCGGGGCCACAACTCCAGCCAAGCGGCATGCCGCCTTGGGGTGAGTTAGTGGAGAGGTTGGCCTGGCTCTTTGATACGGATGGAATCCAGACCGGCTATTGTCAACATAGCGGAACCAACATCGTTCAGATGTACCAGGGTATACAGATGTGGCTGGCCAGCGAACCATTCCTTATGGACACCTTCTGCGTGGTCATGAAAGCTAAACCCACTTTTGCTCACGTGGAGTCGTTGGTAGAAAAATCTGAGGACGTCATACTGCTTCTCGGCTTCTGGTTTGAGGACCCAGCCGGGAGCGGAGACTGGTACCGCTGCGGCGGGCATTACGTCACCGTGGCGGGTGTGAACTCGCAGCAGTCCCAGATCGCCTTCTCCGATCCATACTTCGACGCTGCGGAGATGGGAATGCCGGGTCGGGTAGGGAACGGCATGATCATACAACACTTGCCGGGGCATCCGGCTCCCACGCACAACGATGCCGGGAACGTCTCGCATGACATCTACTCGGTGATGCAGCCTTCACCCAGTCCGGGCGGAGTCTGGGCATTGCCCGATTATCCGGGCGATTGCTACGATTTCAACCATCAAAACTTCCCGGATGAGTTCTTGCCAAGGTACAGGACCTGGAACGGAGTCTCTCCGGTCTTCACCGAGGCGGAATATGCCATTCACATCAGCCCGTGGGATTACCGCGGCGATGTGAATATTCCCAACGGCGACGGAGTGGTGGATATCGGTGACGTAGTCTACCTGATCAACTACCTGTTCAAGCATGGACCGGCGCCGGTTCCGTTCATCGAGGGTGATACCAACTGTGATGGGAATATCGACGTAGGAGACGTCGTCGTCCTGATCAACTACTTGTTCAAGAACGGACCCGTTCCCAAATGCTGTGATCCGTGATCTGTTTTCCAAAGAGTAAAGTACGATCAAAAGTCCCCCCCGTATTCTGCGGGGGGGATTTTTGCTTTTGTATGTTGGGACTGAGGGCAGACATCCTTCTGTTTGGGAGGTCCAGACACAACAAAAGCTGAAAGAGGCGGGACAACGGAGACCCTTAGGAAATTCCCGCCCTAAGAGAAGTCTCGCTTTGTCATCATAGGACAGGGTTCATCCTGAAGGAATTCACCCTGCCCTTCGGTCCTGAGACCTCAGGGTCGAAGGAAAGGGCATTCAACCCTGTCCTGATATTCAAATAAATGTCGCCTATTCCCTGAATTGGAAGAAAATAACTTGCTTTTGACGGGACTTAAATTTATATAATAACCGATTTGATCTTTGAGCCGGTAATCTGGATGGTTGGATCATTCACTCAGCCAATGGAGGCGGAATGTTGAGCCTGGAGGAACAGTTAAAGGTCATCCAAAGAGGGACGGTGGAGATCATCCCGGAGGAGGAACTGATCGACAAGCTGAAAACGTGCATCCGGGAGAACAAGCCCCTGAAGGTGAAACAGGGATTCGATCCCACTGCCCCGGACATTCACCTGGGGCATACGGTTTGTCTGCGAAAACTCAGGCAGTTTCAGGAATTGGGTCATCAGGTGATTTTGATCATCGGGGACTACACCGGCATGGTGGGCGATCCCTCCGGACGTTCCGAGACCCGGCCCCAGCTTACCATGGACGAGATCAAAGTAAACGCCAAAACCTACCAGGAGCAGTTTTTCAAAGTGGTGGACAAATCCAAAACCGAGGTTCATTTCAACGGGGAGTGGTTCAGCAAGATGAGCTTTGAAGAGGTGATGAAGCTGGCATCCAATTTCACCGTAGCCCGGATGTTAGAAAGGGACGATTTCTTTAAAAGGTACAAAGAGCAAATTCCCATCAGCATTCACGAGCTTTTCTATCCATTGATGCAGGCTTACGACTCGGTGATGATAAAAGCCGACATAGAGATCGGCGCCACCGAGCAGAAATTCAATCTTTTAGCCGGCAGGACCATTCAGGAGCTGTACGGACAGAAACCTCAGGTGATTTTGACCATGCCGGTTCTGGTGGGGACGGATGGTCAACAGCGAATGTCCAAATCATTGGGTAATTACATCGGTATAGCAGAGCCACCAAAAGAGATATTCGGCAAGATCATGTCCATCCCGGACGAGCAGATATACAAATTTTTCGAGCTGGTGACGGACGTTTCCTCCGAAGAACTAACACAAATCAAAAAAGACCTGGATGGGAACCAGACAAATCCCATGATCTTGAAGAAGAGACTGGGAAAAGAGATCGTACGGATGTATTACGACCGGAAAGAAGCGGACAAGGCGTGCGAGGAGTTTGAGAGGGTATTCTCCAAAAAGGAACTGCCGGAAAATATACCGGTGATACAGGTAGAATATGACGAAGCCGAAATCTGGATTGGCCACTATTTGGTAAAAGCCGGCTGCGCGGAGTCGACCAGCCAGGTAAGACGGTTGATCAAGCAGGGTGGTTTATATATCGATAATCAAAGAGTCGATGATGAAAACCTGAAAGTCTCCGTAACAGGCGAGAAGCTGGTGAGGTTGGGGAAGAGAGGGTTTTTCAGGATATTGGGAAGAGTTAGATTAGGTTGATTTGGTTTCTCCAAGTTAGAATGTACACAAAAACAAAACAGGGGAGATTTTCAAATCTCCCCTGTTCTTGTTGGGGCAAGTAGGTCTTAAGAGGAGGTGTTTTCCGTTACTGGCTGACTATCCTCTGCACCCAGCTGACTTTCAAAACCGTGTTGATCTGGGGCACGCCCGGCGGAAGGTTGGCCGGATTGAGAAAGTCGGTATCGAAAGACCAACTCCGGTTGGGCGCCTCGTATTGCGGGCTTCCGTAAACCCAGGCACCGGTTGCCTGTTCGCTGAACCACAAGTCCACCATGGAACCCTTGTAGGTAAAAGTTTTGCCGCTCCACGTTTCCAAAAACCGGGGCAGATTCTCCAGCCCTCCGTTATAATGCGATAAGGTAGTCTGGCTGTTCCCGGTGAGAAATGCAGCATTCACCGTGGTGTTGTTTGCTACCCGGTTGCTCAAGGATTTGTCACTGTTGGCGTCGCTCCAGTTGGTAGACAAGACGGTTAAGGCGTCGGTGAAAAGAGCAGATGCTTTCTTGTTAACGCTGTTGTAATTTCCCAAGGTATATAAAGGATTGTTCGTTGCCACGGTCAAAGGCGATGCCAATTCCGCTCCGTTTTTCAGCCGGATCGCCTGTTGGGTTCCCGCCACCAGGTTTCGAGAGGCATACAGGATTCCATTGCGGGGGTAATACCCGCTGGTATTCAGCTTGGAAATATCGATGTCGTAGGCGGTCACCGTCTTGCCCTCCCGGTAATTGTAGAAACTGTTGGTGGTGAGAATGGAGGTGCTGGTGAAAGTCGAGGTCACGTCTACCCACACGTCGCTGGCATTTTTATACAGCACCTGCCCGTCCACGATCTTCAACCCCGCCGTGTTTTCGTAGCTGTCGGTGTTGCCGCCGCTCGCTCTTTTGATCATGTCGATGGGATCGCCGGAGACGACCACCGGGAGGTTAAGCTCGGTCATTCCGTGGGATTGATCCTGAACCTTTCCCCCCCACCGATTCAAGGAGCTGGAGACCCAAGCCGGATCATTGGAATCCAGCCAGGTTCCATCGGTGTTCTTCATACTCTGGTAAGTACCGTACCGGTCCTTGATGGTCACGTCACCGGTCATGTCGTCGGATGGATTGTCCTTCCTTCCGTGATAGATGTCCCCCGCAGCCGTGGTCCAGGAGTCACATTGAAGCGAGGCGCGTGATCCCAGGTAGAGATCATGGTTGCTGTGCACCCTTCCACCTAAGGTCATGTTAGGACCGGGCAGAATCTCCAAATCCTGTTCGTAAAAGACGGCAAACTGAAAGATAGGCACCAGCGCGTCCTTTACGTCCGATTCGATCTTGGTCTCGGTCTGGGTCCCCTGGTCTTTTGCCCGGGAGGTGATGGTGAAGCTTTTCACCATAGCGTAAAGCCCCTTGTATGCTCCCACGGTCAGGGTTTCCAAGGTGGCAGCACCGTTGTCCACCGTGCTGTAAATTATGGCGGTGTTGCCCAGATCAAAAGAATCGGAGGGGAGCGGATTAGGCGGTCCGGTGGCACCGGAGGTATAATGCGCTCGGATTTGAGCTATGGCTTTCTCCAATCCCGCTTCTGCCGAATAGAAGGTGTTTATGGACTTAAGATCATTTCCGGCGATGTTCACATCGGTGGTGGAGGTCATCACCGCGGCGACCCCAATTAATGTCAACATCAAAAGCAAAGAGAGAAATATCAGCAGGGTAAATCCTTCTTCGTTTTTCAGTTTTTTCAGCATGGTTTTTCCTTTCTCTGGTTCTGGTTTGAATAGACTTTTATCACAATCCCAGGTTTCTTATCTTGACGTCCGAGGTTAAACTCCTCCTTCGGTATTGGCCTGCAAACTGCAGATCCTTTTTGTCGGTGCGGGCGGTCAGCGAGATCATCACCTCCCGGACCACCGATGCCGCCGGCGGAACGTCAACGTACACCCCGTTGGCCAGACCGTATCTGAATTGCAGATCCTCGATATTCTCCGCATACACCACCGGGGTCTCAAGCACGTGCCGCTCCATGAGATTGGGATGGGTGGTGTCGGTTTTGTCGATGTAAAACTTGAACATGTCCACGTAGGCCACGATACTCCCCTGGGGGTAACACCGGGAGAGATCCGTGGTGTTGTGCTGGATGTGACTGGACGAGGTCTGAACCTGGGTGATGTAAAAGAACTCCCCCGTATCGGCAAAGGGATCATAGATGTAAGCCCAGGTGTTTTCGAGGAAACAGCTAATATCGTGCCCGTCGCACCTCAGCTCCGAGCTGGGCTGGGGCATGGAGTGCTCGATGGGGGCGTCGCAGTCGGACTCGCTTTTGAACAGTATGGTGATGGTATCCGGATTGGAGTTTTTGGCATAGATGGGTTCGAAACCGCCCGGCAGTTTGTAACCCGCCATCCGGATCTTGGTCTCCAGCTCGTGCATGGCTGCGCGGGCGTTCTGCTGCATGGTGGTGATCTGCTCCTGGATGATCCATCCCTCGTGCTGGTTGATATATACCCCGTAACCGGCGGTGACCAACACCCCGCTGATCAGAAGGGCGATCAGAAGCTCCAGCAAGGTAAATCCCTTTTCTTTTCTCCGGTGGAAACAACACAAAACAACGCTTGTTTTGGAACCATGTTTTTTCATCTTCATCTTCCTGATTTTATTAGTTATGCGATTCATAAGTTACCGTAACGTTATGATGTTCCAGACTGTCTTTATCCAGCCACACCATCTCCAAGGTTACTCTTTTCAAAAAGGAGTTGACGTCTTCCACGGTCCACCTTCGGGTCATCCCCTCGGGATGGTCATATCCTGAAGCAAAGTTATGGGTGTTTTTGATCTCCTCGATCTTCGCCTGGATATGATGAGCGGCTTTGGTGGTTCCGTTGGCGAATATGTTTCCCTTTTGCGCGGTGACGATCATGGGGACCATCATCAGAAGCCCGGTGGAAAAGATGGCCATGCTGATCACCACTTCCAACAGGGTGACCCCTTTTTCTCCTTGGGGGAACAAACTTTGTACGATTTTTCTTATCTTGGTCAGCATCTTGTCTCCTTCCAGCTAATTCCTAAAGACTTTTCGCTTTCTCAGAATGGCAAAAAGAGTGCCGTAGCTGATCGAAAAGTATATCAGTTGAGATGATTAGATAACTTATTGAAACGATGTAGGTTATGGTGGGGTAATTAGGGGGGTTGTGGATATTAACTGATATTGGAGTAACTATGGGCATTAAAAGAAAGGGGATGATCCCATACTATATTGAAGATGTGCTATTTGGGGGAATTAGATCACATTACCGATATTGCTTGATGGGAATGAGAAACGGGTAATGAATCATAAAAAACGAGGACATTCTTCGATAACCATCGTCGAAAACAAAGGAAGTTTTCAGGTAGGTTCAGGTGGAGGACCCCCTTTGAAGAGGTAGTTGATCAAAAAGACTACATCCCCTATGTCTACATTCCCGTCTGAACTGGCATCACCAATCCACTCTGGGATAATCCCCCAGCCATTTCTGAAGAGATAATTTATCAGATAAATCACATCTCCAATGTCTATACTCCCATCTAAAGTTACATCTCCACGTAGGTAAAAACCAATTTTGTCCAAGTCTAAAAGCTTAGCATAGACGTCTGCATCATATACCGAGTAGTTTCTAAAATCGACCCAGGCTATCCCCACTGTGTTTTGATGAATAGCTAAATCGTACATATTCCAATTTCCAGACTCACCATCTGAGCTATTTAGTGACCCGGGAGAGAGATTGAGGCGATAGTTTTGTCCTACGGATTGACCAGAAGAGTCAAATCTCTGTGCCCAGAGGTTACGATTTACGTATCGAGCATCATTCCATAAGACGACATATCCATCCGAATCATCCACTGCTACCCTGGATACAAACCATATACTCCCCAGGTCTAAAACGTCATTGACAATCTTGCCCGTATCAACCGGATTTCCCAGCGTATCAAAGGTTTGAACCATCACTGCATGATGGGGATAGCTCCAAGTAATAGTATTGACATCAGAGCTTACCACAAAGTTGTTTTGAGGATTGCCCGCTACATCCGGGTAGCTGCCAAATGCCCATTTAGAGGAGCAAGGGTTAAAAAGAGGAATAACTTTGGTAACCGGTTCTCCGTTGGGATTGTAAATACGGGCGGCGCAGACTCCAGGACTTCTGGTGGGACAATGGATACAGCCATACCAGCAGATTACAAAATAGCCCGCCGGATTAAAAGCCAACCTTGGTTCATAAACCTCCCACTCACAATAGTCATAATCACTCCCCGGAAAGTCGCTTACTAAGAAGTTATTCCCTATTCTCGCCCCAGAAGCAAAAAAACGTTGAGCATAGACATTCCATCCAATGGAATCCTGTCTTGCCCATATTACTATGAAGTTACCTTGTCTATCCATAGCTATGGCAGGTGTGTAATCAATTACTGTCACCTGTCCAGTTGTATCCGGTAGGTCTACATCCACCTGCTGACGAGGACCTAAAGAATTACCCGATGGATCGAATCTCTGAATCCAGACATCAGAATTGAAATCAGTTCCTCCTGTGTTAGACCCCCAGCAGATAACAAAACTGCCGGATGGATGCATTGCTATGGCAGGATTATCATTGTAACGTATAGTGGTATCTGAGACCAACACCGGGCCGCCAAGACGATTAGCTTGCGAGTCGAATCGCTGAAACAATATCTTGCGGAAGTCATGGTCAAATCCCCGATCACTGTAAACTATCACAAAATTGCCCAGAGAATCAAATGCGATGTCTGTATAATACTGGGCTATGCCTACAGAGGTGTCCGAGTTCACTCTGTAATCCTGGATCGTTATACAATGAACTGAGGAGGGGGATAATGACAAAAGCAGATAAGCTAACGTACCACAAAAAAATAGACATTTTCTTCTCATCTTTAATCTTCCTTTAGGTTAAAGAGAGAACCACTGTTATTCTTTTTTATAGTTGAAACTAATCTATTCGTAATATACTACACCAATCAAAAAAGTCAATGGGAAATCAGTGAATTTAAGTTTTTATTTGAAATATTGACAATCGTTTGAGTATATGTAAATTGGAAATTAAGCCTTTTCTTTCGGGAGGTGAAAATGCAAACTTTAAAATTAAAAGAGGGGATTATCTACGGTCCCATCAATTCGAGAAGACTCGGATCCTCCTTGGGGATAAATCTTCTACCCACTGAATACAAATTGTGTTCCTTCAACTGTCTTTATTGTCATTACGGCTGGACCAAAGCGCATACGGTTGATGCGACTGCTCACTTGTCCGATTTTCCTTCGGCTCAAAAGGTTAAAGAGGCGCTGGAGAGCTGGCTTGAGACCAACCGGAATCCGGTTGCCTATATCACTTTTTCCGGCAACGGTGAACCGTGCCTGCATCCCGATTTTGATAAGATGGTTGACGTTGCCCGCCAAGCAAAAGAAAAATACGCTCCTGGTGCCAAATTGGCCATCCTTTCCAATTCGACCTGTCTGGACAATCCCAGAGTCTTATCCGGACTGAATAAATTGGACGTTCGGATCATGAAGCTGGACTGCGGGACCGAAGCGATTTTTCGGGAGCTGAATCGTCCCCAGGCACAGATACGATTGGAGAAGGTGGTGGAAAATCTGAAAAAAGTGAAAGATATAATCATCCAGAGCATTTTTGTAGAAGGAGGAGTAGATAATACAGAAGAGAGGGAAGTAAATGAATGGATCGAAAGGATCAAATATATAAAACCTAAAGAGGTGCAAATCTATTCCATCGACCGGCCTACGGCTGACTCCGGTTTAACTTTGGTAACTAAAGATAAATTGAGCCAAATAGCGAAAAAAGCACAAGAGGTTACCGGTATTTCGGTGAAGGTCTTCTGACTTCACCCCCTTTATCCCCCTCTTCATGCAACGGAGAGGGAGATAAGAAAGGAAATCACAATTAACTCTTTTATCGTAATACCATTCTTCTCAACCGGTTATGCCCGTCCGATGTCAGAGCCACTATGCTGTCGGTGCAGAACATGGTGGGGAATCTGGTGTTCGCCCTCTTTGCCCCGTTTCTGGGAAGTTTCGTCGACCGGCTGGGTCTGCAAAATGCCTTGCTTATCCTCGCCCTGGTGGTTATAATTTTAGGGTTAGTTATGTGACGGCTTAAGAGAAGCTGGTTTGTGACGACAGAACATCGGACCGAACTGGTGGAGGAGAAGATATGAAAGAAAGAATTTGTAACGAAGAAAAAAACATGAAAAGATGCAGCTGCACATACGAGCCGTGCAGCCGCAAGGGTATATGTTGCGCATGCATCGACTATCACTGGCGGATGAAACAGCTCCCCGCCTGTTTTTTCCCGGCAGATGCGGAAAAGACTTATGATAGGTCATTAAGGAAATTTATACAATGTTATGGAAAGTAACAAAGGTTCGCAGTTCGTCGCGGATGTCCATGTTCGTAACTCTATGCTCCCCGTGGGATGTTATCATCCCACGGCTATGAGATGGATGATAACATCCTCCCAGGAGCAGGAAATGAAAAAATGAAAAAATATATCAAAAAAGCAGAAGAGTTTAAAGCCGGGTGGGTGAAGCTGATACATCCCAAGAACGTGGTGGTGGCGGAATGGGTGCGGCTGAAATGCCAATACGGGTGCGGACGTTACGGCACTTGCTTGACTTGCCCGCCGTTTTCTCCCACGCCCGATTATACCCGGAAGATGCTCGAATATTATTCCCGGGCTTTGATCATGACGTTTGACGTCCCACCCGGTCAAAAGGAAAAGGAGAGAAGAAGAAGGCGGGAGATGAGGCGAAAGATCGCATCCCTGGAAAGAGAGATATTTTTAGACGGCTATTACAAGGCTTTTGCCATGGCTTCCGGACCCTGTAATATCTGCAAAATCTGCGACACCAGCCAGCCCTGCAAATTCGAGGAGCTGGGTCGCCCCTCCATGGAAGCCTGCGGCATAGACGTTTATACCACATTAGCCAATTTGGGCTACCAGCTGGAAGTGGTGAAATCCTATGACCAGCTCTGGCACTATAGCGGTCTGGTTCTGATCGATTAATGTCGCTTAAAGTGAACTCTTTTGTCTCGTTGTTCAAGGATAGCTAGTCCGATCGCGGTGAATCCGTTCAATATAAATCTTTTATCCAAGACTGCCACATGAAAAGGATATTATTCGTATGTATTGAAAATTCCTGTCGCAGTCAGATGGCGGAGGGATTTGCCAGAAAATTGGCTCAAGGCAGAATCGAAGTTTATAGTGCCGGCTCAAAACCTTCAAGCAAAGTGAACGAGACTGCAATAGAGGTGATGAAAGAAGTGGGCATTGATATTTCCAAGCAGAGATCGAAAGGATTTGAGGAAATAAGCGAGAAGGCTTTTGACTGTGTCATCACCATGGGGTGCGGCGACGTTTGCCCCTTTGTTCCGGCAAAGCAAAGAATAGAATGGGATATTGCCGACCCCCAAGGGAAACCGATCCGGGCTTTCAGAGAAACAAGAGATATCATCGAGAAAAAGGTTTTAGAACTAAGCGAGAACCTGTGAACGGTTTACTAATAATCCCCTTTTCCCCTGGTTGGAGATTTGCCCGAATGCCCTACAGGGTTAAAGAACCAATGAAGCATTATATCAGAAATGATTTCGTTTGCGTAAGATATGGTATCGAGCCCCTTATCTTAGTATAGTATCATCAAGATTTTGACCACAACCTTCAAAATATTTCCCAAATAGCCCAAAAGAAGCTTGACAAGAAACGTAATTAGGTTATATTATATGCCGATGTAGGCATATAGGCATACAGAAAGGAAAAGGAATATGGATAATTACCCGGAGGTTTTCAAGGCTTTAGCGGACAGAACTCGTTTGAGGATCATGAGATTGTTGTCAATTACGGATGGTGAAATTTGTGTCTGTGAATTCGTGGATGCTCTAAAGCTTCCTCAATATCAGGTATCTAAACACTTAAATATCCTGAAGAACGCAAAACTGGTGGAAGGGGAAAGAAGAGGTACCTGGGTTTATTATACTCCTCTAAAGAAAGATTCAACTTTCAATCGCCAACTTTTCAAGCTGATAAAGGATCAACTTTCCGGTGCAGAGTTCCTTAAAGACGAAGAGGAGTTGAGACGAAGATTGCAGCTTAGAGATCGCGACATTTGCGTGGTTGGTTTTGCCAACGGAAAGAAACCCAAGTGTCTGAGTGCGGCAATGAAATAGACCTGACTAAACTATCTTCTTTAGAGGACAACAGGTGTCAAAAAAACGCAACAAGACAAAGAATCACGGGAATCGCGAGAAACAAACCAGAAATCCCAGTATGACAAGATGGATTTATCTCGGTCTGGCATTGGCTGTGGTTATGGTTATCGGTTCGATTCTTTTTTTACCTCACAGCAAGGCAGGACCGCCGAAGATATCGTTTTCCGAAACTCTCTGGAATTTCGGAAGAACACCTCAGATGAGTCGTGTATCGCATACCTTCTGGATTAAAAACATTGGGGGCGACACTTTAAGAATCTTAAAGGTCGAACCCGGTTGAGGATGTACCCAGGCTCCGCTGGAGAAAAAGGAGCTGGCTGCCGGTGACAGCGCGAGATTAGAGATAATTTTTAGTTCAGGTAAAGCTACACATAATATACAAAAATCGACTCGAGTCGTTTCCAATGATTCCATCGATTCGATAACTTGGGTTTGGATCGCGGCGGATGTAATGCCAAAACCGGATAGTAACTTATCCGTTCAGATTTCGCCAAACCGCTTGGATTTCACATCTGTCAATTTGGCTGAAAGTCCAGAAATGGAAGTTGAGATTAGAAATATTACAACCACAAATTTGGGAATAAAAATAGTGGCTACTCCTAGTGAGTTGGTGAAAGCGAAGCTTTCAGATAAAACGATTAAACCTTCCGAGGAGGTGAAACTGAAGGTCAAGCTTAAAAGGGAAGCGGAAAATGCAACGTTAACCAAGTCGATTACCTTGGAGTTGAGTGATCCAGACAGTAGTCGCTTTACCGTTCCGGTAACAAGTGAAAATTTATCGAGTAAACAGTAATTTTCAAGGAAAGGAGAAGGAAATGCGAACCCATACCAGAAATAGATGGGGTTATGGTATTATCGGGGTTTTAGTAATGGCAATGATTTTTTTCAATTTGAACTTCTGGAACAAGGAGAATGGCTGCGTTCAGGCACAAACGCAGAATCAGAAGCCCGCAACACCGATTCAAGTTCTTCAGTTACAAGCCAATTCCTCTAAAGCTACGCAGAGTTTGATGCAGGCGCTTTCAGCGGGAAAATTTGCCTGTCTTTTTTTCTATGAAGCGGGAAATGCGGATTGTGAAACCATGGAGAAAAACTTGGATGCATATGCCCGAAAGAACAAAAAGGATTTTGAAGTCGTCAAAGTTGACCGCAAGGACCCGAACAACAGTGATGTCGTGAACACGCTGGGAACCCAAAACGCTCCCATACCTCTCACCCTTTTGGTCGATCCCAGCAGTGCTATTGTGGCTGCTTTCACCAAAGTTGTCACCCCGGATGAGCTGGCGCAGGCTATACCTTCCCCCAAGAAAACCGAGACTTTGAAATATATGCAGCAAGGTAAAGGGGTGATACTCTGTTTCAGCAGTAAGAAAATGTCTTCCTGTAAGGACATTCAAGCCTGTTGTTCTCAGGCAGAGACTCAGTTGGGAGGAAAAGCTGAATATATCAACGTGGATTTATCTGATTCCAAAGAAGCAAATTTCATAAAAGAATTGAAAGTTGATCCCAACACATTGGTTCCGGTTACTTTTGTGATAAATTCCCAGGGTCAGGTAACCGGTAAATATGATGGAGAGGTACAGGTTACTAACTTGGTGGAGGCGGCTACCAAAGTCGTTAAAAGCGGATGTTGTCCTCCGGGCAGTGGTAAGACATGCCCTCCCCCGCAACCAAAAAAGAAATAAGCAATCAAGAACAAATTCGTGCGTTGAGGAGAAAAAATGAATCTGCGAAAAATCATTCTGAAGGAGCTTTTGGAAAGAAGAAAGCAGTTCCTCACCAGCTTCATCGCCATCCTGTTAGGCATAATCGTCATAGTAGCGGTTAAATCCGTTTCGAATTCCTCAGAGAAGGCAATAGCCATTCAACTGGATAACTTGGGAGCTAACATACTGGTTTTGCCTCAAACCACCACCATCGACAACTACTTTGCAGCAGACATCAATGCACCGGAGATGCCGGAAGAGTACGTGGAGCGGATAGCTAGTTCCTCGATCAAGGGTGTGGATAACATGTCTCCCAAACTATCCGCGCGCATGAACATAGGAGAACATTCGTTTGTTCTAACCGGCATCCTGCCTAAAAACGAGTTGGCTTCCAAACCGATATGGCAAACCTCCGGATTCGCCGATCCGGGTCTGCAAGCGGCTTGTGATCCCAATAATATCATGAATACAAGTCGCGGATATGAAGACCCCAAGCTCCAGAGAAAGGTTATTGATTCGTTGGGTGAATATGACTGCATAACAGGCAGCGATGTCGCTTCGAAATTGAATTTAAAAGAAGGCTCCCCGCTGGAAATCAAGGGAACTGAATTAAAAGTCGCCAGCATACTCCCCCAAACCGGAACCGTGGATGACGGTAGAATCTTCATTCACCTCCGGACAGCTCAAAAGATCTTAGGAAAAAAAGGGGTGATAAATGCTATTGAGATCATGGGATGCTGTTCTGCCATCTCCGAGGGTCTTTTGGGAAATCTGAGAAATATCCTGCCCGATACCAAGATCACCACCATCAACCATATTGTCCAGACTCAGGTGAAGACCAATAATACTATGGCTAAGTTCTCCGTGATATTTTTGATTATCATAATTCTGGTGGGAGGGATCTCCATCGGCAATTACATGTGGTCCAATGTAGAGGAGCGGAAAAAAGAGATCGGCTCCATGTTAGCCATGGGTGCATCACCTCAGAATATATACTACATCTTTATTGGAAAAGCGTTGATTCTGGGAGTGGTGGGTGGGGTGGCTGGGTATTTGCTCGGCACTTTGGCTGGGATGATTCTGGGACCTCAAATAGCTGATGTTAAAGTGTTGCCGGTTCCCCTCCTTTTTGTGTGGGCGGTGTTGATTGCCGTCGGAGTCAGCGTTATCGCCTCTTATTTCCCAGCCAGGAAAGCGGCGAAGATGGACCCGGCTTTAATCTTACAGGAGATATAGATGATTAAAATAGAGAATCTCTCGAAGAAGTACAACAGCAAGGGCAATTCCGTTGTAGCGCTTAATGAAGTCTCGCTTTCCATCAAAAAAGGAGAGTTCATCTCCATCGTGGGTCCTTCCGGTTCAGGCAAAACCACTTTGCTTTTATGCATGGGAGGATTGATTCACCCATCGGTCGGAAAAGTCAACATTGACGGGGCTTCGATCTATGATTTGGATATCAAAGAACGAGCCGCTTTTCGACTGAGAAACTTAGGCTTTGTTTTTCAGACCTTCAATCTGATACCTTACCTGACTGCTCTGGAGAATGTACAAATCCCCCTATCTTTAGCTGGAAATAATAATGGCAATCAGACCGAAAGGGCAACGGAACTATTAGAGACACTGGGATTGGGGGACAGGCTTAACCACAAACCCCGGGAACTCAGCATCGGGCAGCAGCAAAGGGTGGCTATAGCCAGAGCCTTGGCTAACAATCCAAAGATAATTATGGCGGATGAACCGACCGGAAATTTAGATCCAAATACGACGAATGAGACTGTAACTTACCTAAATTTACTCAATCAGACGGGGATTACTGTTGTTATGGTGACCCATAATCCGGGAGTGGCTGAGCGCGCTCAAAGGACTTTAAGATTAGTAGATGGAAGAGTGCTATAGAATAGCTCGAAAAGACAAAAACACAAAGGAGATGAGTTCCTATCGCATATTAGTTGGAAAAATGCGCATTAGATGCATAAATAAATGCGATTGGATAAGAGTCTTCATGTCATGATAGTTTTGCGACATAAAAAAACAACCGAGCACGTAAAGCGAGACTTTGCGTCAATATTCTTAAAAGCAGTGGGGATTGTAATCTTTGCTTCCATTTTGGCTTTTTCCTATAACAACTTTTCCGATCGGGGCATATCCTTAAAGGGAAGCTGGAGCAATAAGATACTTTCGGACAGTTTGATAGTTCCCCATTCCTACCAAAAAGGTGATCCTCAAGCCATAACCTTGAGCGAGGCAATGATGGAGTTTCAATCGTCAAATACCATCTTCTTAGATGCACGATTGGAATTTGACTACAAGCAGGGGCATATAAAGGGAGCATTAAACTTACCCTATGAAGAATTCGATGAATTCTATCCCAAGATAGCTCCAAAAATCCCAAAAGACAAAACCATACTTGCCTACTGTGATGGAACTGAATGTGAGTTAAGTTTGTTACTAGCCCGGGTACTGAGAGACGAAGGATACCAACATCTTAAAGTCTTTTTTGGGGGATGGGCAGAATGGGAAAAAGCAGGGCTGCCTATCGATAAAGGAGAGAATCCCTAGAGATAAAATGTGGAGAAATCTGAAAAGCATAATCAATAGTCAATACACCATTTTGTTCTTCAGGTTGATTCTGGGAGGTATCTTCATTTACGCCAGTCTGGACAAGATAGCCCATCCGGAGCAGTTTGCTCAAATAGTTTATAACTACAAGATTTTGCCTCACAGCCTAATTAATATCTTTACCATAGTAATGCCCTGGGTGGAGTTGATCTGTGGGATATTTGTGATTGGGGGAATATTTGTCGAAAGCTCATCTGCTATACTTTCCTTGCTCTTGGTCTCCTTCATCATTGCTCTATCGGCGAATTTCTTGCGGGGATTGGACATGAACTGCGGCTGTTTCTCCACTGATCCTCAAGGCAAAAAAGAGGGAGCTATTCTTCTGATCAGAGATTTTTTTCTTCTGGCAATAGGGCTTCAGATATTTTTTGGTAATTCTCGATTCGCTACTTTGACTTCGGTTTTTAATCGATTATTTAATAAACCAAGAAATTCGGAAGTTGTGCGAATGAATGATGCTTAAAGGCTGAAGAGGGAGTTTCAGGGAAACATGCAAATAGGGCAAAAAATGATAGATGCCAAAGATCGTCAGAGACTTCATTGACGATTCAAATAAGGATAATTGAAAGGGGAATTGGATATGTCTGATGGCATTACAAAGAAGTTGACAGTTTTGGATCGTTTTCTCACGTTGTGGATTTTTCTGGCTATGTCCGTTGGGGTGGGGGCGGGATACTTCATTCCCCATATAGATTCTTTTATCCATCGCTTTCAGATCGGAACCACAAATATTCCCATCGCCATTGGATTGATTTTAATGATGTACCCTCCTTTGGCCAAGGTAAAATATGAAGAGTTGGGAGATGTTTTCCGCGACTGGAAGGTTCTGGGATTGAGCTTGATCCAAAACTGGATTATCGGACCGATTTTGATGTTTGTTTTGGCTATCGTTTTTTTACATAACTACCCGGAATATATGGTTGGTTTGATCATGATCGGACTGGCGCGATGTATAGCCATGGTTATTGTGTGGAACGATTTGGCCAAGGGCAATAGAGAGTATGCTGCCGGGCTGGTTGCTTTCAACAGCATTTTTCAAGTATTATTCTATAGTCTATATGCCTATATCTTCATCACCGTCCTGCCCGCTCAGTTAGGTTTGAAAGGGAGCGTGGTGGACGTCACCATGGGACAGATCGCCAAAAGCGTGTTTATCTACTTGGGGATTCCTTTTATTGCCGGGGTAATAACCCGTTTCTCTCTCATCAAATTCAAAAACAAAGATTGGTACGATAAGAAGTTTATCCCGAAAATTAGTCCCATTACACTAGTAGCTTTGCTTTTTACCATTGTGGTGATGTTCAGTCTTAAGGGGGGGCTGATCGTAAGAATCCCGCTCGACGTCGTCCGGATTGCGATACCTTTATGTATCTATTTTGTGGTTATGTTTATGGTCAGCTTCTGGATGGGCAAAAAGATTGGGGCAGATTACTCTAAGACTGCCACCATTAGCTTCACTGCCGCCAGCAACAACTTTGAACTCGCCATCGCAGTGGCAGTGGCTGTGTTTGGAATAGACTCCGGAGTTGCCTTTGCCGCTGTTATTGGACCATTGGTGGAGGTGCCGGTTTTGATCAGCTTGGTGAACGTATCTTTGCGATTCAAAGGCAAATACTTTAAGGCAGCTCCTGCCAGTTGAAGCAGCTTGATCTTTCCGACATAAAGAATCTCCTCTTAAACCATCTTGTTTTTCTGTAGGTTATGATGCTCTAAAGTATGATGACATGCTGTCGAAGATTTAACATAAGAAAGGGATGGTCATTTATAGAAATATCCGGTTTTATGTTGGAAATTCATTTTTCTGCTCTCAAAAATATCAATAAGTTTTTTTTAGAATCAAAAAAGTCAAACAAATTTCCGTAAATCTCTTATATAAAAGAGTTGACAACAGGTAGATTTAAGTTATATTGGTCATACCATGGATTTTACGGACAACTAACCACGGAGGAGCGAATGAAGAGAGTAATGGGGTTGGTGATTTTTTTCGTCTTTCTATTTTTTGTCAGCAGCGCTATACAGAACGTTTTCGCCGGCTCACCAAAACTGTTGATCCCGGAAACCACTTTTGATTTCGGCTATGCCCCCACCAAAAGCACGGTCAGCCATTATTATCTGGTCAAAAACGTGGGCACCGACTCGTTGAAGATCGAAAACGTCAAACCCGGCTGAGGATGCACCAAGGCTCCGCTTATGAAATCGGAGCTGGCTGTCGGTGACAGCACATGGATAGAATTGATCTTCACTACGGGGAGCAACAAGGGCACGGTCAGCAAAAGCGCCAAGGTTACCACCAACGACACCGTCGTCGGCGGGGTGAGTATATCCTTTAAGGTGGACGCGGTGGAGCCGACCGATTCGGTTCTCAAGTTAGCCGTCCAGCCTTACCAATTGGATTTCGGTCCCATCGAGAAGAAGCGAAGACCCAAGCTGGAGACCGAGATAATCAACCAGGGTCAGGAGGAGATGGAGCTCCAGGTGGTAGCATTTCCTCCAGATTATTTCAAAAAAGTGGAATTGTCCGATACCGACCTGAAACCCGGAGACGATACCAAACTCAAAGTGGAATTAACCAGGGAAAGGGAGGAGGAGCAGTTCCGGAAAACCATCACCATCGAAGGTAAATCAAAGGTTAATAACAGCAAATTCAGACTGTCTATTCCGGTGATCAAGGGGATCGGAGAAGAGGGGGCTGCCAAAAAGGAAACGGCTGCTCAGAAGAAATAACCGGATAATCGTAACCCCTTCTGATTTTGGAACAATCGAGTTTGATTTTAGCCCAACCGGTTTTTTTGTTTCGAACCCCGCCACAGGCGGGGTTCGTTCTAAAATGCCGCGCATTGACCGGCAGAACCGGGATTTTCGGTTTCCGGTGAAGGAGTTTTGACTTGCACCTTATCAACAGAAGGTGGATTTACCCTTTAACTGTGGTGGTAATAATCAGCGTCTTTTTGATAGGATGCAAGAAGAAAGAGAAGACCAATCCCGGTACCGAAAACGCTGAAACCCGGACAAACCAGAACATCAAAGAATCACCCGAGGAGGGTTTTACAGCTCCGGGGTTCACCTTGCAAAACCTGAACGGCTCTCCGGTTAACTTGGGCGATTTCAGGGGCAAGGTGGTGCTGTTGAATTTCTGGGCGAGCTGGTGCGGTCCGTGCAAAAAAGAGATTCCCGCATTGAAGAGATTGTACCAGGTCCGGAAAGGCCCCGACTTTGAGATACTGGCAGTCAGTCTGGACAGAACTGCCGGAGATAAAGTGGCTTCCTTTGTGAACGCAAATCAAATGGAGTTTCCTATTCTATTGAATCCGGACGGGGATATGGGCGGGAGATACTGGGTGCGGGGAATCCCCACCTCGTTCCTTCTGGACAAGAAGGGTATAGTAAAATGGAAAGTGGTGGGGGGAAAGGAGTGGGATGGCACGGAGGTCTTGAACCGGATAGATCAACTCCTGTCGGAATAGGGAAAAGGTTTTTTAAAGGATAAAATGCAAAATAAAAAACCGGGTTGACTCGTCATATAGAATGTGGACATGATATTTTCCTCCGTCCCATTCTACTCTACTCTGAGTTCCTGCCCCCCTCTCAGGTAGATAAATGGAGACGGAGGATTTTTTTGCCCCCACCCGATACACGGTTTTAAGGGTCAAGGGGCAAGGGTCAAGATAATGTTGTCAAAAATATATGAATGGTTTTAATACGTAGATGGTCTTCGTAAAGCGGATTAGTTTCGCAACACTCATTGCAGGTTGATCTCATTTGGTGTATGCCAAATCATTAGGTGTGAATCGAAATAAAATCCTGATTTGAATAATCCAAAAGTCGTTATGAACAAAACCAAAGCCATTGGGCTGATCTCAGGCGGGCTGGACAGTATCCTGGCTTTAAAGGTGATGCTGGATCTGGGCATTGAGGTGGTGGCACTCAATATGAAAACGCCCTTCTGCACCTGCGATAGCCAGGGGAAATGCTTTTCCCAATCGGTGACCGAAAAGTTGGGGGTGCCTCTGCGCCGAATTTATGGAGGGGAGGACTATATTCAAATAGTCAAGCATCCCCGGCACGGGTACGGGAAGAACATGAATCCGTGCATAGACTGCCGCATATATCTATTTTCCAAAGCCCGGGAAATCATGGAAAAGGAGGGGGCGGATTTTGTTTTCACCGGTGAAGTCTTGGGCGAGAGGCCCATGTCTCAAAGAAGAGAAGCCATGGACTTAATCGAGAGGGAATCGAATTTGAATGAAAAAGTACTACGTCCTCTTTCGGCTAAGCTCTTAGCACCAACTTTAGCGGAAAAAGAGGGGAAGATCGATCGAGGGAAACTTTTCGATTTTCAGGGGAGATCACGAAAGCCGCAGCTGGAGTTGGCAAAAAGTTTAGATATAAGGGAATTCCCCACCCCGGCAGGTGGGTGTCTTTTAACCGATCAGAACTTTGCCCAGAAGATCATAGATTCCTTTATATATAAGGAAGATTCCTTAAGGCACATCAACCTCCTGAAAATAGGACGTCACTTCCGCCTCCCCACCGGAGCCAAGGTGATCGCGGGAAGAGATCAAAAGGAGAATGAGATTTTATTGGCGGTTTCTTATGCCACCGAGCTGAAATTCACCGCTCACGACTGCAAAAGCTGCTATGCGCTTCTTCTGGGAGAATGTAGTCCGGAGAATGAGACTTGGGCAGCTAGGATCTGCGCGAAGTATTCCGACAGAGAGAATCTGACAACTCTTCCGGTAAGGATTTGGACGGATTCGGTTGAGCAATTCACCCTGTTGGAAGTTGAGCCATTGGATGAAACCATTCTTTCCCCTCTTAGAATCGGAGGGTGATTTAATCGTTCAGTGTCAACCGTCTGCCGGTATGCTCCCTGTGGTAGATACCAAAGTCCGCAGTAAAATCCAAAGTTTTCCAATTAAATCGCCAAACCGTTAGAGGTAAAATTTGCTACAGCAAGCAAGTATCTGTTTGCATCTTTTCTGAATTGACTTGCATACGGGTATAAACCCGGAATTGCTCCGGTTATTTTCTGTCTGTAATCGCATAAAAATTCATATTCTCATGATAAGTAATTGTAGTAGTTACAGTTGTAGAAGGAACCACCTTTTGTTTTTCGGTATTATTCAGGAATAATGCCTAATATAATTCCTGAATCCTTATTGCAATCTATTGATTTACAATGGATTGCTTCTTCAGTCCCCTGGTTTTGATCTTCTTGGAGCACAAAACAATTGTTAAAGTAGATTGCTTTCGATTGATATGCCTGCTTAACTGATTGCACCAGTATTAAATAGAGCAATCGTCCCTTACTCTTCTAGACTTTTCGAATTGATATAAAGGATACAAACGAGGCTGGCATATTTCTTGCCTTATATGAGATTCAGCGTTGGGTGGGTCAAATTTTGTAACTGGGAAAAGATGTGATTTTTATTGTTATTTGAATCGGGTCAATTTTTTTTAAAAAAGTTGAATTTTTCTGTTGACAAAGCAAAGTGAGGTGTTATATTATACTTGAAAAAGGAAAGACGCCAACGCTCTCATTGGGTCAGATAACTTGAAATCAAATGAAATAGCACACCAGTAAAAGTTCGGAGAATGTGCAGATAAATTATCTGACTTGACAAAGTAAGAGATAGGTTTTACGGGAAAAGGGTTGTTGGGGCTGTCAGTATAATCAAAAAACATAAAATTAAAACAGACGTAAAAGGACTTTGTCTGGCTGGCTGATTCCTGTCGAAAGGAGGAATAGGCAAAGAGGCAGATAGATAAAGGTACAGAGGTGTTAGTTGGTTAGGTAACCTTTATAAGAAGGAGAGGGGAATGATAAGACAAGACCTCAGAAAGGCTCTTATCCTCCTTTGTGTAACCTTTATCTTCATGTGCCTGGCGGGTGATATTGCGGTTGCCGAGGTAGATACGCTTGCTTGGGTTGAGATCCATTACAACACAGTTTACCCGGGTCACTTTGGTGAATTCGGGGTGTATTTGAAGAATGAAGTTGCGATTGCCGGATTTCAATTCATAATCACCATCTCGAATCCGGAGCTATTCAATTTTCATACGGACAGCATCACCGTAGAAGACGTAATGATGCGAATAGACACCTGCACCTGGCAGCCGGACACTTTGCACGATTCCACATGTTTCAAGGATAGTTTGGTTCCCACACCGGTTCGAAATTGCTATCTCGACACGGTCCGTTCTCTGATAAGTAATTTTCAATTGATCGAATGCCATGGCGATACTGCCGACACCAGCAAGCCGGATTGCAAGTGGATACGGGTTTTTGGGATGGCACAGCATGATTCTGCCATCCCGGCCAATCCCAACTACCGTCTCCTGTTTAGGTTTGGGGTAGATGCATTTTGCATTCCGGACTCCGTCACCGATCGCAGCTGTTCCTTCTATATGACGCCTCAGGGGAATAGCTTTCTGTCAAACCCGCTGGGACAGGTGGTCCCCTTCGAGTATCTTCTGGGTTCGGGCGGGCAGTACATGAGCTGGTACTCCACGCCCGGAGACGCCAACGGCGACAGCCTGATCAACGTGGGCGACATCACCTTTCTGATCAATTACCTGTTTAAGGCCGGACCCAGATCCTGCATACCCGAAGCGGCAGACGGAAATGCCAGCTGCATACCGGAGGTGGGGGATATCACCACGCTGGTAAACTATCTTTTCAAACACGGGCCCGCACCTTTGCCGGGATGCTGGTACGGAAAGTGAGAGAGATGACATCAAATATGGCTTTAAACCTGATAACCTTTAACCTTGCTTGAAAGGAGGTGAAGAAAGGAAGGGGTAAAACCAATTACTTTTGCTCAACTCTGTAACCTTATAACGTGAGGAGGTGAGAAAGGAAAACCAAAAGGCTACTAACTGACTTTGTAACCTTTCAACGAAGGAGGGGGAAATCGAGTTGAGCTTTTTGGTGAATTCCCAAAATGAAGAATGTCACCAAAAAGTCTAAGTAAACCCTAAATTAAAAATTCGTAAGGAGCAACAAAATGAAACGAAATTTGTTACTTCTCGCAGTGATGATCTTAACGGTATTTGCTTTTTCCAACCTGTCTGCGCAGTGCCCGCAGCAGCCGAACGATAACGGCGCATGCGACACCTTGTCGCTGGAAGTGTGGTCAGCTGATGTCAATTTCCCGCCGCCCACTGGTTATGCCAAGATCTCCATGTACGTATCGCATGACCAGCCGAATCCGGTGGACTCCATCGCCGCTTTCGTGCTTCCCATGTGCTACACCCACAACAACCCGGCAAAGTTCTGCAGCGTGACTACATACCAGAACCAGATTCTCTGGACTACTGGCGGCAAACTGAGGAGCGTTTTCCGTCACCTTCCCGACAATGCCACTGCCACCGTGCGCAACTGGATGATGGACCTGGTCGAAGCAGAACTGGGTGAAGAGTGGGATGGAATCATTCTGGATTTAGACGGTTTTTCCCATTTCTGGCTAACCTTGATTCCCTCCGGCTCCCCGGATAAGAGATACGGAGAGACCACCAAGAGACTGACTGCCACCATGTCCTTCAAACTGGAAGACAGCATGACGGTTTGCCTCGACACCTGTTTCTGGCCGCCCTCTTCGCGGGTAGCTTACTCCCGTTCGGATGCGGTCACCTACATTCCGAGAATGAGTTGGAAGACTGGTGACCCTGCAGAGGGAAGCTTCTGTCATGACTTTTTTATTATCCCTAATCAACTGCCAGTATTCGGGGTTTGCCCCGGTAACGACAGTCATAGCACCAATGGTAGCTTCCAGAGCGGAAACTTTGAAGTTACTGATCCGGACGGTCAGGTGGTCAGCGTAGCCGCGGGATTTGTCGGAACGAACGTAACCAACGTACAAGTAGTGTTCACCGTAGCCCCACCTGCTGCCACTGTAAAGGGTCATGTAACCTATGACGTCACCAATCACTGCACTGGTGGCGGAACGATAACCCTGGACGCCATGGACAACCTGGGAGGACACAATGTACAACCGTGCGCCTTCACCGTCACCTTGACCAACGACCCGCCGTTAATCAATTGCCCGCCTAGTGTCAGGTTCATGACGGATGGGACTGATGCATACGCAGCTACAGCGACTTCAAGTGATCCCAATGGGGATACCCGCACCTACTCTGCACCGGTCAATCCAGGCGGTGATTTCACTATCGATCCCAACACTGGAGCGATAACGTGGACACCTCCTGCACCTGTTGACTCAACCGACTACAGCATAACTCTGCGTGTTACGGATGTTTGCGGCGCTTTCGATGAGTGCACATATCAGATCCGAGTCGTCTTGGAGACAGAGGCGAACCTAGAGGTTGAGGGAGGGTACAACCGCACAGATACATGCTTCAATCCGGGTGACCTGGTCTACGTTCCGATCAAGATCACCCAACTACCTGTGGTTGCTGGTCAATTATACAATTTGGGTGGATTTGAGCTTCACTTGGATTTCGAATACACCAGCATGACCTTTGTAGGTATGGAGAGAGGTGAATTGATTCCGGCTCCGACTCCTACTGTGCCTGGCTTCGAGAGCTTCTACTACAGATTGCTTCCTTGCCCATCTTGCGGATGCTGCAAGTATAAGATCCTCATCTTTGGTATGTATGACATGCCAGATGGCAGGGTCGGAACGCCGATAGACGATATTGGAGTTCTGCTATGGCTCAAGTTCGTCATAAATAACGACGAGAACCTGAGAGGCTTGAACATCCCCATTTGCTGGCAGTGGACACCGTGTGAATTAAATCCTCCGGGTGGCGATCCATTCGATCCGGATTGCGGAGAGAATACTTTCTCCAGTGAAGACGGAAATATCCTCTTCGTTAGCTCAGATCCAGACCAGTTTAATCCTCTTTGCTGCGATGATCCGGGGTCGGTAGAAGACCTGATTGATTTCGGAAATCCTTGCTTCTACATTCCGATTTGCGGCGAGGGTCCTGGACTCTGCAAGCGCGGCGATGTGAACATGAACACCGTCACTTACGAAGTAGCGGATGCAGTGTTGTTTGCCAGCTACTTTGTACAGGGCATTGGGGTATTCGGTGGTCCTCCAGATGATGCTTACAAGATCTGTGCCACTGATGTCAACGCTGACGGCAGGGCTTTAACTCTGTCAGACTTGGTTTACTTGATCCGGGTGATCCTGCACGATGCGGTGGAGATTCCGAAGCTGGCTCCGTCCACGGTTGCTAACGTGATCGTGTACAACGGCGTGATTACCGTCGAGGGTGCCAATGTCGGTGCCATACTGTTTGAGTTTGACGGTGCGGTTAACCCGACCCTGTTGGCTGCCAACATGGAGATGATCAATAAGGACAACAAGGTGTTGGTGTGGAGTCAAAGTGGCAACAGCATCGAGAACGTAGCCGAAGTTCTCAGCTACACCGGCGATGCGAAGCTGACCAGCGTGACGGCGGTGGATCGTGACACCCGTGAGCTCACCACCACCATCACTTCCAAGGCAGCTCCGACCACCTTTGCCTTGCATCAGGCTTATCCCAACCCGTTCAATCCATTCACTAACTTGAGCTTCACTCTTCCCGAAGCTGCCAGCTACAGCATGAAGATTTACAACGTAGCAGGACAGTTGGTGAGAGCTTATGACGGAACCGGAGCGGCTGGCTTGAACGTGATTACTTGGAATGGTAAGGACAATGCTGGTAACGATGTTTCCAGCGGTGTTTACTTCTTCAAGTTGATCGCTGGCAAGTACAGTGCAACCGAGAAGATGGTTATGATGAAGTAATTTGGCTTCATCGTAAGCTTTCTATTAAGCGAATTCCTCCCCCGCTTTAAGCGGGGGAGGCTTCGCTATCTAAAAACCCAAACAGAGATTGTCTTCTTTAACTTTTTTGAAGGAGGAGGAAAGGAAGAAAGATTGCTAACGTGACAAACTCTCCCGGTGAATAAAACGGGAAACTTGATACAAGTTGCGATTGGCAATGAAAAAATACACGAAAGACATAAAGTTATACTGGCTTTCAAGAGCCATAAAGGAGTTTGATGTGTTTGAGTTAGCCGATCCGCCCCAAAAGGATGAGACGGCTATTTTTTTCTGTTGAAAGAGTGGTTTTTTGGAGTGCAAAAGCTTGCTTTTGCGATTTTTTGAAATACAATAGCTTTGAACCCCAATTGTTTGAGTTTTAGGAAAAACCGAATCAGCAAGCTGACGCTCTCCAATTTCGAGTTTTTCAACGCGCTCTGGGATCCCTGACTATATGCCAGGGAAAAGAGAGAAACTAAAGATGCAGAATCGAGAATTGAGTTAGGGAGAGAGTCGGATGAAGCAGGCGATAAAGAATGAATGGATGTATGATAGTTTCCAATAGCCAAGGAAGGATCTATCAAAAAGATAAGAATGAATAAACGTAAAATATTATATATATCCGCTAAGATACGTCTACCGGTTATTTCCGAAGAAGAGGAAATCCCCCTTTCTCCCCTCTCTCTCCCGCCTGTGGCGGGAGGAGGGGACGGGTGGGATGTTCTTCTGATTATGCTGAAGATTTGGATGCAACCCGATATAACACATTTGGCTTGGTCACATTTTGAACAAAAGATGATGACAGGCACAGATTTTGCCATTTTTAGGTTTGAAAAAATGGATTTCAGGTTATATTAATGTATTAGAGAAGCAGGGGCTGTTATGAGGAAGGGACTGTTAATAAAATACTTACTGATCATCATCAACCTATGGTGTTTGTGGACTTTAGGCAGCGGGAGTTCTTTTTGCCAAAATCTCCCTCCGGTCTTTAGTCCTTTTCCCAACTGCTATGTTAGCCTGCCGGACTCGGACGAGTTGCAGCTTGCCGGTAACGTCTCCGGAAAGGGAGCCGGCGGAGGATGGGCGGGAGGTACTTATACCACCTGTTACGTGGCGGAAAAGGAGACTTTGGAACTTTTCGTTCATGCCGCCGATCCGGACGGGGACGTGGTCCACGTCTCCGTGGAGAATGCGCCTGCCTCCGCTTTGTTTTCGGACCTGGGTAACGGTGAAGCCCGACTGCTTTGGGTGCCGGGATATTCAGGTCCCTTCTCGGTGGAGGGAAGCCCGTTTGTGCTTTTCTTTGTGGCTCAAGACGAAAGTTCAGAAACCCGGTTAAGGGTGAAGATCCACGTGACCAATGTGAACAGAAATCCGGTGTTGTTCGCACCCGACTCCCTGGAGGGGGTGGCAGGCAGCCAACTGGTATTTCAGATAAAAGCTACGGATCTGGATTCGGAACAGGTAAATCTGCAGATACTGAACCCTCCGCCGACCATGAATTACGATGGAGGAACCGGCATCTTCAATTGGACTCCCCAGCCGTCGGATACCGGGCTTTGGGTAATAAAATTCAAAGCCACGGATCAATCGGGAGGAGAAGTAACGGCGGAGACCAAGATTAGCGTGGTGCCCCCCTCCATTTTTAATTTAAGCTTAGAGGTGAAAGAGGCGATTTTGGGCACCACGGTGGAGGTTCCCCTTAAATTGACTAATTCCGATCCGGTGGCGGGGATGGAGCTTTGCGTCAAGTTTGATCCGTACGAATTCACCTTCTTGGGAGTCTCCCGCCAGGGCTGCCGGACCGAGGGCTGGGAGTACTTTACGTACAAGGAAAAAGTTTTGAGCCAATTCAACGTGGTGAAAATAGTCGGGATCGCCGATTTTCCCAATCAGGTTTCGACGGTGCCGTTGTTTCCGGATTCCGGAACCATCGTTAAACTGAGCTTCCAGCTGACCTCCGATCCGTATCTAAACGGGTTTCTGTTGCCGCTGGAGTTTTGCTCGATCAATTTCACCGACAACACCATTTCCACCAGCCGGGGAAGGTTCATCACCCGGGCGGAGATAAACGCCGCCAATGGCGGGGTTTTGCTCAACTCTACCCAGACCCGCATCGGAGACGTCAATCAAAACGGCATTGCTTACGAGGTGGGGGATGCGGTTATGCTGGCGGCTTACCTGTCGGGAAAAAAGATCCTCAGCCCTCAGCAGCTGATCAACTCGGACGTGAATCAGGACGGCAGAATGGGGACCTTGTCCGATCTGGTCTTTTTGATACGGCATATCTTAGAAGGGGGAGCCGCTCCGGATGGACATGATGTAGAAGGCGGAGAGGAGGCGATAGTGCAGATTTCGTCCGAGCCGCAGAAGACCACCGTGGGGATCGACTCACCCACGCCGGTGGGGGGAGCCATGGTGATATTCAAGGGGGAGAAGCTGAAAATAGAAAACATAAAGCTCTCGCCGGAAGCATCGGGTTTGGATTTATATACCTCTCAAGTTGGGGATGAGTTCAGGGTAATGGTGATCAGCCAGAATGCACAGCCGCTTCCCCTGGGTGATAACCCGCTGTTCAGCTTTGAAGGGGAAGGTTACGATACCATTCAGATATCTCTGGCGGATGTAGAGGGGAAGCTTATGAAGGTCGAGCAAAAGCAGGTGAACAATAGTAAGCCCGCTAAGTATGCGCTTTATCAGAACTATCCCAACCCGTTTAACCCGGAGACACAGATCAAATATTCGGTCAGCGGAGACGGTTTAACCCGCGTCAGTCTCAAAGTCTACAACGTGGTGGGTCAGCTGGTGAAAGCCCTGGTGGATGAAGAGCAGATGCCGGGGGAATACAGTCGAACCTGGAACGGGAAGGATGAGAAAAACCAGGATGTCGCCAGTGGTATGTATTTCTATAAATTAAAAGTCTCGGATTATACCGAGACCAAAAAGATGGTGCTTTTGAGGTAGTCGCCTGATTCATCAGGCATGAGGTTAACGAAGCAATCACGTAGTTGCCTGATTCATCAGGCATGAGGTTAACGAAGCAATCACGTAGTTGCCTGATTCATCAGGCAAAAGGTTAACGAACCAATCATTGTAGTTGCCTGATTCATCAGGCAAAAGGCTCGATGAATCGAGCAACTACCAAAGAGCAGTATGAATTGAAATGGATTTCACATTTGGTGCAAAAAATAGAGAGCACAAGCACAATGATGCAAGGTATGTGAATGGGTTTGCAGGTATAACTTTTTATAAAGAAAATGCTGAATGCTGTTTTGATCAATATACATGAAATCAATTGATGAGTATGGAAATAAGAGGATTGATTTTAATAAAGAAAAAGAACTTTAAGAGGAAGACAGGTCTATGTTTTGCTCTGTTATTTATAACAAGGGTTTTACTTATGACATAAAACGAAAGAAAGCTTTGAGGAAGGAGGCTTTACCGATATGAAAAATCATTCCGGATTGAGAATTTCCAAGGTTCTGTTTTTGGGGTTGGCAGGGTTGTTATTCTTCCTGTGGCTTGACTCGCTCACCGGTTTTATCGGTAATTTCGACAGATTAACCTACGGGTTAAAGCCCGAATGCCAAAAATTGTTGGCGTCGGAAAGAGATTTTCACGAAGCTAAGGACGAAACCCTCCAATATGACACTCTCATAGCGGTAAGTACTTCAGCAGAACCGGGTGATACCTTCTGGGTTACCATCAGTCTGACCAATAAAACCATACCGGTGGCGGGATTTAATATTATGCTGAATTATGATACTTCGTTAATCGTCCCTCTTGATTCCTTTTCCGACCCATGTTATCCGGATACTCCGTCATGTCCGTCTCTTATAGTAACCGGCTATAAAACTCCAGAACGAACTCAACAGCTTCCCTTGATTGTATGGTCGGGGCGTTGTTTCAATATGCATAAAGACACTTTGAGGTTTTACGCTGCAACCGATGTTTATGAGAGTCCTATTCCTTGTCTGGCAGCCGGAGGCTCTGGTCCGGTGGTCAGATTCAAATTCCGAGTCAAACCCTATGCCATAGAAGGTGCTACTTCCCCGTTGGCTTTCGTATTCTGGGATTACATAGAAAGCAACTATGCCAATACTCTCACCGATACCATTGGTCTGGAAAACTACATTCCAAAAACCAAAAACGGTGTTTTTACCGTTGCTGGGGAGGGAACCATAAATCACTGTCCGGTCTTTGCCGCCTCCGCTCCGGCGGACTCATACCAGGTGAACGAGGGGCAGACACTGCAATTCGCAGTAACCGCTACAGACCAGGATACGGACAACGTAGAGCTCTCGTTATCCTCTTTCACCCCTTCCCCTCCAAGTACGAATTACCATTTTGCCACCAAAACCGGTACGGGAGCGGTCACCCAGACCTTCGATTACACTCCGGGCTACGACGAAGCATCGCCTGGATCGCCAACGGTGAGGTATGCCACCTTCAGAGCGGTAGATGAACATGGCTGCGCGACCACCAAGAGCGTGGCGATATGGGTCATGAACACGGTACAGGATTTGATTGTCGCCGGAGACAAGGAAGGAGGGGTGCCGGGAAGCGGCGGTGTCCTGGTTCCCTTTATATTGACCAATTCCGCCGACATATACGGATTCCAATTCACCTTCCGCTGGGACGCCTCCAAGCTGGACGTCGATTCCATAGTGCGTACCGGCGCGATCGACGGTTTCTCCATGTACACCAATCTGGGGGACAGCGCCGGAAAAGCCACCGTTTTGGTCTTCGGCTTGGCCGGAGAGACCATTCCCGCGGGAGTGGATACCCCGGTCTATGCGGCATTCTCCGTGCACGAGGACGCCCCCTCGGTGGAGGTGCCGATCACGCTGGAAAACGCCCGGGAAGCCATCAACCCGGGGAATCCATCCAAGACCCTGGGGATGGTCAACGGGAAGTTCACCATCGACATATTCGGAGACGTGAACCTCGACCGCTTGGTGGACGTGGCGGACGTGGTTTCGCTGGTGGCTTATATCCTTGGCGAGATCGGCTTTTCCCCGCGGCAATTGGCCGCCTCCGACATCAACCATGACACTTATGTTAACGTGGGTGATTTGGTGGCGATGATCGACATCATCCTGGGAAGATGGATGGGTCCCTCACCGCAGATCTATACCGGTATCATGGCGAAGGTCAGTTTGGATTATCAGGACTTGGTAACCGGGGGTTCAGGCGAAATCAAGGTTCTGGCGGATACGAAAGTACCGGTGGCTGGGGCACAATTGCAGATCGACTACGATCCGGCTGCGGTCACTTTACAGGCGCCGCGGCTTTCGGATAGATCCGGGCATTTCATCGTCGAATCACACGACGACGGCAAGGGGATGTTGAAAGTGGTATTGTATAATTTCTCCAACGATCCGATTTCGGCAGGCGATGGGACCATCCTTTCCATCCCCGCCTCGGTAAACCCGAATGCACCCAAAGCTCCGAGAATCGACCTGAAGAAAGTGGTGCTCTCTGACCAGAAGGCGGTGCTTTTGCCGACAGAGGGACAGACACCGTCTTTGCCCAGCGCCTTCGAGCTGGATCAGAATTATCCCAACCCGTTCAATCCCTCCACCACCATCCGGTTCACGGTCCCCTCAACCCAGGATGGAAGCGCCAGCCTAAAGGCTACGCTCAGAGTCTACAATATCCTGGGAGAGGTGGTGAAAACCCTGGTGGATGAGCCTTTGGCTCCGGGAACTTACGAGAAAGTATGGGACGGAAGAGACAGCCAGGGGAATTCGGTGGCATCGGGCATATACTTTTATAAACTCAAAGCAGGTGATTTTACCGATACGAAAAAGATGGTTATGATGAAATAGCCAAATCTGTTGCGGTTTGATGTTTTGTTTTCTTAAGGAGAGCTAAATTTATGTCGATTCAGTAATCTAAGGGTGTTTTTCGTTAAAACACTCGTTAACATAGCAACTCTTAAATGGGAAATGGGAAGAAACTGATGAAGAGAGGTATTGTTATTCTGGCGTTTATTATTATTGGCTTTTTGGCATGGGGAACATCTTCTGCCTGGGGAAGTTGGCAGTACGCGGAGAGCGAGGCGGAGACTACCACCTCCAGCACCGCCTATGTAACCAAGGTGCAGGAGATGGCGGCATCCAGCGGGAATTATCTGATTTTGGCGTCGTGGGAACTGGGTATCAACGATACCGCGGCTTTCGTTTTGTCCCGAGTGATGCGCAACTCCACCACCATCGGCGACTATACCCTGCAGACCTTCGATGGTACCACCCGATACCGGACTTTTGCTTTTCACTCGATCCTGAATCTGGCCGCGGGAGACTCCATCAAGATCACCTATGCCACCAACAATGCCCTTTATTCCGCCCGGATAAAAAGAGCCAGGGTCCTTTTGGTTCCTCTTACCGGAATGGAATATGCCACGGGCACCAGCTTGAACGTTATGAATCTGGGCACCAGCTGGTCCAACGCATCCTCGACCAATATCACCCCCGCGACGGAGGGGGATTATCTGATCATCGCCTCCGTGGAAACCAGACCCAACTCCAGCGTGGCCAGCGGCGAATGCCGGGTGGAGCTGGATGGAGCCGACAGCTGGGATCTGATGACTATGGAAGGGAAGAACGTCTCCGATCGGGTACCGTATTTCTCCGCCCGGGTGGTGACTCTCTCCTCTTCCGCTCATACCCTTAGGCTGCAAGCCCGCTCGGATGAGGGGACCGCGACCGACATATACAACCCCAGGATCTCGGTGATCAGGTTAACCAAGAATTTCAACGATTTCAGCCAGGGAGAACAATCCGCTTTGGATTCCACCACCAATGGAGCGGACAGTTGGGTGAGCCGGTTGACTCACGTGCACCAGCCATTCCAAGGCGGATCTTATCTGGCTTTGGGCAGCTCCTATCTGCAGACCCTTCCGGATACCTCGGTGGTGGCAGAGCACAGGTGGACGGTCAACGGACAGGAGGAGAACAGGTTCATAGACGCGGTGAAGGACAGCACCGACTTTTTGCCTCAGGTGGGTTTTAAAGTCCTCTCCTGGGATTCCTCTCCGGAAACCCTAACCGTGGATTACGGCAAGAACAGCGCGGGAAGTGAGAAGGTATTCATAAAGGATGCCCGGGTGATAGCCGTCTCCGAGCAGCTTTATACCGGATTCCCGGTTTTGGATCCCATTGGACCCAAGGGTTTGGTCGAAGGGGATACTTTAGTATTTAGAGTTCATTCCTCCGACCCGGATTCAGATCCGATCACGTTAAGCGCAGTGAACGTTCCGGCCAATGCAGTTTTCATCGATTCCGGAAACGGGTCCGGATCTTTTACCTTCATCCCGGCTTACAACCAGGCGGGGGTGTACAACATTACGTTTGTGGCAACGGATTCCACCGCCAAAGCAGACAGCGAGGTAGTCTCAATACCGGTGTCTGAGTTCGGGAACAATGCGCCGGTATTGGATTCGATCGGGGCAAAGAGTTCAGCGGAGGGGGAGACTTTAAGTGTGCGGGTTTATGCATCCGATCTGGATATGGACTCGCTCATCCTAAGTGCGTTAAACTTTCCAGCCAATGCAGTTTTTGTCGATTCGGGTAACGGAGCAGGCTCGTTCGTGTTCTCCCCCGATTTCACCCAATCGGGGATATACGATGTGACCTTCAAAGTTGCGGATACTTTGGGTGGGGTGGATAGTGAGGTGGTGCAGATAACGGTAGCTAACGTCATCCGACCGCCGGTTTTGGAAGCAATAGGTCCTCAAGCGGTGGATGAGGGTAGCAGTTTAAGTTTGAGAATACATGCGACCGATCCGGACGGTGATTCAATTATTCTTAATGCGGTTGACGTTCTGGTTAATGCGATCTTTGTAGACTCAGGTAATGGTTCCGGATCGTTCACATATAATCCTGACTATACCCAATTTGGAATAGACAGTGTTACATTCATAGTTGCTGATACTTTCTTGACACAAGACAGTGAGATAGTTCAGATCACGGTGAACAATATCAACCGTGATCCGGTATTGGATGCGGTCGGTCCGCAGAGTTTGGTAGAGGGTGAGACTTTGAGTGTACGGATACATGCCACCGATGTGGATTTGGATTCCCTTATTTTGAGTGCGTTGAACGTTCCGGCCAATGCGGTTTTTGTGGACTCGGGCAACGGAGCGGGCTCGTTTGTATTCACTCCCGATTTCACCCAATCGGATATATATAATGTGACCTTTAAGGTTGCGGATACTCTGGGTGGGGTGGACAGCGAGGTGGTTGAGATCACCGTGACGGAGTTTGGCAACCATGCACCGGTATTGGACTCGATAGGTTCCAAAAGTCTGGTAGAAGGAGATACTTTAAGCTTAAGGGTATCCTCTACGGATCTGGATTTAGATTCCATTATCCTAAGTGCGCTTAACCTTCCGACCAATGCCGTATTCGTTGATTCCGGCAACGGAGCGGGCTCGTTTATCTTCACCCCCAGCTTTGCCCAGTCAGGAATATATGACGTCGTTTTCAAATCGAGTGATCCCTTAGGGGGATCGGATAGTGAGGTAGTCCAGATCACGGTGACTGAATTCGGAAATCATGCACCGGAACTGGCTTCAATCGGGGCTAAGAGTTTATCCGAAGGGGATACCTTGACATTCTCCCTCCATGCATCCGATCCGGACATGGACTCCCTCATCCTAAGCGCACTAAACGTTCCAGCTAACGCTGTTTTTGTCGATTCGGGTAACGGAGCGGGTTCTTTCGTGTTCACCCCCGATTTCACCCAATCGGATATATACGATGTGACCTTCAAGGTTGCGGATACTCTGGGTGGGGTGGATAGTGAGTTAGTTCAGATCACGGTAGCTAACGTGATCCGACCTCCGGTTCTGGAGGCGATAGGTCCTCAGGCGGTGGATGAGGGTGGTAACCTAACCTTCCGGATATATGCCACTGATCCGGACGGTGATTCGGTGATATTGAATGCGGTGGATGTTCCGGTTAATGCAGTTTTTGTGGATTCAGGTAATGGAGCTGGATCGTTTGTATTTGATCCGGATTATACCCAAGCTGAAATATACTATGTTACCTTCATAGCATCGGATACTTTCTTATCTGCAGACACCGAAGTTGTAGAGATCACGGTGAACAATGTCAACCGTGATCCGGTATTGGATGTGATCGGACCGCAGAGTTTGGCGGAAGGTGAGACTTTGAGTGTACGGATACATGCGACCGATGTGGATTTAGATTCCCTCATCTTGAGTGCGCTTAACCTTCCAACCAATGCCATTTTTGTGGATTCGGGTAACGGATCAGGCTCATTTGTATTCACTCCCGATTTCACCCAATCGGATATATATAATGTGACCTTTAAGGTTGCGGATACTCTGGGTGGGGTGGATAGTGAGTTAGTTCAGATCACGGTAACCAATGTGATCCGGCCTCCGGTTCTGGAGGCGATAGGACCTCAGGCAGTGGATGAGGGTGGTAACCTAACCTTCCGGATACATGCCACCGATCCGGACGGTGATTCGGTGATATTGAATGCGGTGGACGTTCCGATTAATGCGACCTTTGTGGATTCAGGTAACGGATCCGGATCGTTTATATTTAATCCTGACTATACCCAAGCTGAAATATATAGTGTCATATTTATCGCTTCGGATACCTTCCTGACAGCGGACAGCGAGGTGGTTGAGATAACGGTGAATTTCGTTAATCGATTGCCGGTGTTGGACCTGATAGGAGAGAAGAGCTTGACGGAAGGGGAGACATTAGAATTCAGAATACATGCCACGGACCCGGATGGAGATTCGATTGTTTTGACGGCTTTAAACGTTCCGTTTAATAATGCTGTTTTTGTCGATTCGGGCAACGGAGCGGGTTCTTTCGTGTTCACCCCTGATTTCAGTCAGTCCGGTATATATGATGTAACCTTCAAAGTTGCGGATACTCTGGGCGGGGTGGACAGTGAGGTGGTTGAGATAACGGTAAATAACGTGATCCGGCCACCGGTTCTGGAGGCGATAGGACCTCAGGCGGTGGATGAGGGTGGTAACCTGACCTTCCGGATACATGCCACCGACCCGGACGGTGATTCGATTATTCTTAATGCGGTGGACGTTCCGGGGAATGCAGTTTTTGTGGATTCGGGTAATGGAGCGGGTAGTTTTATCTTTGATCCGGATTATACCCAAGCAGAAATATATAATGTTACCTTTATAGCTGCGGATACTTTTTTGGCAGCAGATACCGAGATAGTACAGATTACGGTGAACAATATCAACCGTGATCCGGTATTGGATGGGATCGGACCGCAGAGTTTGGTAGAAGGTGAGACTTTGAGTGTACGGATACATGCCACCGATGTGGATTTGGATTCCCTTATTTTGAGTGCGTTGAACGTTCCGGCCAATGCGGTTTTTGTGGACTCGGGCAACGGAGCGGGCTCGTTTGTATTCACTCCCGATTTCACCCAATCGGATATATATAATGTGACCTTTAAGGTTGCGGATACTCTGGGTGGGGTGGATAGTGAGGTGGTTGAGATAACGGTAGCTAACGTGATCCGTCCTCCGGTTCTGGAGGCGATAGGTCCCCAGGCAGTAGATGAGGGTGGCGGCTTAAGCTTGCGGATACATGCGACTGATCCGGACGGTGATTCGATTATTCTTAATGCGGTTGATGTTCCGGTCAATGCGACCTTTGTGGATTCAGGCAATGGATCCGGTTCGTTTATATTCGATCCTGACTATACCCAAGCTGAAATATACAATGTTACCTTTATAGCTTCGGATACTTTCTTAGCAGCGGACAGTGAGGTGGTTCAGGTAACGGTAAATAACGTCATCCGACCACCGGTTCTGGAGGCGATAGGTCCCCAGGCAGTGGATGAGGGTGGCAGCTTAAGTTTGCGGATACATGCGACTGATCCTGACGGTGATTCGGTGATTTTAAGTGCGATCGGCGTTCCGGTGAATGCAACCTTTGTGGATTCGGGTAATGGAGCCGGATCGTTTATATTTAATCCTGACTATACCCAATTTGGAATAGACAGTGTTACATTCATAGCTGCTGATACTTTCTTGGCACAAGACAGTGAGATAGTTCAGATCACGGTGAACAATATCAACCGTGATCCGGTATTGGATGCGATCGGGCCGCAGAGTTTGGTCGAGGGTGAGACTTTAAGTGTACGGATCCATGCGACCGATGTGGATTTAGATTCTCTTATCTTGAGTGCGTTGAACGTTCCGGTGAATGCAGTTTTTGTGGATTCAGGTAACGGATCAGGCTCTTTCGTGTTTACTCCCGATTTCACCCAATCGGAGATATACGATGTCACCTTCAAAGTTGCGGATACTCTGGGTGGGGTGGATAGTGAGGTGGTGCAACTTACAGTAAGCAATGTAAATCGTTCGCCAGTTCTGGCTTCCATCGGTTCCAAGACGGTGGATGAAGCGCAAACCCTGCAGTTTAGAATTTCCGGTACCGATCCGGATGGGGATTCGGTGCATTTTAGCGCGGTGAGTGTTCCCACCAATGCGACCTTTGTAGACTCGGGCAATGGAGCCGGATCTTTTACCTTTAACCCGAACTATGATCAGGCAGGTCCGTATTCTGTGACGCTTATCGCTTCGGATGGAAGCTTGGCTGATTCGGAGGCAGTTTCGATCACGGTGAATAACGTCAATCGCGCGCCGGATTTGGCTTCCATCGGTCCCCGAACGGTGATCGAAGGCGGTCATCTGGGATTTCTCATTACTTCTTCGGATCCGGACGGTGACGCGATAGTTTTATCTGCACGAAATCTACCCAATCATTCCAGCCTGATTGACTCGGGCAATGGCAAAGGATCATTCAAGTTCGATCCCGATTATACCCAGTTTGGAACGTATTATGTCACGTTCAAAGCGAGCGACTTTAGTTTGGCCGACTCCGAGGTGGTGCAGATAACGGTGATTGAAGCGGGGAACCAGGCTCCGGTTTTGGATTCGATCGGGCCTAAGAACACAGCTGAAGCGGGAACGCTGGAATTCCGAGTGCACGCTTCCGACCCTGACGGAAACAATCCCGCTCTGTTCGTCCGAAATAACCCAACCAACTCCACTTTCGTCGATTCGGGAAATGGAGCAGGCTCTTTCAAATTCATGCCGGATTATGAGCAGGCGGGAGTTTATGTGGTTTCCTTTGTTACCACCGACGGTGTGGTGCAGGATAGCGAGAGGGTTCAAATAACCGTCACCCAGACGAACCGGCCTCCGGTCCTGGATTCCATCGGTCCCCGGGCGTTGAATGAAGGGGACACCATCATATTCCGGGTACATGCTTCCGATCCGGACAACAATCCGCTGGTGCTTTCAGCGGCCAACCTCCCGGCCCAAGCAAGTTTTATCGACTCCGGTAACGGATCGGGTTCGTTCAGATTCACCCCCGATTTCACCCAGTCCGGTATATATAACCTGACTTTCAAAGCCTCCGATGGAGCGTCAGCCGATTCGGAAGTGGTGACAATAACGGTCAACGACGCGGGTAACCACGCGCCGGTTCTCTCCTCCATCGGAGCAAAATCCGTGGACGAGGGAGGAAGCCTAAGCTTCCGGATAAGTGCCAGTGACCTGGATATGGATTCCCTGATACTATCGGCGGAGAACCTGCCGGCTAATGCGGTATTGGTGGACTCCGGCAACGGAGCCGGGTCTTTCGTCTTCGATCCGGATTACACCCAGGCGGATTTGTATAATGTCGTTTTCATCGCTTCCGATGGATCGATGACGGATTCTGAGACGGTTCCCATCACCGTCAATAACGTGGACCTGCCTCCGGTTTTGGATGCCATCGGTCCCCGTATGGTGCAGGAATCGGAGACTTTAGCTTTCAGGGTTTCTGCTTCGGATCCGGACGGTGATTCAGTGGCATTGTCCATCAAGAATATTCCTACTAACGCAACCTTTACCGACTCCGGCAACGGAGCGGGTGCATTTACCTTTACTCCCGACTTCACCCAATCGGGAATATATAACGTTATGTTTGTCGCTTCAGCCGGCTCACTGGTAGATAGTGAACTGGTTGCCATCACGGTTACCGATTTCGGCAACCATGCACCGGTTCTGGATTCGATTGGTCCGAAGATGGTGACTGAAGGCAGTCAGTTGCAGTTCAGAATACGAGCCACTGACCTGGATTCTGACCCGATTACCCTTTCTGCCCTAAACGTTCCTACCAATGCAGTTTTTGTAGATTCGGGAAACGGTTCAGGCTCGTTTGTGTTCGATCCCAACTTTGTCCAAGCCGGAGTTTACCATGTTACCTTTATTGCCGCTGATGCTTCCCTGGCTGACAGCGAGGTGGTTGACATAACCGTGGCTGATTTTGGCAATCATGCCCCCATTTTGGATTCGATCGGTCCCAAGATTGTGGTAGAGGGGAACCATCTGGAATTCAGGATAAACGCTGCTGATGCGGATTTAGATCCGATTGTTCTTTCGGCTTTGGACGTCCCGATAAATGGTACGTTCATAGATTCAGGCAATGGCTCCGGTACATTTGCTTTTGATCCCAACTTTACCCAGGCGGGCATTTATAATGTCACCTTCATAGCTTCGGATGGACCTGCTGCGGACAGCGAGACCGTGCAGATAACCGTCACCGATGTGGGTAATCAGGCACCGATTTTGGATCCGATTGGAGCAAAAGCGGTGGTGGAAGGTAGCACCCTGCAATTTAGGATTCATGCCATAGATTTGGATATTGACTCGATCATCCTTCAGGCTACGAACGTTCCAGCGAACGGCGTCCTGGTGGATTCGGGCAACGGAGCAGGTTCTTTCGTCTTTACTCCGAGCTATGCCCAAGCGGGCATATATTACGTTACCTTCAAAGCTCAGGATATTTCGGGTGGATTGGACAGTGAGGTGGTTGAAATTGCGGTGAGCGATTTCGGCAATCGTGCACCGGTGATGGAGGCCATAGGTCCGCAGAATCTGCTCGAAGGAGAGACCTTGAGCTTGCGGATTGCTGCCCAGGATCCGGATTTGGATCCGATCGTTCTTTCAGCTTTAGATGTTCCCACCAACGGCACCTTAGTAGATTCAGGTAACGGGGCTGGATCATTTAGGTTTACTCCCAGTTACATCCAGTCGGGGATATATACTGTCACCTTCATAGCATCGGACGGATTTTTGGCAGACAGCGAGACGGTGGAGATCACGGTGGAGGAAACCGGTAATCATACGCCGTTGCTGGATTCGATCGGTCCGAAGTCGGTGATGGAAGGGGGGTCGTTAGCATTCAGAGTACACGCCAATGACGTGGACACAGATCCGATATTCCTGCAGGCATTCGGGATTCCGCGTAACGCCGCATTCGTGGATTCGGGTAACGGGTCGGGTTCTTTTATCATCAATCCGGATTTCGCCGAGTCGGGAGTTTACAGCGTTACCTTTGTGGCGAATGACCTTTCGGGAGAGGCAGACAGCGAGATAGTCGATATTTCGGTGATCGAAGCCGGAAATCATGCTCCGGTGTTGGCATCTATCGGACCCAAGAGCGTGGCTGAAAAGAATACTTTAACCTTCAGGCTACATGCTACTGACCTCGACTTTGACCATATTGATTTGAGTGCTCTGAATCTCCCCACCCATGCTTCCATGAGCGACTCGGGGAACGGAGCGGGCTCATTTAGCTTCAACCCGGACAGCAGCCAGTCGGGAATCTACCACGTGACTTTCATCGCTTCCGATGCTTCGCTGGCAGACAGCGAAGTGGTTGAGATCACCGTAACGGAATGGGCTAATCATCCCCCGGTTCTGGATTCCATCGGACCTAAGACCATGCACGAGGGAGACAGCCTGATTTTCACGGTAACCGCCTCCGATTCCGACGGGACCATTCCGGTGCTGGCAGCCGGCAACCTGCCGGATAATGCCACCTTTACAGACAATCATAACGGTCACGGCTTGTTTAGATTCCATCCGACTTTTTATCAAGCCGGTATCGAGACCGTGACCTTTACCGCCATAGACATGAGCAATCCGCCGCCCTTAAGCGACCTGGAGAATGTAGTGATCACCATTCTGGACGTCAACCAGGCACCCGCCATCGACTCCATCGGACCGAAGACCATTCAGGCCGGCCAGACCCTTAATATCCGGGTAGTGGGGCGCGATCCCACCGATCCGGACGGCGGTCCTTTGCATCTTTCTGCCATCGATCTGCCGACCCACGCTGCTTTCCATGACAGCGGCGGAGGGGTGGGGGGATTCACCTTTACCCCGGACTATTCCCAGGTAGGTGTGGATACAGTCACCTTCTTCTGCACGGATGAAGGCTCTCCGTCCTTGTCCGGATTCAAAAAGGTGGAGATTACTGTAACCGCAGGCGCTAACCGGCCGCCGGTTTTGGATGCGATCGGATTCAAGATGGTGACCGAGGGAGCCACCTTAAGATTCAGGGTGCATGCCACCGATCCGGATGGAACCACTCCGATCTTATACACCAGTCTCCCTCTGCCCCAGAACGCATCTTTCGTGGATTCGGCTAATGGTAGCGGAAGTTTCCTCTTCACCCCGAACTATAACCAGTCCGGGTTATATCAAATCACCTTCTATGCCAGCGATGGTTTGCTCAACGATTATGAGCAGATGATGATCCAGGTGGTGGAGGCGGGCAATCAGACGCCTATACTTGACTCCATAGGAACCCAGAGCTTGCTGGAAGGGGATAGCTTAGAACTGTGGATTCATGCCGTTGATCCGGATGGAGGTTCCCTCACCTTGAGTGTTATAAATAACCCGGCCAATTCCTCTTTGGTCGATTCCGGAAACGGTTCCGGTGCGTTCCGGTTCAAACCGAGCTACAGCCAGTCCGGAATATATGACATGATATTCAAAGCCACCGACAGCTTTGGCAAAGCAGACAGCGAGCTGGTGCAGATAACCGTCATTGAGGCGGGCAACCAGCCGCCGTATATCGATTCCATCGGACCCAAGACCGTGACCGAAAGACAATGGCTGACGTTTGCCGTCACCGCGCACGATCCGGACGGCAATGTCCCCATCTTGCGGGCATTCGGTCTGCCTCCCTCGGGGTCGTTCACCGACAACCATAACGGCACCGGCAGCTTCTTGTACCGGCCCACCTATTACGAGCAGGGGGTATACAACACCCGGTTCGAAGCGGTGGATTCGGTCGATACGCTTTTGAGGGGCTGGCAGATCGTGCAGATAACGGTGATAGATTCCAACCAGTCTCCTGTTTGCACCATATTGCCGGATTCGTTCGTATTCAAAGTCAACGAGGGGGGAACATGTACCTTCCGGATAATCGGCACTGATCCGGACAGCACTTTTCCGATCCCCCATATCAGGCCACTGCCTGCTAATGCCACTCTTGTCGACAGCGGAAACGGAGTGGGGCTATTCACCTTCAGACCCGCTTATAATCAGGGGGCAGCGCCTGCGCCCAAAATTTATGCGGAAACCGCATTCGTGGTGGACCAAAACTATCCGGCAGACACCATCTGGGTCTCACCCAGACAGATATTAGTATACGACGTTCCCGAACCACCGAATATAATCCCCATCAACGACACCACCATCGTGGAGGGGCAGCGTCTGGACCTCCACGTGAAGACCACCTCCACCACCGACATACCCAGCCTAAAGGTGGTGGGGCAGCCGAACAATGCCGCCTTCGTCGACTCCGGTAACGGGCGGGGAGCTTTCCGTTTCACCCCGGATTTCACCCAGGATTCCACATACTTTGTCCGGTTCGTTGCCACCAGCCGGGGTCTGGCCGATACCGAGGCGGTTTACATCACGGTAACGGAATGGGGCAATCACCCGCCGGTTCTGGATTCCATTAAAGCCAGGGTGGTGGGCGAGGGATCAACCTTGAGCTTCCGGGTGCATGCCACGGATCTGGACATGGAGCATATCACCCTGACCGCACGAAACGTGCCGACCAACGCCGCCTTTACGGACTCGGGGAACGGCTCCGGCTCCTTTGTCTTCAATCCGGACTGGCAGCAGTCGGGGATATACTATGTCACCTTCGCGGCTGCCGATATCAATGCCGCCACCGACAGCGAGGTGGTGCAGATCACCGTGGAAAACGTGAACCAGACGCCGGTCTTGGATCCCATCGGACCTAAAACCGTGCTCGAAGGGCAAACCCTCCAATTCCGGGTGCATGCCATAGACCTGGAAAACGACAGCCTGCTTTTGACGGCGGCTCCTCTGCCTCTGCATGCCACGTTCCACGACTCGGGTAACGGAGCGGGAGTTTTCACCTTCAGCCCGAGCTATTATCAGGCGGGGATCTATTCGATCATCTTCTCTGCCAGCGACTTGAACACCACCGATATGGAGATGGTGTCGATCACCGTCACCAACGTACCCCAGCCGCCCGCTTTGGATTCTATCGGACCCAGGACAGTCACCGAGGGGGACAGCTTAAAGTTCAGGATACATGCGGTTGATCCGGACAATGATCCGATCACCTTGACCATAAGTAACAATCCGACTAACTCCTCCTTGGTCGATTCCGGAAACGGCTCAGGCGCATTCCGGTTCAAACCCAGCTACGTTCAGTCTGGAATCTACATCGTAACCTTCAAAGCTACGGACAATACCGGAAGAGCGGACAGCGAGCTGGTGCAGATAACCGTCAACGAATTCGGCGATCAGAGACCGGATCTATATCCCTTGCCGGACAGCATTGAACCAGTAGTCGGAGATACGCTAAGATGGCACATTTACGCCACCGATCCGGACGGGCCGAGCATTACCTTAAGCGTAACCGGTTTGCCCGGACATTACACCTTGGTGGATAGCGGAAACGGAGGCGGGTCGTTCAAGTTTTACCCGGACAGCACCCAGATAAATTCGATATATCATGCCATCTTCATCGCCTCCGACGGGCTCTTAGCCGACAGCGTCAAAGTGACAATGCACGTCGTCTCGTTTGTCCGGGGAGATGCCAACTCTGACGGTAAAGTGGACCTGGGAGATCTGGTTTTCCTGTTAAATTACCTTTACAAGGGCGGACCTCCTCCCACACCTTTAGCCCGTGGAGATGCTAATTGCGACGGTGTGGTAAACTTGGGGGATTTAGTTTATCTTGTCAATTACCTGTTCAAAGGCGGACCGCCACCGCAATGCCTTAAGGAATAGCTTGAAGAGTATTTAGTATAGAATATAGAGAAAAAAGTATAGAGCTGAAGATATCAGCAGAAATCAAGATTGGCAGAGGGTAATTTGGACACGGGCGGGGAAACTCAGTCCATCCGGTTTGCCCTGTTTCGCGGATATTTAAAAGAGTGTGGATATGCTCAAAAAAACGTTTTATTTGACGATATTATGTTGGGGGATGGTGATCTTAGCGGGATTCTTTTCTTTGGGGTACGCTTCAGGGGATCACATTCTCTCGCTCAGCTACAGAATCACCGCAGATCCCGGGCAGGCGAACGTCCCTTTGTATCTGGTTATGACCAGCTCAACCCCCATCGCTGGGGTGGATGCTTATTTGCAGTTCGATCGGGATATCTTACGATTCAGCGGGGTGGAGTTCTTGACCCGATTCCAATATGCCCGTTACGATACGACGGTTTCGGGGAAGTTGAAAATCATCCTAAGACGCCATCATCCGGATTCGACTTCTCTCGGTCCTTTGGCTGCCGGAACCGACACCCTGGGGGTGATCCGGGTGAAGGTCACCAGCGCCGATCTTTGGAGTGACGTGGAATCCGAGATGAGATATTGGGAGAATCCTCTAACCCCCTACGGGGACAACCGGCTGGTCAATCCCGACAGCAGCTTTGTGGAACCGCCGGCTTTGACCTTGCAAAAGGGGAGCGTTTTCATCCGCCACCCTCTGTACGGCGACGTCAACGATGATGGATACCCCAACACCATTGCCGACATCATATTCCTGGTCAATTCCCTAACCGGGAGCCAGAGTCTCACCCCCCGTCAAAGAGCCAACTCGGACATGAACCGGGACGGGGTGCAGGGGAGTATGACCGATTTTCTCGAATTGATCAAGATCGTGACAGAAGAGTAGAAATGCCCAAATCACTGCCATATAAAGTCCCCCTTTAGTAAAGGGGGATTTAGGGGGATTTAATCTCCGCTTACTTGTTCAATTGAAAATCTGAACTTGGGGTCTAAGTGACTTTGTCGCCATAAATTACGAATTTGCATGGAACTTGAAATTTTTTCATAAAATTCGAAAAAAAAGCTTGACAAAAAGGGATTTATGCCGTTTATTGATTATGGTTACATGGTTGGTAGCTGTAGCTTTGAAGATCAAGGAAAGGTTTCACTTTCTTCTCTTCTCTTTCTTTATCTTTGGCTTAAGGTAATTCTTTCATTTACTTTGGCAGAAATCCCAATCAAGATTTTATATCCAGGCTTAGGTCAAAAGTATTAATTTGATTTTCATCAAACTAACTTTAACTTTTTTCTTCAGCTTTTTTTATCTTAGATGAAGAAGCTGTGTGTTTGGAAGGAGGTGAAAAGGCTTTAAGGCAGAATCTACCGTCCTAAGAAGAGGTTGAAGCTATGCCGATTCTGTCGAGAAGCGGATGAAATAGACAAGGGTGTCATAATTAAATCCATCATCTTCTTTTGGGGAAAGGAGGTGAAAGCTTTTTTGGTTTGGGCAGAAGTACAATCTGCAGTGGGGCTTTTTAAACCTAATCTTCACAGACATTTCAAGTAGTTTTTATTTACTTGAAAGGAGTAAAACATGATAAAGAGACTTTCAGTAATTTTAGTATTGTCCTTATTCGTTGTCTTCATCTTCGCCGGGGGAGCTTTTGGCGCGACGGCTAAGGGTAAATCCACTAATGTATCCACTGCCGTACCACTTGTATCCGATTACGCAGCTCCGGCTCCATACAAGTATGCCCCCCAGGGCGGTGTCTATTACAAATCAAACTGCTTGAGCATCGCCCCCGAAGTTGGCGTTAAACTCGAGCATTCCCAGGTGGGAGACACCTGGTACGACTTCCAGAAGAACGGCTCCATCGGCCGGATGATATCGGTATCAAGCGCCGGCTATCGCCACGTCTCCTGGATGTACACTGCAGGCGTGTATCCCGGTGCTGCCCGTTACGTAAAAGGGAACTGCGAGCCTCCGGCCGGCGGCTGGATCGGTGCCCAAAACGTGGACGGAGCAGGAGGTACCAACGCCGGATACTCCAACCAGACCCACTTAACTGACGGAACGTCGCTGGTGATCTATCACCGCACTGCCGGAACCCCGATTTGGTCTTGTGCCATAACCGCAGACGACGCGGCGTGCGGCGGTTTCTTCAGCCGCCACTGGGACCTCCCGGATTACATCGTGGGTTCTCCGTCGGGCGAAGAGGGAATGTGGCCCAAGTTTGAGGTACAGCACGATACGGCTGGCGGCGGCAAGGATTACATCCACGTGGTGATGACCGAAGGTAACACCGCGGGCGGAGTGGCGGTGATGATAGCGTACGAGCGCTGCTGGATCAAAGACAGTACCGGCTTGGTTGATCCCATGTACTGCCAGAGCTATCGAGGCGGAGCCACCCAGACTTACCGGATGCTTCCGGGAGTTGCCGGCGGAGGATCCTTCTCCACCATCTCCCATTTCGATTCCTCCTGCAGCATCACCCCGGTGGTGGCGGTTTCCAAGGTCAGCAAGAGAGTAGCCATCGCTTTCCTGAAACCGGCCGCTCCGGCTGGCACCTGTGATTACGGCTCCGACGTGGCTTTCATCGAGTCGATGAACCTGGGGAACGATTGGATCGACGGAAGTGTTTGGCCTGCCCCGGAGTTTAACCTCACCCATTACGGAACGGGAAGCGGCGACCGGGCTTTCTCCGATCTTTCTGCCTGCTATGACTACCAGGACAGCTTGCACATAATCTGGGTTGCGACCGCATTCGACTCCACGCAGCCGGGAACTTATACCCCCAGCGACGCACGATTGTATCACTGGAGCAAAGCAGCCGGAACCAGCATCGTCGCCCAGCAGTCCGAGCCTTATTCAACCAATATAGCGGGGGCGCACAACGCCTTCGTCGCCAAGCCGTCGATTTCGGCTTCTGATCCGATCTACCATCCCGCCGGAGACTCGGTATATCTCTGGGTAACTTGGACGCGGTTCGATACCACCGACATTGCGGCTAACGGATTCGGAAACGGAGACCTGTTTGGCACCGGCAGTAACACCGGTGGCGCGACCTGGGGAGGAAAGTACAACCTGACCAACACCCAGACTGACAACTGCTCCTACGGCAACTGTTTGAGCGAGCACTGGTCCTCCCTGGCGCAGAACATGTGGAACGGCGATCTGCACATGGAGTACGTCTGCGACCAGGACGCCGGTGGCGCGATTCAGGATGCCAGCCAATGGATGTCCAACCCGATGATGTACCTGCGTCTTTCCGAGTGGCCTTTGACTGCCGTCCCCGGAATCTCCGTTAAGATAGTATCACCAATTGCCTGGTATGGACCCCCGATGAAGGTCACCCCGAACGGCAGCAAGACCCTAACCTACAAGGTTTACAGCATCGGCAACGCCAATTTGGTATTCAGCGTGACCAGCGACAACTCCTGCATTTCCGCAACCGTTGCCCCTACCTCTTTGGCACCCAGAGACTCGGCCACCTTGACCGCAATCGTCTCGGGATCGGGCGCCTGCAACAATAGCTTTATCAACGGGAACGTCGTCATCAGCAGCAACGATCCTGCGCACACCACCTCACCCTTCCCGGTTCAGGCAGTGGTGTCGAACAATTACTTTGAGTGCCCCACAGATCCGTTGACCAACGACACCCTGAAGAACGGGGTATTTAATTTCTACATCAATGCCAACGGTCAGGAGTGGATCCATGATACTTCGTTCGCAGCGGATACCACCCACGAGGTGTTCTTCCAGGGCGGAGTGTTCATCGCCACCAAGATCTCAGGCGACACCCTGGTAGGCAGATACATGGGCGAAAACGACCAGCATGCTCTGGCTCAGGTGGACCTGAAGTTGAATTCGTACACCGATTTCTGGCTGGAGTACAGCTGGAACGTTTCCATCCATAAACTGAATCCGCCGATAAACACCAAGTGGTGGTGGTTCGATATGCTCCACGAGAACGTCTTCTTCAAGTCCACCGCTTCCGATGATCTGAAGCACACGGTGATCAAGTTCGTAACCGCCGAGCGGCATGCTCCTCCGGGCTGGTGGCCCACTCAGCCGACTTTCACCGGCTATGAGGACACCTACATCGGCATGATGATGGACATCGATTGCCCCTGGGATTCCTTAGGCAGCCAGAACGGCCGTAACCGTGCCGGATACGATGCCACCAACAACATCGCCTGGCAGAGAGGTTGGGACTGGACCGGAGCGCATCCCTCCTACAACGATTACTATGCAGGACTTGCCCTGGCTGTGGGTCTTCAACCTGGGGAGAGCTCAGTACCTTGGGGAACCTACAACCTGCGCAACGACGTTTACCTCTATCCGCAGTCTCCTTGGGGATGGAAGCACGGAGACTTCTACCGCTTAGCGGCAGGTAACACCCTGGGAGCGATTCAACAGCCCGATTCCATAGTGGATCGCAGCCAGATTTTAACCGCCAGGAAGATCACTGCCGGCAGCAATGCCAGCCTTAAAGCCTCCTTCACCGTGATCGAAGCCGTAAGCTCGTCTCCCGCAATTGGCCCTGTTGGGCTGGCAACTCGAGTGGCTGCTGCCAGAGCTTGGGTAGCTGCAAAACCCTTGATTTTATGTGGAGACACCAACAACGATGGTAGTATCACAGTGAGTGACGTGGTGCTTATACTCAACTACCTGTTCAAAGGTGCACTTCCTTCAACCCTTGCCCAACCTATATCGCGTGCAGATGTTAGCTATAACGCCTTGGACAATACTATTACAGTGAGTGATGCCGTTCTCCTGCTCAACTACTTATTCAAAGGTGCATCCGTATCAACGCTTAAATGTCCAGGCATCTGGTAATCGGTTAGAGTGTTAGGCAAGAAATTCCTCGATTTTTTGAGGGAAGTATAGGTTATGGGGTAGCTTGTAAAAGCTGCCCCATAGCTTTTTTGTAATGAATTGAATCTCATAGGGCAGGGCATTCAGCCCTGCGAATATGGTTTTCCAACATTCTCTTCATGATATGATTGGGTACCCTACTTTTACCCCATCGCGTAGACATGCCTTCACGGCTTGGCGGTGTAGTCTTGTGTTCCTTAAATCGCGCAACCCAACCTTCACCGGCGTGTGAAAATGTGGTTTTTCGGAGTGTAAAACTCTCTTTTGCGATTTTCTTAAAATACAAAGGTTTTGAATCCTAATCATATAGATTTTACGTAAACCGCATCAGTGCAAAGTCGGTATCTTCGCTCTGCCACGACAAGGTTATGCAATCCTTTTTTTAAAAAACCGAGCCAAATACAATCGAGTCTAAAAAATCAGCTTTTTATTCAATTTTTTTGTTGACAAGTTTAATCCAATGTCTTATATAACATTGAGGAGGAAAAGGGAAGCTATAAATATCTTTCTCGAGGAGGTGGTCGAGAGGTTTACTAATATCTAAGGATTTAAAATCTATATCTATACTCGCTTTTTTCTGCTCCAAGGTAGGTTGAAAAGCGTATCTCATTTGGTAAAGGAAAGTGAATGATTTTTCAGGGGAGAAAACGATTCAAATAAAAGGAGTCACAAGATGAAAAGGGACTTTCTGATTTTAATGGTTTTGTTGATCCTGGCATGTGGCACATCGGCATGGGGAGTCTGTCCGGCAGATACTGTAGATACAGGGATCTGTGATAGCATGTACATAGAACCCTGGCCGGCGGGCATAATGGATACGGTGTTTCAGCATCCGGGACCTTACACCATCAAGATTCCGCTTTACGTTACTCATGACGTAACCGAGCCTTCTCTTGATTCAATAGCCACTTTTGTTCTTCCTTTTTGCTACACCCAAACCAATCCGACCAAGTATTGCAGTATCAGCGCATACTGGAATAAGATTTTGTGGACCCCTTCCTTCCTTCCCCGAAGCATTTTCCGTCACCTGGTTATCGGAACTGACACCACCCATAACTGGATGATGGATTTATTTGATAGAGAAGAAGGTCAGGAGTGGAACTTCATCAGTTTGGAAACGGATGGTGTTTCTCATTTCTGGCTGGCCATGATTCCCACCGGTACCGAGGATATGAGATTTGGCACAGGTGAACATACTTTGTTATTCACCATGACCTTTGTATTGCAGGATACTATGCATTTCTGTATTGATACCTGTCTTTGGCCCCCAAGTAGTCGTTTGGATTTTGAGCGGTTTGATGCTAAAGCTTACTTCCCCAGAATGGGAACAACCCATGATCCCCTTTCTTATAAGGTATGCTTCCCCTCTAGAGACACTAGCGACGTGAGGGAAATCGAGGGGGACAATATCAAGCCATCCGACTTTTCACTCTCCCAGAACTATCCCAATCCCTTCAATCCGACTACCAATTTCCAGTTCACCATCCCCAAATCCAGCCACGTGAAGATCGAGATATTCAATATCGTGGGGCAGAAGGTGTCAACTTTGGTGGATGGGGACATGAAGCCGGGAATTTATGCGGCGGATTGGAACGGCAGAGATGTAAACGGCAAATCCGTATCCAGTGGCATCTATTTCTATCGCATGCAGGCGGGCGACTTCTCGGACATGAAGAAGATGGTGCTGGTTAAATAAGTCCACAGTCCACAATTAAAACGGACGGCAGATTGATCGGATAGCTTGTACAAAGATTTGAAGCATAAAGGCAGTTCTAATTCGAAAGGAACTGCCTTTTTGTTGTTTATTTTCGTAATTAAAAAGTGACCTTTGTCCGATAAGACAACAGAAAAGGTGATTATCCGTCTTAAGATATTATCCACAATGATTAATTAAGGAGAGAAAGAAATAAGATCTCTTCAAGCAAAGGGAGTGGTTCTCATGAAGAAAGGCTGGCTGATCTTGTTAATCTTACTGGTATGTGTCACCGGGGAAACCGCATGGAGCGCTTGCCCCCAGGATGCCAATGACCGGGGAAACTGCGATACCATGTATATCGAACCGTGGCAGAGCGATTTGGAACAATATACTCCGGACGCAGGTCCGTATTTCGTCCGGGTCCCCATCTATGTAACGACTGATCTGGCAGATGATTGTGATTCCATAGCTGTCTTTGCCATTCCGCTGCGCTACACTCACACCAATCCAGCTAAATACTGCAGCGTGAGTGCCTATTGGAACGTTGCATCCAGTTTCTCTAATCCCCGAAGCATGTTTCGCCATCTGGACGGGGATACAAACCGTATGATGTGGCTCTACGAACAGGAACAGGGTGGGGAGTGGGACACCAGACTGGCACTAATGGCAAATGATAGCTCCTGGGTGTTTTGGGATGTTGGAGTTCCGCCAGACCACAAATATGATTCTGCCTTTGTTCCTCCTCATATCTGGTTGAGTTTTCTTGCTACCGGAGGGGATGATCAGAGATGGTGGGAGGGGAGCAGAGTTCTTTTGGCTACCCTCACCTTTAAGCTTGAGGATTCCATGCACATCTGCATAGATACCTGCTGGTGGCCCCCCTCCAGTAATTTGTCTTGGGTGGTGTCTGGAGAATCTTCAGGTGTGTGCCTGAAAGGGGTCACGAAGAAGCCCAGGCCGGGAACTGGAGACTCTTCTTATCGGGTTTGCTTCAGTTTTGGTTCAAGCGACGTTAGAGAAGTTGATGGTTCCGAACAAAGCAGACCTTCGGAATTTTCACTTTCCCAAAATTACCCCAATCCCTTCAACCCGGTCACCAATTTCCAGTTCACCATCCCCAAATCCAGCCACGTGAAGATCGAGATATTCAACATCGTGGGACAGAAGGTGGCGACTTTGTTGGATGGGGATATGAAGCCGGGTCTCTATACTGCGGATTGGAATGGACGGGACGAAAACGGTAAAACCGTATCCAGCGGTATCTACTTCTATCGCTTGCAGGCGGGGGATTTCTCGAACATGAAGAAGATGGTGCTGGTTAAATAACGTCCATCGACCATGGTCCGTCGTCCGTCGCAAAAGACGATCAGCGGATTGAATGGATGGATGAGACGGATTTAATTTTGTAGCGGTTTGATTCATCAAACGGCTTTTCTGTAGTGGTTTGATTTATCAAGCCGGTTTTAAAAAAGAAACGGATGGATGTTTAAGTCCATCCGTTTTTTAATGTAGGTCGAACATGACCTTTAGACCTTTTCGATACTCCTATTTTAAAATCGCGTAGCAGAGGCTTTATGCCTCTGCTATGTGATGTATAGTATTACCATTTTTCCAGCGCGGAACCGTAAAGGTTCCGCTACGCGTCTATCGGGAAATAATCGTGTTCAACTCCGCTTGGGTAAAATCGGTTTTCCCCTCATCTGCTATCTGAATGGCTCTGCCGTTCAAAAGGAAGATGACCTCGTCTCCCAGAGCATAATATTTTCCAACCTGTGGCGCTTGAGCCAACAGTTTGAAGTAAGCATCACTGAACCTTTGCATCTTGATCGGCTCGCTCTTCCCTTCATATTCCGTATCCACCCACAACCCGCTTTTGTTGAAGAAAGCCCGGTTGCCGGTCTGCACCACACCGGTTATCTTCTGTTCTTTCCCCTCGGAATCCATATATCCCTGGGGAGCTACCTGTGCACTGGAATAAGCCTTCAAAGCTTTGGATCGGTTCACCGCCCCCGCCCCCACCTCCTCCTGCGACATTATGCTCAAATCCTTTTTCAATCTGGGAGCCAAGTCACGAACCGCCAATCTGTAATCCGCATCCACCAAAAACGAAGTATATTCGGTAATGATGCCGTATCTCTTTGACAACCTCACCACTTCGTCCACCAATTCTTTGTTATCACCATGCAGCCGGATTTGGTCTATTAAATATCCGATCCGCCGGGTGGCCCAGAGCCGCGGGATGAAATCGTATCTGCCGTCGGAGGTGAAATTTGCACGATAGGCGGATGCCTGTGGTATCCCCCCGGTGGAGCCGATCAGCCGCACCTGGGTGGAACCGCCGTTCTTGTACTTGCCCACCACCACAATCTGCGATCCCTTAAAAATGTCGGGAAGCTCCTGAGGATAAGTGTCAAAGACTTCTACAGAACCAAAGTCGAGTCTGACATTGGTCAGTATGGGATGGGAGATTTTACTGTAAAGGTTTCCCACCTTGACCTCGATATCCTCGGAGGGCCGGACGTAATCCGAGGTGCCGTGATTGTCTTCAGCCAGTCGGTCCAAAAGCCGGGTATTGACGTCATAACCCGCCCCGAAGACAAAAAGCCGGGTCTTGGTGGTATTGGCTTTTTCCACGTTATTAATGATGTTGGTTATATCCGTCTCACCCACGGTCGGCAAGCCGTCGGTCAAAAAGATGATCTGGGAAGACGCCTCCCGTCCCTCCACCTGCCTTAAACCGGTGAGCAGGGCGTCGTTGATGTTGGTCCCCCCCTCGGCTTCACACTTATCCACAAAAGATAGAGCTTCACGTACATTTTCCCCGCTTGCCCGCACCAGGCTGGTTTTGAAGCTTTTGATCTGATCGTCAAAGTCGATGATGTTGAACCGGTCCCCGCTGTTTAAACTGTTCACGCAAAATTTCAAAGCTTCCTTTACCTGTTTGATCTTCTCACCCGCCATGCTACCGGAGGTATCCAGTATGAAGATCAGATTCTTGCTCAAGGTCCGGTCCGCGGGAACTTCCACCTGGGGAGAGATCAAAGCCATGAAATAACCCTGGTGATCTTCATCCTCGAAGGGGAGGAGATTAAAGCCGATATCTTCTGCGGTAAAAGTGTAGTAAAGCAGGAAATCCTTGTCCGGACGGGTGTTCTCCTCCACGTAGGTGATGGTGGCATGATGATCGTTATCCCGCTCGATGCGGATATCATGCGAGGGGGAGTAGATGCTTTTTATGGGCTGGCTGGAATTGATCTCCACGGTGAGCTTCACACTCTGCAGAGGGTCTTTGGAGAACTTCTCGGTGTTCAGGGTGTAGCGGTAACCGCATATTCCACCGCTGGCTTTAAGCACCTCGGAATAATATAACTTGATTCTGGTCTCTCCGTTAGCCGGGATGGGATAGACCGAGGCTTTGAACATCCCGTCCTTGAAATATTCCAAAAGAGCCGGGTCCCTTTTGCGGCGGACGATCTCCTCGTAGGTTTGCCGGGCTTCATCTTTGTCCAGTATCTTCCCCTTGATCTCTTCATTCCCGATATACATGGAAAATTTTGAGATGGAGGCGTCCTCGGGAATAGGAAATATGTATGTCCCTTCCAGATCCCGATAAAAGTTGTTGATGAAGACCTGATCCACCGAGGTCTGCGCCACCTGGTCGTCGATCTTGATGTCCACATGGTGATATTTGATGGATAGATTGGGGGGAAAGGGGTCCCCCGGACGCGGGGGCATGGGGATGATCATGCCGTCAGCAAACGCCAACGGGCTGAAGAAAAGAACCAGTGCCAGACTTAACCAGAAGATTCTCTTCATGACCTGCTCCTTTCGGCTAAAAATTAGAAAACACAATTCTCAGTCTCGATTATCGTTTCTATTTTTTATACAGGTCAGGAAAAGAAATATTCCGTTAAATCTTTATTATTCCATTCGAGAAATGGTATGCCTCATAAGTTCCCCCTTTATCAAAGGGGGATTTAGGGGGATTCTAATCTCCCCTGTCCCCTCTTTTAGATTCGCCACGCTCACTACAAGAGAAAATAGGGGAATTAACTGCTTCGTTAAAATGGACTGTCTCATAAGTTCCCCCTTTAATAAAGGGGGATTTAGGGGGATTTAAATCTCCCTTAGGGGGATTCCAAACTCCAGACTTTTAATCGGGGGTAGTTTACTTTTTGCCGAGCGCTTTTATTTTTTCCAGCTTATCACTTAACTGATCTTTAATTGCCGGGTCTTTGGTCCGGTTCATATATTCTTCTATAAGATATGATCCTTCGTTAATGACGGTTGAGTCCGGGGAGAGCCGATTTAAGAGAAAGTAGGCGGTTGCCACCTGCAGGTAACCTTGCTCGTTGATGGAGTCAGCCGGATTATCCCTGAAATGATCTTTCCAAGTTTGGATGATGCTTCTTAGCTCGTCTGCTTGTATCAAGGTGTCAGTTTCCTTTATTTGGGGAACCATTGCTTCATCGATCCCTTTGTCATGAATGGTTAATGAGTAAAAGGAGGGTGCTTTATCAACGGAAGGTAGCTTTATAAACGACTTCATCGGTTTCTCTTCCTGATCTTTTGCGGAGATTTCTGCAAATTTTATAGTTTTTTCTTCTCTATTTAAGATTCTTACTTCTTTTGTTTTCGCTGTATCTATCACCTTTCCTGCACCGGCAGCCGGCGCGGCTTCCGGCTGTTCGGTAATCTGGGTTGGAGTCTCTCCGGCTTTTAGTTCAACGATTGGAGCTCCCGGTTTTTCCTCAGCAACTGGAACGGGTATAGAGATAGACTTTTCCTCCGCTGCCTTATCAGTCAGGCTAATCTTCTGTTCCTTCAATCCGGTTTGCTTTTCTGCGCCTTCGACCACCGGAGAGGTCACTTTCCCTTTTTCCTGATCGGAACTGACCAGGGGGAGCGTCTTCTTCGGCTGTTCTATGGAAGGTGAGGTTTTATCTTTGGTCTCTTCCTTAGATGGAATTTCCTTTTTCTCCGTTTCGGCAATACGAAGAGGGGCTTCTTTAACTGCAGGAGCTACCGGTTCTTTGGGGATTATGGTTTTCCCCCGGTAATCCACATACAATTTCCCGATGATGAAGACCAACACTATCGACACCAAACCGGTGGCTATCCTAATTTTCCAAGGGGAGAGTACGAAGACATTTGCAATAGCTTTCTTCCATCCGAAGGCAGTCGATTTCTCTTTAGATGAAGCGATCTTTTTCCTCACCCGGCTGGAGAAAGTATCCCAATACTCTTCCGGAGGCTCTTTTGCCCGGATTCCCTTTGCCCTTTCCTCCATTGACTCCAAAAAAGACAATTTCTCCTGGCAGGTTTTGCATTCAGCCAGATGCCTTTTTAATTCCTCTTCCTGGTTCTGGTTTAATCTCTTATCCCAAAAGAGATGAACCCACTGTCCGTACTTTTTACAACTCAATTTTATTCCACCTCACATCGAGTCTTTGTATTCTTTCAACATTTCCTGCATTCTTTCACGCGCCCGGAAAAGCCGGGACATCACCGTTCCGGTGGAGATATTCAGCGTTTGTGCGATCTCCTCGTAGCTTAGGTCTTCATAGATACGCAATATCAAAACGGCTTTGAATTTAGGCGGAAGCGAATTCAACGCCCGGTCTATTTTCATCTCCAGCTCCTTGGAAGCCAGATGATCTGCCGGGTCCATCCTGGTCGCCTCCTTCTCCAACGGGCTGGCATCCTCCTCGAACTGGCTCTCCGGGATCATGAACTTCTGCCTTTTGAGAAAATTTATACTCAGATTCATGCAGATCCGGTATAGCCAGGTGTAAAAGCTGTATCCCGCTTTGAACGACCCAATGGCAGAGTAGGCATTGATAAAGGTATCCTGGGCAATGTCGTCGGCGTTATCGTGATTTTTGACCATGCGATATGCTAAAAAGTAAATTTTCCGCTGATACCGCTTCACCAAAAGATCAAAGGCGTAATTGTCACCCTCCTGAACTTTTTGGATCAGGTGGTCATCGTTCTCGCTATACTGCTTCTGCCCCTCACTTTCCTTCATCTACCTTCCGCCTTTTAGGATACAAATTAATCTGAAGATTATTCCAGAGTTTTTTACCTTACCCCCTTAATCCACCTCTCTCTGAAGTGGAGAGGTGAACAAAAGGGGAGAAGTTTCATAGATGGCACAGGTTATAAACCAACAATTCCATTATCATCTTGTCCGGCATGTGATTCGACTTCAAATCGACGTCGGTTTGATACAGAAACATAAGTCCGTTTTCCAGTTCTTCCATAGTGAAATTCGGCGCTTGATTTTGATATTTGTTCGCCAGAAACGGTTTGACTCTCAAAAAAGAGGTCAAAGGTCCCGATGAAGTGGAGAGGAATTCCTTGGTTTGGATTAGTCTTTCAAAATGTATAGCCAACCAATAGATTATCCCTCCGGGTTTTTCCCCATCCAAGATCATATTTTCCAGAATCTCCAAAGACGTTTTGCAGTTCTTTTCCCCGATGGAATCCATCAGGTTGAAAACGGTGTTGGTCTTGGACATATCCACTGCTGCTTCCACGTCTTTTGCGGTGATGGTCTCATTATCTCCGATGTAAGTTATGAGTTTGTCTATCGCCATGGACAGATCGCCCAGCTCGTTTCCCACCAGATCGTGCAAAATCCGGGACGCATTCCCCTCGATCTTTTTGCCCTTTTCCTTTACCCGATTGGTGATCCATACCGGTATCTGGTTATCCCATAATCTGGGAAATTTAACCGTTGTGGCAAGCTTTTCCAGGGCGGTATAGAATTTCGATTTAGAGGGAATCTCGGGTGAAAGAAGAATAAGGCATACCGAGTCGGGAAGTTTGGGCAAAAATTTCAATAGCATATCCTTGGAGAACTCGGATAATTTGTTCAGATCGAACAGGACCACCAACCGTTTCTTGGCATTGACCGGTGACAGAAAGACTATATTTGCCAGTTGATCCGCGCTGGTTTCATTTCCATACATCAAATCGAGATTGAAGCTTTTGAGTTCGTCCGGCACCAGAAGGGAGGCGATCTTCCTCCAAGCCTCCTCTTTCAGGAAATCCTCCTCGCCGGTGAAGTGATAGACCAAATCCACCCTCTCTGCGGGATCCTTCGAGCCGGTGTTGAGTTTCCTCAACAGCTCGAAATAAGTGATCTCCTTCTCGGAACTCGGTTTATCGGATTTCTTGCCTGGCATAAATGACTTTCCGGTCTTTTGGACGTGGATTGTTTTCGAATGCCTGTTTAGGTTTAGATTCGCTACGCTCACTACGAGTCGTTTAGGCATCGGTTTGGTCTTTCGTTTATCGTCAAGAAATAATCTACGATACATCCTATTACGATTAACGAAAAACATTACGTAACCGCAACCTCAACCGCAGTCTTGTTCCGTTCGATTTACTAAACTTTAAACGTCGGATTCTTCCCTTGAAAACACGTTGCCTTTGTCCGATATGGAATCAAATCGGACAAAAATCAAATTACCCAATCAGGATATTATTGTCAATAGAAAAGAGCCTCCTGGGGATGGCGGAGGCTCTCTTTGGCAGAAGGGTTCACCCGGAGGGGTAACCCTGTAGGGGATGAAGGAGGATATGCTATCTTATACTCAGCTCGCTCTGAGCCGGGTTTTCTTTTTCCGGAATCCAGTTCAAACTGTAAGGTATTTTTTTCTTATAACCCAAAGCCATGTTGCGATACGCCTCTAAATCCTTGTGACAAACCATTTGCAAATTGACCTGATTGACCACTTCAAAACTATCTCCGTAGATCTCAACCGTTCTGTTTTGAAACAGGTGCGGGTTGATCTCGATGAACTCCAAAAGCGCCAGAAGACTGGCATATTCGCATTCGACCGGGGTGCCGGTAAACTGCGCCCGGAAGATTATCCCCAGATCGGGGATCGAGAATGAAACCACTCCATTATGATTATCCCTGCTGTTTTCCTCTCTGGTAGTACCGTAGAAGAAGCACTGCATTTCATCCTCCTTATCAATTAGTCGATAAACTAACCTCCTTTATTTTTTCTAATTTGATAAAAAGCAAAACCTATGCCGTGGGCGGGTATGGTTTAAAGCCTGATAAGTAATCTGGGCATGGCATTGGGTGAAATTGGCTTGGTTGATATTCAAGCTTGGAAGTCGCTGTATTACAAGAGTATACAAGTTCGATGAACTGTGAGTGAGAAGCCTCCTTTTGTGCTTTGAAGAAAATAGGTATTTCTCTGGCTCTACGAATCAGAACCTATCTGCAAGCTGATTCACACTCTCTGCAAGAAGATACACGACAAATGCAGCAAGGGCTTGATAAGCTCTTTGGTGTGTGGAATAGATATGTTCGTAGGCGGGGTTCATCCTGCTCTTCGTCCTGAGATTCAGTGTCGAAGGAAAGGGCTCTCCCGCCTGTGGCAGTTCGACTTTGCCCTTCGAATTCCTCAGGGTGGTGAGAGACTTGTCCTGAGGCAAAGCCGAAGGAAGTCGAACCACTCACTGCCCTGAACTTGTCGAAGGATGGGGCTTCCGCTAAGTGAAATCCTCGTGATTATCGATCTGCCACTATAAAAATCCCCTCTCTTACAAAGTTGAAAATCCCACCAAAGGCGTGAAAGAGGGGACACAGGGGTGAGTTCCCGGACATTGAAAAATGAAAAAAGGTCATCCCCAAGCCCCCCAAGCCCCCCAAGTCCGGTTCGCTGGTCAGTACTCAGGTCAGCAGTCCTGTGCCCTATGAACAATAAATTATTATTATTCATAGGGGCGGGAATTAATCCCGCCCCAAATTCTCCTGATAGTAATATTTCAGTCGCAAAAAAATGGGTGAGGCCAAAACCTCACCCACTTTGCATAGATCAGGAATCTATAATGTGAGATGGATAGTTTACTTGGGTTTGTTCATACAATCCTCTGCCTTCTTCCAGGCTTTCATAGCTTTTTCACCAATTTTCGATGCTTCTTCTCCTTTTAGAGTCATTCCCTTTTTTGTGCAATAGACGGCAATATCTTGCCAGGCTATGCAGTTGGTGGTGTCTTTGATAACTAAGGCATCCAAAATATTCACGGCTTTATCGAATTCGTTTTGTTCCCCGTATATTTCTGCAAGATATACCTGCGCCTCTAAATCTATCGAATCAAGAGCCACCACGCTTTCAAATGCTTTTTGAGCTTCAACCAGATAATCAGCTTGTGATTGGGTTAAATCCTTGATTCTTGCAGCTGTCTTTTCGTCTTTAGGATATTCCCCTGAGTCATCCTTTAAAGAATCTAAAACCCTAATGGTTGTGGCGTACTTTTGATGGAGATAGATATCTCCCACATTGAAGTATCCGTTCTTGAAGGCGGGATCAATCTCAATCAGTTTCTTGGAATAAACCAGAATCTGATCAAAGTCTTTGTTGTATTTATAGATGTTTATTAAGTTCATTAAAACATTTGCATCCTTTGGATCCTTTTCCAACACTTTATTGTAAATCTCTAAAGCCTCTTTTTGTTTTCCAGAATCAAATAGAACATTCGCATAACCTTTCATCGCTTCCGGATTATCCGGAGCTAACGCAGTTGCCCTTTCCATGTATGAAAGCGCTTCATCAGATTTTTTCATTGCAGTATACGTATATCCGGTTAGTAAAAAGCCTTTATAATTGTAGCGATCGATTATGGTGCAGGTGATAAACTTCACTAAAGCCGTATCATAGTTTTCCTTCTTATAAGCGTCTACTCCCGGATTGTATACCATGATCCATTTGTCAGTTCTCAATGACTTAATATCCTCCATCCACTTGGCATCACTTTTTAAACTCTCGGCAATGGCGAACTGTTCTCCCATACCTCTGAAGTTATTCTTATAGGAATAAGCCTTCCCCAAAAGATAATGCATCTCCGGGTCATCGGTATAGTATTGCACCCCCTCCTCCAATATCGACACCGCACTGTCATACATCGAGTACTCGCTCTTCATGGAGATCTTGGCACTGGTCTTGATGGCGCTGGGGGGCAGCTTGGGCTTTTTAGATTTCTGTCCCCAAACCATGTTTACCAGAAAAAGCAACAGGACCGAGAGGAAGACGATTCGCAGGGATTTCATTAAAGACTCCTTAGCTTTAGTGGTTCAATAGATAACTCTTTTCCTGTAAATAAAAGACTCAAAATAATTATTATTATACGGTTTTTTGAAGGGCTTTCATAATTTCCGAAAGAATTTTTTCCTCCGGAACCGACCCCTCGACGGATGCGGTTTCGTTGATGATGGTTCTGGGAACGCCGAATACCCCGTACTTGTTCACCAGATGGGGAAACTCCGCCGCCTCGATCATGTCGGCGGTGATAAATTCGCTTTCCATGGCGAATTTGTGTGCCAGGCTAACTGCCCGGGGACAGTAGGGTCAGGTGGGGGTGGCGAAAACCTGCAGGTGAACCTTATGGTCGATCTTTTTCAAAGCCGCTTTGGTCTCCGGCTTAAGGTCGGTTTCGCCTTTGGAGACTTCCACTACATCCATCAGCAGGGTGGCAAACTCGTATCCGAAAGGTCCGCCGTAAAATCTAATCCCATAATCTTTCTCCCCTTCGATCACCGTGGCGGGGATCTTGTCGATCTGGTATTGTTCCACTTTCTGTTTATCCAGCTGGAAGTTGTAAACCTCCAGGGAGAGTTTGTCCGAAAGACCGACCAGCTCGGTCAAAATCTCTCTGGTTTCCCGGCAAAACTGGCATTCCAATTCCTGGGTGAAATTGATCAGCTTAATCGGATTCTTCAATCCCTTGAAAACCTCGTTCACCACTTTTATTTCGTTTTCTCCCAGCATGATGCCTCCTTAGGAGAGGAAAATAGTATTTCGAAGCTCGTTTATCGGTGCCATGCACCGAATGGTGCATGGCGGCGGCGATGCTCGTATCGATGCTCGATGTTCGAAATTCGATGTTCGCTATGATAATTCAAATGCCTACATTGGTATAGCGTAACAGCAGTAGCTTTAAACTTTTGCCATCGGAGGTTCGGAATATCTGCTTACTACATAGCTAGACCGCATCCAAAAGTCTTCCATGGTCTGCGGCTTCTGAAGTAATCCAACCCAACATTAATGGCACGTCTTTTTGACGTTCACAGAATGCTATTTTGTTCTCGGACACATCGGCGTGCATAACTTTACCGAACTTTTTAAAGTCATCCAAACTGTCGGAATCACGCTCGCGGGCAAATGACTGTATAAGAAAAAGAGCCTTTGCTGCACCAAAACGTTTGGCTTCTTTGAGCGCCGAAGCTGCCCGATGTAACAACTGATACCTGATGGAATCTATATCTGATCGATCAACAGCTAACCATATGCAAAGGTCCGTAAGACGATCAGATTTGTGACTCCTCTCTTTATTCGCAAGTAACCAGTCTTTCACTATTAGGTCCAATTTCTCCCCAGCCTTTGCCTCAATCGTCATGGATATTTGCTCGCCTTTCACATTGAGAAGTCCCCACAAATCGCTCTGAGAGTCATGGCCGCCGCCTTCGAAAGCAACCCGGTGTTCCGGGATCCCGATAAGGAGTTTGGCACCTTGGGTATGTTCATAAGCGTCGAATACCCTCGCTACTTCTGGAGGAATACCGCGTTCGGTCTCTCGCGCTGATTCCCAGCAAACTGCCAATTCAAGCGCAGACCTCCCAGCCTTCCAGTGTTTCTCCGGATCAGCCAATAATCTTCTCCAGTCCGAAGGCCCATATGTCGGTATGAAAAGTCTTTTCACCATTCTATTCTTGATGTGGCTTGGTAAGTATTTCGAGTCTTAATCTTCCAATTTGGTTATCCATCGATTCGACTTTAACTATCGTCCTTAAACGACCAAATGGATCACAAGATACTTATTTTTTAAGGTTCAGTTAAATCGCTCCCTCAAATGAGTATCATGTTTACGCAAATTCTCTTCTATGGGCTTTGGTGTTTTAAACTGTGGACTGTCGACCGTTGACTGTGGACCGAATTTACCACCACGACCAGACCTCCACTCTGAAATAGCGAACGATCCTCCGGGTCAGCAGGGTAAACAAGCTGCGTTTGCCACAGAAGACCTTGGCATACCCGGACATGCCGGGTTTCAAGAGATGCTCCGGATTCTCGATCTTACAGGTTACCGGGAAGATCTTCTTCGGTCCGCTGACGTCCGCCATCTGGGAGATCTTGGTCACTTTACCCCAGAAGGAGAGAAAAGGGTAACTTTGCACCTTGAGCTTGACCCTCTGTCCCAGCTGCAACACGTCCAAATCCTTCTCGGAAACCTGGATCATCACCCGGATGGTATCGATATTGGAAATGCTCAGAATATTGTTGTCATAGCTGATGGAGGTAACCGTTCCGGATATCAGGCTCTTTATCTGGGAATCGGAGACCTGGCTTTCCAGAAATTCCAACCGCTCCTGCCATCTTTTTATCTCCGTATCGGCCATGGAGAGCTCCTCCGGTCGGGAGCCGTTTTTCATGATCTTCAGATCGTTCTGAGCGATTTTCAGCTGATTGGATAGAATCGAATATTCCGTCTGAACTTTCTCCCATTCCTGTTTGCTGATAAGTTTCTTGTCTATAAGTTCTTTGTATCTGTTCAATTCCTTTTCCTTTAGCGAAAGCTCGCTTTGAATCTGTGCTACCTTATCCTTGGCCTGCTGGATGGACTCCTTCCGGGCGCCTTTCTGGAGCAGAACGTAATTGTCTTTTGCCCTCCTCAGGTTCTCTTTTACTTGAAGTAGATTAGAATAATAGGAGGGGGAGGTCAGCTCCGCCACGTTTTGACCGCTATCCACCTTCTGTCCTTCCTTCACCTTGGTCACCAGATTAAGGGTGGTGAAATCGGTGGTAAAGAGCTTAAGATAATTCACCGATTTCTTCTCCTCGGCTCCCCCCCGAAACAGCTCGGTTAAGACCGTCCCGTCCGATAACGTACGCAGGGTGAAGGATTCCAAAGCTTTGATCTCGCAGGGACCGCCGATCTTAAGCTCCCACCTTACCAGAAACAGTATCAGCAAAATTGCCCCGATAATTCCGGCATAGATTAAAGCCTTCTTTTTTCTGACCATCAGTTCTTCCTTTTTTACAGAAAGGAATTGAGCTATCCCTCTGGCTGCTGCTTTCAGCGGCTGTTTTAAGATAAGAAAAATCAAAACCAAAGACAAGACAAATCCGAGCCCTCCCAACCACAATACCAAAAATCTGGTTGCTTGGACGAAAACCCAAAAAATCAGCAGAGCCGAATAGAGAAGGGAGGAGACTCCGTACCAGAGGTAAATCCTTTTGGTCCGATCGGAAATCCTGTTAGCTGTTTCCTTCTGGTTCAAAAGCTTACTTTTCAACCGATAGGAGAGGTATCCAAAAGCTTTCTTTCTCAGATTGGGAATCTCCAGGTAGTCGGAAAGAAGGTAGTAGCCGTCGAGTTTTATTAATGGGTTGAAGTTGAAAAGTACGGTTATCCCGGAGGTAATCACCACCACGAAAATGAAGTTATTCAGCCCGCTATCCAGGGCGGTGACCCGCCACAGCAGGGTGGCGATGGCCCATACCAGTACCTGTCCGTAGGCACCGGCAAAGGTGACCCGCAGCTTTTTTGATTTCTCTTTGAACAGATAAGCATCGCTTACGTTGCAGTAGAAACAGGGTTGGAAATAAAGCAGCAGAAAGCCCGTCTCGTGCACATCCCCACCGAAATGTTTGCAGGTAAGTGCATGAGCGAACTCGTGTAAAACTACCACGAAAAATATTGCCACCCACACCTTGAGAATGGTGGCAACCTTGAATATTCCGCCGAAGCTGTAGCCTAATTCTTTCCAGTTGGCGAGGGTGATGGAAAGTGCTAGCAGTATAATTATGGCGGAGAAAAGCATAAAGGCGGGAGTGAAGATAAACCCGCTGAATTTCACCAGCCGGTTTAAAAGTCTATCCGGGTCGAACCCTTTCAGCTTTATATATAGAAGCTTTCCCCAAAAGGTTTGCTTTTGGTATTGCAGCCGGGCCAACTCTCTTTCCCTTTGGCTTCGCTCCTGGTCAGTGAGCAAAGTCGAACTGTCGGATATCTCTTCTTCCAGAAATCCAAAGTTTTTTAGATTCTGGACGAATTTTTCCAGCGTTTCCAGTGGAAGCTGGATATGAAAGTGCTCCTGAAAGCTTTTAACAACTTCCTCCGGGGAAGTTTTCCCATCCAGCTGCCGAGTGATGAAATACTCCAACTCTTTTATCCGGAAGAATTTATGAGTGATAGGATCCTTGATAACATAATAGGTGGTCTTTTCGAATTCCTGCTGGCTGATGATCAGATCGTCTCTGAATTTGAGATAGGCTTTTTCCATATACTCAGTAACCTTTTGTTAACCAAAGATCTATCGTAGTCTGAACTTGGTTGCGGGAATATCGAACTTGCTTGGGTAATTTAGCATCTGCGAAGTGAAGAGGCAAGAGAAATCGTTCCAGCTGGTTTTCCGATTTGAACTACGACAGACAGAACCTAAATTGAGATCGTTTTGTTCACTTCCAAAACCGGATATTCTGCACTGAGATAACCACGATACCGGTCAAAGATTCTAAAGAAAGGGGGAAGGAATTCCCCGGCTATAAATATATGGGGATATTTGCTTACTTGCCGTGTAGGGGCAGGTTGTCTCTTGAGTTCATTTATGTTAAAATATTTTGGAAAACTTCGTTTTTTTGCTTGACAGAAAGTGGTTTTCACTTTATATTAAAAACGAGTGTGAGCCCTTATTTAGTAAAGTGATTGGTTAAAGTCTAACATACGTAGACCCTTCCATTGAAGAGAAGGCGATCCGGCAGAAACGAGTGAATTTCTGAGAGGGAACGTCTGTCTCTTTTTTGTTTACCCTTCCTGATTGCGCCTAACCCATTTAAAATCAACCATAGTTTTTTTAAAACCAATAAACTTTAACCGATATAGCACTTAAGGAGGAAATATCGAGTATAAAGTTTGAACAAGTGTGCTTTTACTAAATCAAGGCTCTTGTACTATAAAGGGGAAATGAAGTGAATGAATAACTATTAACTTTTTCAGGAGGATTTAAGATGAAATGTAAGACCAAGGTTTTAATCCTCTTGGTGATAGCCGTGATGGTGGTGGGAGGTTTTTATCTTTCCCCCACCGGGGCTGAGCAACCCAAAGGCTTCCCATCCTTGGGAGCAGTGGCTACGGGGACACCGGAATTGGCGATTACTAAACCCGGTGTGCCAGGTCCACAAAAGGGTTTGAACCTACCTACGGCATCGCTGGGAGCATATCCTCTTTCTACTGCAGCAGTAAAACCGGCAAAGATAGCAGGTTATCAACCTCCGCACCATTTGCCCCCCCCGGTTGCACAAAAACTGGAAGGCGGTGAAACTTGTGCCTCGGCAACCAGCATCTCTAGCCTGCCTTTTACCGACGTAGGATATACCTGTGACAACGTCCATGACTACGATGAAGTATGTCCTTACAGCGGCAGCACTTCCCCGGACGTGGTTTACTCTTATACGCCAGGCTCGAATGTGACGGTGAACATAGATCTATATGGATCATATTATGATACCAAGGTTTATGTTTATCAGGGAACTTGCAGCAACGCTTATCTGGTTGCCTGTAATGACGATTACTATCCGGATTATACTTCCGCCATCATGAATCTGCCTTTAACTGGCGGTTCCACCTATTACATCGTGGTCGATGGTTATGGTGGTTCTTGCGGGGATTATGTTTTCTTACTCGAACAGTATCAAGCTTGCGACGTGGTATGTCCTCCAGAGGGGATCCCGGAGGGTGAACCAAACTGCGGAACCGATTATGTCGACAACTATAACGGCGGATGCAATTCCAGCCCCTTTGTATTCCAGACTATCAATTGCAACACCACCATCTGCGGAACCTCCGGAACCTATCTTTACACCGGATTAAACTACCGGGATACCGATTGGTTCAGAGTGGTCATAACCTCACCGACCACCCTCACCTGGAAAGCGGTGGCTGAATTCCCAGTGTTGATCTTCGTAATTAATGGTGGAACGGAGAATTGTGCTGATTACACCATTCTGGGCAGCCTCACCGCCAACGCGTGCGATACCGCCACCTTGACCTTTGACGTGCAGCCTGGCGTTTACTGGCTCTGGGTTGGTCCATCGGTATTTGACAGCTATCCCTGCCCCTTGGAATATGTGGCTAAGCTAACCTGCTTTACAGCCACTACGGGCGCCTGTTGCAATAACTTTGAGCCTTATGACTGTCAGATACTGACCCCCGCGGAATGTGCTGGGTTACCAGATCACACTTTCAGAGGCTTGGGCACCAATTGCGGTCCGCCCAATCCCTGTCTGCCCGGCCCGCCTAACGATGAGTGCACAGGCGCCATAGCGGTGACTGTGCCGGATTGTCCCACCGTGGTAAATGTAAGCGGAACAACGGTCGGCGCCAATATCGATTGCCCGGGAATTCTGGATTGGAATGCAGTGTGGTACAGCTTTACCCTGCCTTATGCCATCAATAAGCTCAAAGTCAATTTCTGTCCCACTGTAACTCCAATTGGGCAGATAGGAATTGTTCTCTATAACTCCTGTCCCGCGGATTGTCCCAACTATATACTTGTTTCCGGTTATCAATGGTTATCTTGTCCTAACAGTAATACCGCCATAGAGATGTGGTGGAGTGGTCTACCAGCCGGCACTTATTACTTCCCGGTGGCAGTATGGGACTACAGCATGAATCCGTTTATGGACTTCTCGTTCGATGCCTGTAACGAGCAAACTCAGGCTCCGGCTAACGATAACTGTGCAAATGCCACGCCTGTCGGTAATGTGACCGACCTAGCATTCAGCACCGAAGGAGCTACATTCGATGGTCCGGGAGGCTGTCAATACGCAGCCAACATCTGGTATTGCTACACCGCAACGTGCAACGGCAATGCCCATGTCGATCTTTGTGGATCGAGCTATGATACCAAACTGGCGGCTTATGAAGGCTGCACTTGCTGGGGACCGATACTTGCCTGTAACGACGACGCCTGCGGTGGCTATCTGCAGTCGGAGATCTCCTTCCCCGTGGTGATGGGTCAGCAATACTTGATCGAAGTAGGCGGTTATGGCTCTGCTACAGGCTCCGGCGACTTGAGCATAAGCTGTTCGCTCCCGCCACCCAATGACGAGTGCACCGGTGCGCCGATTATCAATACCTTCCCGCAGACCGTCTCCGGAACCACCATCGGAGCGGCAGTGGATTGCCCGGATATATTGGCTTGGAATGCGGTCTGGTACAGGTTTGATGTTCCCTACAATTGCAACGAAATCACTGTCGATTTCTGCGACACCTATAACAACATTAATACTGTAGGCATCGTTCTGTATAACTCCTGCCCTCCGGATTGTCCCAGCTATATAATCTCTTCCGGATATGCATGGCAAAATTGTGCCAATGGCTATTACAACCCGAAAGTGTGGTGGAGCGATCTCCCGCCTGGGAGCTACTGGTTCCCGGTTTACCTGGGTGTAGCGATGGACTTCTCGTTCACGGTCAGCGCCGAGGAGTGTGTACCGTGCGATGTAGTGTGTCCTCCCGGAGCTATGATGGAGAACGAGCCCACCTGTTACGACGGGTACATTGACAATTACAACGGCGGCTGCAATTCGAGTCCCTATATATGGCAGGACATTACTTGTAATACCTGGGTCTGCGGAACCTCGGGAGTTTATGATGCCAATTACAACCGAGATACCGACTGGTACCGTGTACAGGTAAGCGAGGGGACGCTAACCTGGAAAGTGGTGGCTGAATTCCCACTGTTGATTTTCCTCATCGATGCGGGATCAGAGAACTGCAGCGACTACAGCATTCTGAACTACACGACTGCGGCTAAATGCGATACCGCAGTTCTGTCCCAATACGTCCCCGCCGGAGTATACTGGCTGTGGGTTGGGCCTTCGGATTGGGGAAATTATCCCTGTGGAGTTGAATACGTGGGCATAGTGGAATGCGTCGGGTTAGGTCCGCAAATCTCGGTGTCTCCGACCAGCTTCAACCAGACTTTGGAACCCGGGCAAACCACAGATGCCAGCATGCTGATAAAGAATGTAGGCAGCGAGAATCTGGAATACGAGATTGACTACAATCTGTCTAACACCTGGCTGGGCGTTTCACCCAGGTTCGGCACCATACCCCCCGCCGGCACCGATAATATCAATATCCACTTCGACGCCACTTCGGTGGGCGTGGGCTCCTATGATGACGTCCTGCTGGTAACCAGCAACTCTGTCAAACAGCTGGATGACACGGTACCGGTTCCGGTTCATCTCGAGGTAGCTTATGCTCCGGATATCGATGTGGCTTCTGCAATGTCGGTAGGGGTCATACCCGGATGCACCATAGAAAAACCTCTGAAGGTGAGCAATACCGGACTTGGACCTCTGAATTTCGAGGCTCATGTTAGTAGTAATTCACCTCTCCAGATCGGGATATCCCAAAGACCTTACCAGGAGAATACCTCCCATTCCGGTCCTCTCTTGGCCGGAAAGGCAGCCGCCGATGTTGATCAAAGCAACCCGGCACGGCTTTCCCTGGGAAGTCCGAGTACTCCGGGCACCCCGCTGGCAACCAAAGGTGATACGTTATTTAATCAGCAGCCCAGGCCTCCGGATGCTCCGGACTGGAGCTTTGCCACCAGTGATGCAGGTGCAGGATACAAGGTTTACGAGAATATCTGGGGTATAAGCGAGGAGATCACCGGTGTGCAGTTCTGGGGATTGGGACTGATTTACAACAATGGATGGAGTAATGGAACTCCCGAGAACCTGGTATTCAATATAACCTTCTACTCGGATCCGATCAATGATCCCACCATGCCGCCAGCCGATGTGGTTTGCACTTACACAAACGTGGTGCCAACCGTAGTTCATACCGGCCTGTACTTTGCCGGTATCTACGAGGAGATTCTCTTCTCGGTGGATCTGGGTACCCCCTGCAACCTGCCTTCAGGTTACGGTTGGGTAGCGATCCAGAGTCAGTCTTCGGGTATGGGTGATGATTGGTTCTTATGGGCCAGCGCTCTAACCGGCGACGGTTACTCCTACCAGGAGGGATCGGGTGATTACTACTATGATGACGCCCTGATTTTGGTCGGTGGCACGGGATGTCCATTCACCGTTGCTCCGAACTCAGGCACGGTAGCTGGCGGAGGTTTCACCGAACTGGTCCTTACTTTTGACGGAAGCATATTCACCCAGTGCGATGATGAAACCCTCAGCTGCTTCGTGGTGATCAATTCCAACGATCCGGATGAACCGGTGGTATCGACCGAGGTCGAATTCTGGTCTGGAAGAGGAGATGTGTTCATCCCCAACTGCTTTATCGACATTGGAGACGTGGTATTTCTGGTCAACTATATATTGAAGAACGGACCGGCTCCGAATCCTCTCTGTATGGGCGACTGTGATCCGTCTCACGATGGCGTGGTGGATGTAGCGGACCTAGTGTACCTTTCCCAGTTCTTGTTCCAGAAAGGTGCGCCTCCGCAGGTTACACCGGCAGCCCCTGGCCAGCCGATACAACGCTAATAACTTCAGCTCTCTAATCTCTAAAGAGAGTCGAAAGTTCAAGAGCCCCCCGTACGGGGGGCTCTTGTTTTTTATTGTTCTTTTGGGGAAAGGGGAGAAAAACCCTCACCTTAACTTTCCCTTTCTAAAAAGGGGGATTTCAATCTCCCCCGACCCCTCTTTAGAAAAGAAGGGATTTAACTGTTTCGATAAAATGGGTTGTCTTAATGTCCCCCTTTTTTAAGGGGGGATTTAGGGGGATTTTAACTTTCTCTTTAATCTCCCCCCTCTTTAGAAAAGAGGAGATTAAGCTGCTTCTACAAAATGGGTTGTCTCAAATTCCCCTTTTATGAAATGGGGAGCTTTTAATTTCATCAACTGATTTTGTTGAAAATTCTCCAAACCGTAATAGCACTCTTGAGCCGTTGAAGGATCTTATTGAGAGGACAGCCACTTGGGCTGTCCCTACGAATGAAGACAAACACAAGGGTTGTTTCCTATTTCAAGGTATATGCTATGTAGGGACAGGGCTTGTTGAGCTTGCGAAATCCCGCCTTGGCGGGGTCCCTCTGTCATAAATCAAATGAAAGGACAGCCACACTTCGTGCTGAGCGCACTCAGTGCGAAGCAAGGGCTGTCCCTACGAAAAGGGATAAACACAAGAGCTATATCCCTGTTGCGAGGGACGTGTTACTGAGGGTCAGAGCTTGTTGAGCTTGCGAAATCCCGCCTTAGCGGGGTCCCCTCTGTCATAAATCAAATAAAAGGACAGCCACACTTCGTGCTGAGCGCACTCAGTGCGAAGCAAGGGCTGTCCCTACGACTGCATACTAAGATGCTTTTTCATAAATCCCCACTGTCTGGAATAAAACCATTGGCAGGTAGGATGAAGGGGCTATATAAGACCAATTAGCTCCAGTATAAAAAAGTTGCAAGTATATGCAATTTTCCTCTTGACAAGCGAAAATGAATGTATTATATTAGAATCGAAAGAGCCCTTATAGCAAAGTAATTGGTAACGTTTTACGAGTACATCCTTCCAAAATAAGAGAAGGCATTCCTTACAGAAAATAAAAGAATTTCTGAGTGGGAAAGTCTGTCTCTTTTTTGTTTACCCGCCCCAACCTCCACATAAGTCATTGAAATCAAACAAACGACTTTTTGTTAATTCACTGTCCTTTTAACCGATATTGGTAAAGGAGGTTTTATCGAGTAGAAAATATGAACATTTGCTATCAAGGCTCTTATGCTATCAAGGCTCTTAAGAGAGGGGAAATCAAATGATACAAAAGAGATAGCAAATAAAAGCAACAAATGGAGGTTTTAACATGAAACGTATTAACCTTAAAATGTTTTTTGGCATCTTGGTAACGGCTTTGGTGTTAGTTGCCATGATGGCTCCGGTTCAGGCAGCCATGTGGGATACCACCAGGGTCTACACCGGAACAGTGACATTGTACGATGTTGCGGTTGGCGACAAGATCAAGGGCGCATCAGACGACACTGTCCGGATATTCACCGCTCAAGCCGGTTCCCCTTATAGAGTTCTGTTATTCACGGACCGCTCTACAGCGTTACCGATGAGCTGGGCTTATGACAGCATCATGGTAGATACCGTGGCGATAAGGGGTGTGGCGATTGGCGATCCGGATAGAGATGGCGATAACGATCTTATCTGGGGAAGAAGCTCATCACCATACCGGCTCAAGAGAGCATATTGGACCGGCAGTGCATGGGCAAACCAGATAATCGGAACCATGCCGGGTGCCATATATGACATCGCGGTTGGTGATGCGGATAACGACGGAAACTCGGACGACATAATAATTGCCAACTCATATTATGTTTATAGAGCCCGTTGGAATGGTGCCTCCTGGGACACCACCAGGATATTTAACGGAACTTCAACCACCGGAACGGCTTATGGCGTTGCCATCGGCGATTTCGATGCTGCTTATGCGGGCAATGAGATCGTTTTGGCAACCTATGGGCAGAAAGTATTCAGGATCAGGTGGACCGGAGCTGCTTGGGATTCTGCAACCATCTACACCACCACCAACGATTTCGACTTCTATGACGTGGCTGTGGGTGACTTCGACGCATCCAATCCGGGTGCCGAAATTGCCATCAACAACGGTTACAACTACTATCAATACGGCGGCGGTGCAGTTATGGAGCTGTTCGGTTCCGGATCCTCTTGGACCATGAGAGCTCTTTATACTCCGGCATCGGGCCAATGGTCAAGCTCCGGTGAAATAGCGGTGGGAGATTTCTTTACCACCAATCCAGGAGCGGAAATAATTGCCGTCAGCGGCAGCACTCCTTATGAGGCTCGGCTGGTTTATGGATCAGGAACGACCTGGTCTTCTGAGAGGACATTCTTAGCCACCGGCGCGACCTATGGATGTGCCATCGGTAATATTAACCGGTATCGTCCGGGCAACGAGATAGCCCTGAACAGCTATTATCGGGTCTTTGAAGAGGAACAGAAGCTTCTGACCAATGATATGGCAGCTATCTCGGTTGACGGTGTGCCAAGCATGGTTGAGACAGACGAGATAATTACTATCAAGGCTACTGTCAGAAACAATGCTGAGTACACGGCTAACGCCCCCATCCCGGTGAAAATGCGGATTGACGGTCCCTTGGGCTATGTCTATACGGACGTAGATCAAGCAACCTCCCTGAATTTGGCTCCGGGTGGAACCGAGCAGATTATCTTCACCCCCGACTGGATTGTGCCCGACACCCTTTGCAGTTATACCATCAAGGTTTGGACCGAGCTTGCGGGAGATGAAGTTCCGGCTAATGATACTGCAACGAAAGTTGTTACCGTCATTAGAGTTGGTGGAATCGTAGAGTCGTTCACCGGCACCACCTTCCCGCCTGCGGGTTGGACTGTCTATAATTTCTACACTACCATAGACGACGCCTGGTCAAGATATACCGTTTATTACAATAGCGCACCGGCGTGTGCTCGCATATACTATGACCTTCCCAACAACGATTGGCTTATCACCCCCAGATTGAAAGTTGTGGATGGTGATAAACTCAAATTCTGGTGGCGAACGCAATCAACTTCTTCCCAGGAATCGCTTTTTGTCAGGGTCTCAACCAATCCAGATGTTTCCGATACCGGCGCTTACACGGTAATTGATATGGTAACGAGCACAGGTAACATAAACTGGAGAGAGCAAGTGACTGATCTCTCTTCTTACGCCGGTCAGGACATCTATATCGCTTTCTGGTATCGATGTAACAACTTCTGGGGTGTGGCGATAGATGACGTGAGCGGACCTTACTTCCCGCCCAAGATTCAGACCAGTCCGGATAGCATATACGTGGAATCGTTCCCGGACAGCTTCTTCGATGTTTTCTTCTATATTAAAAACATCGGGGGCGGAACGCTCAACTACACTACAAGTCTTGCCGGTTCTTCCAGCTGGCTTACCGTTCATCCGACCTCAGGTGCACTGCTGGGCAGTGAACAAGATGAGGATACTCTGAGCTTTAACACCACCGGTATGGACGGCCATTATTACGACACCCTAGTGATTACTTCCAATTCGGGTGAGAAAGCCACCAGCTTGATTCCGATTCATATCTATGTGCGGTTGATCCCGAATATCGTAATATCTCCGGATTCCTTCGGAGTAGGTGTAGAAGCCAACGGCACCAAAGATACCGCCATGTACTTAAGCAACACCGGTAACGGAGAGCTGATCTACACCATCGACGTCGAAGAGTGGGGTAAATCCGGAGCGGTTTATGACGGAGAGCCTGCTACCAGACCCCATAAATGGGAGGATAACATAGAGGAGCTGGCGAATATACCCGAGAAAGATAGACCGCCCATGGGTTGGGGAACTACTCCGGCCAAAGGCCTGGGTGGACCGGATGCATTCGGTTACAAGTGGATCGACTCGGATGAAGCGGGTGGACCAACCTTCAACTGGATCGAGATCAACAGCATAGGAACTCTCTTGAGCATTACCGACGATGGTAACGTCGGACCCTACGAAATCGGGTTCCCCTTTGAGTTTTACGAAAATACGTTTACCCAATTCCGTGTTGCTTCCAATGGGTTTGCCACCTTCACCAGCACCGTAGGCAACTTGACTAACGATACCATTCCTAAACCTTCCGAGCCAAACAATCTGTTGGCTATCATGTGGGATGATCTGAGATCGGCTTACGGAGGCGGAGCAGGCAACATCTATTACCATAGCAATTCCGAGAGACTGGTAATCGAATGGGATCATGTGATCCGATACGGGCAGACTGCATGTCCATATACTATGGAGATCATACTGTATCCCAATGGCAAGATCATCTACCAGTATCTGCAAATGGGAGATGGCACCTGTACTTATCTGAATTCGTCGACCATTGGGATCGAGAATGGAACCGGAACGGACGGTCTGGAAGTGGTGTATAATGCAAACTATGTGCATAACAACATGGCCATTAAATTCTCTTCAGCTCCTTCCTGGGTAGTCATAAGTCCGGAGCTGGGAACCATACCCGTTTCCGGCACCGATACCATTGATGTAGGTTTCGATGCTACCGGCATCTTGGGCGGAGAATTCTATGGTGGCTTGATGGTGAACAGCAATGATCCGGACAATCCAGTAGATACGGTTCCGGTTCACATGCACATTTTATCGCCGAACATGACTTTGTCTCCGGACAGCATTATAACTACCGCTACCGAAGGTCAAGCTCCGTTTGATTTAACCATGGACGTGGGCAATACCGGAGATGGCCAGTTGGTCTTCAGTATCACCGAAGGCATGCCCTGGCTATCGGTCGCTCCTGTTTCCGACACCGTCTTAGCGGGCGATCCTGCTTCTACTGTGACGCTTACCATCAATGCCGGAAGTCTGTATGCCGGTCATTATCATGGAGAGCTAAAAGTATACAGCAACGATCCGAATCAGCAACCGTATGCCAGATATCAGGTTTACCTCTCCGTCGGCCCCGATCCGGATATCGCGGTAACACCGGACAGTTTCTATGTCGGAATTTATGCCGGTTATACCAAGGACACTACCCTGAAAATCACCAATACCGGTGATGGTCATCTGGTATGGGGTATAGCTGTCGAAGAGTTGGGGAAATCGGGTCCCGATACCACTCTGTATGAAGGCTTTGAGAGTGGAACCTTCCCGCCAACCGGTTGGGTTGTAATCAATAATGACGGTGGTACTCAAACCTGGACCGACTATACGACTGTTTACCATTCAGGTACTCATTCTACATCTTGCCGGTGGGAAAGCACCACCCTGTGGAACGATGACTGGCTTATCTCTCCCCGGATTTCGATTGGCTCCAACGACTCTCTGTCCTTCTGGTACAGGGCGTATAGCGCCACCTGGCCCGAGAGCTTAGAGGTAAGACTCTCCACCACCACCGCTGATCCTTCCGCTTTCACTCAACTATTGTGGGCGGGAAGCCAGCTGGTTAACGCGACCTTTGAAGAGAAGAAGATCGAGCTGGGTAAGTTCAACCGAGGGCAAGTCTACATTGCCTTCGTTTACAAGGGACTGAACGAGTTCCGCATTTACGTCGACGATATCTCAGTGTTGAGCTATGCCGGACCATGGCTGGCGCTTGATCCGATCTCTGGAGTTACCAACCCCCACAGCAACAATAACGTAGGCGTGCATTTCAGCAGCTCAGGTATTGAGAACGACATGTATGCCAACCTGTGGATCTCCTCCAACGATCCGGACGAGAGCCCGATTTTGGTGCCGGTCCATATGGCGATTCTGGGACCGAACTACTCGGTTACTCCTCCCGAGACTTTGGTTATCAATGCTCTGGAAGGTCAGTATACCGATGGTCACGTGATCTTGGGGAACTATGGTGGACATGCCCCGTTAGCTTACAAGATCACCGATCCCGTAGCGTGGTTGTCTGAATCCCCGGATACCGCCGAGGTACCCATCGATGGCAGTCAGGATGTAACCGTCACAGTGGACGGTAATCTGTTGATTGCCGGCGACTATGCCACCAAGCTATTCATCAAGACTAACTATTTCACTACCCCGAATGATACCCTGGTGGTGATAGTGCACATGGGTCCTCCTCCGGATATCAGCGTATCGCCCGAGAGTTTGCGGGTGGTGGTAGCGGGAGGCACCACATCGGATGCCACCCTGACTATCAACAACACTGGTGACGGACATCTGGCATTTGATATAACCACCGAGGAGACTGGTCCGAAAGCCGTTTCGGGCAATAATAATCGCTATTCTGAGATTCTGGAAAGCCACAGATCTCTGCGTTTAATGCAGAGCAACATTCCGGTTGATCAGAATGATCCTTCACAGCTGTCAGGTGTGGGAACCGGAGAGAAACTGTTTGCTGCTCCTGGTGCTCCGCTTAAGTTCGGCGGTGATACCGTTTACGTCCAGTGGCCTCACAGTCCTTCCGATTCCTGGAGCATGGGAACCACCGATGCAGGCGCCGGATACAAGATATATGAGAACTTCTGGGGTGTAACCCTGCCCATCAAAGAAGTTCAGTTCTGGGGTCTATGTCTGAAATACACTGGTAGCGCTTGGGTAGCAGGAAATCCAAACAACTTAGTATTCAACATAACCTTCTACTCCGATCCCGCGAGTGATCCGACCATGCCTCCGAATCAGGTGGCATGCACTTACACCAATGTCGTTCCACCGGTGATTGTTAACACCGGCATATTGTTCTCTGGGTACCCGTTATATCTGTTCGGTGGTATAGAATTGAATCCGCTTTGCACTCTAGATGAGGGCTGGGTAGCGATTCAGAGTCAATCTGCCGGTACGGGATATGACTGGTTACTCTGGGCAAGCGCCTTGTCAAATCCCGCGGCTGGAGACAGCTTCTCCTATCAGCAGGGAAGCTCGACCCCCAACACGATTTACGACCGAGCGTTGTTGATGCTTGGCGGTGCGAACTGGTTAACCGTCGCTCCAGAAGCCGATACGGTGGATCCGCAATCCAGTACCAATGTTAACGTTCATTTCGACGCCACCAACATTATGGGCGGCGACAAGTACGGCAACATCATCATCGCTTCGAACGATCCGGATAAGGTTCCGCTAACTGTGCGAGCGCACATGATCGTGGCGGGTGCCAACTATTCGGTTCATCCGCTGGAGCTGGACATCAATGCCCTGGAAGATCAGATCACCCCAGCCGGCTTGGTGGTTTCCAACCCGGGCGGCATCGGCACCTTGTCCTTCAAGATGACCTGGACCGCACCGTGGTTGACTGCCATTCCGGACACAGCCGACGTTCCGCCGGACGGATCGCAGAATGTAACGGTCAGAATCGACGGAAACCAGTTGATTGCCGGAGAGTACTATACCGAGATCATGGTAAAGAGCAATGGAGCTAACCAGCAGCTCGACACCATTCCGGTGTACGTGCATGTTGGTCCGAATCCGGATATCGACCTGTCGCAGACCAGCTTTAACGTAAGGATGAATCCGGGAGTTAACCTGGATGTGCCTTTGAGGGTCAACAATCTGGGTGGAGGACATCTGAAGTTCGAAACTGAGATAGAGTCAGCCAAGAACAATGGCAAAGCGGACGTTCTCCTGGTGGACGATGACGGCAGTTTTTATATCACCACCTTTACCGACGTTCGCAGTTACTTCGCCAACGCTCTGACCGCCAACGGTTACACCTACGACGTCTTTGAGGTAACGGCAGCGGGTACAGATGGTCCCAGCGCGGCTACTATGGCCGGATACGGAGCGGTGGTATGGTTCACCGGCGAGTGCTGGCAATTAAGCCAAACCCTTACGGTCAATGACGAGGCGAACTTGAGCACTTATCTGGACGGCGGTGGAAATCTGTTCCTCTCCGCTCAAGACTACTTCTGGGATCGTTATTCTTCCTTGGATCCCGGCAGTTTCCCGACAACCTCGTTCCCGTACACTCACTTGAGAGTGACCTGGACAGATCAGGATGTCTGGTATATCGGCTCACCGAGCACTGGAAGCTGCGTGGGAGTAGCCGGTTCCTTGACTGACGGGATGACTTTCACCCTCTGGGATCCGTATACAATCAAAGCAGGCGGGAAAGGTCCTGATGATGGATTGTTCATCGACGAGTTACAACATCAGGGTATGAATCTGTTCCAGATGACCAATCCGACTCCGACCGGAATCGCTGCCCTGCAATATGCAAGTCCGAAAGGGTTCAAAGTCGTGTTCACCACGGTGGACTTCGCCGGATTGACTGATGGTGCTGCTCCCAGCACTAAGAATGAGCTGATGAAGCGCATCATGGAGTGGTTCGCAGGCGGTGGTCCCGTTACCTGTCCGTTTACCGTAAATCCGGAAGCAGATACTCTGGAACCGACAAGCTTCGAGGATTTGATTCTCTCCTTTGATGGATCTGCATTTGAAGCTTGCTCTGAGGAGACCCTGTACTGCAACCTTATCTTTACCACCAACGATCCGGATGAGCTTATGATAACGGTACCGGTTACCGTATGGGCAGGCAGAGGAGACGTATTCATTCCTTCAGGTTTGTTAGACATAGGAGACGTGGTTTTCTTAGTCAACTACATTCTGAAGGGTGGACCGGCTCCGGATCCTATCTGTATGGGCGATTTGGCTTTACCACACGATGACATGGTAGATATGTCAGACTTGATCTATCTAGTACAATACCTGTACTATGCAGGTCCGCCACCGGTGGTAACGCCAGCAGTCACCCCGACACCGATGCAGCGTTAATAATTTTCTTACCTCTTTTACAAGAGGATAGAGAAATCAAGAGCCCCGCTTACTAAAGTGGGGCTCTTGTTTTAGGGGTTCGAGGGGTCGAGGATTTGAGGGAAAAGAGTTCAAAAGTTCAATGGTTTAAAGGTTCAATCGAATACGTAGCCGAGCCTTTAAGGCTCGGTGGAAATAAAAGAGAGAAAAGCGTTCGAGATGTTGTGTTCAAAGTGTAAAGATCAAGATTCTATGTTGAAAAGATGGATGGTGTAAATTGGGATTAAGAGGTGTAGTTCGTTTGGAAAAAGGATAGAGATATTGGGTATTGACCACTTGTTAGGTTTTGAGAAATTTCATCGTTACCCCCTGATGCAACCTGCTCAGCTTCTGCAGGTTCTCCTTCTTCCCCCTGATCTTTAAACAGATGCTGTCTTTTTCAAACCGGCTTTCGGTCACCACTCCATATCGATAAATCCGGGGGAGCAGATCGGAATTCCCGTTTTCCAGAAAAAGCCACGCCTCAGCCCAATCCGCCAGGGCAAATGACATGATCCTTTCAATCAATTCATTGATACCGATCTCTTTTTCCGCCGAAACGAAATTTCCGTTACCGTTACTTTCCGGGAAAGGGAGGCAACTTAAGGTAGATCTCTCCTGAAGATCCAAATGAGAGGGGAGCCGGTCGATCTTATTGTAAACGATTATTGTCGGTTTATTCAAAGATTCAAGCTCGGATAATACCTGATTCACCTGGTTGATATGCTGATGAAAATCAGGATGGCTGATGTCTGATACGTGAAGTAATAAATCCGCCATCCTCACCTCATCCAAGGTGGATTTGAAGGATGCTACCAGATGATGGGGGAGCTTTCGGATGAAACCCACAGTATCGGTCACCACCACCTTGATCTCCTCTGCTCCAATGGATCCAATTTCGGACAGTTTCACATTCTCCGGTATCTTAAGCAGCCGGGTGGTTGAATCCAAAGTGGCAAAGAGCTTCTCCTCCACAAAAACGGTGGATTGGGTGAGCCGGTTGAACAGGGTGGACTTGCCCACATTGGTATAACCGACCAGGGTAACTTTGAACAAACCCTCTCTTTTTTTCCTCTGTATTACCCTTTCTAAGTCTATCTTAGTTAAGCCTTTCTCCAACTCCTGTATTTTTGATTTGATTTTTCTCCGGTCCACCTCTAACTGAGCCTCGCCGGGTCCTTTGGTTCCGATTCCCCCTTCCTGCCGGGAGAGGTGAGTCCAGCCCCGGGTCAATCGGGGTAATAGATATTTAAACTGGGCTAACTCCACCTGGGTTTTAGCCTCTTTGGAGCGGGCTCTTTTGGCGAATATGTCCAAAATCAACCAGCCTCGGTCGATCACCTTTAAATCCAGATTCTGTTCTAAATTATACACTTGAGCCGGGGTAAGATCATCATCGAAGATGACGATGTTTGCCCCCTTGCGTCGGGACAGGGTTTTTAGCTCCTCAAGTTTTCCCTTTCCAATGAAAAATGCAGAATCAAGCTTATGACGCTCCTGGACTATGGTATCTAAAACCTCTCCACCCGCGGTTTCTGTCAGAAGCGCCAATTCCTCAAGGGAGTCTTCCACCGCGAATCTGCTCGCCGAATGGAGTTTTACCCCCACCAGAATGGCTTTTTCTTTTACTTTTAATTTGGCTAAATCGAACAACTCTTCCTTCGGGCTGAGGTTTATGTTTCCATATTAATATACAGCAAGAACTGCGGAAAGTTGAAGGAAAAAGAAAAGAGAATAACAAATGAATAATGACGAATGACGAATGACGGATATTGAATTAAAAACGTAGCGTCCGACCTTGTGTCGGACGACAAGCGTCGCGCACCCTTCGACTGCGCTAAGAGTAAACAGTGGTGCGACGCTACTTTCTTAATGCCTTTGCGGCGGACAGCGGACGAATTTAACTAACAGCCAGGTGGCGGTCCACCTTTGAAAAGATAGTTGATGAGGTAAACCACATCGCCGATGTCAACGATCCCGTCACAATTGGCATCACCAGCATCGAGGGGAATTGGAGCAGGACCGCTCTTGAATAGGTAATTTATTAAATAAACCACATCCCCAACATCTAAGATTCCATCTCCATTGGCGTCGCCCCGAGCTCTGACAATTACCGATAATGGATCTGACCAGGCGCTCATATGATCCCAATTATCTATCGCCCTTACTCGAACGTTATGAGTACCTGATTCCGTCCATCTGTGATAGCCAGCACAGGTATCTCCAGAGGCAAAAGGACCTTGCCAACCGCTATTTGTTGAATCTCCCCAATCAAACATATAGAAAACTTGGTCGTTTTCAGGGTCGGTGCTACTTGTCCGGTAAGCCGAAGAATCTGCACTAACAACCATGGTCGGTCCAGAAGGTGCAGTTGGTTCTACCGGGGGCAAGTTTCCCTGCCAATTGGAAGGAGTGACTTCTCTTACCGATGAGTCTGGATCAAGAATAGTCATGGTGTAGTCTAATATGGAGCAATTTGCATTAAGAGTAGCAACGGAACCTTGATAGATCGGGACGCTATCATATTGAGCTTCACTCCAAACCCCGTCCTTTATGTAAGTGCTAGCTACGAGATTCATAGTGTCATCGGTAAGACCCTCAATTACGAAGGAGTAATTCGCGGTGTCTTCCTTGTAAACAGAGAACTCTGTGTAGACTGGGCTCATTGTCAAAGTGTCGCCTACCCAGCGAGAGTAAGTAGAACCGGGAATCAGTATTTCAATATCGCCTTTCCCATTAGGCCCATCATGGTTACCGTTTTGATCATACACATGAACAGCCGCTTCACAGTCGATTGCAAAGCATATAGTGGAGCCAAAGTAACGCATGGGGCCGACTTCTAAAAGACCCGTTCCTGGAGTGATAAAAATTTGCCTATAGGAAAAAGACTCTGTAAGAGCATTAGTTATTACGAACGGTGTCCCATCACCTTCATGCCAGGGTTCGGCATATCGATTCCTAGCATCCCACTTCCCACCATCATGGATGTGACCACATAAAAACAAATTGACCCCATAATCAACACAAGCGTTAACAAATGGGTCCCTCGCATTCCAAAATGTCTCTGGATAAGGATAAACAGGCCATATAGGGTTCATGTAGGGATGATGCATCATGATTATTTTATAATAATTGCTATTGTCCATCCCATTATTTTGCCCATCCAAAGCATCTAAGTCACGAGGAAGGTTGGTAACTTCATTTCCATATTGATCACTCAAACCGTCTCCCCAAGGACCAGGTATTGGCATTGGCCAGACTAAATCCTTACCACTATTCATAGAAAATATTATACAATTCTTATGCTGTATCCAATAATAGTCGGGACCTATGTTCTCATGATACTGGTCAAAGTTCATAGGACAGTAGAAATCCTTGTCCGCAGCGTCGTGGTTGCCTGGACAAAAGTATATTGGGATTTTGTAGTTTGCATCTATGTAGAATATTCCGTTTCTTTTATGAAGAGGATTTAGTAAGAATTCCCAATTGTAGTAAGCTGATTGACCAAATGAGTAATCCACCAAATCTCCGGTACAAAGAACAAAATCCGGGGGATTTGGCCAATTCGCTATGCTATTAATTGCTTCAAGCCATCTATGAGTTCCGTAAGGATGTAGTGGACTATCATAATTAACATGTAGATCGGTGATATGGACGAAATAGAAAGGGGATAGGCTAAGATTGAAATTTTGCGTGGTGGTCTGACCAGCGAATACATATTTCCCCGTCTGAGTTTGGGTTTCATAACCTGATTTGGAGGCTCGAATATCATAGATTCCAGATGGTAGATTCGGTATGCTGTATTGCCCACTGTTGTTTGTATTGTCACTTCCTTTAACAATATCACCTTGCAAAGCTTCAACTAAAACACCCTCCAGATTTTGTTGAGTGTTGGCGTCTTTGATTCTGCCAGCAATAGTGCCCAAGATCGGTTGATCGCTTAGATTTTTTAAGATGGAGACATTGTCGCTATCTGAGTTTGCCACAGCTAAGTCTAAATCACCATCTCCATCTAAGTCCGCACAAAAGACAGAAACAGGACTATCATCTACAGTGTAGTCAACCTTGGTTTGAAAAGTCCCATCCCCATTGTTCTTTAAGATGGAGACATAGGGGATACCATTATTTGCCACGGCTAAGTCCAAATCTGAATCACCGTCCAGATCGCCACAAAAAACAGAGCCAGGATAAGCTCCCACTCCGTAGTTGGCCAAACTGTCAAACGTCCCATCTCCGTTGTTCTTTAAGATGGAAACATTGGCGCTACCTCGATTTGCCACGGCTAAGTCCAAATCTGTATCCCCATCCAAATCAGCGCAAAAGACGGACCAAGGGACAGACCAATAGCCTGTGCCATAGTCATCTCTGGTTGGAAAACCACCATTCCCATCGTTCTTGAAAATGGAAACCTTGAAGTCCCAGGCAACCGACACGGCTAAGTCCAAGGACGAATCTGCATCCAGATCTGCACAAAAAACACGAGAGGGGGCATTCCCAGCAAAATAGGAAACCCCATCTTGAAAGGTTCCGTTGCCATTGTTCTTTAGGATGGAAATATAATAGGGGCCCCCCTGGGACGGGTGGTGATGTGGTACTGCTAAATCCAAATCTGAATCCCCATCTAAATCTGCGCAGAAAACGGACCAAGGCCAAGGTGCGGCAGCATAATCAACCCTATCCGCAAAATCTCCAAATCCGTTGTTTTTGAAGATGGAAATACTGTGGCTGAAGCGGTTGGGTACTGCTAAATCCAGATCCGAATCCCCATCTAAATCAGCACAAAAAACAGAATTAGGATTATCTCCTGTAGGATAATCAACCTTAGCTTGAAAAGTCCCCTCCCCGTTGTTCTTCAAGATGGAAACATTGTCGCTAGCATAATTTGCTATAGCTAAGTCTAAATCACCATCCCCATCCAAATCCGCACAAAAAACAGAGTTAGGACCGTCTCCTACACCATAGTTGACCGCTGGGGCGAAGGGGATGGAATCGGGATTGGTTTTAAGGATTTGAGCATTGGAAGGATAGCTTATCAGAAGCAGAGTCACGAAAATAAATAGCTTCCCCGCTTTTAGTGGGATCTTCGACTTGGTCATTTTTGGCTCCTTTGTAAGGTATGAAACACGTGAAGTTATATGCCTTTTATACAGATTGAATTAATACTATAATAATCCAAAAATAGGAAAAGTCAAGAAGAAAAACATAAAGAAATAGCGAATGACTGATTACGAATAACGGATTAAAGGTAAAATCATTCCCAGCAGTATAAACATATAAAAAGACACCGAGTAATGACTGAAAACCAATCAAAAACAAAAATAAAGAATTTCAATCTCTTCAGGGAGGGACAATTATCTGCTTTTGGGGTTAGGTTGGCTTTTATTAATCATTCGTCATCCGTCATTCGGCATGCTTTTATCCTTAAAATCCACAAACTTATTCTTGCCTGTTTGGTTATATGTTCGTATATTTATAGTTCGGCTTTTTTTGGGGAGGAGAAGTTCAATTGAGTGAGAATTGCATCAGAATCAAAGGGGCAAGGGAACATAATCTCAAAAACATCGACCTGGAGATTCCACGGGATAAACTGGTGGTGATCACCGGTCTGTCCGGATCAGGAAAATCCTCTTTGGCTTTTGACACCATCTATGCTGAGGGACAAAGACGGTATGTGGAGTCGCTTTCGGCGTATGCCCGGCAGTTTCTAGGAATGATGGAAAAGCCGGATGTGGATTTCATAGAGGGACTCTCTCCCGCTGTTTCTATCGAACAGAGAACCTCCGCCAAAAATCCCCGTTCCACCGTAGGAACCGTCACCGAAATTTACGATTATCTTAGACTTCTTTATGCCCGGGTGGGGACTCCTTATTGTTACAAATGCGGCAAGCAGATCTCTCAGCAGACGGTAGAACAAATTGTAGACACGGTTTTGTCCCTGCCTAAAGGGAGCAAGATTCAGATCTTATCTCCGCTGGTAAAGGGGAGAAAGGGGGAATACAAGGAGGTGTTCGATCAGATCAAACGGGAGGGATTTATCCGTGCCCGGGTGGATGGAAAAATCATGGAAGTCGAAGGTGAGCTGAAGCTGGAAAAATACAAGAAGCACAGTATCGAGGCGGTGGTGGACCGGCTGGTGGTAGACAAAAAAAAGATCTCCAAGAGACTGGCGGATTCGCTGGAAACGGCACTAAAATTGGGCTCCGGTATCGTGATGGTGGATGTGGCAGGAAAAGAGGAGTTTTTGTTCTCGGAGCATTATGCCTGCGTACACTGCGGAATCAGCTACGAGGAGCTCTCCCCCCGGATGTTTTCCTTCAACAGCCCCTATGGCGCCTGCCCCACCTGCAGCGGCCTGGGAACCAAGATGGAGATAGATCCCGAACTGGTGGTGCCCGATCATAACATCTCCATCGCCCAGGGAGCTTTGGCACCGTGGGGAACTCCTTTGAGCAACTGGTATTATCATCAACTCAAGAGTCTGGCTGAATCCTTTAAGTTCAGTTTATACGTTCCCTTTAATAAACTGACCCCGGAGGCTAAACGGGTGGTCCTTTACGGCACCGGATCAAAGGAGCTGAAATTCCGCTGGGAGAACTTTGAGGGGAAGGGGGAGTATTTAGGGAGCTTTGAGGGGATTATACCCAATCTGGAGAGGCGTTATCGACAGACCGAATCGGAAGGGGTGAGGGAATGGATCGAAAGATACATGCGCATCCTCCCCTGTCCGGAATGCAGCGGAACCAGATTGAAAAAGGAGAGTCTATCGGTTAAGGTGGGAGGATTAAACATTGCCGAGCTGACAGCGCTTTCGGTCAAGGAGAATCGGAGGTTTTTTGCCAGCATGAAGCTCTCCCCGCGGGAAATTCAGATCGCTAGACAGATACTTAAGGAGATAAACGAAAGATTGGGGTTCTTACTTGACGTGGGTTTGGATTATCTTACCCTGGATCGGGCAGCAGCATCTCTTTCCGGGGGAGAAGCGCAGAGGATAAGACTGGCTACCCAGATCGGTTCCCGACTGGTGGGGGTGCTTTACATACTGGATGAGCCCTCGGTGGGACTGCATCAACGGGACAACAAGAGGCTTTTGAACACACTGATCGGCCTAAGAGATTTGGGCAATACAGTATTGGTGGTGGAACACGACCGGGAGACCATCGAGACGGCAGATTATATTATCGATTTGGGTCCGGGAGCGGGAAAAGACGGAGGTTGGGTGGTGGCGGAGGGGACTCCGGAAGTTATCAAAAGAAACAAAAAATCGCTCACCGGGAAGTATCTTTCCGGGAGATTATCCATCCCCCTTCCGCAGAGACGGCGAAATACAGACCGTCCAGGGGTAAGTCTGATCGGAGCTAGCGGGAATAATCTCAAGAGAATCCGGGTTGATTTTCCCTTAGGTCTTTTCGTCTGCGTGACGGGCGTCTCTGGTTCCGGGAAATCGACTCTGGTCAACGAAACCCTCTATCGGATCTTAGCTCGGCATTTCTATAATTCCAAGATTCTCCCTTTGGACTATCTGACCATTTCGGGATTGGAGAATATCGATAAGGTGATAAGCATAGATCAGTCCCCCATCGGCAGAACCCCCCGGTCCAATCCCGCCACCTACACGGGTGTCTTCACCCCCATCCGGGACCTGTTTGCTCTTTTGCCCGAGGCAAAGGTGAGAGGGTACAAACCTGGAAGGTTTAGCTTCAACGTGCACGGCGGCAGGTGTGAAGCATGCGAAGGAGACGGGATCATCAAAATCGAGATGCATTTTCTGCCCGACGTCTATGTCCCCTGTGAAGTTTGTAAAGGGAAAAGATACAACCGCGAGACCCTGGAGATAAAGTACAAAGGGAAAAACATTGCCGAGGTTTTGGACATGACGGTGGATGAAGCATTTGATTTCTTTGTCAACATTCCCACCATCAAAAGAAAGCTTTTGACTCTAAAAGAAGTGGGATTGGGTTATATCCGCCTGGGACAGCCCGCCACCACCCTTTCGGGGGGAGAAGCCCAGAGGGTGAAGCTTTCCACCGAGCTTTCCAAGGTTTCCACCGGCAAAACCTTTTATATCTTGGATGAGCCTACAACCGGTCTGCACTTCGAGGATGTAAAGATGCTTTTGGGCGTTCTGAACAAATTAGTGGATGTGGGGAATACGGTGGTGGTGATCGAACATAATCTGGACGTGATCAAAACCGCAGATTATATTATCGACTTGGGACCGGAGGGGGGGGATGGTGGAGGTAAAGTGGTTACCGCCGGTACTCCGGAGGAGGTGGCAAAAGCCAAGGACTCTTATACAGGGAAATTTTTGAAAGAACTTCTGAAGATATCCTGAATCCGGTTTAAATTAAGTTCGGTAAGCATAATGTTATTTTTGCATTGGATTTTAGAAGCGTAGGCTTTAGTTTTCAAAGAGACGGCGAAATCGTTTTGATATACTGAGGAAAGCATATAAACCCTTCTCAGCGCATACCGATCATGAGATTTTGGCTGATAACTTTTCTGTTTATGGTATTTCATTCTTACCTTTGTCTGGTGTGTACTTCAAACAGGGTCTTGGCAGGATGTGGTGGAAAGACAGAGAATCAAAACGGGCTGATCGGCTCGGCAAATCCTGCAGCTGTCTACTGTTTGGAACTGGGTTATGAATACCGGGTGGTCAACGAACCTTCCGGTCAAAGAGGCATTTGCATATTCCCGGATGGAAGCGAATGTGAAGCCTGGGCTTTCCTTGAAGGAAAATGCGGACAGAAATATTCTTACTGTGAGAAGTGTGGTTACCACACGATGACCGTGAGCGACGGCAAGAATCCGTTTTCGAAAGAGTATGCAGTATGCATTTCCGAAGAAGGCAATCGAGTAGGTTCTGTTACCGAGCTTATGGCTTTGAGTGAGAAAGCTACCAAGGCAAGTGTTCATTCGGAAGATTCAGCGAGGGAAGCGGTTGGAAAACAATCATCATCGAACTCTCAAATTCCCCCTTCCTTCGATTGGAGAAATCATCAAGGACACGACTGGATGACGCCGGTGAAAGACCAGGGTGGCTGCGGCTCCTGCTGGGCGTTTGGACCGGTTGGAGTGATGGAGGCGATGTATAATATCTGGCACAACGATCCTGATCTCGATTTTGATCTGTCGGAGCAGTATCTTGTATCCGATTGTTATTCCCCCGGAAATTGTTGTGGTGGTTCCTACTTTTCGATCCTGCATTTCATTTGCATTAACGGAATCCCGGATGAGAATTGTCTTCCATACGTGGATGGGACCGGCTGCACCTGCAGCGTGGGAACCTGCGACGATAACTGCGAGTATGATGAAGAATGGGACTGTAGTGATGCAGCTTGTTCCGATAGGTGCCCGGATTGGAAAAATAGACTAATCAAAATAGACTCGGCTAAATATCTCAAGATGGGTGAAATACAAATAAAAGATTATATAGCCAACCAAGGCCCCCTGACCTTGCCCATGGGAATGGGGATCGGTATCGGTTATTGGGATGGTGATATCTACAGATGCACGGAAGATAACAGCAGTAATCACGTTGTGGTTATCGTCGGTTACGACGATGAGGGGGGTTATTGGATTGTCAAAAACAGTTACGGTGTCGGGTTTGGAGACAACGGGTATTTCAAACTGGGCTACGGAGAATGCGGTATCGAGTCTACTGCACTTAGCTATCACTTTCTGGATAAACTTGACTGCGGATGTATTGTGGCTCATAATACCGTTCTGGAACGCGACATGGTGAATTGCACGAATGGTCTGACCATAGAAGAGGACAATGTCGTCGTTGACTGCGACGGTCATCTAATTGCCGGTACCGGGATAGGTATTATTGTGCTGGACAGAAATGGTATCACTATCAGGAACTGTAACATAACAGGCTTTGGATTTGGAATAGCCCTGGACCGAAGCTCCAACAGCAACTTGGAGGGTAATACGTTGGACAACAACAGGACTGGAATCGAGGTATTTGGATCCGCATCCCCTGATCCCAGCTCGGGAAATCATTTAGTGGGTAACATGGTGAGCGGAGCCTCGAAGCATGGAATTCGTTTCTATAATAGCTCGAACAATTACATTTCGGGTGATCGCCTGGTTGAAAATGTCTGTGGGATTTGTCTCGATAATTCTTCTCAGTTCAACACATTCTGGGAAAATCACTTCGTAGCTAATGGAGTGAGTGCTCTTGAGGACCCCACTGCTACAAATAATATTTGGAACCTAGGAGATGTGGGTAATTACTGGTCCGACTTTGAAGGCAATACCGGCTACCCGAACTTTTATGAGATACCAGGAGACGGCGATGGAGTAGACTATCATCCCAACAAGGCGCCGACTCCAAAGGAGTTCTCCGTTGCACAGAACTATCCCAATCCGTTCAATCCCTCAACCACGATTGAATACACCTTGCCCCATGATGTCCCGGTTCGCCTTACCATTTATAATATCTTAGGGCAGAAGGTGAGAACGCTGGTTGATGAGCATCAATTGGCCGGATACAAAAGGATCGTATGGGACAGCAAGGATGACCAAGGTTGCGAAGTGACCAGCGGGATTTATTTTTATCAAATAAAAGCAGGAGAATTTACTCAATCGAAAAAAATGGTGATTCCGAAGTGAGAAGCGAAGATAAAGCTTATTGCCCAAGAACCCTTTAGATAAAATCCAAGTAAGTTTCTTCGTGCTTCGGGATATGATTGCCAAACGCCGCAGGAAGCGGCAAATATAACATCGAGGTCGGTTATGTCAAGTCCTAAAAAAACTCCTTTTTATGAGATTCATCTGAAAAACAAGGCGAAGATCGTGGAATTCGCCGATTACCTGATGCCCATCCAGTTCCGGGGCATCATCGAGGAGCACCGAAGAGTAAGATCAACGGTGGGGCTTTTCGATATCACCCACATGGGGGAGTTCAAGCTATGGGGAAAGGATGCGGAGAAATTCATCCAGAGGATGACCACCAATGACGTCTCGCAATTATCCACACACCAGGTACAATATTCCTGCATGTGTTACGATCATGGGGGAATAGTGGACGACCTATTGGTTTACCGCCTGCCAGATCATTTTTTCCTGGTGGTCAATGGTGCCTGTTTAGATAAGGATTTCCAGTGGCTTTCCGATCACCTCGAGGGTGACGTGGAACTGAAAAATGTAAGTGACGACACCGCTCTTTTAGCTTTACAGGGTCCCAAAGCTGAGCAGGTATTGAGAAAATTGACTCAAGAGAATCTTGCCGATCTCAAATTCTACTGGGCGACCAAGGGGAAGGTAAACGGCATCGAAATGCTTTTCTCCAGGACCGGATACACCGGCGAGGACGGATTCGAGCTTTATTTCCCGCCTTCGGTGGCGGAGAAGATGTGGAATGCCCTGATGGAAGCCGGAAAGGAATTCAACATCGAGCCTATAGGTCTTGGCGCCAGGGATTCGTTGAGGCTGGAGATGAAATATATGCTTTACGGCAACGATATCGACCAGACCACCAATCCCCTCGAAGCCGGCTTGGGCTGGATCGTGAAACCGGATAAGGGTGATTTTATCGGAAAAGATCCGATATTAATATTGAAGGAGCAGGGGCTTAAGCGCAAGTTGGTTGCTTTTGAGCTTTTGGATAAAGCTTTTCCGCGGCAGCATTACGAAATACAAAAGAACGGGAAAAAGATAGGAGAGGTGACCAGCGGGACTTTTTCTCCATCTCTGGATAAGGGGATTGGTTTGGGTTATGTACCAATCGAGTTCTCTGAAATAGGGACGGAACTGGATATCATGATCCGGGGAAAACAGAACAAAGTCGTGGTGGTGAAATCGCCGTTTTATAAGAATTTTACGCATAAATAAAAGGCTCATTTGTCGAGTGTGTCGGTAGATAACAGAAAAACCGTCTTTCGTTTATCGGTTTCAGGCACCATGCGGTACCTGACGGAGTCGAAACTCGTATCGAAGCTCGATAGGCGACAATCGAAATTCGTAGTATCTTTAAAAAAGTTATGGATAAGAGAAACATCTATCGAATCATAGACGCTAACTTAAACCGCGCCAGAGAGGGAATCAGAGTGGTGGAGGAGGTGGCGCGACTTTATTTTGACGATGCCAAATTATCGTCGCAATTAAAGATATTACGTCATGATTTAACCAAGGTGGCGAAAAGTAGTTTCGATCAGGATTCGCTGCTTTCCTTTCGGGACAGCTTAAAAGATGTGGGGGCGGATAGCATGTCGGGCTTAGAGAAAAAAAGAGGGGACCTTCACTCTATTGTCCAAGCTAACCTGAGAAGATCGCAAGAGGCCGCAAGGGTGCTGGAGGAATTTGGCAAGCTGGTCAATCCCGATTCCGCCGGGTCTTTCAAAAAGATCAGGTTCAAACTTTATACACTGGAAAAAATAATATTCTCGATAATTAAGAACAGTAAGTATACTAGTTAATATTCTTGGAGTTGGAGTTTTGTATCCACTTTTTCTTTCACCTCCTCTGAAGGTGTCTGCAGTGGTGGTTTTATGGGAAGGGAAAGGCGAAAAGTGGTTCCCTGGTTTGGCTTGCTCTCCAGCTCGATTTTTCCATGATGCAGGCTAATGATCTTTTTGACTATACTCAATCCCAAACCGGTCCCATTTTCCTTGGAGGTAAAGAAGGGGTTAAATACCTTATCCTGAATCTCCTTGGGTATTCCATACCCGGTATCGGAAATCTCCATCATAAGCAATCTCTCTTTAGCGCCTTGCTGTTTTTCTCCCAAACGGATGTTAAGTTTCCCACCTCGGGGCATGGCTTCTATGGAGTTCTGGATCAAATTCTGAAAGCACTGCTTCAACAGTACCCGATCGCCCCATAGCGGGGAAAGTTCTGGTTCAGAATCGATTTTGAATACTATCCGGTTCTCTTCCAGCGTTTCCTTCACCGACATATAACATTCCTCAACGATATCCCTTACGTCAACTGCTTTGATCTTCAAGCTGAGAGGTTTGGCGAAAGCCAGAAAGCTCTTCAGCATGGTTTCCATGTTCATAGCTTCTTTTACAATTCCATCGACGGCTTGGCTTTGCGAATCGGGATCATCTTTTCTTTTCAAAAGCAGCTTGGCAAAACCGATGATCGCTCCCATGGAGTTTCTGAGCTCGTGAGCCAAACCGGAGGACATCTCTCCCAAAGAAGCCATCTTGTCTTTGAAGGCGATCTCTTGTTCCAATTTCTTTATCTCGGTGAAATCGTTCAAGAAGACCACTGCCCCCAGCATCCGGTCCTGTTCGTCCTTTATTACGGTCGAATTGATACTTATCCAGCGGGGTTCACCGTTCCCGGTAGTCATTTCCACCTCTGGTATGGAATAAGCTTTTAGTTCGCCGAGAGTGGTCCCAATAGCGGTGCAGAGAGGATTTTTCTCCCCGAATGCAGTTTTGTATCGTTTGCCTGTCACCAAGCTTTTGGAAATTCCCAGGATCGCTTCAGCTGGCTGGTTTATTTGAACGATCTCCCCCCGCTCATTGCACATGACCATACCGCTGGTCATGCTTTTCAAGATATATTCATTATAGCTGGCCAGATCCTTAGCTTTACGATCGGTCTGCTGATAAAGCACCTGAAGAGTTTTCTCCTTTTGCTTGAGCTCCCGGATCACCTGTTCAAAGATGTTCACTGCCGAGTCCAGTTCCCCCTCTTTTCCTCCTCTTCCTGCTTGTGGAATTATATTCTCGATTTCCGCCTTTTTCACCATCTGGTGATAGGGTCGCAGCAGGTTTTTGATCAGAACTAAAGTGACAAAAACTACGATAAAGAGCCCCCCGATTCTGACCCACACATTGATATGGGACATCTTCTCGATGCTGGTGAAATTAGTAACTTCCTTTTCCACCATTATCCATATTAGGTTTTGATCTACCGATGTTTTTGCCTCTGTAGAAATTTCCAGGGGGGTATAACAGGCAAGGTAAGTGTTGCCCTGATGGTCAGAATAGAAATCGGTGAAGATGGGTCCAGCTTCTTGATCAATATTGCCATTTTGAATCTGGCGAACCGATTCCGGCATCAATCCCTGAAAAGTATGCATTTGCTCAGAGGATGGGATCCCACTGGATGAGATCAGAGGCGTACCATCCGGGGAGATAAAAGAAATCCGATGGATACCTGATTTGAAAGACAGCTCCAGTAGGTTCTTTTTCAGTACGCTGTGAGAATTCTTCTCCCAGGCGATACTTGCGGAAAATGCTACAGTGGAAAGCAATTGGTCGGTCTGATCTCTCAGGACCTGCCTGGTTCGTTGAAAAAGATATTCTGTCCCGAAATTCAACAAGATCAGAAAAAGGATAAAGACCAGCAAAGAAAGACGGATCTGTGATTCGTAGTCAAAATAGAAAAAGCCTTTTGGCTTCAATTATAATCCCCCTGATAGGCATATGAAGTTCGGTATTTTAGCTTCTAATGGATTATCGGTAGAAAAGAGTGTGGTAGTTAGTTCCGGTTGGTAATACTCTTCTCTTGGTTATCTTGGTTCTGCGGATAAACTATTCTTGGATTCGGATAAGATGAAATCAGTACCGTATGAAGGTATTTATATAGAAGGAGATTAGAGTATCACCAAAGAACATAGTGATTATGGCTCCTAAAGCCAGGAATGTTCCAAAGGGTACAGCATGGGTTTTTTTTACTTTCTTTGAGAGGTATAATGATATTATGCCGATCAGACTACCTAAAAGAGCGGAAACGAAAAAGACGAGAAATATCTTCTGCCACCCTAAGAATGCTCCCAACATTGCTGCTAGCTTTATGTCCCCACCCCCCATGCTCTCTTTTTTGAACAGGAGATCTCCTAAGATTGCAGCGAGATAGAACATGCCGCCACCAACTACAATTCCCAAAAGCGACTGCAAAAGGCTCGGAGATTTGACCAAAAAAGATAAAAGAAAACCGATGATTATTCCGGGTAAGGTGAGGACGTCCGGTATAATCCGGTGTTTCAAGTCGATAAAGAAGGTGGCTATGAGTACCAAGGTGAGGATGCTTCTTGCTGCAAAACTCCAGGTCAATCCGAAACGCCAGTAGGTCAAGACCAAAAGAAGCGGAGTGATGAATTCTACCAATGGATACTGTAAAGAGATTTTCTCTTTGCATTTACGGCATTTCCCCCCCAGAAGGATATAACTTAAAAGGGGGATATTATCCCGATTACGGATCTTGGTTCCGCATTTGGGACAAAAAGAGCCGGGAAAAAGAATGGATTTTTTTTGGGGAATCCGGTAAATGCAGACGTTCAAGAAGCTTCCCAGAGCCAAACCAACCAAGATAATTAAGATTACAATTATGGGGTGCATGTTAACAGTTTCGTTTTTCGTCTCAGGTTTTCTTCATCACAAAAAGATGATCCTGATAATCCCAGGCTGAATGCCACAGAATTTTCCTCAAGAACATCTCGAATTTGGCCATGGTTTTTAGGAATCTCTTTGGCACCAGACCAAAGTAAATCGGATAAAGCCAAAGAAAATGTCCCTTTCTTATAGGATTATCGGTTACTTTTTGAAAACCATTCTGCTCAAAGATATGCAGATAGGTTTGGTGATCCCTTTGCCATCTTTTTTTGTTTCTGGTCACCTGCTCTATGCAGATGAGTTTTCCTTCGGATTTTAGACATCTATTCAACTCAGAGAGTACCTTGTTTAATTCAAAATCATCGGTGATATATTGGAGCACGTTTATCGATACTATAACATCTGTTCCCCTTTCCTTTATCGGCAGATTCAATCCATCGAAAAGAACAAATCCTACGTTGGGAAAGTTGCATTCCTTTTTCGCCAAAGGGAGCATTGGCCAGGTGATTTCCACTCCCACCAAAAACTCGCATTTTTGTGCCAAAAGATCAGAAAATCTTCCGCTTCCACAGCCGAAATCTACTATGAATTTGGCTTTTTCTTTTCCCAGCGCCTTTTGAACCGCCAGCTTTTGCAAAATATCGATATAGAGATTCTTTCTTCCCTTCAGATCGCTGGGATCGATCACCGCGGGGAGCTTTCCTTTCTCCGCCCGTTTATCCCAGGTCTCACCATCCGTTTGAAAATGCTGGAGTGTTTGGACTTTCATTTTATTTTTCGAGAGAATTAATATGCAAATCCAACCTTACCCCTTTTGGTCTCCTTTTCCTTTATAGAGAGAAGGAGATACGGGGGGAGGGGTTTACCACACTTCTGGTTTCTTTATTTTTAAAGCTATCAAAAAACAAACCATCTCTCCCAAGGTCATCCAGACACGCATCACCAAAGAGATCAAGATAGCCAAAGAGACGGGAATGAACATAGCCAATAGATAACTTTGAGCTCCCTCTCTTACTCCCAGGCCAGCTGGGACGAAAAAACTTAAAATCCCCAGAATGGAGGAGATGGCGAAAATGCCACACAAAATTACCGTTTGGAACAGGTCGATATGATAAAAGGAATTTATCAGAAGATAAACTGCTATTCCAAAGATTAGCCAATCCAACAAAAGAATTAGAATGATTTTCGTGGTCCTTCTTATTCCCGTCTGAAAAATCAATTCACCCTGAGGAAATTTATTCTTGAATTTTCTAAAGATGTGGGAAAAAACCATAATCAAACCATTTAGAATCCGGGGTGAGAAGATGATCGGAAAGATTAAGCTACAAGCCAAAAACAAAATGGCGATATAAACCGGGGAGAACTTCTTCCACAACAGAAGAGAAGCAATAAAGACAAGTAAGCCTGCCAAGTTGTATGCAGCAAAGAGGAGAAGAAGGCTGAAGATGCATACCCTTTTGGAAATATTTGCCTTCCGGCTCAAATAGATCTGGCTTAGGTAAAGCCAGACTTTTCCGGGGAGATATTTCCCCAATCCGGAGAGTGACATTATTTTGAAACTCTGATTAAAAGGAAGGCGGGTGCCGAATAGCTGAAGGATTTCTCTCCAGACGAAAGCGGAGATGGCTAAGTTCAAGATTAATAAAAAAAACGAGAGGATCATTGGGATTGGTTTTATGCTCCAACTTTGAGCACTTAGCTCTCCGATATTATGGTAAAGACTTCTCCCCAGGAAAAAGAAGATCACGAGGATCACCAGCAGGGCAGCAAGTCTCTTCAGAACAGAAGATTTCCTTTCCCTTTCCCCGTCAAGGTTGGACGGATAATTCTCCACTACAGGAGGGGTAGTCTGTTCTCTTAAACTGATATTCATACGGGTTTCTCCTGGTGTATCGATTTCCAGGTTCGATGAATAACAGATCCGACAAAGGTCTGTGCCAAGCCTAAGGCGATTTTGAAGACCAAAGGTCGGAAAATGCCAAAATCCTCATGAAAATTGAAAAGCTCTTCCCGGTGCGTTCCCCATTTGTCCTTAAACTGTATCAAGGATTTGAATTTTTTGTCCGAACCTAAAAAATCGAAATACGATTTACCTTTTTCTTGAGCAATCTGGATAGCTTGATCGAACAAAATATCGTTTGGTCTTAAATTCAGGTATTTGCTGTCAGACCCGCCATGAAAATAGTGAGAAGCGTCTTTTGAGTATATGATTACAATCCCGGCTATGGGTCGGTTTTGCTGCTTTACAAATAGTATATCGGCAAAATCGGGGACCAAAAGTTCATAAATTTTAAGGAAAAGTCCGAGGGGGTATTTGACCAGGGCAGCTTTTCTTCTCATCGAGCTTAAATAAAGCTGGTAGAACTGATCCACCTCTTCTCTTTTTTCTATCCTTTCAATTTTCAGGTTCGATTTCAATGCGGTTTTAATGTTCCTTTTAAGTGCATCCGGGTAATTTTCCCGAATCTCCTCCCTGGATTTGCCTTTCAGCTCCAGAATGTGACGATACGACTCCCTGCAGTTGAAATCGGGTAATTCCTCCATTTTCGTAATTAACGGATCCACTATCTGAATCCGCTGGATTTTTTCATTTTTAGCCCAATGGTTCAAAAGGCTTAAGAATTCAGGCAAATGCTTCCGATCCCCGATGAATCCACCATACGGGATTAGTGAATAGAACACTCTAAAAAAGCGATTGCCCACCATCATTCCGGGTAAAGCCAGTAGCCACTCCCCTCCCTCTTCAGCTACCAGATATCTCATCTGACATCCGTAACCTTCCCTCAGCACTTTCCACCATAAGCTGGTGTGAAAGATCAGGTCGGAATGCAACGATACGAACTCATCCCACTTTTTTCCCAGTTCAGTCAGGACGATTAAGTTCATTTAAGCTTTCGGAAGTATGCGTTTTATTTTATCACAGATAAAGATCACGTCTTCTTTTTTCAAAAGCGGGTGCAGGGGGAGGGTCACCTCGTGCGCCCCCACGTATTCGGTCAGAGGAAGTCTTGTCTTTTTAGGTTCGATGATACGGCGATAATAGGAAAAGGTATGAATGGGAGGATAATGGATGCTGGATTGGATTGCCTCTTTCTTCAGAAGCCCCATGAATTTTTCTCTATTTACCCTTTGGTTCAGAAGTATCGGAAACAGGTGATATGAGGAGGGACGCGGGTAGTTTCTGAAGGGGATGGAAATGCCATTTACATCTTTAAGCCCGGATACATAAAGATCGGTCAAAGTCTTTCTTTTCTTATTGGCATGCGACAACTTTTTCAACTGGAGAATCCCCAATGCGGCGGACATCTCGGTCATACGATAATTATATCCCAGCTCCACCACGTCATAGGAATAGGCATGGCCTTTATGCCGGCTTAAGGTCATGCTGGTCATACCATGAGAGCGAAGGAGCTTGAGCTTTCGGGCGATTTTATCCTGGTTGGTTACGATCATTCCCCCTTCGCCGGTGGTCAAATTCTTATTGGAGAAAAAGGAGAAGCAACCGATATCCCCGAGTGCCCCCGCCATTCCAGAATTCAACTCAGCTCCGATGGCATGCGCGGTATCCTCAACGATATTAAGCCGGTGTTCACGGGCAATCCTTATTATCTGATCCATATTTGCCACATAACCGCCATAATGAACCACCACCAGGGCTTTAGTTCTTGAGGTTATCCTCCTCTCCAAATCGTCGCAAGACAGGTTGAAATCGCCCAATCCGGTTATGTCCACAAAGACCGGTTCTGCCCCCACATACAGGATGGCGTTGGAGGAGGCGACGAAACTCAAGGAGGGGACGATGACCTCGTCTTGAGGTCCAATCTCCAAAGCCCTCATAGCCAGGTGCAGGGCGGCGGTTCCGCTGGAGACGGCAACGGCGTGTTTGGCTCCGATGAAATCGGAGAAATCCCTCTCCAGCTTTTCCACGGTTTCCCCCATGGTGAGCCACCGGCTTTTAATCACCCGCTCCACAGCTTTTTGCTCGCGCTGGTCGAAATTTAAATCAGATAAAGTGACTTTCCATCTCATGATCTATTTCTTATTAGGGGGTCGTAGTTGCCTAATTCATTGGGCTTTATGTAAAACTCGACAAATTGAGTAACTATATGTACCCTTTCCACCATAGTCCTTTCTTCATTTTTATGTGAAGAGAGGGATACAGGGTCTATCCATCGCTTAAGAATCTCTTCCGGTTTTTTTCGAACTCATCCACCGCTTTGTGATAATCGTCCGGTCTTCCAATGTCGAGCCAAAAATCTGAGGAATTATAAATAGCCACCTTCCGCTCCTGCTGCAAGAGAAGTTGCATCAAATCGGGGAAATCGAATTTCTGATCACGGGGGATGAGGGGGAGCATCTGCGGTTCAAACACGTAGATTCCCATGCTCACCAAGTAGGAAAGTCTGGGCTTTTCAATATATTTGACCATTCGCTCCTCCTGGTTTTTCTGGATGACGCCGAAATCTACGTCCACCGACCTTTTCTGTGCCGCGATGGTAGCTATGGCTTTGTTCTTTTTATGGTAGTCAATCAGCTGTAGATAATCCAAGGTGGTAAGCAGGTCACCGTTCATTACCATGAATGTCTTCTTCAAATCCTTAAAGGCGGTTAACGGGCCAATCGTACCCAAGGGTTTTTCCTCAAAACTATATTCAATGTTCACCCCCCATTTGGATCCGTCACCGAAAAAAGCCTGGATCAGATTACCCAGATGCCCTACAGCCAGTGTGATGTCGGTCAAACGGCAGTTTTTGAGCTGTTTTAGGACCACCTCCAAAATCGGGAAATCGCCAACGGGCATAAGCGGCTTGGGCAATACCACGGTGTAAGGATAAAGCCTTTTCCCTTTTCCTCCGGCTAAGATAACAACTTTCATATCAGATTTCCTGCAGGTGGAGAGTAAACCTTTAGGTCTTCGGTTTGATAAAGCTATAGCTTCGTATTCCAGATTTGATAAATCGCTTTTCAAATATTATAAATCCCATTTTTGTATCTCTCGATATTCTTTTCTATCCAACTGATAGTTTGGTTGATCCCTCTCATTAAATCTATCCGGGGATTCCAATCAAATAATTCTTTAGCTTTACCGGAATCAGAGAATAGCCTGTCCACCTCACTTTTTTTGGGTCTGATCCTCTCCTTCTTTCTTTTGATTGCAATTTTCTTTCCCAGACATTTCGAGACCAGCTCCACTATTTGAGTTATCGACACCTCGCAGCTTGAACCTAAGTTCACCACCTCACCTGTGGTTCCGTCACATTCAGCAAAGGCGATGAACCCGGAAACCGAATCCTGCACATAGGTCAAATCCCGGGTGGGAGATACAGAACCCAGGCTGATTTTACCCTTAACCAGCGCTTGAATGATTATGGAGGGGATGACAGCCCGGGCAGATTGCCGCGGTCCGTAGATATTGAACGGTCGGATTACCCCCACCGGCAGGTCAAAGGAACGATGGAAGCTTAAAGCCAAAAGGTCCGCACCCAGTTTGCTGGCAGCATAAGGGGATTGGGGATGAGACGGGTGATTTTCGTCCATGGGGACATACTGAGCGGTTCCGTAAATTTCGCTGGTGGAGGTGTGCACTATCTTCTCCACATCGGAATCGCAAGCGGCAGATAAAACATTCAGAGTCCCGTTCAGATTGGTGTCTACAACATCCCGGGGATTCACATAGGAATAGGGAATCCCGATCAATGCTCCCAGATGAAACACCACCTGCTGACTCAAAACCGCCACCCGGACACAGTCGGAATCACGGAGATCACCAGCTACCACCTCCACTTCGCCCAACACCTTTTTTCCCACGTCCTCCAGCATCCCCCAGTCGTTCCTGGAATTATAATGGACCAGGGCGGTAACCTGAGCCCCCTTCTTGACCAAAGCCTCCACCAGATGGCTTCCGACAAATCCACCTGCTCCGGTTACCAGAACCTTTTTTCCTTTTATTTTCAATTTCCATTTCTCCTGACTTTTGTCTTTTCGAAATCATAAATAATAAAAACGATCAAAGAAAGCAAGTCAAATAACTCAAAGTGACGTAAATCACTATAGGTATCGGAAAGGAATGTAAATATTATAATCAGTACAGCCCGAATCTCTATTTTATGAAATTAAGCGAACTGAAAGAGAGAAAGAGTAACTCCAACTTATTTTTCCGGGATTCGGAAACTGGCTTTAAACTGTGCAAAAAAACTACACCTCTGACCTTATAAGAATGAGCAGAAAAATACTCAAAATCAAGAAATTAACATATTGACAGAAATCAAATTTGAATTATATTTAAATTAAGTTGACTGATTACGTCTTAATTTGCTTCAACCTTTGGTAAGTTGAATGATGTTATGAGATTAATCAAAAACCTATTGCGAGTAATTGCCATTTTGGCTCTCTTGGGCTTTTTCATTTACGGGCTTAAATTGGGGGATTTTGGCGAGATCAAGAGCAACGGGTCAGCTTTATGCCTTTCCTGTATCGGGATAGGTTAGGGTTGATTACCTTTTTAGCTCGGTTGAATTATCAAAACGATGTTTATGTTCGGTATAGCGAAAAGGCGTCTGGTTCAAATCGGAACCTTGGTGGTCTCAAATTCGTATATCGGCTCGTTCTTTTACAACAACATATATCAGGGATGGTTTAAGGGAGTTTGTGTCCCCTTCATGAATTGCTATGGCTGTCCCCTGGCGGTGATGAGCTGTCCCATCGGTACGCTGCAGCACTTTGTGATCATCAAGGCCGTTCCGTTTTTGTTGATAGGGTTCGTCGGAGTGATCGGCCTGGTTGTCGGACGGATGTTCTGTGGATGGCTTTGCCCGTTCGGATTCATTCAGGAGATGCTTTATAAGATAAAAATCAAAAAGTTTTATCCCCGAAAAGCATTCAGCTATTCCAAGTATGTCATCCTGGCCGGGTTGACTCTGGTGGTAGCCTACTGGGTGGGGGAACCGTGGTTCTGCAAACTATGTCCGGTGGGCACTCTGGAAGCGGGCATTCCCATAATCCTGTGGAATCCCAGCGGAGACATTTTCACCTACGGAGGCAGCATCATCTCCCGGGTAGGGTTTCTGTTTTATACCAAGCTCCTGATCTTAGGTGGCATAGTGTTTACAGCTATCTTAATCCACCAGCCGTTTTGCCGGTACATCTGCCCCATGGGAGCGATCTGGTCGGTTTTCAACAAATTCAGCCTATTCCGCCTATGGGTCCGAAAAGATACCTGTGCTTTCTTCTATGAGTGTCATCAAGGCTGCCCCATGGAAGTGCAGGTGCATAATTCACCCAATGATCTTGACTGTACCCGTTGCTTGGAATGTACCAAATGGAAATGCAAGAGTATTAAGTTCAAATTGGCTTGGGCGGAGGATCAAACAGAACAGCGGCATAATCATCCCCAGCCCAACCAGGAACATGTTAAGGAAAGGAGTGCATAACCTGAAATTCGTAGCGGTAGGGTACCGATTCAAATCTTAAGGTTTCAGTATTAAGGGGCTTTAAATAAGAATTCAAACCATAAATTCAAGAGGATGGTGAACATGCGTATCAGAACCATTTGTTTTTTGGCGTTTGCGGTGGCATTGGTTTTTGCGGCAGTGCTTATGGCTCAGACCGAAAAAAATTACTGCCCTTTAGAACCAGAGGAACAATCTGTAATAACATCACCACCCCCGGATGAACCGGTCATTCCAACCAAGGAAAAGGTATACACGGTACCGCGCAAACAGGTTTTAATCGAGGGCTTCACCCGCACCAGCTGACCGTACTGTCCCTGGGCGGCAGTTGCCGAGAGCACAATGGAAAGAGAAAAGGGTGACAGTGTTGCCGTCGTGGCGTATCACACCACTGGTAAAGATAAGGATAAGGATGCCTTCAATAATGCAGATGCCAATGGGCGCTCCTCCTATTACGGTCTCCAATATGTTCCCTCCAGCATTTTTAACGGGACCGAGTGGATAATAGGCGGCTGGGCTGGTGCTCCTGCGGCATTCCGGGATACGGTTAATCAGCAGATGACGGTGAATACACCGGGTTACCTTACACTTAAGATGCGCTATAATCCTACCAGCAGAACCGGTAAGGTTTACGCAGAGTTTTACTCCGTGGATCAAATCACCGATACGAATTTAAAGCTTCGTTACGCCATTATCGAAAGCCACCTGCATTATCACTGGCAGAATAGGGACAGCTTGCATCATATAGAGAGGAAGATGCTTCCCGCCCATTCCGGCGTATCATTCACCGTAAACCAGGGGCAAACTTTCGCTGATTCGCAGAGCTTCTCCATCAGCACCTCCTGGGTGGATTATAATTGCGATGCGGTTGTCTGGATTCAGAGTGACGTGGCGACTTATTTAAAGAAGGTGCTGATCTCAAATAAGATTCCATTATATCGTACCCATGTATCCGGTGACGCCAATGGGGATAGAGTGGTTACCATTTCGGATGCGGTTTTTCTGGCTAATTACATCTTAAATCACGGGTCCGAGCCGATTCCCTTTACAGCCGGAGACGTTAACGGAGATTGTGAAATTGACATGGCTGATGTGGCATTCTTGATCGGGTATCTCTTTTACGGCGGTACACCACCAGATCCGGGATGTTACACAGTCGAGTAAAGGTACATTACCCTGGTAGAGAGAATACATGACTATTTTTTACCGTCAAGGAGGTGGAATGTCAGTTAAACGTGAAATATATCTAGGCTTAGCAGCAATTATAATCTTGTTATGGTCCGCTTCATTATGGGCAGATTCCACACCGGTCGAGATCCAGTGTCTATCCGAGCAGTTTTCCGATAATCCCAACAATGAAGTTGGTTTTTTATCCAAAGCTGGGGTTCTCCGAAATCGGGTTTTGTTGGAGATAGCCACAGCTACCAATTGAACTTATTGCCCATATGCAGCAGTTGCTGCAGATTCATTAAAAAAATTGAAAGGCGACAGCATCGTGGTTTTGGAATACCATTTAAGGAGCGATCCGTTCCAGAATGCAGATGACATCGGAAGGGCAAACTATTACGGGATCACCGGTACTCCTACGGCCAAGATTGACGGCAAAAGGACTTGCGGCGGAGGCAGTACCAGCACCTTTAGCTGTTATTTAGGAGCTTATAATCAGGAGACGATGATCCCCGGCTTGAACATTTCACCCTGTACCCTCCGGGTTGACGTTCTGTACGACTCACCCAGCCGGTTTCTGAAGGTCAAGACCTGGGTGACGGCACTGGATACCTTTACCCATGCCGATGCGCACCTGCGCTACGCCATCACCGAGAGTCATATGCACTACCATTGGCAAAATCAGGACAGCCTGCAGGATATCGTGCGAAAGATGTTGCCTGATTACAATGGGATAGCTTTCAGCATCGGTCCGGGTGAGGTTTTCGCCGACTCCCAAAGTTACGTTTTGGACGCCAGCTGGGTAGATGAAAATTGCCAGGTAGTGGTTTTCGTGCAGAGCGATTATTATCTGGGTAAGCCGGTTTTTACCTGCGCTTTTTCAAGTCTTTTCCCCACCTATGTTTTCGGAGACTGTACCGGTGATATGGTGGTGGATGTGGCGGATGTGGTATTATTGGTGAACTATCTGTATAGAGGAGGAACTGCGCCCAGTCCATACGGCAGGGGAGATTGCAACCGGGATTGCCTGATAGATGTGGCGGACATAATCTATTTGATAAATTATCTTTATAGGTCTGGACCGGCACCGTTGAAAGGGTGCGATTAACCTATTTTCAAGGAGGTTATTTTAACCAAGCGCAGGCAGAGGATGATCAATACAGGGGTGAGTTATTCTTAAGGAATCTGAAATACTAAACCCAAGGGAGGATGGATGAACAGATATAAGAATTCCTGGTTGACTTTAGGGGCGATGGTGGTTTTGGTTCTTCTGGGGAACCTGTTTACCGGGTATGAGACTCAAGCAGCACTTTTTAGTTTTGATTTCACTTACTCCGGTGATTCTTTGAATGCCTGCCGGGTGGGTGAGAAAATGCAGTTTGTATCCCGGATAACAAACACCGGAACCCAGGGAGATAGCTTTTACGTATCACTGTACGAATATCCCTCTACACCGGCGGACTGGTGGAGGGAATACTGTGCCGGACCACTCTGCGGAGATTCCTCTACGATTTTGATCTCAATTTACATGAATCCTGCAGAGCAGGCACTGGTCCTTTTGGATGTATTACCCCGCAGTGTAGGGCAGGGAAAGTGGAAAATTACGGTGCAATCCAAGTATGGAGGTGTTTCCAAGTTCTTGCATTTCTATTTAACCGCCCGCCAGACCCCGGTCACCAGCCAATGGGGATTGATCATTCTTATCCTGCTTATCATAGCTTCAGCTTTGTACCTGATGTACAAAAAGTACAGCCAGGTAATGCAGACTTAAGATTTGAACTCCGGTATAGACTCCAATAGTCTAGCGGTCGATTATGCTCTATAACTTTTCGGGCAGTTCCTTTAAAAAACGGGGCTGCCCGAAAAGCAACAGGTCAAAAGTATCGTTCCTGCACACCCCTGAATATCAACTTACTTGGGTGGATGGTTGGCTAAATCTTTGAGAATATATCCATTTTTATTTTTACTTGGTTCGTTATATAATAGATAAAAAGATGGAAGCAGAAAACTATGCTTATTCAGTCGGGAAGAAAGAAAAAAACAAAATTCGGTGGATGGTGGGTAATTCTCTTTTTGTTATTGATACCGCTGTTAACCACCTGGTGCACCTGCAGCACCAAAAACCTTCTTAATAATACCGAAAAATACGGCTCCATCTGGGTGAGCTCCAATCCGTCAGGAGGGGATATCCTTTTAGATCATGTTTTAACCGGTCTGGTGACACCTGATACGCTTAGGGGTGTACCGGTAGGAGAACATGTTATCTCGGTCACCAAAGAGGGTTTTATCACCGCTCCCGATTCCGTTTCAATTTCGGTTATAGAGAACGGATTTGATTCGGTGAGATTTGACCTGCTGGAACCGACGAAGGGTACGCTTAAAGTGACCTCCGATCCAGAGGGAGCTACCATCTGTATTGACCACCAACCCCAGGCTCAGCTGACCCCCTATGTATTCTTTAACAGTATTCCGGTTGGGACTCATACGATCTCCGTTTTCAAGGAGGGATATGCCAACGATTACCCGGCAAAAGAGATTGCCGACATCATTACCCAGGATACTGCTGAGGTTTATTTCTCCTTAAGCCCCGCTGAGGTGGGAAAGGCGGTGGGGAACACAACTCCCGATTTCGAGCTGGAGGCAGACAGTCATCTTTGGTACCGATTGTATGCCTACCGGGGGTTTGTGGTCATGATCAACTTCTGGGCAACCGACTGCACCAATTGCATGAAGGAACTACCCTATCTCCAACAGATTTATACGGAGTATCTTTCGGACAGTCTCATCATCTTCGGCATCAACTATGGAGGAGGTTTGGGCACGGAGGGTTTTGAAACCATCGATCAGGTCCGGGAGCAAAGACATCTCACCTTCATATTGTTAAAAGGTGGGGGGACCGACGTGAGAAGCAATTATGAAGTTACCCTCACTCCGGTAACCATCATTCTTGAACGGAGCGGGAAGATCTATTATTATATGGTAGGTTTTACTGCAGGTTGGGAAGAGAATTTAAGACAAAAGTTGGACGAGCTGTTTGGTAAATAGGACAGCTTGTCTTTAAGCCGAAGGAAGCATCATGAAATCAAGATTCTTCAAGCTACCCTTTTCAGTGTTTATTTTGCTTATTTTGTGCGGTTCAATCCAAGGGACCGAAATCAAATCCAAAGCATTTAATTTCTCAGCAGAGGATTTGGACGGCAATAAGATCGAACTGAAAATGTCATTGGTCCAGGGACCGGTCTTAATCAGCTTCTGGGCTACTCATTGCAAGCCATGTATCCAGGAACTCAACCAGATTCAGAAATTTTACCAGGAATATAAGAAAAAGGGATTAGAGGTTTTGGCCATCGACGTGGATGGTCCCCGAAGCGTTTCGGCGGTGAAACCGAAGGTCAAGGGGCTGAAATGGGAGTTCCCGGTGCTTATGGATACCAACAAGGACATCTACCGAAAATATCAGGTGCTGGGGATACCGCATACGGTAATCGTGGACCGGAGCGGAGATATCCGTTATACCCACACCACCTATCGCGCAGGAGACGAGAAGCTCATCCAGAAGAAAATCGACGAGCTTTTGGAGGAACAACCCAAAGAGACCGACGAGCAAAAGGGAGAGAAGAGTGGGGAATAAGTCTTTCTTCCATGTTTTTATCTCCTCATACCGGCGGGTGATTAATCTCCCCGGATCCATTTTTGATAAAAAGATTACTCCTTTCAATATTCCTCTCCCACTAGGAGAGAGGGAATCTTTACTCCTCGCAAGGGGGCAACTCCTCCGGCAATTAAAAGATTTGTCTTTATTTGGCATTCATTCATCATTCATCATTCTTTTTTCCTTTTTTCTCTGTGCATTTTCCTTTTTTTCGTATACCTCAGCTCAGGAGATGGAGCAGAACACTTTCAGCATCAGCGCTTCCAACCAGCTGGAGTATTCCACCAACAACAAAACCCATAAGGACATCTTTCACAACTGGACCGATTTGAATTTGGGGTTTGGGATTTACACTTCTAATCTGAGGTATGAGGCGCATCAGCCGGATGACTGGGGGGTAAACTGGCAGAAACTCTCCTTCCGCAACATACATCTTTCCAGCGAACCCTTCGACATTACCGCCGGTAACTATTACGTGATCATCGGTCGGGGCTTGATCCTGCGTTCTTACGAGAACAGGGATCTGAGATACGATAATAATCTGGATGGGGTGGAAGGATCGGTAGATTACGAAGGTTTCCATCTGACCCTCTTGAGCGGAACCGCCCAGGGCAGATACGAGAGATTGTCCGATCCCCTTCAAGCCATTGATGGTAAGATATCCGCAACAGATTGGTTGGTCCTGGGAGGGAGTTATCTCCGCACCCATATTACGGATTTAGGATTGGTGAGGCTGTTTGGGGGAAATATCAGTCTAAGCCTACCGCATGTGGATTGTTATGGCGAAGCCGTTAAAAAGGATAATCCGTCCGGAGAATACATTCAGAAGGATGGCGAGGGGTATTACTTTTCCACCAATATCTATACTACTGGAATAGGATTGACTTTTGAATTCAAAGACTACCTGAGGTTTGATTTCAGCAATCAGGACGTCACTTTCAACAATCCCCCGGCACTCACCCGGGAACACGTGTACACCCTGTTGAACCGGCACGCGAATATATTGGATTTGTCGGACGAAGGAGGTATTCAAGCTGAAATCACAACCAGTCCGGTGGAGCAGTTATCTGTCCTGGTGAACTATAGTAATACCTCCGATCGAAAAGAAAGACGGGGTCACTTCCTCCCCGTCTTTCCAGACCGCCTGGTTTTTACCGAGGTTTACGGGGAGACGGAATACGATATCAAAGATAAAGCCACGGTTAAAGCCGGATTCAGCCGGATGGAGAACAGGGATGAGTTAGGTGCGCCGGTTTGGTTGGCTCCGGTTTTTGATCTCACCTATTATCTTTCCGAAAGAAACAGCTTGAATTTTATTCTGGAACACTTATGGACCGACAAATTCGAAGGGAAGCTGACCTATTACGATCAGATTCTGTCCCTTTCTTTTTCGCATTCACCCTTGGCCTCGCTCACCTTTGCCTACGAGCGGACCACCGAGTGGAGGGTCAGCGAAAATTGGCTTGGAAAGAAAAACTGGTTCATGGCCACTCTGGACATGGCGCTGGGTGATAATCACAATCTCAGCCTGGGGGTAGGCTCCCGCCGTCAGGGAAAGGTTTGCTCCGGCGGAATCTGCGTGGATAAGCCGGCCCTGGACGGTTTTGAAATAAAGCTATTAAGTCGGTTTTGAGTACCCTAGCCTTCCTTCTTGATTCCACATAGGGAAATGTTTTGACGATAAACTAGGAATCAAAATTCAAGAAAAAATAAAATTTGCAAAACAAAATTCAAAATTCGAAAACCCAAGCCAGCGATAATCGTAATTTTTATGTCTTCCCTCTGATACCGATCGCCTTATACTCCTCCCCAACAAAAGAGAAGTAAATATCTAAACTTCCTCTTAGCGGATTAAAGAGATTAAACTGTTATTAAAAGAAAATGTAGTTTCCCTATCCGCTCAATCACTAAGGCAGTGGTGCATGCTCTTAATACATCGAGCCATAATTACTTTTCAGGTAAGCATTTCGGAGGAGACTTAAGCTGAGGATAAAAATAGCTGTGCAGATCAGAGTTATATAGGGGGGATAGGTGAACTCGAAATCGGATCCGACCTGAGGGGAGAAGAAGCCGATGGAGAAACCAATGCAGTTGGAGAAGAAATGGACCAGGATGGCCACCCATATATTATTTGTCAACAGCACCACGTACCCGAGAAAAAGCGCCAGAAGAAAAACACCGACGAAATTCCACGGATCCAAATGCATAAAGGCAAATAAAAACGCGGTAAAAACGAAACCCTTTATCTCCCCCAGCCTTTTTGAAAATACTGACTGAAAAAAACCCCGAAAGGCGAACTCCTCACAAAATCCCGCCAGAGCGCAGGCGGCAAAGATTCTGAAAATATACTCAATCCAGGTCTTTGCCACGAAAACTTCAAGCAAAGCCTGCTTCTGCTCCGGGGGACGAGGGATCAGTTGGTGGACATAACCGGAGAGATCGGAGATCACCATGTAGAGGGCTATCGAAGCCACTGCCGTCCAAAGCCAGAATCTAAAATTAAGCTTACCGGAGTAGCCGAGAAATCTGCGCAGAGAATATCCGCCTGCGGAAAGAAAGGAAAGGGGGATAAGAAAAATCAGCAGTTCGCCGAGGATCGCCGTGACGTGAAATCCAAACACGATCGAGCTGATTCCCCCCACGACCAAAACCGTCACCAGAAGAAGGATGAAAATCCCTATTCCCTGCCAATAAGTAAATTCCCTGGGATGGCTCTGATCGTCCATTAGCATGGTTCAATCCGGATAAAATATAATACCTATCTGGCAGTGTTAGAATTTTCCCTATTAAGGAAAGGATCTCTTCCTTCCGCTTTTTCTGCTAAAGTAAACCGGTTAGATCGGGAGGGGGTAAGAAAATCCGGTTTTATTCGAAAATGCTTTTAATGCTGGCACCCACTCGATAGGTAGCTGGCGCGTTCTTGCCGGTAAAAGGGAAATCCAGAAAGAAAGCCAGCTTACCATGTTTTTGGGGGGTTATTTCTCCTACGGCAAAAAAGAGTGAGACATCGAATATGTTTGAGGGATCGCGGACTATTTGATCATTCCACTTGGTAGCCTGCCAACCATAATATTTAAAGGACCCGCCCATGCCGAAATTCCGGAAGTTCCGAACGAAGCCTGCCTCCATCTCCACGAAATCCCCCAGCTTCTCCTTGACCAATGTCCCTTCATCATCCCGGTAAGTACGCTTGAACTGGTGGGTTAATCCCAAGCCCAATTTTATAAAGCTATCCTCATTGAGCAGGATATCACCCTTTAAACCGAAATTTAAATCCACCTGGCCATCCCCGGTTCCCGATTGTTTAGCGGTGACCTTATCATAGGATTTACCGGTGGGAAGGGTGGGTCCCACCTCTGCCGCCAAAGACCAGAAATACCGGTCGAAGATGTGATATTTCAGGAAGAGGCGGATGTCCCCCACACTGGCAATGCCGGATTTCTCTCTTTTGGCTTTCAGGTAAAGCCCCCCGCTGTCCACCTTTTGTACCGCCACCACCGGTATATCCACGCCAAAGGTCAGCTTATTGGTTACTCCGTACATCAGCTTTCCCGAGATGACATAAGAGGTTGAATCACGCCCCCCGGGATAATCCTTTTCGTTTCCATTGCTGAAGTAAGTTCCGTTGTTCAAATAGACCAACTCAAAAGTAGGATACCAAAATCCCGCAGGCAGAGTGGCGCTGTTCCACTCGATCATTCCCCAAGCCGGTTTTTCCAGGAGATATTCCGCCATGTCCAATGATTTTTTTTCCTGGCAGTGAGATAGAGCGCATCCCAGCTGAAGTGAGAGCATCAGAAAGATCATCGTAACAATCACCTTTTTCATCTTTTCACCTCTGATTTAGGACGGTGCAGATATAAATTACCCATAATAACGCCTATGGTATTTAAGCCTGAATCTAAATCATGAACTTATTTGCACTTATAAAATACAATCCACTTTATTGGACACCATCTACACCTAAATAATTGTTTCTTATGAATCATTTACCTGTCTAACAATGAGAATTCATTATGATGTTAAGGTTAATAATTCCATTTGGCTTTCTACCGCGAACAAATCTAACACTTAGCTTATTGGTAGTCAACAGAAAAAGAGGGATTCCGACCATTGCGACTTCATCTGTTTATTCCGATTTAAGCCGGATAAGGATTCAGAGTATCCTTTGTTTTCAAACTTTTTCTTGACAAAAAAGTGATATGTTCTATTATTAAGCTTCGTATAGGGAAGGTAAGAGCAGGTAGACGTTATTGGTTGATAAGTGAATTTTTGTCTTGATGCTGAATCTGTTCGTCGGTTTGGGAAATCCCGGGAACAAATACAAATTCACCCGTCACAATTTAGGATTCAGGGTGGTGGATGCTTTAGCCAAAAGAAGCCACCAAGGCTTCAAGCCGGGTAAGAGGGATTATCTTTACTGCGAGATCAAACCCAAGGCAGGACAAAGCTTCCATTTGATCAAACCCCTTACCTATATGAATGATAGCGGAGAGGCGGTGGTAGAGGCTTTGGAACATCTTAACCGGGGTAAAGAAAACCTTCTGGTGATCTGCGATGATGTAAATCTCCCGGTGGGTAAGCTTCGCATCCGGGAGAAAGGAACCGATGGCGGGCACAAAGGATTGAGATCGATCATCTACCACCTCAACTCCATCGAGTTTGCGAGACTGAGAATGGGGATCGGCGAAACCCCGGAGGGGATGGATTTAGAGGAATTCGTTTTGCAGGAGTTTGAGGAAGCGGAAAAACAAACCGTGGAGAGCATGATCGAAAAAGCTTGCCAAGCCGTGGAAAATACGTTAATTAGGGGGGTGGAGGACAGCATGAGCAAGTTCAATGTTTGATCGTTTCCACATTCACCAGGGTAAGCCTTCAGGTTATACCCAAAAGACAAAATCGAAGAGGATTAACGGATATATTTTAACGGAAAAGGAACATTAGACGAGGATTGGAGGTGAGCAGTTGAGAGTTTACGAAACCATATTCATACTTGATCCGACTTTGGATGAACACACCCAAGAGAAGGAGGTCAAAAAAGTCGAGGATCTTATCCTTAATCAAAAGGGGAGGATAATAAAGACCGAGAAATGGGGAAACCGAAGGCTTAGCTATCCGATCAAAAAGAAGACGCAGGGTTTTTATACCCTGATCTACTTCGAGGGGGAGGGGAATATCCCGGCGGAGCTGGAAAGGGCATATAAGCTGAACGAATCGTGCCTGAGATATCTTACCGTGGTATCGGATGAAGAAACGGAGGTATCCAAGGAGGAGGAAAAAACGGAATCGTTCTGAGACGAATCAGCGCCGGTGCCTAAGTGAGGAATCAACCGGCTGTTTATCCTTACCGGTTCTAACCACCGAGGAGTACAACCTGAATGAGGATAAATGACCGGCAAGAAAATAAGCATCGGCTCAGGATGAATCGCTCATCGGAGGTACGTTTTAAAGGATTTATCATTTCCAGAGCGATACAAGCACTCAATCGAGCAGGAGGTCAAGGATCGATGGCAAACACGAAACTGCCGAATTTAAACAAGGTTTTGATCGCAGGTAACCTGGTGAAAGATCCGGAACTGCGTTATACCACTACCGGTGCGCCCGTGGTAAACTTCAAGATCGCATCCAACAAGAAGTTCAGGGACGGTCTGGGCATGCAGAAGGAGGAGGTGTGTTATATCGGGGTAGTAGCCTGGCAAAAGCTGGCAGAAAGCTGCAGCCAATTTTTGCAGAAGGGATCAGCGGTTTTGGTGGAAGGAGAGCTGCGGAGCCGGCTGAAGGAGAACGATGACGGCACCAAGCGTAGCTTCGTGGAGATAAAGGCATCACAGATACAGTTTCTGGACAAAAGAAACGATGTGAATTCGCTGGAAGAGGAGAGTGTTTTTTCAAATTCCGGTGAAAAAGTGGATACTGCCGAGTTGGAAGGTTTATGGTGAGAAATATAGAATAAAAAACGTGGAGAGTAAAATATGGTAATGGAGACAGAGAGAACCAAAAAGAAAACCTGCCGTTTCTGTGAAGGTAAGATCAGAGTGATTGATTACAAAGACGAAAAAATGCTGAGGAGGTTTATAACCGACCGCGGGAAGATCGTCCCGCGACGCATCTCCGGAAACTGTGCCTGGCATCAGAGGAGGATAACCTATGCCATCAAAAAAGCCAGACACATCGCCCTGCTTCCTTTCACCGGGGAGACCTACAGATAACTTCAGGTGAAAGCGGTAAGCCACCGGTCGGATGCTTGTACAGCAAGAACGGATGAATCCAAAAGAACCAGGGGTGAAAAACCTTCGAAGACATGAAAGGGCAGGAATCCAATATATTTCTAGGAGACGACAATCATGAAGGTGATTTTAAAAGACGACGTGGAGAAGCTGGGCAAATGCGGTGAGGTGGTGGAGGTAAAGGATGGTTACGGTCGGAATTTCCTCTTTGCCCGGAATTTAGCCATTCCCGCCACCGGCGGAAATTTGAAATCGATCGAAGAGGTGACCAAGCAGAAAAAGATGAGGGACCTCAAGAAGAGAAGGGGGGAGGAGAGACAGAAAAGCCAACTGGAGAAGATCTCCTGTACGGCGGAGGTGATGGTGGGGGAGGAGGACCGGGTTTTCGGATCGGTCACATCGCAGACCATCTCCGATTTGCTTAAAGAGAAGGGATTCGAAATCGATCGGCACAAGATCATTTTGGACACACCCATCAAAGCGTTGGGGGTTTATACCGTGCCCATAAAAATCTCCGCTGACGTGATCGCTTCGCTTAAGGTGTGGGTGGTGAAAAAGCAGATGGCATAAATCTGAAAACGGTATACGGTGTTTGTCGAAGGTTTTAAGTCACTTGATTCGTCGAAATTAAGTAATTCAAAATGCTAAAAGAAAAATTTCCTTCGACACGGAGTCTCACTTCATGCCGAGCGCACTCAATGCCAGGCAGGACAAAGTGCAAAATTGCAGTTTTAAATTCAATAAACAAAAAGCTTCTAATTTTGATTTTTGAATTGTAGTTTTTCATTTTACTTTTTTAAGTTTGAATTCTCATCGGATAAATCAGAATGTTGAAAGCTCGAAGGTAAAGAGATTGTCTTGCAGTTTAGGGTAATTGAATATGGGCATGATCGAGGCTAAGGTCAACGGAATAGCATTGGACATGACCACAAACTCCTTTGTGGTTATACTTTCCACGTCCGATTCGGACCGGTTGCTCCCCATCTGGATCGGTCATAATGAAGCATTAGCCATCGCCATGGGTCTCTCCGAAGTCACCTCCCGAAGACCCCTGACCCACGATCTTTTGAAATCGGTAATAACCACCCTGGGAGGTAAGGTGCAAAAGGTGGAGGTTACCGAGCTTAAGGAACAGACCTTCTATGCCAAAATCTACATCGCGGTAAACGGTTCCACTTTGGTAGTGGATGCCCGACCTTCCGATTCCATAGCTTTGGCCCTTAAGACCAAATCTCCTCTTTTCGTAGCAGAGGATTTGTTCCAGCTGAAAAGGGGCGATAAGGATACCCCGGATTTCAGCGATCCGGAAACCTTGAAGGAGAGATTGAAAAGAATCAACCCCGAGGATTTCGGCAAATATTCCCTTTGAGCCTGAATCGGACGAATTCATAACAAAAATCAGGTAGAAGATCGATAATATTGAGCAGACCGGAAAGTGCAGATGTGATGGCATGGCTAAAGACGAAAATTATTATCTTTATTGGCACGATTTTAGTGATGGGTTTGTGTTCAGCTGAGACAGTCAGATCACATAAATTAGATTCCAAACAATTAAATAACCAGCTGAAAGAGGCAGAAAGAAGTTACTCAGCACAAGATTACAGCAAAGCAGAAGAGATTTTAGTCCAACTCTCCCAATCCTTTCCCAAAGCCCCCCAGTTTTCCTATTTCCAGCTGATGATCGCCAAATGCGAATATCATCTTAAAAATCACGATTCGGCTAAAAATAAATTCAGCGAGTTCATCCATAAGTTCCCCGACAGTCGTTATATCCCGTCCTGTTATTTCATGCTGGGCAACATCGACTACTTGCAGGGGGAGGTATCTGAATCGGCCTGGAATTTCATTCAGGCTTACCAATTAGCCCGAACCAGCCAGGAGAGGGAATTGAGTCAAAGATCACTTGTGCCCCTGTTGAAGGAGTGGCTTTCGGAAAATGAGCTGGAAAAACTCAGCGAAACGGAAAGGGATAAAAAGCTTGCCCCCATGATTTTCTTCTGGCTGGGGAAACGGAACGTGGAAAGCAAAAACTATACCAAAGCTTTGGAGGCATTAAGCTATTACCGGGAGAATTTCCCCCGAGGTGAAGACATGGGTGAGGTGGACCATCTTTTCAAAGAGGCATCTACCCCCACCCTGCCCACTGTTAAAGTAGGGGTGTTAGCTTCCCGGGATAGGGATTTTTCCGATTACGGCACCAGCTTTGTGAACGGGATTAAACTGGCTCTCGGGGCTTATACCCCAACTGAAAAAAAGGTGGAACTGGTGATGAAGGATACCGGAGGGGATTTGAGGAAAGTAAATACGCTTTGTCGGGAGCTAATCGAAGAGGAACAGGTGGTATGCATATTGGGGCCAATGGAAGGTGAATCGGTAGTGAAAGCGGCAGAGGTGGCGGAGAATGATCGGGTTCCCCTGATTACCCCGGCCTTTAGCCAAAGGGGTTTTACCTCTCTGGGGAATTTCATATTTGAGCTTTTCCCCTCGGAGGCAAGAAAGGGGAAAAGCATGGCGGAATTTGTTATCCGCAATCAGGGCTTTTCCGATTTTGTCATGCTGGTCCCGGAGACCGGGAAGGAGAAAACCGAGGCAATAAGTTTCAAACAAACCGCTGAAAAATTAGGGTGTAAGGTACTGGCAGTGGAATATTACCCGGTGGAGACCGGGGATATTTCACCTTATTTGGAGAGATTGAAAAAAGCCATTCTGGGAATTACCTCTTCTTCACCTCCGGAGGAATCCGGCTCCTTTTTTGACCTGATGCCGGCACGGGTAGACGGATTCTTCCTTTTGGCTGACAAAAGAGACTGGTACACTATCCTTTCCGGTCTGGTCAATCTTAAGATATATACTACCATCATCAGCATGGAATGGCAGAAAGACCCGCACTTTTTGGATTTGGTCCAGAGTCTCAACCAGAAAATTATCTTCACCACGGATGTATCCCTCCCGGATCAAGAACCTCCATCTAGTAGTACCGGAACGGAGAGAGATAAATTCATAAAGTCATATGATAGTCTATACAAACAAGAGCCAAGCCTCATGGCCGCTTTAGGTTATGACGTCATGAAATTGTTATTGTCCATCTTCGAAGAGAATGCCACACCGGAAAAAGTAGCTGCCGCTCTTTCGGCAACCTTCGATTTTCAGGGTATCTCCGGGGAGATTGGTTTTGACTCAGAGAGAGAAAATGATTATATTTACATTTACCAGTTGGAAAACGGAGAGATAAAAAGATTAAGATGAAAAAGAAGGGGAGTGAAGATCAGAATAAAATCGGATTGGTTCATTTAGATTGATGACAAAGTAAGGATAATTTCCCAGGTATGCGAGATGATCCGGATGAATCATTCCTAGTTAACCAAAGGAGCACCTTGACGGAAGAACCGACTAAAAGAGTTGCCCTTCGGATCATAGTAGGCGATCAGGAGAAAGAGGTAACCTTCGACGAGTTGTGTCTTTCCAATAACTTAGCCCAGGAAGCTTTAGTCCGGCTCTTAATCGAGAAGAAGGTATTCAAACCAGAGGAGCTGGGTCAGCAGATTGAAAAAGTCCGGAAGGAAAGATACCGATTCCCGGGAGATTCACCGCAGAGCAAATAAAAGAATAATAAGGGATGGTCGTCCTGGCATGTATCGAGTTTCGTTAGGAAGGATTACGGTTACGTAGCGTATATCGTAAAATCGGTTACGGTTAACTTCTTGAGATTTACAATCAAACCGAATTCAATAGTGAAACAGTGCCGAACCACAAACCAGACAACGCTTAACAAAGGCAGATTAGCACCAGCTACATTATATAAATATGAACGAAACAATAAGGAGCGAAGCATCTCTCAAGTGGGCATCCCATCCGCTCAAGAAAAACGTCTGGGTGTCGATTCTGGTGGTTATTTTTTTGTTTGCCATCTGGTTTGTGGTATATCTGACCACGCGAAACCCTTTTTTGGTGGCACTCTCCGTGGTGATTATGCTGGGATCCCTCTCCTCCTTCTTCCTGCCTACCCGATATGAGCTGGACGATGACAAGGTCAAAATCAGATACCTGCTTTCCATGCGGGAGAAAAAGTGGGAGATGTTTCGGTCATATTATATGGACAAAAACGGGGTTTTGCTCTCGCCATTCGATAAACCGTCCCGCCTGGAGAATTTCCGGGGGCTCTATATCCGGTTTGATCACAACAAAGAGCAAGTGGTGGATTTCGTGAAATCGAAGATAGTGAAAAGGCAAGACGGATGATGAATGACTGATTCCGGAAAGCTGCGAAGGTAAAATAAAGAAACCGGATCAAAATTCGAAAACGAGGTGATTTTGTGGGCTTCCGCGACATGTTTATGTGGGGGGATAAGAAGGATGAACTAAAGGAACTTACTCCTCATCAGGAGGAGATACTGATCAAGATCGCCCGGAAGGTGGTCCACTGGAAGATGGCGGTTCCAGCCATACTGTTCTTGGAATCGATGAAGCCCCTGAATTACATTGGAAGCCAGATGATGGCTTTCTTTGAACCTTTCGTCCAGACCCTTTTTTCCTGGAAGGATTATGATGAGTTGAGAAGGATGATGGAGGAAAGAGAAACGGTGGAAAGGCTTTTGCAGAAGATAGAACAGCTCGATGTGGAAGCGCAGAACAAAGAGAAAACCATGAAGCAGGAACGAAAACTTAAAAGGAAAGAGGAGTGGAGGAAGAGAAATTTCAAGGAGAAATTAAAATATTTACTTATCGGGAAATAAGAAAGATGGATATCGAGTGATCCCATTATGCCGAACTATAAAGACTCGGCTAGGTAGGTAATATCAGCAGGAGGAACAGAGATGAAAAGAATACTTTCAATCGTATGTTTATTAGCATTTACGGGACTTTGGCTGGCTGGGTGTAAGGGACAAAAAGAGGAGATCAAAACTTCACCCCAGGAGACTCAAGTTGCCCAACCAGAGGAGTCTCAACAAAAGGAGCTGGCTGGTAAAAAAGTGGTGATGATAATAGCTCCGGAGGATTTCAGGGATGAAGAGCTTATCGAGCCACAGAACATCTTAACGGAAAAAGGGACGGAAGTTAAGGTGGCCAGCGTTTCTCTGGAGACTTGCAAGGGAATGTTAGGCGCCCAAGTTAGACCGGACATGGTAATAAGCGATATAATACCAGAGAAGTGGGATGCCATTATATTAGTCGGAGGCACCGGGGCAAGCCAGTACTGGGATGACGCTTCGGTTCATTCTATTTTAAATGAAGCGGTCAAGCAGAACAAAATCGTGGGTGCCATCTGCATTGCTCCGGTCACCTGTGCCAATGCAGGAATCCTGAAAGGTAAGAAAGCCACCGTGTATGAAACCGAAGCCTCCCGGCTTAAGGAGAAAGGTGCAGAATACACCGGCGCCAGCGTTCAAAGAGACGGCAGGATTATCACAGCCAACGGTCCCCAAGCAGCTAAAGAGTTTGGAGAAGCTATTGCTGCAGTACTGAAGGAATAGTCAGAGTTTTGAGAGGGGAGTTTTGAGTTTAGAGGGAAAAGCTAAAACTTAATATTCGAATCCTACGGGATTTGAATGTCAAGGTTATTCAGAGAGGTCATCAAGGCTTCGTTACTCAACCCGCTATAAGAGGGGTATAATATACTGAGCAGAGCCATAAAGGCTCTGCTACGCAGATATAGGGAATACATCATGTTTCTTACCAGAGGAAGTCAGGGAAGTCTGGTCACGACTTTACAGGAGAGATTGAACCAGCTGGGGTATGATCCTGGTCCGGTGGATGGGGTCTTCGGATCTCGAACCGAATCGGCGGTGCTTAAGTTTCAGCAGGAAAGGGGTGTGGATGCTGACGGGGTGGTGGGGAATCAGACCTGGCTAGCTCTGTTTGGTATATCCATTCCAGACCCGGTTTCAGCTCTGGACCAACCTCCGCTGGAGCGATTCTGCTTTGACATATTCGGGGATTTTCGTATAGCTGGCTGGAATGAGCAGAACTTGACTCGGTGTGATCTGTCCGCTTTTCGTGGCGACTTGCAACATATCTACTTTGGCTGGCTGACGCAGGAGGAAAAGACATTTGTTCACTCCAACTGGTTCGGTTTTATCTGTCACCGTCTGGTGGTACCGAAGTTCCGGATGGCATTTGAAAATGTGGTCAGACGGGGATTTGCCAGCCAGTTAAAAACCTTTGATGGCTGTTATGATCCACGATTAAAGCGAGGTGGTAATAC
>Ga0315277_10000075_pt1 | contig 156221 bp, 133 predicted proteins | sample YL17G05_15_MG_FD_203695 | JGI IMG/M metagenome (GOLD analysis project Ga0315277, IMG submission 203695) | Sediment microbial communities from Yellowstone Lake, YNP, Wyoming, USA - YL17G05_15 | ecosystem: Environmental > Aquatic > Freshwater > Lake > Sediment | place: USA: Wyoming | collected...
CTTGAACATGGGCAGACCTTCGTAATGGGGATGTGAGTTGCCCTGATTATATTAAAGAATCAACTTTTCGAGGAGGGTGCAAATTGGATAGATTTTGTCCAGTCGTTTTTGCAGTGGACTCATCTATATAAACCCTCCCCGAAAGTTGTATAATGTATATAAATTCACAATGTGATTTGCATGGCGAGATGGGTCCCCAGACACGATTACCCCTTTTTTATTATGGAACGATATAGTTCATTGAGATCTTGTACAAATTGAATTACAAACCTGCTGGGGCCACTGTGTAAATCTCCTGTTCTATCTATTAGGAAGATCATATGAATACACAGTTGATCAAACGAGCAGGTTTTTTGTTTCTCACCACAATCCTGGTCTTGTGCCTGACTGCCTGGAAACCTCCGCCAGGAAGGCAGGCTCCAGCTCCAGAGCAGCCGGCAGGCATCGCCCTCGCAGTAACCATCACCGTAACCAACCTCACCGACAGCGGCGCAGGCTCCCTGCGCCAGGCGATCGCGGACGCCGCGCCGGACGATACCATCACCTTCGACTCCAGCATTTCCGGCGGCACCATCCATCTCGCCTCCACATTGACCCTTTCCAATAACGTAACCATTGACGGCTCGGTGCTCGACTCACCAATCACCATCAGCGGCGATACGGACAACAACGGCACGAGGGATGTGCGCGTATTTTATATTAATCCCGGAGTCACTGCCATCCTGAAGGGCCTGACGATTACCAAAGGCTATGCGTCTGGATACAACGACGGCGGCGGCATCTACAATTATGGCACGCTGACGGTGACGAACAGCACCCTGTCGGGGAACTCCTCCGCCGGTTGGCTTGGCGGCGGCATATACAACCCTGGCACGCTGACGGTGACGAACAGCATCTTCTCCGGCAATTTGGCTAACGTGGATGGCGGCGGCATCTACAACACTGGCACACTGACGGTGACGAACAGCACCTTCTCCGGCAATTGGACGGAACGGTACGGCGGCGGCATCGCCAACTACGGCGTGCTGACGGTGACGAATAGCACCTTCTCCGGCAATTCGGCAGACTACGGCGGCGGCGGTATCGCCAACTACAATGGCGCGCTGACGGTGACGAACAGCACCTTCTCCTACAATTCGGCGACCTACGGCGGTGGCATCTTCAACAATTCAGCGTATTACGGCGGCGGCATGTTTACCTACGGCACGCTGAACTACACCAACACCATCCTGGCCAACTCCACTTCCGGCGGGGATTGTGTCAACAATGGCACGATTGATACCAACACCAACAACCTGGTGGAAGACGGGTCATGCTCAGCCTCCATGAGCGGCGACCCCAACCTGGGGGCGTTAGCAAATAACGGCGGCTCCACCCAAACCATGGCCTTGCTGGCTGGTTCCCTGGCCATTGATGCGGGTGCCAGTTGCAGCAGTGCGCCGGTCAATGGACTGGATCAACGCGGTTATGTGCGCGATGCCTCTTGCGACATCGGTGCGTTTGAATATAACGCCAGCCCCCCCTCCCCCGAAATTAACCTTCAGGGCAATGGGGTGGATATTTGGGATGGTGATACCACGCCCAGCGAGGCAGACCACACCGACTTCGGCAGTGCGGATGTGACCAGCGGAAGCGTTGACCGCACCTTCACCATTCAAAACACCGGCACTTCCGATCTGACCCTGAGTGGCTTTCCGCTCGTGGAAATTTCGGGAACCAACGCCGCAGATTTCAGCGTCACCAGCGACCCGTCCATACCGGTGACGCTTGGCGGCTCGACCACCTTCACCGTGCATTTCGACCCATCGGTAGTTGGGACGCGCACCGCGACCATCAGCATCGCCAATAACGATGGCGACGAAAATCCCTACAATTTCGACATCCAGGGTGCGGGGTTGTGTTCTGCCGCCATCACCGTGACCAACACCAACGACAGCGGCCCAGGCTCCCTGCGGCAGGCGATTGCCGTCCTGTGTGCGGGTGAGGGGACGATTAACTTTGACGTCGCACTCTCCGGTGGGACGATCCGTCTTGCTTCCACCCTGACAATCAACAAAGATCTGACCATTGACGGCTCGGCGCTGGCCTCGCAAATCACCATCAGCGGCGACACGGACGACAACGGCACGGGGGATGTGCAAATGTTCATGGTCAGTTCCGGTGTTACTGCCACCCTGAACAGCCTGACGATTATCAAAGGGAATTCGTCTGGATACATGGGCGGCGGCGGTATCATCAATGGTGGCACGCTTACGGTGACGAACAGCATTTTCTCCTCACATATTCAAGGTGGCATCTATAACACTGGCACGCTGACGGTGACGAACAGCACCTTCTCAGGCAACTCAGGCAATGGCGGCGGCATCCTCAACAGTGGCACGCTGACGGTGGCGGACAGTACTTTTTCAGGCAACACAGGTAACGGCGCCGGCATCTACAACGAAGCCACACTGATGGTGACGAACAGCACTTTCTCCGGCAACAGTTCGCTGGGCTGGGGCACCGGCATTTTAAACAGTGGCATGGCGAAGGTGGCCAACAGCACCTTCTCAAATAATTCTGCGTATACCGGCGGAGGCATCTACAACGAAGACATACTGACGGTGACGAACAGCACCTTCTCAGGTAATTCGGCAGGTTACGGCGGCGGCATTGCCAACGAGGGCATGTTGACGGTGACGAACAGCACCTTCTCCGGCAATGGCGCAACTAACTCCGGTGGCGGCATCCGTAACATAGGCACGCTGAACTATACCAACACCATCATCGCCGACTCCACTTCCGGCGGGGATTGTGTCAACAGCAGCACGATTGGTACCAATACCAACAACCTGGTGGAAGACGGCTCATGCTCGGCCTCCCTGAGCGGCGACCCCAATCTGGGCCCGCTGGCAGATAACGGCGGCCCCACCCGGACAATGGCCATCGCCCCCTCCAGCCTGGCTTACAATGCTGGTGATAACGCCTCCTGCGCGGCAACCGACCAGCGCGGCATCCCCCGTCCACAGGGCGGCGGCTGTGACATCGGGGCGTTCGAACTCGATGCAGCCCCGGCGGCGCTGACCATCAACTCACCCAATGACCCCGGCGACGACATATGCAACGTGACCGAATGCACCCTGCGCGAGGCCATCGCCTTGATCGCCCCGGACGGCACGATTGATTTCGACTCCAGCCTTTCCGGCGGAACCATCCATCTTGCCTCCACATTGACCCTGTCCATAGACGTAACCATTGACGGCTCCGCGCTGGCTTCGCAAATTACCATCAGCGGCGATGCGGACAACAACGGCACGGGCGATGTGCGCGTGTTCTATGTTACTGCTGGAGTTACTGCCACCCTGAATGGCCTGATGATTACCAAAGGCTATACGTCTGGAAACGGCGGCGGCATCTATAACAGCGGTACGCTGACGGTGACGAACAGCGCTTTCTCAGGCAATAACGCGGATTGGGGCGGCGGCATCGCCAACTACAGCGCGCTGACGGTGACGAACAGCACCTTCTCCGGCAACACTGCTTCCTGGGCCGGCGGCATCTACAACGAAGACACACTGACGGTGACGAACAGCACCTTCTCCGACAATTCGGCGTCCTACGGCGACGGCGGCGGCATCATGAACAATGGAGGTACACTGACGGTAACGAACAGCAATTTCTCCGGCAACTTTGCCTCCTCCGGCTTCGGCGGCGGCGTCTACAACGGCGGTACGTTGACAATAACGAACAGCACCTTCTCAGGCAATTCGGCGCCATGGTATGGCGGTGGCGTCTACAACGGTGGTACGTTGACAATAACGAACAGCACCTTCTCTGCCAACAGCGCAAACTCCTCTGGCGGCGGCATTCACAGCTATGGCACGCTGACGGTGACGAACAGCACCTTCTCCGGCAATTCGGCGCTAGGGTATGGGGGCGGCATCGCACACTGGGGGGTAAGCACGCTAACGGTGGCGAACAGCACCTTCTCCGGCAATTCGGCGAACTACGGCGGCGGCATCTACAACTACAGCACGCTGAACTACGCCAACACCATCCTGGCCAACTCCACTTCCGGTGGGGATTGTTACAACGATGGCACGATTGGTACCAACACCAACAACCTGGTGGAAGACGGGTCATGCTCGGCCTCCCTGAGCGGCGACCCCAACATGGGAGCGCTCGCGGATAACGGCGGTCCCACGCAGACGATGGCTCTGCTGGGTGGCTCCCCGGCCATCAACGCCGGTGATGACGCCACCTGCGCCGCGGCTCCGGTAAACACCATGGACCAGCGCGGCGTCGCACGCCTGCAGGGTGCGCATTGCGACATCGGCGCGTATGAATACGAGGGTCCCTTCAACCAGGCTCCCACCGACATTGCGCTCTCCAACAGCAGCGTGGACGAGGACCAGCCGGTTGGCATGCTGGTGGGGAACTTCTCCACCGCCGACCCGGATGCGGGTGACACCTTCACCTACACCCTGGTCTCCGGCGCGGGAAGCACCGACAACGCCTCCTTCCAGATCAACGGCAGCCAGCTACAGATTAATGCGGTCTTCGACTTCGAGACAAAGAACACTTACAGCATCCGAGTCCGCACCACCGACAGCGGCTGGTTGTGGTATGAGGAAATCTTCACCATCACGGTAGCGGACGTCAACGAAAACCCGACCGACATTGCGCTCTCCAACAGCAGCGTGGACGAGGACCAGCCGGTTGGCACGCTGGTGGGGAACTTCTCCACCACCGACCCGGATGCGGGTGACACCTTCACCTACACCCTGGTCTCCGGCGCGGGAAGCACCGACAACGCCTCCTTCCAGATCAACGGCAGCCAGCTACAGACTAATGCGGTCTTCGACTTCGAGACGAAGAACACTTACAGCATCCGCATCCGCACCACCGACAGCGGAGGCTTATCCTTCGATCGGCAGTTCACCATAACAATTACAGATGTCAACGAAGACCCAACCGACTTGGGACTCTCCCCGGCCAGCATCATCGAGAACTCACCCATCGGCACAGTCGTCGGTACATTCACAACTACCAACCCGGATGCGGGAGACACATTCACGTACTCTATGGTTTCCGGGACGGGCGACAAGGACAACGCTTCGTTCACCATCGTAGACGATGAATTACAGACTGCGGCAGTCTTCGACTTCGAGACCAAGTCCAGCTACAGCATCCGCGTCCGCACCACCGACAGCGGCTGGTTGTGGTATGAGGAAGCCTTCACCATCACGGTGACGGACGTCAACGAAAACCCGACGGCGCTGACCGTCAACTCGCTCAACGACCCCGGCGACGGCACCTGCAACGTGACCGAATGCACCCTGCGTGAAGCCATCGCTTTGATCGCCCCGGATGGCACGATTGACTTCGACTCCAGCCTTTCCGGCGGCACCATCCATCTCGCCTCCACATTGACCCTTTCCAAGAACGTAACCATTGACGGCTCGGCGCTGGCTGTGCCAATCACCATCAGCGGCGATACGGATGACGACGGCGCGGGGGACGTACAAGTGTTTTATGTTAATTCCGGTGTCACCGCCACCCTGAACAGCTTGACGATTACCAAAGGCTATACGTCTGGAAACGGCGGCGGCATCTACAACAGCGGCACGCTGACCCTCGACGCCAGCACGGTTAGCGCCAACACGGCGGGTGAAGGCGGCGGTATCTACAACTACGGCACGCTGAGCATCCAGAACGCCAGCACGGTCAGAGCTAACACAGCGAACTACGACGGCGGCGGCATCTACAATGATACCGGCGGCAGTACAACGCTGGACGCCAGCGCGGTCAGTGCCAACTCGGCGGGTGAAGGCAGCGGTATCTGGAACCAGGGCACGCTGAGCATCCAGAACGCCAGCACGGTCAGTGCCAACACAGCAACTATCAACCTTGGTGGCGGCATCTACAACGATACCGGCGGCAGCACGACCCTGGACGCCAGCACGGTCAGTGCCAACTCGGCTGCCTCCGGCGCGGGCATTTATAACAATGCCACGCTTACCATCCAGAACGGCAGCCTGGTCGGCGGAGCGGGCACGGCCAACACGGCGGAGGCCGATGGCGGCGGCATCTACAACGATGCCGGCGGCAGCATGACCCTCGACGCCAGCACGGTCAGCGCCAACACGGCGTGGTATGGTGGCGGCATCTGGAATAGCGGCACGCTGAGCATCCAAAGCGCTAGCATGGTCAGCGCCAACTTGTCGAACTATGTTGGCGGCGGCATCATCAACTTAGGCACGTTGACCATCCAGAACGACAGCACGGTCAGCGCCAACTCGGCGTACATCGGCGGCGGCATCTTAAACCAAAGCGGCACAACAACTGTGGACGACAGCATGGTCAGCGCCAACTCGGCGGACTACAACGGCGGCGGCATCTGGAATAGCGGCACGCTGAGCATCCAGAACGCCAGCAAGCTCCTGGCCAACACCGCCACAAATGATGGAGACGCCGTGTTCAACGAGAAGAATTCGACGAACGCCGTCAGTGTCACCGGCAGCTGCATCGTGAACAACGGAAACGTCGCCTTCTTCAATAACCAGTCCGCTTCACAGACGGCCACCGGCAACTGGTGGGGCAACGCTACCGGCTCCGGCCCCGTTGGCACCGGTGTTGGCGATACAGTCAGCTCCAATGTGGACACAAGTGGCTATCTCACTGCTCCGATCCTGGGCTGCCCCTCGGTGACGCGCTCCGCCCTCGCGGCCAGCAAGGCTTTCGCCAAGACAGCCATCCCCTTGAACACTACCACCAAGCTCAACATCACCCTGACCAACCCGAACGCGATCCCGATCAACTCGATAAGCTTTATGGATGAACTACCCGCCAGCTTGACGGCCAGCGCGGCGACAGCCTCGCAGTGCGGCGGAGCGGTGAATATCTCGACGCCTTCGCAGATCGTATTCTCAGGTGGCAGCCTGGCAGCAAACGACGGCTCCCCGGGTGGTCCCGACACGTGCGCTATCAACGTAACAGTACGGGGCATCGTGCCCGGCATCCAGACCAACGCCTCTTTCGCGGTTAAACGTACCGGCTTACCGGACGGATATTCCAACGCAACCAGCATCACTGTCTACAAGACCCTTCAATTTCGCTCCTCAGGTATCATTGACGGCTGGGTGATTGAATCCAGCGAGACCAGCAACGCGGGCGGCTCTTTCAGTGCCACCTTTACGACTTTCTACATTGGCGATGATGCTTTAAATAAACAGTACCGCAGCATCCTATCGTTCAACACCGGCGGGCTGCCGGACGATGCCGTGATCTTATCAGCGATGCTGAAGATCAAGAAGCAAGGACTTGTGGGCAGCAATCCATTTACCACCCACCAGGGGCTGCTGGTGGACATCAAAAAGCCCTATTTTGGAAATGCACTAGCGCTGGCAGCCCATGACTTCCAGGCATTAGCCAATAAGTCGGCTGTGGGTACATTTGGGACAACAGCGAGCAGCGGCTGGTACAGCGCGACGCTGCTGAACACGGCATATCCTTATATCAACCTGACAGGGACGACACAGTTCCGGCTGAGGTTCAAGCTGGATGATGACAATGACAACACAGCGGACTATATGAAGTTCTTCAGCGGGAACTATGGGACAACAACTGACCGGTCGGTGTTGGTCATCCAGTATTACTTGCCATAATGACACCCTGATAACCATCTCATCACTAAGGAGTACATGATCATGAAACCTCATCCTCTTTTCCTGAACATCTTGTTAATCGTAGTCTTCTCGTTGAGTTTGCCGACACCGGAGCTTGTCTCCGGGGAGGCTCCGGAGCTCCGAAGGTCCGGGGTGACGACGCCGGTGCTAATACCGGTAATGAACACACCGGAGGCGCTGCCTCCCCTGCTCAATATCGCTGCCATCGCCGCTGGTTATGTTCACACCTGTGCGCTGACTGGAGGCGGCGGGGTCAAGTGCTGGGGATCAAACTGGAACGGTGAACTAGGTGACGGCACGACCATCGACCGTCACACGCCGGTAGACGTGAGCGGGTTGGCGAGCGGGGTCAGCGCCATCGCCGCCGGTGGCAACCACACCTGTGCCCTGACTGGGGGAGGCGGGGTCAAGTGCTGGGGACGGAATGACTATGGTCAACTGGGAGACGGCACGACCACCGACCGATACACGCCGGTAAATGTTAGCGGGCTGGCGAGCGGGGTCAGCGCCATCGCCGCCGGTAGCAATCACACATGCGCTCTGACTGCGGGCGGCGGGGTCAAGTGCTGGGGAAACAACTGGGACGGTCAACTGGGCGATGGCACGACCATCGAGCGCCACGCGCCGGTGAATGTGAGTGGGCTGGCGAGCGGGGTCAACGCCATCGCTAGTGGTAAGGATCATACCTGTGCCCTGACTGCGGGCGGCGGGGTCAAGTGTTGGGGATATAACTCCAATGGTCAACTGGGCGACGGCACGACCATCGACCGCCTGACGCCTGTAGGCGTGAGCGGGTTGGCGAGCGGGGTCAGCGCTATCGCTGCCGGTGGGCATCACACCTGCGCTCGGACTACGGGCGGCGGGGTCAAGTGCTGGGGATACAACTCCAATGGTCAACTGGGCGACGGCACGAACATCGACCGTTACACACCGGTAGACGTGAGCGGGCTGGCGAGCGGGGTCAGCGCCATCGCTGCCGGTCAATCTCATACCTGCGCGCGGACTGTGGGCGGCGGGGTCAAGTGTTGGGGGAACAATTTCCAGGGTCAACTGGGCGACGGCACGACCATCGACCGCCACACGCCGGTAGACGTGAGCGGGCTGGCGAGCGGGGTAAGCGCTATAGCCGCCGGTGAGATTCACACCTGCGCGCGGACTACGGGCGGCGGGGTCAAGTGCTGGGGATCCAACGGGTACGGTCAACTGGGCGATGGCACGACTACTGACCGCCACGCGCCGGTGGATGTCGTGGACCCGACGCTGAACAAATCGTATCGCTCGGCCGGCAGTCAGGACGGCTGGGTGCTTGAATCCAGCGAGACCAGCAACGCGGGTGGCACCATGAACAGCGCTGCCACGGTATTCTATCTAGGTGACGACGCCCAGGACCGCCAGTACCGCGCCATCCTGTCTTTCAATACATCCGATCTACCGGATGACGCTGTTATCACCAAAGCCACGCTCAAGATCAAGAAGCAGGGACTGGTAGGCAGCAATCCATTCAGCACCCACCAGGGGCTGCTGGTGGACATCCGGAAGCCCTATTTTGGCACGAAACTAGCGCTAGCAGCCCATGACTTCCAGGCATTAGCCAATAAGTCAGCTGTGGGTACATTTGGGACAACAGCGAGCAGCGGCTGGTACAGCGCGACGCTGCTGAATGGGGCATATCCTTATATCAACCTGACAGGGACGACACAGTTCCGGCTGAGGTTCAAGCTGGATGATGACAATGACAACACAGCGGGCTATATGAAATTCTTCAGCGGGAACTATGGGACGGCGATTGACCGACCGCTGTTGGTGATACAGTATTATGTGCCCTAGTACACATAAGGGCGACTGACCCCCTTACGGGGATCCACACGCTGCGCGGTACGCCCTGCGGGCTTGCTTCGCGATCAGTCGCCCCTACGTTATACCTTTCTCATCCCTAACCCGCAGGGTAGGCTTCGCATAAGGAGTACATAATCATGAAACCTCATTCTCTTTTCCTGAACATCTTGTTGATCGGTGTCTTCTTGTTGAGTTTGCCGACACCGGAGCTTGTCTCCGGGGAGGCCCCGGAGCTCCGAAGGTCCGGGGTGACGCCACCTACACGGATGACAGCGATGAATACACTGGAGGCGCTGCCTCCCCTGCTCAATATCGCTGCCATCGCCACTGGTGAGCAACACACCTGCGCCCTGACTGCGGGCGGAGGGGTCAAGTGCTGGGGACATAACTTCGGTGGTCAAGTGGGCGACGGCACGTTTATAAACCGCAGCACGCCAGTAAATGTGAGCGGGCTGGCGAGCGGGGTCAGCGCTGTCGCCGCCGGTGGGTATCACACCTGTGCCTTAACTGCGGGCGGCGGGGTCAAGTGCTGGGGAATAAACGGTAACGTGACGCCGGTAAACGTAAGCGGGCTTTCGAGCGGGGTCAGTGCCATCGCCGGCGGTGGGAGTCACACCTGTGCGCTGACCGCGGGCGGCGGGGTCAAGTGCTGGGGAGACAACGATCAGGGTCAACTGGGCGACGGCACGACCACCGACAGTAACACGCCAGTAGATGTGAGCGGGCTGGCGAGCGGGGTCAGCGCCATCACCGCCGGTGGGTATCACACCTGTGCTCTAACCTCGGGCGGTGGGGTCAAGTGCTGGGGATTCAACTTTTACGGTCAACTGGGCGATGGCACGACCATCGAACGCCACACGCCGGTAGACGTGAGCGGGCTGGCGAGCGGGGTCAGCGCCATCACCGCCGGTGGTTATCACACCTGTGCGCGGACCTCGGGTGGAGGGATCAAGTGCTGGGGGTGGAACGAGTACGGTCAACTGGGTGACGGCACGACCACTACACGCCTGACAAAGGTAAACGTGAGCGGGCTGGCGAGCGGGGTCAGCGCCATCACCGCTAGATGGGGTCACACCTGTGCCCTGACTGCGGAGGGAGGGGTCAAGTGCTGGGGGTGGAACAATCAAGGTCAACTGGGCGACGGCACGACTGACAACCGCCACACGCCGGTAAATGTGAGCGGGCTGTCGAGCGGGGTCAGCGATATTGCCGCCGGCAAGATCCACACTTGTGCGCGGACTGCGGAGGGCGGGGTCAAGTGCTGGGGATCCAATTTATCCGGTCAACTGGGCGACGGCACGTGGGAGGATCACCACACACCGGCGGATGTCGTGGATCCGCCAATACTGACCAAATCGTATCGCTCTGTCGGCAGTCAGGACGGCTGGGTGCTTGAATCCAGCGAGACCAGCAGCAAGGGCGGCACGATGAACGCCGCCGCCACGGTCTTTCACCTCGGCGATGACGGTCAGGACCGCCAGTACCGCGCCATCCTGTCTTTCAACACATCCGGCATGCCGGATGACGCCGTCATCACCAATGTCACGCTCAAGATCAAAAAGCAGGGATTGGCCGGTACCGATCCCTTCACCACCCACGGCAACATCATGTTGGACGTCCGCAAAGGCGCATTTGGCGGGAACAACGCCCTACAACTGGCTGACTTTCAGGCAGCTCCCAGCATGAAACCCACCGGGACGATCAATAACACGCCCTCCAGCGGCTGGTACCCGGTGATCTTCATTTACTACCCCCCCTTCCCCAACATATACAACATATACAAGTATATCAACCTGACCGGCGTGACCCAGTTCCGCCTGCGCTTCCAGAAGGATGATAACGATGACCTAGACGATGACTATCTGATATTCCACAGCGGCGATGCAGGGACTGCCTCCAACCGGCCGCTGTTGGTGATCCAGTACTATGTACCGTAGAAAATATTCCTTAGGAACCGGAAAAATGTGACCGGTATTCGAGAGATGCCGGTCATTTATTTAATCATACACAAAGCAATGGCGGGTCGCGACCCGCCCCTGCTACAAGCTGCAAACAACTTGCAAAGAGGGGATTTTTCCTGTATGCTTGGCCAGGGAGCCTAAATCCATTATCGCCAGGGAAACGGGTAATTTTTTTACCCAGGAGAATTTGTCATGGCAGAAAAGACGAACCTGTTCATATGCCCAACCTGCGGGGCGCCGCTTGAGCCACCGGTCGGCGCCAGCACCATGAAGTGCGGGTACTGCAGCAACTCGATCATCATCCCCGAATCTGCCCGGTCAGGGGTGCGAATACAGGGATTCGAGGGTGGCATGATCGGGATGGATCTGAAAGATCTCACCAGCCAGGCGAAACGCCTGAAGGAGGTCCGTGAGTTAGCCCTGGCAGGGAACAAGATCGAGGCGATCAGGCGTTTCCGCGAGATCACAAGCGTCGGGCTTAAGCAAGCCAAGGATGCGGTGGAAGCCATGGCCGAGGGGAAAATGATCAATATCCAGATGGGTGGTGAGACCACGGTTTCGCCGCAGGTCATTTCGTCCCTGCCGGAGGAGATGCAGCCCCGTATACATATCGACTCTGAGAAGGTGAGAAAAGCAGGTAGAGGCATTGACTGCGGGATTGGCGGACTGATACTGTTCATCCTGGCTGTGACCATCATCCCGATCCTGTTCGCAATGGGCGCACCCGGCGGGCCGCTGGCGGGGGTGGAAGCCCAGATCAACCCGGCAGCGTTCGCCAAGCCCATTCTCACATTCGGGGAGCAGGGAAGCGGGGCGGGCATGCTGGATGACCCGCGATCGATAGCAGTTGACGGGGATGGCAACATTTACGTAGCAGATTACTCGGATGGGCGGGTACAGGCATTTGATGCAATGGGCAAGTTCTTGAACCTGATATCGGTTGGCGCCAAAAATTACATCGGCGGAATGGCTGCCAGCCGTGATGGAACCCTGTATATTGCCTATAGCAGCGATATCTGGATCTACAACGGCAAGACCGGTCAGGCACTCGGGAAGATCGAATATGCTGACGACCACTATTTTGATGACGTGACCATCGGAGCAGACGGCAGCATTTACACGGTCTCGAGAGGTGAAGACATCCTGCGCTTCAGCCCGCAGGGGCAGATCCTGTTGAGCATCCCGGATGCGATCAGCTCCGTTTCAGGTGACAGCGAACTGGATACCAAGATCGCGGTGGACGGCCTCGGAAACATCTATGCGCTGGGTACGTTCAACTACTCCGTGTTCAAATTCTCTCCGGAAGGGAGATACCAGAACCGTTTCGGCAGTGAAGGCGAGGGGGATGGCAAGTTCCGCGCACCATACTCCATTACGGTGGATGGTTACGGGCGAATCTTCGTCGGTGACATCTGGGGTGTACAGGTCTTTGACTCGCAGGGGCTCTACATTAAAACCTTTGATGATCCCAGCGCGAGCAGTGTGATCTTCGGCATGGCTTTTGACAGCCAGAACAACCTGTATGCTGCCAGCAACAAGCCACAGGTGATCAAATTCCAGATCAAAAAACCGGAATAATGGCAGACCTGGCGTTCCCCCCTGATTTTGTGTGGGGCACAGCCACCTCATCCTACCAGGTCGAAGGGGGATGGAATGAGGACGGGAAAGGCGCCTCGATATGGGATACCTTCACGCATACTCCGGGAAAGATCGCCAATGACGAGAACGGGGATGTAGCGGTCGATCACTATCACCGCTGGAAGGAAGATATACGCCTGATGGCTGAGTTAGGCCTGAAGGCGTATCGTTTTTCCACATCCTGGCCGCGCATCCTACCGGAAGGTTACGGCAAGGTCAATAAAAAAGGATTGGATTTTTATGACCGGCTGGTGGACAACCTGCTCGCACACGGCATCGAGCCGTATGTCTGTCTCTATCATTGGGAGCTGCCGCAAGCCCTGCAGGATAAAGGCGGCTGGCCGGAGCGCAAGACCGTGGATTATTTTGCTGATTACGCGGCCGTGCTGGCGAAGCGCCTGGCTGACCGGGTGGAGATATGGTTCACCCACAACGAGCCATTCATCGCTGCAACCAGCGGTTATTTCGCTGGAGAGCATGCCCCGGGGATCAGGAACCCGCTCGCCGCGTTCAAGGCAGGACATCACCTGCTGCTTTCACACGGCCTGGCGGCTGCGGCGATCCGTGCCCATGCAAAAAAGGCGGTAAAGATCGGCATTACGCTCAATCTCAACCCGGTCCATGCGGCAACGGATTCCAAAAAAGACCGTGAGGCTGCCCGACGGTTCGATATCATCCTGAACCGCTCGTTCCTGGATCCATTATTGAAAGGTACATCTCCCCTGGAAGAGATCCCTTTCGCCAGGAGGCTGGTCTCGCAGATCATCAGACCGGGTGACCTGGAAATCATCCACACGCTCGATATTCTGGGAGTGAATTACTATACGCGGGCGGTCATCCGCCATGATCCAAAGTTCCCGGTCATTGCTGCATCCGAGGTCCACCCGGCAGGGAATGAGTACTCGGGAATGTGGGAGATTTATCCGCAGGGTATCCATGAGCTATTATTGCGTATCTGGAACGACTACCATCCCAAGGCGGAGCTCATGGTCACCGAGAACGGGGTACCCGTACCGGATGGACTCGATGCTGATGGGCGGGTGCGCGATGAACGGCGCATTCGTTATATTAAGAGCCACCTCGAACAGGTCCGACTCGCCATTAAAGACGGGGTGCCGGTAAAGGGTTACTTTGTCTGGTCGTTGATGGATAATTTCGAGTGGGCTTTGGGGTATGAACAGAGGTTTGGATTGATATATGTGGATTTTAAAACCCAGAAAAGGATCGTGAAGGACAGCGGCTGGTGGTATACGAGAGTAATTCGAGGGGAGGGTGGTTTATGAAAAGAACCATTCTTTTCCTCAGTATCATTAGCATGCTCTTTGTTTTTACGTCTCCGGCACGCGCAGGTGGGACGATACGGGTCTATTATTCCGGGCCGGTGGATAGCCATGTACATAAAGCATTGGAGCTGGCTGATCCGGGCACATTTACTTTCGTCGATGAGATCTCCCAAGCGGATGTATTTGTGTTGAACGGTGTGATCCCTGAGCTGGAGAGCATCGCGAAAAGAGTCAAGGCTGGAGCCGGCGTGGTTCTCATCCTGGGCCATGACCTGTCTGAGGCGGAGGTCGAGGGGCTGCTCAACGTTCCTGTCTCGCTCATCTTCAGCAATGTGCCAGCCAGCCTGACGGAGATCAAGGGACTGGACGATCCCCTGTTAAGCGAGATCATCTGGAACGGGGCGCCCCAGGTGCGCGAGCGCTACAAGGTCTTGACCCCAATATCATCCGTCCAGCCGCTGGTCATCAGTTACGATGATGGCGCGTGGGTCCTGTGGAGCACAGGTTCCGGTAAAGGGTATATCTTTAATGCTTTCCTGGGCGATGATCTCAATCCCCAGGTCCAGGAATGGGCATACTTTAACTATCTCATCTATCACATGACCGTACGGGCAGCGGGTCAAACACCCACGGCATTTTCAGATTATCATGGCTCGCCGGTCCCACACACCGGTGAGCGCAACCTCCTGCTGGGGTTGATGGGGCTGATGCTCATAACGACGTTCACTGCGTTTTTCTTCGTGAGGCGCTACAGCAAGAGACACCCTGAAGCGCTGGATCGCATCGTGGTGGACCGTAAGCGGTTTGAGACGAGGGAAGAGAGAACAGAATGGGAGGATGTAGGTTTCCACCGCCCTCTCAGCGGATTCCTGGTGGCATTGACCTACGGGCTGGTCCTGTTCATTCCATTGATCATTTACCAGAACCTGATCCTACCGGTCTATATCCTGCCCTCGGCGCAGGCATTGGGGATCTGGGGACGGGTCACACAGTTCTTCAATTTGTCCTGGGCTTTCTTCGATATGGGCACGAATATCGCCTTTATAAAGTTCCTGTCGCAATACCGAGTACATGACCCCAGGAGAGGTATTCAATACGGCCAGGTGTTCGTCTGGTGGCAGACGCTCTCCGGGGCAGTGCAGGTCGCCCTGGTCATCAGCCTGGCGAGCACCTATGCGCCGCGTTCTGCCTATGCATTGTACGCATGGAGCGTGATCATCCATGCCCTGATACAAATCCCTGGTTTCTACCAGGTGATGCGGAATGCGTTAAACGGCTTCCAGCGGCAGGACTATGCGCGTTTCCTGGACCTGGGCTTGAACGTGGTCATGCCGATGCTTACACAGCCGGTCTTCGTCAGCATCATGTTCTACTGGGGGAGGCATCATCCGGTTTTTGGGGGTGCGATGGGAGGTCTTCTTGGCATGGGCATCGCCGCGTATGCGGCTGAGTTGTTCACCTTCCTCATCGGCCTGTGGCTGTACCGGCGGATCGGGTACAACGCGGGTGTATTGTTCCTTGCCCATTTCGACTGGGAGGTCATCAAGACCAGCTTCCGTTTTGGCGTGTTCGAGATGCTCGGGTCGCTTGCCTGGTCGGCGGGCCAGGCCGCGGAAATATGGATCACCCAGGCGCGTTTGATCAACTATGCTGAGATCTGGGGCAACTGGGTCCTGGCTCAAAACTTCATTTTTTCATTCAATGTCATCCAGACGCTCAACGACGGAGTCATGCCTGCCATCTCGGAGGCAATCTCGAACGGGAGGCGGGTGTTGAGCCAGTATTACAGCGTGCAGATGTACAAGTGGGGTGGAATGATCAGCGGGTTTATCGGGGCGGTGCTGCTGGCTGTCGCGCCGCGTTTCATCCTGGGAGCATCCGGAACGGAGTTCGAGCGGGCTGCGATATATGTCATCCCGCTGGCTGTCTGGGGAGCAGTGCAGTATCCATCCTGGGTGGGTGACAATGTGCAGCTGGGTGCTAATCACCCTTACTTAAAATCGATCCTGGTTTTTGGGGAACAAGTCGTGCGTGTGATCTTCATCCTTATCCTGCTTGAGCGCTTCCAGGTGATGGCGTTGATCAGCGCATACTTCATCGGACTTTTGAGTAAAGGCATCGTGGCATATCTTATCAATCATCGCATCTGCTACCCTCAGCGTTATTATGCCTGGCAGTCGTTGATCGCTCCGCTATTGGCTGCAGCCGCACATTACGGGCTGCTCCGCTGGCTGACCGGCTACCTGTGGGCAGGCGACCAGGTGACCAGCGTTCTTATATTTTTCATCGGCATCCTACCCTCTTTCCCGATCTACATGTTCCTGTATGGTCTCTTCGGCGGATGGGATGAGGCAGTGTTGAACGAACTCGAGGAGGCAGTTGCCCTGACAGGGGCAGCCCGCCCGCTGGCCTGGGTGGTATGGGCTTCCACCGCGGCCGGTGCCCACTTGAGCCCACTGCATGGATGCTTTCCGCTCACCATCCGCGAGGCTGCCATGGCTGAAGCACGGAGCCTGACAGGTGAGAAAGTGAAATTGTAGGAGGAATGATTGGTGGATAAGATCATCACACTGAGGGACAAGCGGAAGTTGGGATATGAAGAGTACGGTGATCCGCATGGAAAACCAGTCTTCTTGTTTCACGGGATCCCCGGTTCGCGCATATTCCATCCGCCTGATGAAATCACTACCAAACTGGGTGTACATCTGATCACGGTTGACCGGCCTGGATACGGTCTTTCCAGCTTCCAGCCAGGCAGGAGGATCCTGGACTGGCCGGGCGACGTGATCCAGCTTGCCAACCATCTTGGGATCAAGCGGGTCGCGGTAGCCGGACACTCGGGTGGTGGACCGTATGCAGCCGTATGCGGGTATGGACTTCCCGGGCGCGTAACAGCCGCGGCGATCGTTTGTGGGATCGGACCGCTGGATACACCCGCGGCGACCAAAGATATGTGGTGGCTCAACCGGGTTGGGTTTACAACTGGCAGGTACATGCCCTGGCTTTTATGGCAGATCCCCATCTGGTTCTTCTACCGCAAAGGAGCCAGCAAGCCGGCGGATGTCATGGAGCGCGGGGCAGATTCTCGTCCTGAAGCGGATGAGCTGCTTTGGGAGGATCCCGCAATCCGGAATGTCTGCTATGCCAGCACGGTCGAAGCTTTCAGGCAGGGTACACGCGGCCAAGCCTGGGATGTGCGCTTGATTAGCAGGCAGTGGGGTTTCAGACTTGAAGATATCCATGTTCCAGTTTTTCTCTGGCATGGCGAGGCTGACCGCGACACACCCGTCACCATGGGACGTTATGTCGCCAGTAAGATTCCCGGTTGCCGTGCAACTATTTGCGAGGGGGAGGCGCATTTACTTATTTTCCCGTATTGGGAAGAAATCCTGCAGTCTTTAATCAGTCCCTAAACCTGTGATATCTTAATCCAGGAGAATCATGCGAACACTCCACCTCATCTCCCACACGCATTGGGACCGGGAATGGTATCTTACCTTCCAGCAGTTCCGACTCAAACTGGTACATCTTATTGATGGTCTGCTTGAGATCCTGGAAAGCGACAAGGAATACAGACATTTCATGCTGGATGGACAGACCATCGTTTTGGACGATTACCTGGTCATGCGTCCAGAGCGGGAAGCGATCCTGCACGAGCATATACACAACGGTCGGATCCTGGTGGGACCCTGGCATATCCTGCCGGATGAGTTCTTGGTAAGCCCTGAGGCGACCATACGAAACCTGCTGGAAGGTGAGCGCACAGCCCGCAGGTACGGGCTGAAGATGATGGTAGGCTATATCCCTGATCCTTTCGGACATATCGGGCAGATGCCGCAGATCCTGCGAGGTTTTGAGATCGATGCCGCTGCCTTGCGGAGAGGACTGGCAGACGAGCCCTGCGAGGTGTGGTGGGAAGCACCGGACGGCTCGCGCCTTCTGACGGCCTATCTGCGGGATGGATACGATAACGCCGCGGGTCTGCCCACATCAGAACTTGAGCGTTTCATTACGGAAGTATGCCGTTTGCGCGACTCACTCAGCTCACATTCCATCACAGCAGACCTGTTACTGATGCACGGCACCGACCATATGGAACCAGATCCTTATACAACTTTGGCAATCGGAGCCAGTAGAGGCAGGCTTGGTGGTGACAGGTTGATCCACTCCACGTTACCAGCGTATTTTGAATCCGTGCGTAAGAGGATTAATAATAGTGAAATCCCCACCGTCCACGGCGAGCTGCGTTCGTCCCGGAAACATCACCTGCTGCTAGGGGTGCTGTCGACGCGGATGTGGATCAAGCAGCGCAATAAGACCTGTGAGGTGTTGTTGGAGAAATGGGTGGAACCGTTCAGCACCTGGGCTGGCTGGAGCATGGACAGCGGGCACAGGTCGATGGTGCAAAATCCTGCGGAGATCATACAGCAGGCGTGGCGGCTGTTGATGGAAAACCACCCGCATGACTCGATTTGCGGCTGCTCCATCGACCAGGTGCACGAGGAGATGCGACCGCGCTTCGACCAGGTCGAGCAGATCGGGGAGGAGCTCACCAGGCAAAGTCTATCGGTGTTGGCGGAGGCGATCGATACCAGAGGCGGGAACGCCCCGAATCGGCAAGCCAGAGAAGCAGAGAAACAGGCCGGGGCGATCGTGGTGTTCAACCCGGTGGCTGGTACGCGCACCGACCTGGTCACTGTTGAACTCACCCTTCCGCAAGATGTCGTTGATCTGGAGATCAGGGATGAATACGACATAATCATTCCCCACCAATGGATCGGCTCTGGTGCCCGTGAATTGATCAACTCGATCCTCGACCGGGAAGGATTTGCAGTCATCATCGGCAACCTGCACGAGGGCCGGGCTGCCAACCTGTCCATCCAGGATTTCTCCTATTCCCGTAAAGGAGACATGCTTTCAATCGAGGCGGTCATGGCTGAAAACGGCGAGCCAAAGAAAGAGGTCTGGGAACGGTGCGTGGAAGCGATCATAAGCCAGCTGAATAACCCTGCCATCAATCATTTCCATGTACGTGCCCGTTCCAATCCGGTGGTGCGGATAGCTTTTATGGCGAACCAGATGCCAGGTCATGGCTGGCGAACATTCCTGGTACATGGCACACCGGTCAAGGATCCACTGCCGACCCGCATCCCGCCGTTCCTTCGCCAACTCATGCCGCTCGCGATGCGCCTGGCGCAATCAGGGATCGGTCAGCGCCTGTACAACCGTGCATCTGAACAACCCCACAGACAACATAACCATATTGAAAACGAATTCTTTATCGTTCGTGCAGAACGGGATGGCACACTGACCGTAACGGACAAACGGGATGGGACTATCATACACGGCTTGAACCGTTTTGTGGATGAGGGCGACCGCGGCGACGAATATAATTTCTGCCCGGTCACTGGTGATAGACAGAAGAGCGCAAGATTCAGAAGCGTGTATGTCCAGAATAATAGCGTTCAGAAATCCATGGAAATCAAGCTGGTACTCAGGATTCCGGCTGAACTGACTCATGACCGCGAGTCCCGTGTGCGACAGGTGGTAAACATCCCCATCAGCACCCGCATCTTGCTATTGCCAGGTGTCCCCCGGATAGATATCCAGACGGAGGTCGAAAACCGGGCAAAAGACCACCGGCTGCGGGTGCATTTCCCCACACAGATCCATGCAGAGCATGCCTGCCATGATGGACACTTCGAAGTCGTTCGGCGGGTTGTCGGAATACCAGAGTATGACAGAGCCTGGGTGGAGGAGCCGAGACCGGAAGTCCCTCAGAGGAATTTTACAGACGTTTCTGATGGCAAACAAGGTTTAATGGTCGCAAATTACGGTCTGCCGGAAGTGGAAATCTTGAGGTCGGGAGATGGTAATGAAATTGCCCTGACCCTACTGCGCTGTGTGGGTTGGTTGTCGCGAGACGATCTCTCCACCCGCAGAGGCCATGCAGGTCCCTTCCTGGCAACCCCTACAGCCCAGATGAATGGAAGGTGGACGTTCAAATACAGCATCATCCCGCACAGGAGAGGGTGGGAAGAAGGCTTCGAGCAGGCTTACCATTTCGAGGCGCCGCTGCGGGCAGTATGTACAACCAACCATGCCGGCATCCTGCCGGCCAGCGCATCTTTTATTCAGGTCTCGACACGGATGTTCGTTATCAGCGCGGTCAAGCAGGCTGAGGTTGGTCGTGGCTGGCTGGTTCGCGGTTATAACATATCGGGTGAGGAATTACCGGTCACACTCAAACCGTGGAGAAGGTTCAAGCGGGTTGAAAGGGTGAACCTGGCTGAGCGAAAATTATCCAGCCTGGTCCCCGGGGAGGATGGAAGCGTGAGCTTTTCAACCCGTGGGCACGAAATCGTAAGCGTTGTGTTCAGGGAGTAGAATTTACAGGAATAAAGTGGAAAGAACCTTCGGGATCATTCTTTTTTCCCTGTTACCAGGATGAAATTTAAGCATACATTGGATTATAAAGGGAGATATATTGTCATTCCTCACCGGGGCCGTACATCTGGTCAGGCAGCAGGATATCTGGAAAACGTTCACGCAAAATGAGCCTCGCCTCATAGCAAAGATGGCACGCGTCCGCGTATTTCCCTTCATGCGGCAGGGCATATTCCTGCACCAGTGCGACCGGTCCACCAGCCAGCAGCGGTCCGGTAATGGGATGAGCCTCAGGGTCGTATCTCTTGCAAATCTCCTCAAGAGGTGTCTGGAAGATATTTCCCAATGAAATACCCTGGCAGATATGGAGGTTGCCCAATGGGTCCAGGTGGCAGCGTCCCGGCTCACGCAAATCCTCATGCGGGCAGGTCGTGAATCCCTCCCAGGACTGGTGAGGTACAAGTGAGACCAGTTTGCAGGCAGCCCGCCCACGATACATGACACCTGATGCGCCCTCTGGAAGCTTTCCCACTGCCAGGGCAGCAGATGCAGACTCGGGTTGGGCAACGCTGATCGTACCAACCGGGATTTTAGACTGGTTTGCCGCGGCAATGGCGTTCTGGACCTGCTGGCTTTGCTCTTCATCGTAATGGTATAGGTCGCTGCTGATTGACAGGTCTTCGATCTGTCCAATGAAAGGCTCGAGCCAGAGGAGGGCATCCTCCACGCTGGTTGCCCAGTAGGCATTCGAAACAATGCCAGTATGGAAGCCCATCCGGCGCGCAATTTGCACGCTTTTCACGAGAGCGGCGTAATATAGGAAAGGCTCACCACCCTCGAAGTAGATCCAATCGATGGTACCCACGGTATGAGCCTGATCGAGGATATGCTTGATTTGTTTAATGGTCAGCGTCCCACTCTGGAAAGGACCACCCCATACGAAACAGTGATCGCATTCAAAAGTACACTGGTAAGTCAGGAGAATATGCAAGCCATTAAGTTTCATCGTTGACGTCCTTTCTCCAAGTTTACATGAAAATCAGAAGAATAACCATAGGCAAGTATTTACTACCTTATAAAAAACCAGTTTTCCTGAAGAGCCCGCCGGGTACGCAGAGCATTTATATATAGCTCTTGATGTACGCGAAGCAATCCTGAGAGGTGGTCATATCATTCGGAGATTTTGGGATATCCCATTATGTTCGGATGCTTCCAAGGGATTTGTCCGACAACTATAAAATGGGATAAAATACAAGTAGCGTTTGTAAGATGGAGTGAATCTCATGCGTGCTGTGGACATTATCACGAAAAAACGTGATGGACAGGAATTGACCTCGGACGAAATCAATTTCTTCATAAAGGGTTTTACCAGTGGTGAGATCCCCGATTACCAGGCCTCAGCATGGGCGATGGCAGTGCTGTTGAACGGCATGAGCCTCAGAGAGACAACTGATCTGACCATGGCAATGGCAGGATCCGGGCAAGTGCTCGATCTTTCAGGGGTGGTAAAAATTGCGGTCGATAAGCATTCATCGGGTGGTGTAGGTGATAAGACCTCCCTTGTTGTGCTGCCGGCTGCAGCAGCCTGCGGATTGCCGGTGGGAAAAATGTCGGGACGGGGGCTGGGTTTCAGCGGTGGGACACTCGATAAGATGGAGTCCATTCCTGGTTACCGGGTTGATCTTTCTGTCGACGAATTCAAACAGCAACTTCTTGAGAAAGGGATTGTATTAAGCGGTCAAAGCCTGGACATGGCTCCCGCCGATGGCAAACTTTATGCCCTGCGGGATGTGACCGGAACGGTCCAATCCGAAGCGCTCATCGCATCCTCTATCATGAGCAAGAAAATCGCTGCAGGAGCCCAGGCAATCGTACTTGACGTTAAAACAGGCCTGGGAGCCTTCATGGAGACAGTCGAGGAAGCCCGCAGTCTTGCCAACTTAATGATCTCCATAGGTGAGATGGCTGGGAAAAAAGTGGTCGCCCTGCTCTCGGATATGAACCAACCACTAGGTCACAAGGTTGGTAACGCCCTGGAAGTTCGCGAAGCGATTGAAACTTTACACGGATGCGGTCCGGAAGATTTCCGTAAGCACTGTATTGAGATCTGCGGAAACATGCTTGTATTGGGGGAGGTCGCCGAAAATTTGAAGAGGGGTCGCCTCCTGGCGGAACAAGCCGTAGCAGATTGCAGTGCATTCGAGAAATTCCGTACGCTGGTCATAGCCCAGGGTGGAGATGTGTCTTACGTTGACGATCCAGATTTACTTCCAAAGGCAAGAATGATCGAGACCATAAAATCCCCTCGAAGCGGTTATCTAACCCGTATCCATGCCCGTATCATCGGTGAAGCCTCCGTGTTGCTGGGTGCCGGTAGGGCAAAGAAAGGCGATCCGATCGACCACTCGGTAGGATTGGTCATCCATCACAAAGTGGGTGATTATATAGAGGCTGACGAGCCATTATTCAGCATACACACCAACGATGAGGCAAAGCTGGCATTGGTACGCAAGCTGGTGATTGAAGCCCATGCCTGGAGCGATGAAGCAGTTGAGCGGCTGCCATTGTTTTATCAATAAAAATTCCTTGCACAATTCACCAGATTGGTGCATACTATGGCATGGAGTACCCTGTGATGACGAAAGTGCCTCTCCGCATCTATAACCATGAGGTCGAAAGCCTGATCGAGCAGGAACATAACGATGAGGCGATCGCGCACTGCAAGCATATCTTGAGGGTTTTCCCCAAACATCTTGACGCATACCGCCTTTTAGGGAAGGCTTATTTGGAAGGGCATCATCACAATGAGGCGACTGATATATTTAAACGAGTGCTCATGGCGTCGCCAGATGATTTTATTTCTCATGTGGGAATGAGCATCATCCGTGATGATGAAGGAAAATTGGATGAAACCATCTGGCATATGGAACGGGCATTTGAAGCTCAACCCTCCAACGCAGCTGTGCAAGGTGAGTTGAAGCGCTTGTATGGGCGCCGGGATGGGATCGAACCTCCAAAAATCCGTATGACGCGCGGTGCACTAGCTCACATGTATGTCCAGGGTGAACTATTTCCACAAGCCATCGCAGAGATAAAAAGCGTTCTGGCTGAAGATCCTCAAAGGGCAGATATGCAAGTGCTCTTAGCCCAGGCATATTTACGCTCCGGTCAGAAGGTGGAAGCGTCCGAGATATGCTCCGCGCTGCTAAACAAGTATCCTTACAACCTGGAGGCGAACCGTATCCTGGTAGAGGTCCTGCCCGGTACCAATCGAGCCGAAGATGTCCAGGTTTACCGTCAAAGGCTGATTGAACTTGACCCATATATGGAATATGTGACCGGATATGTATTCAAATCTGAAGATGTGCCTGATACAGCAGTCAGCATGGAGCGGATGGAAGGGGGGGAGGATATTGGGATTGAACAGCAGGTAAGTTGGACTGACAAGATCGGGATCGAACCGGAGAAGAAAGCCAAGCCGGAGATTGACTGGCTAAAGCCCGCCGAGAAAGAACCAGATACGGGATCAACACTGGAAAAAACTCCCAGTGGGGAGGAGGTGACACCCGATGTTATCCCCTCCGCTGGTTTGGTTGAATCGGATGGTGTAAAAAGAGATGAGCAGCCGGAACCTTCAACCGAACCTGAGGAATCCGGACCAGAGCTCGCCCAGGCTGAGATTCCCGAATGGATCAAGGCGATGGCACCGGCAGAGGCAGCTCAATCTCCGGAACCTGTGCTAGACCTTCCAAAAGGTAGAGAACCTATGAACGATCAAATACCCCCCTCAGATGAAATCCCAGATTGGTTGAAAGATCTATCCACTCTGGGTGAAGAACCACCTGAACCTGTCCCAAGCGAGACTGTGCCCAAAACTACCTCCTATGAATCGTTAAGTGCTCCTGGAATGGATGTGGAGGATCAGGATGCCGCATTGGCGTGGCTGGAAGATTTAGCCGCGAAACACGGCGCCAAACCGGAGGAATTAACAACTAAACCGGAAGATCGTCCAGATAAACCACCGGATTGGATTCTTCAGGCAATGGAAAAGGAAGAAAAGGAAAAGGATGAAAAACAAGTACCTCCAAAAGAGGAACCGCAAGCACCAACTTTCCTGGGGGACTGGTTAAGCGAAAAGGAGGTAGAAAGCGGAAAGTTAGAACCAACACCGGAAGAGGAGCAAGCCATCTCCGCTGAAAAAGAACCGGAAGCCTTGCTTCGTGATCTAGCAACAGAACAAAACCTTGAAACACCTGTGGCAGCGGAAGAAGAAGCCAAACCTATCGATGAGTTGGATCGGGTGCCGACTCCTGAGCCTGCAGTTCCAGTTAGCGAGGGAAGTGACATTCCTGTATGGTTAGAAGAACAAGGGGACACTACGATTGAGAGCCAGCCAGTAAAAGAATCAGAGCCATCACCTGGTGAAACCACTCTACCTGAATGGATCAGCGAATTACGAACTCCATCCGAAGAGGTGGAACCAGCCCCGCTGGAAGAAGAGTTACCAACGTGGTTGCGGGAAGAAGAAGGTCCCAAGCCTCCGCCTCAAGGTGGACAACCATCCGAGTGGCAGCCAGTTGAGATGATTGGAGAACCGGAGAAGCCGGGTGGTGAAAGCCAGATGGGTGTGAAGGTCGAACCTGAAAAACCTGAACATGAACAGCCACCAGTTGTCCAGGAACCCAAACAAATACAGGTAACAATGCTGAGAGAGACCCTACTTGCAAAAGCCCAAGCGGAATTGTCGGCTGGGAATATCCAATCTGCAATAAATGAGTATGGAGGATTAATCAAGAGAGGCCGCTTGCTGGACGAAGTGATCCATGACCTGCGAGAGGCACTTTACCGGTTTCCAGTGGATGTGTCCATCTGGCAGGCACTTGGTGATGCGTACATGCGAGCCAACCGCCTCCAGGATGCCTTGGATGCTTACACAAAGGCAGAGGAGTTGCTTCGCTAAATCCAGGGAAATAACATAGGAATGCGTACATCCTTGCTCACAGAGTTCTGGTAAAAACACCTGACTCGGGGTTAACCCCCGAGTTTATTTTGGAATCATGGAGGCAGGAATGGAGAGGTCATTAGTATTAGTAAAACCTGATGGTGTTCAGCGCGGACTGATCGGAGAAGTCATCTCCAGATTGGAGCGGCGGGGATTACGGCTGATCGCTGCCAAATTTATGATCGTCAACCAGGAGCTGGCTGAAACACATTACGCGGTCCACAAGGGGAAACCATTTTATGAGGGTTTGATACGTTATATTACCTCTGCCCCGGTGATGGCGATGGTCTGGGAAGGACCAAATGCAATAGCGGCAATCCGCCAGACAATGGGTTCAACACGTCCGATCGAAGCCGCACCCGGCTCCATCCGTCAAGATTTTGCCCTTGAGGTGGGACGCAATTTGACACATGCTTCGGACTCAATTGAGAATGGAAAACAAGAGGTGGATTTGTGGTTTAAGGCGGAGGAGATTGTCGATTGGCAACGGGATATGGACAGGTGGATCTTCGAGCAATAATAAAATGGTATGAGAATGGGATCTTTCACTCAATAAGATGAGACTCGATCGCGATTAAGTAACAATTTCGAGGTACAGAATACGATTGATTCAACGTTGAATAAAAAAATATTAACAATCATTGGCAGCCAGGCGGGTTTTATTGCATGTGAATTAACACCTTCCCATCACCCCAAAGGTCCTCGAGACAATAATACCTGCGTTGATGCGGGGTGAAGAGGTGGACCACAACATCGCCATAATCGAGGATCAGCCAGCCTTCTTGAGAGGTTCCTTCAAGATGCCCCTTTTTATGATGTTTTTGACGCACACCCTCAACGGCAGAATTTGCCAGGGCATCCAGCATGCGATCACTGGTTCCGGTGCATATTACAAAATAATCAGTGAAAGATGCGATCTCCTGGATATCCAGGAGAATAATGTCCTCGCCCTTCTTTTCTTCCAGTGAATTGATGATGGTATGGGCAATTTCAATAGTATTCAGACATCACCTCGATCGTTAGAAAATGCTCTCAAGGGAGCGGTATACAGGCGAGAATAAACCACCCCGGATGGTTTTAAATCACTCTTGAAGAGGTGGACAGCATCTATATCCACTTTTCCCAAAATACCAATACTGGTTTTCTCCAGTATGGTTCGGACCTGTGGGAGCTCTGTAGTAGATATACGCTGGTTGAAGCGAGCGATCGTGAGGTGGGGGGAATAAGGCCGGTTTTCGGCCTCGTATCCCAAACGAGTGGTGGCGGTTTCGATGCCCCGCTGAAGCGACTCTAAGGCTGGTGGTGCATCAATTCCAATCCATATCACTCTTGGATGACGCAGACCAGGAAATACACCCAGAGCTCCAACCTGGATAGAGAAAGGATCCACCTGCGCGGTTTCTGCCTTGAGCATTTGTTTCAACAATTCCAGGTTAGCAGGTGAGACATCTCCAAGGAACTTAAGGGTAATATGAATGTTCTGCGGGAGTACCCAACGGATGTATGATTGGTTGATGGTCTGGCGTAAATTGACCGTGCTCTGATAAATGGCAGACTGTATCTCACGAGGGATCTCAACAGCGATAAATGTTCGCAGGAGTGTCATATTGATATCTGGCAGACTATCCCCCTGAAATAAGACCATCGACTATATCGAAAATCGTGTCTTTCACAATGATCCCAGTACCTGGAGAAAGTTGCATGAAAGGTCCACATACAGTTTATTGGCTCATCTTAATAAAAATAGCACAAGAAGGATGAAATTGCAAGGGGAATTCAACGGATATTTAAGGTTGATTAGATTGCTGTACTGTATGAAAAGGCGACAGATTAAGCCACGAATTTCGGCATCTATTTAAAAAAACAAGCCTAACGGCTTATTCGTGGTGGGCGCGGGGGGACTCGAACCCACGACCTCATCAATGTGAGTGATGCGCTCTAACCGACTGAGCTACGCGCCCGGTGTATTCAGATTATAGTTTAGGTGACCGATATTTACAAGGCTGACGTGGACGGGTCGTTCGTTTCTGTTCGAGGACACCTGGCCGAGCGGAGAAAGACCTAAATGGCACTACCCGTTCACGCTGTGATCATTGTTAAGGAGCGGATTTATTGCCAGTCATGATCTACGGCGGGGGGAGGAAATCCCAGGGATTGACTTTGCCATAGATAGAGGTCATCAATTCGAAGTGAAGATGAGCACCAGATGATCGTCCAGTACTGCCAATCGCGCCGATGGGGTCACCCTGCCCCACACTTTGCCCGCAGCCGACGTATATTTCGTTCAAGTGTGCATACAGGGACTGGAATCCGGTACCGTGATCGATCATAACTACGTTGCCATAGCCCCAGGGGTTCCAGCCAGCGTAAACGACCACGCCAGCATCAGTGGCATATGCGCCCTCACCCAGATTGCCGGCGATGTCAATTCCCCGGTGATTTGTTTCAGGTGAATAATCAAAACCCGAAAGATAATGTTTGTTTGCCGGCCAGACAAAGGTACCGTAACCGACCGCGCCCCCGGTGAAAGGATCGCACGCACCAGGACCCATAATGGCAGGTGTGGCAGGATTCTCCCGCGTCAGCCCAATCGGTGCGCTCCAAGAAAGCCACCCCCGTGTACCGCCCGGGATGATCAACCAGGTCCCTGGTTCGATGTTCGGGTGGGTGTAGTCGCCGATCTCGTCAGGATTCAGATGATTGCCGGGGAAGTTAATAATGTCTTCAGGTTTAACCTCAGAGCCTTTTGCCACACCGTTGAGACCATCACCTGCCTGCCATTCGTAATAAATGCCATCCACGGGCATGATGATCAGTTCCTGATCGGGCGTTAGGAAGTGCGGATTATCGTATAAAGTGTTATAGTTACCCCACAGGATGGTCTGCGGTTTCAGTCCATATTTCTCAGCGATCCCGAAAACCGTATCACCAGGCTGAACCGTATATTTTTCAATCTCAATACGCGGCCGGGAGGGAATGATAGTGTGGAGCGATGCCAGGCGGGAAATACCCTGGAATGTTATATTGCTGAGGGGGATCGGGATGAAACCAAAGGATGGCGTAGCCGTAGGTGCGACTGACAGCGCTCCCCGAACCATGTAAGAAGCCGGCATATTTCGATAAAAACTCCGCATCAGCCCGATAACCACGAAGACCAAGACCAATGACATGAGATTAGTACCAAGGCGTAAAACAGACTCGCCGAGTCCCATCTGGAGCAGGCTGTCCAACCAATGAGCGATAAAGTTTGGTTTGTTTTCAGGTGGGAAGTTTTCTATGACCTCCGCCTTATCCCCTCCAGGAGCATGCGGAAGACCTTCCGAAAATTTGTTATTCATTCATATCACCGCCCGCATCATATCATGGGGATAAACCACCGTCAAGCGGTCATCTGGTTACTCTAAGCAGGATTAAGCTTGCTGCCGGCGTATTTGCGGATAGCGCAGGTGGATCAGGCTGATCGCCATGGCGCAGACCAGACCACAGATCAAAGCCGTGGTTTGGAGGTTCCAATGCTGGGTCATCCATCCAATAAGCAGGCTTCCGAGAGGTGCAACACCCTGCAATGCCCACAGATAGGTGCTGAAAACCCTGCCGCGTAAACCGTTGGGAACCTGCAACTGAATCAAGGTGTTCATAGTAGCCAGCTGGGTGACAGATCCCCAACCCATGAGTGCAAAAAGGAGCATGGTGATTGTAAGATTTCCAGTAAATGCGAGAGCGCTCATTGCCAGGATAAAAGTGTACTGACCGATGGTCAGGAGAACCCCTTTCTTTTTGAACGAGCTGTTCAAAGAGAGGAATACTGCCCCGATCAAGGCGCCGACGCCCTGCGAAGAGTAGAGTGCACTGTTGCGAGCGGCTATGATGGCATTGGTATCACCGATCTGTCCGAGCACATCTCGAGCCACGACGGGTATCTGCTGAACAATAGGGAAACCAATAAAACCGAGGAGGGCAGCAATCATGATAAGCAAACCAACAGAGGCGGTATGCATAATATAGCCCTGTCCCTCACGCAGTTCAACCAGCAAATTTATACTAGTGCTTTCTGAACCAACCTTGTACCGGGTTCGTACGAAGAAGAGACCGATAATCACAAATAGAAAACTAAAGCCATTGGCGAGGAAAGCCCATCCTTCGCCATTGGACCTGATTAGAAGCACAAAAGGAGCCAGGAGTGAAGGTCCAAGCACACGAGCAGCGTTGAAAATGGTTGATTGAAGAGCAATTGCATTAGGTAATGCCTCCCGACCTACCAACTCAACCAACATTGCCTGTCTGGCGGTAATCTCAATTGAAGTGGCCATCCCAAGCACGAAAGACAGTACGATGATGTGCCAGACCTGGATGAGACCGGTCAGTACCAGAAATGCCATTGTCAGAGCCTGAACCATCATGACCGTCTGAAGGATGATGACAGTCTTGCGCTTGTCCAGGTGCTCCACCCAGACACCACCTGGTAGCGCCAGGAAGAGAGTGGGCAAGCTGCCAGCGAACCCAATCAAACCCAGGTCAAAAGGCCGTCCACTTAAATGGTAAGCCAGGTAAGGCTGGGTTGTGTTTTGCATCCAGGTGCCGATCAATGAAACGAATTGACCAAACCAGAAAATGGCAAAGTCACGAGAAGCCAAAGCCGGGAAGCGATGGGCAAGAGTGAGCAACAAACGGTTCAAGGTTATTCAGCAGGGACCAAGCATTCGGAACGGTCATTCGCTGGATTATTAACCAGCGTTGAGACCGGGTGGGCAGCCATCTCATCTGCAGGGAAGGGGGTTAGCAATGATTGAAGTTCGTCAAGGCGTTGAACAGCCGGGTCAAGCCAGCGCGGGTACGCAGTGGTTGGAAGAATGGCAGGCATGCGATTATGGATGGCTGCCATGAACTCATTAGGCTGGGTGGTGATGATCGTGCAGGATCTAATCTGGGAACCATCCGGGCTTTGCCATTCACCCCAAAGACCAGCAAAAGCAAACAGCTGCCGGGATCTAAGCTGGATGAAGTACGGGACTTTCACCTTGGTACCAGGCTGGCTCTTCCATTCATAGAAACCATCAGCCGGGATGATGCAGCGACGATACTTGAATCCTGCGCGGAAGGAGGGTTTCTCAGAGAGGGTTTCCGAACGGGCGTTGATCAACCGGGAACCAATCGAGGGGTCTTTCGCCCAGGATGGGATCAACCCCCAGATGAAGAAATCAGCAGCATTTTGTCTGTCATTGGGAATCGCCAACACAGGCTGAGAGGGGGCGATGTTGAAGCGCGGTGCAATCTGCTGAGGAAATGTAAATTGAGGAAAGGCTTGCTGTAAATCAGCTGGATCAGCAGTCAGGGTAAAACGTCCGCACATAGGTTTCTCCAAATAGTTCGCATAGGATCCAGATCATTATGACAAAAAATTACTTACGCAACCGCCGGTAATCACCATCGCGAACTGTTATACCGGTGGAATCCAGATACTCGAGAAAGGAAAGGATAAAACGCCGGCTGGTATTGAAAATGTCGCGGGCTTGAGCAACGGTAACCTGTCCTTGTTTTCGGATATGTTCGGAAATGCGAGCAACCATAGCCTCATAATCCGATCTGCGGAAAACGACCTCGGGTGAGACGACCGTCATTTCACCTAATTCAATGAGAGCATTGAAGACTTCTGAGCCGACTTCGGCTTGAGATTCTTTTACGGACGGTGGTGAGTAGGGATTCTGTGCAAAGCGCTTTAATAAGGCTTGTACTTTCGCCTGTTGAGCGTCATCGAAACGGATCACGTGACCGGGTTGTGCAACCCAACTACCAGTTTCTGTCAATTTGCCGTCAACGGTCATTTTTCTAACCAATGCATTGAAAAGCCGCGGCTCAACCTTGAGACGGCTCTTGAGTTCCTCACGCGGAATGCCGCGACGGAGCGGGTAATCACGATGATAGGTCATCAAAATCTGGCGCGCACGATCGCAAAGGGCATTGTATTGGTGCGAGGCGATCGTGAGGATATCGCTTCCAGGTGATAAATCACCATCTTCAAGCGGGATCAACTGACCGGAAGCGAATAACGTGTTTAAGGCTTCTTCCACCTGAGCAGCTTCCAAACGAGAGCGGATGACAACCTGGCTTATTGGTCCAGCGCCAATTGCCTGGCAAGCTTGCAAGAGTATATCAGCGGGAGAACCTTCAGTCATTGAGACCAACCTTTTAATCGTATCCTCGTCGAAGCGTTTATGGCGACCTTTGGGCTGGTGGTCAACAATGCTGCCACCACCAAGTGTCTCACCAGGTGAAGGACGGCGCAGGATGTAACGGTCGCCACGAACGGCTACGACAGGCGAACGAAGATCGAGCTGAAGCCAACCATCTTCGCCAGGCTGGAGGATCTCCTTTCCAAGCAGGCGGAGGGTTGCCATGGTTTCACTGGTACCAATGAATACCTTAACCTGGCTAGCGTGGTGTAAAGGTCCGCTGACATCTGCCAGAAGGCGGAAATGTGCATCGAGACGACGGGTGGCTTGATATTGACCGGGACGGATCACCACTTCGCCGCGATCTATTTGTTCCACTGCCACTCCAGAGAGGTTCACTGCTGTCCGGCTGCCAGGTATGGCGGTCTCTTCTTTCTTTTTGTGGGTTTGCAAGCCGCGAATGCGACTTTTTTGACCAGATGGCAGGATCTCAACCTCATCACCCAGGTTTAGATGACCATCACTGAGGGTACCAGTCACTACAGTACCGAAGCCGGCAATACTAAAAACACGATCAATCGGCAGGCGAGGACGTCCAAAATCGAACCGGGCTGGGGTGTGCTTAAAAGTGGCAACCAGGGTAGTGAGAAGGTCAGGAAGGCCAGCACCACTTTTAGCAGAGACTCGTACGAAAGAAGCGTTATGTAAAGAAGTATATTTAATGGTTGCTTTGATATCTGACTCGACAAGATCCAACCAATCCGGATCCGAAACCATGTCGATCTTGGTCAGCACAACGATGCCCGCTGATATCTGGAGAAGGTCAAGAATAGCAAGGTGCTCCCTGGTCTGAGGCATCACCCCTTCGTCCGCGGCGACGACAAGCAGGGCAGCATCGATCCCACCAATGCCAGCCAGCATATTCTCGATGAAATCACGGTGACCGGGGACATCCACAATACCAATCTCCTCACCATTCGGCAGGGTGAGCCAACCGAAGCCAAGATCAATGGTCATCTCACGCTCCTGCTCTTCCTTCAGACGGTCAGGATGAATCCCAGTCAATGCGGCGATGAGCGTGGATTTACCGTGGTCGACATGCCCGGCTGTCCCGATGACACGCATCAATCAACCTCTCTTGCGGGTGTGACCCATGATACGTTCGTAAGAGGCAAGCCAATCATGAGCCAGGTTCATCAGTTCCTGCAACTGCTGTTCGGTGGTATCTGTGGTCTGTTGGAGCTGATCGGTAATAATCTGGATATTATCGTCCAAGGCTGTCATGCGTCCATCCAATTTTTCGATATTTTTATTCAGGTCACGCAAGCTATCATCGTGTGAGATTGTATATCCTGTCCAGCGTTTCTGATCATTTCCTTGAAATGTTACCCATTCCTGGCGAAGACGGTCCTCAACCAGGCGTTGCATCTCGGTAATCTCGTTGATGCGACGTTCCATCCGCTGGTTGATATCGTTGAAGGTTCCCTGGATCCTTTTAGCAACCAGAGTTGCCTCGCCGAGGGTAAGTAATTGGGCTTCCAGTTCCCCGGTCTGTTTTTTGAATGTGTTGTATTCTTCATTCCACTGCTTCCAGGAACGGTCACGCTCCACCTGGGCGAGGGCTTGCTGATCCAGGAAGGTATTTTGTGCCTGCTTGCGGTCGCCCTCACTGGCAAGCAATTCATTGATGCGTGAATCTAGTATGCGGATGCTGTCGGAATATACTTCCAATTTACCGCGATGGTCATCCATCCGCTTGTGGAGGGCGGTCATATCTCCCTGGATATCTGATATTCGTTTTGCTTGCTGCCGACGGTTTTCTTCCAAAACGCGATCAGATCGTTGGAGATCTTCAATACTATGCGGGAAGTCTTCCACATTATGCTTGAGTTCATTAATCGCCTGGTCCAAGCGGAGATCTTCATCAGCCTGTTCTTTAAAGTTCTTCCTGATATCATACGAATCGATTGTGGAGCGGATTTCAGCAAGGGCATGATCAATCTCTGCGAATTCTTTCTGTTGACGCTTTCTGGCTTCCTGCTCGCGGTGTTTGGTTTTCTTATCCAAGTCCTCAATGAGACGGTTCATATCTGTACGCTGCTGCGCAAGGAAATCATCGAATTGTTTCAAGCGGGGTGATAAAGAAGAAAGGTTGGAGACATCCTTATCCAATCCCTTGATGTGTTCATTCAGGACATTCAGGTTGGCATCTATAGATGCCAGGCGTTCTTCCAAGACGGCGATGGTTGCTTTATCCTTGCGACGTTCCTCATCCAACCATCCCAATTGCTTAACTATCTGCTCAAATTCCATTGATACCTCCGGAGAATGAGGTGGGGAGTTAAAAAATCAAGAGCTGACGTAATCAACTCGGGCATCAGAAAACAGGCTGTAAATTAATTATAGCATGCGTATTTCCACAAGGATCCCGGGCTTATACCCAGGCTAATGCCCAAGGTGTTCGAATGCAGCAGGCAGATTGACTATTAATGGTTGAACCAGTTGAGGGAACAAACCCAGAAGGAACAGAACGATCAGACCCAGACCCATCAAAATGCCTTGCTGCCAGGTTTCACCCAATCCCCATGTTGAATTTTCAGGTGACATGACCAAAACTGCCAATGCACGAACCCCGCCAATAAAAAGACCAAAAATACCGAGGAAGAACCAGAAAGCAATCCCCAAAGATACACGAGCCATGTCTTGCCAGAGTACTAGGAGGACCGGGAATCCAGCCAGCAAAGGGAAGCCGACCGCAGAGAAGTGGGCAATAATCAACCCAGTGGAAACAACAGGATAAGTACGTGCAATTCCCTGTACTGCGCTGAAGTGGAGACTCTCAATATTGGATCTAAGGGTGGAAAGTGCCAATGACCAGACCGCAAGCCCCAACGCACGGGGAATGAAGAACATAAAGAAGATCAATACTCCATTCTGTGATCCAAGACTGAGTGCAAGCAAAGTAAAACCGGTTTCGACGATTGCTGCGTAACCCATCATCCGACCCAGGTGATTTTGGAAAGCAGCCCAGATTCCACCAGTCACGACCATCAGTAAGCCAGCTGAACGCAAGATCAAGATTAACTGGGGTGATAGACGCAGCCAGGCATAACGATCAATGAAACCTGAACCGAACAAGAGGGTCGCAGCGGGCAGGATCCAAAGGATGAAGCCAACCGCATAGGGTGATGATTCCTCCATTAACATGGGGATCCAGGTGTAAAGCGGAAATATTGCAAGCAAAAAAGCAAATCCAAGGCCAAGCAGCGCACCTGCTTGAGCGGTTAGCAGCAGGTCAGCTGGACTGGCTTCCACACCAGCCAGCAGCCAACCCGAAAAAAGGATGAAGGGCACAGCCAAGGTCTGGTAAATTAGAAAGCGGACGATACCGCGTCCAGGAACCTGTTGTAATGGGGAAAGCAAGGGGACCGCCAGAAGGACAGCCATTTCGATCAACAAAGCGGCGTAGAGGAAGGGTTCTACTGCCAAGGAGCCGATCATGAGGGCTGTGATCGCCAATCCGAGTGGGACCATTCTACGGGCAATCCCAGCTGCTTCAGAACCAAAAAACCAAAGGGCAGTCAGGGCATAGATCAGAGTGAGGATCGGTTGATCAGCACCGCTCAATAGAAAGCGACGACCAAGGACTTGCATTGAAGGGGCGATCTTCAAGGATAAAGGACCAAGTCGTAAGGCAGCATCAATGGGTATCAACCAGGCAAAGCCGGCCAGGAGCAGGGCGATAACACTACCGAGTCCAGCGACGGTACGCCCGCGGCGCGGTAACCAGATCAAACCGGATAATCCGAGTGGGAGTAGAATCCAAATTGCCGGTGCGTTCATCCAACCTCTTCGGATGGTTCTGGACCAGCGATGAGGAAGTATGAGCCGATCAACGCCAAACCGAGATTAGTGAGGGCTAGCAGAGCAGCGACCAAGACAGATCCTTCCACTGCTGCATAAAGAATTTCAAAACCTGCAAGTACCGTGAGCAATCCCAGGATAATCCGTAGGGGCTGCGCGGTTATCCCCAGGTGTAACAATCCCATACCGATCAAAAGCAGACTGGCAGAAATCTCAGGTAATCCAATCCCTGGTAGGAGGCGGGCGAGGTTCGGGATGACAGATATGACCGGCAACAAAACCAATGCTGCGGTAAATATCCGGAAGAGGCGACCGGACGGCCAGGATTTTTCTCCACTATCGCCAAGACCCATCGACAAGCCAGACAAGGTGATGCCCAACACTGCGGCAACCATCCAACCGGTCACCAGCTTGACAGCTGCCATTGCTACCGGCCAATGCAGTTGCACAAGCCAGAACATTCCCATGTATTGAAACGCTAATAATCCCAGAGACCAACGCCAATCGCGAGCCAATAGAAGACCGATCGAGGTCATGAAGAGCATGGCGAGTGAAATCCAGGAGATAACTGCAGTCATCATTACCGGGAAAACTGTGCCAGAAGTGAGATAAAAAGAACCATGAATAACATTGTCCAGAGCACTCCACCGTCACTTTCCAATATTTGCGAGAGGGTGGAGCTGAAGCGTCCCAGCAATCTGAAAAGCGCCCAAACACTTCGATATATTCCATCCAACCAAGAAACTTGTCCGGGACGGATCCCCAGGGAACGGACCGGGCTCAAGAGAGGTAGGTGAGGCATTATCCAGGTAATAATGGCAGCCAAGCCTCCTGCGATGAGGCTAATAACCCAGGAACCCATGGTCAGCGCGCCAACCCATCCCCATAATCCCAAGACAACAAGAGCTAACGGAAGCAGTGCGATGCCTGACGGATAGATCAGTTGTGACCACTTCGGCTGTGAGGAATAACTGGTGCCAGAGGGATGGAGAGCATGACGAACATAACCAGAGAGGATAAAAGCGTGAGCTGGGATGAATAGGAGCCAGACGACCCACAGGGTGGGGCTCCCACTCAACCACCCTGAAGCTGTAGGTGAGAAGGGCAGGGCGGAAAGCCCCCACGTTCCTACCAGAACCACCCGAGTAAGCCATTTCTCCTGAACAGATGCCAGGAAGAGTACACCACCAGACAGGATCAAAGCACAACCCCAAGCAACACTCCCGATCGGGTTGGCACGTAACGCAGATGCAATGGAGAGGGAAGCCAGACCAATCAATAAATATGGACGTCCACTCAGAGCGTCCTTAGATTGCATCCACATCCAACCTCCATACAGAGCTGCCAAGGCAGTCAGGATCAGGAGATAAGGGGTCAAAGGAGACAAGACACTGCTGCTTGGGATGCGTGCCAATAATATCAAACTTGAGGCCGGTGCAACCAAACGTAATGTAGTACCGAAACCACGCCGCAAGGTTGTTTCTTCAGTGAAAGGGAGGTGTAGAGGCAGCACTCCCAATCGTAAACCGGCGGCAACCAGCAGATATAATCCAACTTGTGGCGGAGTAGAGAGGAAATTTAACGTTTCACCAGATGCCGTGCTGACGATACCCGCCCAGAGCAAGATCCCCATGCCTACAACGCGAATAGAAAAGGAAACGACTACGCGCTGATTGGAATAAACACCCCTGACTGCGAGTAATTGGGTTATCAGTTCAGCCAGGTCGATTGCAGCCCAAACAAGGACCAATGTGAGAGGATTATTGGCTGAAACAGCAAGCAACCCCAGGCCAGTCAGAATCAGAATACCTGCCCAACCAGGAGGTTCAGGAAAATCAGACCGGGCGACGGCGGTCAATAGAGCGGCAAGAGCAAGAGAGATCAGACTGAAGGCATATGGCCAGGAAAGGTTATCGACCATGAAGAAAGGTGAATCTATGAAGAGAGAGCGGGGTTGCCAGACAGACAAGCTAAAAAGAACTGGCAGGCGTACCTGCCAGAGCAAAACGCTCAACCATGCCAGAAATGTACCTCCAGTGGCGATCAACCAGGCAGAGCGAAAATCTCTTCTTGCCCAAGACATGATCAATATCGTCAGGGCGGTGAGGAAAAGGATCAAGACAGTGAGAAGAATAAACATAGATTTACAGGGGTGGTTTATTTTATCAGGTTAACTGCATCTTGCATTATTTCGCCAGCACATCGATGAGGGATTGATTAGAAACTGCATGGATATTGTCTGGAGAGGATCGAGGTTTTTTATTGTACAATCAGACCAATCTGTATCGTGAGGTAATAACCTGTGTCAGATAATGGACCGGTGAAACGCGCGAAATTGGTTGTTATCATTATTGGCGGGGTGCTGATTGTCGTTCTGCTCGGGATAATTCTATCCGGCGCATTCGATGGCTCGAAGGTCAGAACCCAGTGGAGCAGCATATCTCCAGATGAGGAAAAATCCATTCCGACAGCAACACCTTTTCGCCCCGGGTCCAGCGATTCTGGAATAAACCAAAGTGAATCCCCACCAAAAGTGGATCCGTCGACAACTCCGATTGCATCGTCGAACCCCAGCCTCGAAGATGGTCAAAATAGCACAGCAAATCCAGCAAGATTGCCAACCCTGGATGTTATTTCGCCGTACTCATTGCCAGCAGGTGTAAATCCTTTAACCGGACTGATGCCTGAAGATCCCAGCCGGCTGGAACGGCGACCAATGGCAGTCAAGATCACTAATTTCCCACGCTACGTCCGACCGCAGTCAGGATTAACACTTGCTGACGTAGTCTTTGAGTATTACATCGAAGATGAGCTCACCCGCTTCATCGCTGTCTTCTATGGGAAGGATGCTGAAGGGGCCGGGCCTGTACGTTCGGGACGCTTTATTGATGAACACGTTGCGCACATGTACCACGCCTACCTGGTTTTTAAATATGCTGATCCACGCGTATATGAACATATGCGTGAAGGCGACCTTGCGGATTTCCTGGTGGTCCCAGGGAATGGCACCTGCCCCCCGTTCACGATTGGTAAAAAATCAGTGGATACTTATAACAACATTTTTTTCAACACGCTCAAGTTCCAGGATTGCCTGGCAATGCAGGGAAAGGATAATGCGCGCCAAAACCTGCGGGTAGGTTACTTCTATACTCAGCCCCCAATATCAAACTGGGAAGCGGAGCGTATCTATACACGTTATTCCCCCACTGATTATCACTATTGGGATTATGTACCGGATATGAACAAGTATGTCCGATATCAGGAAGCCGACGATACACTGGGTGGAAAACCCGAATCATATGCCCTCCTGACCGATGCCTTGACCGGTGAGGCAGTCACCGCAGACAACGTAGTTGTGCTGTTAATTTCGCACATCTTTGCCAACCAATTCGACGAGGAAGACGAGGTATATCACATCGAATTGAACGGCACGGGTAATGCTTTTATCTTCCGGGATGGTAAAGCCCTGCCAGCGATCTGGTGGCGGTTGACCATAAACCAGCCGTTGAGCCTGACGGATCTGACAGGGAATCCCATACCGCTGCACCCGGGGAACACGTTTTACCAGGTATTGGGAAAATCGTCATATTACTGGGCAGAGGGGAATCAATGGCATTTTGATTTCAGTACTCCATAGTGTATCTTCCAATCGGTGCCAAATGATTTCTGATGAACAAACAAAGGATACGGAGAAATGGTAAAGAGGCTCCGAAGGCTCTCAACTTTCTTCGATATGAATAGTTGTCTGTGTAGGAACCAAAAAAAAGAACGGCATATTGAATTCCTTGAATATCCTGCAACGCAGGAAATTCCATTCATCGATGCTCCAAAGATAATACATACGTAAATATCGCCACAAAAGGCAATAAGAAAGAGTAAAATGAAGATGATCTTATACACAGCTGAGCGGTGACACAGGAGGACCAATGACCTTAGCCCCGACGTTTTTTAGAAATTTCCTGCTGATCCTGACCAGTTTTGGTGGGGCGTTCCTGGCAGCCTTGTGGATCAGCCTGGTAATTTGGACTTACCGTGACATCCGAAGTCGAACCCGCGATACATTGGTGCACATCCTTTCGGTGTTGCTGGTAGGGTTGCTCAACCTGCCAGGCGTGCTGGTCTATCTGATCCTGCGTCCTACACGCTCGCTGGAGGAAGAGTATCAAAAAACACTCGAAGAAGAAGCCCTGCTCCAGGCGCTGGACGAGCTACCGCTCTGCCCCGGCTGCGAACGGCGTGTTAAAGATGACTGGCAAATATGTCCGAACTGCCATACCATGCTGAAGAAAACCTGCCACCATTGCGAAAAACTGATGGAACTACCCTGGAATATCTGCCCTTACTGCGGCACACCTGAGCCCGGTGTGCGGCGTGAGGGTATCAATTTTGATGAAGAGTTGAAGGAGCTAGGGGTGGATGATGAGACGATCAAAGCAGATGAATAATGCCCATCCTAGCAAGCGATTGCAGACCTTGCCATGAAAGATAAAACAATGCAACAGGAGACGATCAGTATATTAGAGGAGCTTACCTTAACCGGAAGTCCAGCCATGCGAAGCCGCGGGTGAAATTTGCTAAAGAAACTTCAAACAAGTTGACAAGTAATCTCATCCATTCAGGCGAAACCTGAATCAGAATTTATTATTCCGCCATATCATGTATCAGGAGGTTTATCATGGGTATTGCCAGTCTGGTTATCGGTATCCTATCATTGACCGGCGTATGCGTTTCATTAATTCCCCTGCTCAACGTCCTCAACTGCATCGGCGTTCCCGTGGGTTTGCTGGGCGCCATCCTGGGCGTAGCCGCATTGTTCTCTGAACGCGAGAACAAATGGGTGGCTGTTGCCGGATTGATCTTCAACGGCCTGGCGCTGATCATCGGCGTTGTTCGATTCTTGATCAGCCTCTTTACAACAGGTGGGATTGTCTAAAATATGGTTTAGCTCCCCTGGAAGGCTCTCGGCATAACTGGAGATCGTGAAATTCCCTTAGAAGATCCTCACAGCTATTCACCAATGTTCCTGTCACCCCTGGTTGGTTTTTTGATTCCCTAGGCAAAATATGCACACGGTATCATCAAAGAGGTTTGAAATTCTACATGAAAATTTCATCGGTCACCCTTAACCATCTTCGTATGCCGCTGGCAGCGCCATTTGAGACCTCTTTTGGACGAAGCGTGGACAGGGAATGCATTCTTGTCACGGTTCAGTCTGAAGGTTTGACCGGTTATGGTGAATGCGTTGCTGACAGGGATCCTGGCTACGCTTACGAGACCTGCGGAACAGCGTGGCATATCCTGAAAGACTTCATCCTGCCGGGCATCCTCGGACAAAACGTGGAGGGTCCAACAGAATTCAAGCAGAGGGTCGAACATATCAGAGGTCACCCGATGGCTAAAGCGGGTGTCGAGATGGCATTCTGGGATTTGCTTGGTAAACATCAAGGCAAGTCGCTGCGGACTCTAATTGGCGGTCAACGGATGAAGGTGGATGTGGGCGTCTCGGTCGGTTTACAAGCGTCACCGGATGTACTCGTCAAAACAGTCGAGAATTACCTCTCCCTGGGTTACCGGCGGGTCAAGATCAAGATCAAACCAGGGCGTGACGTGGCTGATACACAGGCTGTCTGGAGGAGCTTTCCTGGTTTACGCCTGCAGGTGGATGCCAACTCGGCTTATACTCTTGAAACCGTGGATGTCCTTCAGCCGTTGGACGACCTGGACCTGCTGCTGATCGAGCAACCCCTTTCAGAGGATGACCTGTGGGATCACCATCAGCTGCAAGCCAAATTCCAAACACCAATCTGCCTGGACGAGAGCATTCTTTCCCTCCGGCACACCCGGCAGGCACTCGAGATGGACGCCTGCCGGATCATCAACATCAAGGCTGGACGAGTTGGTGGTTTGAGTGAAGCAGTCGCTATTCATGATCTATGCCGTGGGCGGGGTATCCCGGTCTGGTGCGGTGGGATGCTTGAGACAGGTATCGGCCGCGCTTCCAACCTGGCCCTGGCAACACTACCTGGTTTTACCTTACCGGGAGACATATCAGCCTCAGAGCGTTACTATGTTCAGGATATTACCAATGAGAGTTTTATGCTCAATCCTGATAGCACCATAAATGTACCGACAGGTCCCGGATTGGGGGTAACGATCGATCATACTGCTCTAAAAGGCTTTACGCAGGCGGAGATTGAATTAAAACCCGGCTAACGCTTATAATCAGGTCATCCCCTTATAGGTGGAGTGCGTGGAAACGAAAAATTGAATAACCCCCATGATTATCTGGAATGAGGATGGTTCCATGATCCACCGCGTTACTGTGCTTTTAAGCTATTTATTAATTGTTGGTTTAACCCTCTCGGCGTGCAACGCTGGTGGATTCTCCATCCCAACGGTTCAATTCGGGCAGACCCAAGCGTCAGGTATTATTGAGACCATCGCGCCTATTCAATCGTTACCACCCACACCAACCAGCACGCCCATACCTTTAGGGATCTGGGTGAGCAGGGCGATTCCGGAGAATCTACGCAAGGTCGTCGAAAGCTGGGATATTCCATTGGTAGAAACACCAGGGGCAGCCAGCCTGCACCTGGACATGGTGAAACAACCCGTACTCGATGGGGGAACAGCCAGCTGGATATATGCACTGGTCACACCATTTCCGACAATCGTGGATGACGTCACCGGTGAGGAACTGCGTGAAGCCTGGAATAGGAACCAACCAGGGTCGTTTGCCAATCAACCGATATTGATGGATAAAGCCACCCTGGAAACATTTACCGCTCTTTGGGGTGTACCAGCGACCGGATCTGTCCGCACAGTTGAAGCTGACCAAATAATGGATACTGCCTGGGCGCACCAACCTTCATGGGCGATCATCCCTTTTGAGGCTCTGGAACCCAGGTGGAAAGTGCTCAGCGTGGATGGACAATCCCCACTGCACAATGATTTCGAGCCAGGCGGCTATCCCCTCGTTTCTTTTTTCAGCATAAAGTGCAGCGAGCCATGCCCGGTATCGCCTTTACCCACGCTGCCTGCAACCAACAGAGACCCTTCCAAACTGACAGTCCTGGTCATGACAGGAGTGACTGCCCTGGTCAGGGCGACGGCGTTTACAATGGAAATTAAGGGTATCACCTATCCTGGTCTCGATGTAGGTGACTGGCTGCGTTATGCGGACATCGCCCACATCAGCAACGAGATCCCATTTGATCCAGATTGCCCAAGCCCCAATCCGAACGAATCCAAGCTGATCTTTTGCAGTGACCCCCGATATATCGGACTGCTAGAAGATATTGGAACGGATGTCATTGAGCTGACCGGCAATCACTTTCAGGATAGAGGCTCACAAGCAACCCTGGATACCCTGGAGATGTACAAGGAGCGCGGCTGGATCTATTACGGCGGCGGCGCAAACCTGGAAGATGCCATCAAACCCAGGACCATGGAACACAACGGCAACAAGCTGGCTTTCATCGGCTGTAATCCGGCCGGACCATCCTTTGCCTGGGCAACAGAAAATCAACCCGGTGCGGCGCCGTGTGATTATCACTATATGGTCGAGCAAATACAATTATTACGCGCTCAAGGCTACCTGCCGATAGCCTCATTCCAATACCAGGAATATTACTCACCTGAGCCGCGTCCCTGGCAGCAAAGGGATTTCCGTTTACTGGCAGATGCTGGTGCAGTGGTCGTCAGCGGCAGCCAGGCTCACTTCGCTCAGGCGATGGAGTTCTATCACGGATCGTTCATACATTATGGGCTCGGCAACCTTTTTTTTGACCAGATGAACGATGAGGGGACGCGGCGTGAGTTCCTTGACCGCCATATATTTTACGACGGTCGTTACATCGGTACCGAGCTGTTGACTGCCATGCTGGTTGACTATTGCCGGCCGCTACCAATGACCAAACAGGAACGCGGCGATTTTCTAACGTTCATTTTCGATGCAAGTGGTTGGGGTTCGAATTTTCCCACACCCACACCAACCTTAACCTTGACCCTGACACCGATGAAGCTTCCCATATATACCACACCCTCACCTACCAACCTTCCATAAGGATGATCCCATGAAAATCTATGATATATCCCTCCTGATTTCTCCCGAGCTGCCCGTCTGGCCAGGTGATCCGCAGATAACGCTCGAACTGGTCGAATCGATGGATGCGGGAGCACATGCAAACGTCTCACGGTTCAGTGCCAGTGTGCACAGCGGTACCCATGTGGACGCGCCGCATCACTTCCTGAACGATGGTCGAACCGTTGAAACACTTTCCCTGGACACACTCACAGGCCCTTGTTATGTCGTGGAGTTCGGGGATGATGTGACTGCTATCACGTATCAAATCCTTTCGAGCGCGTCTATACCTCCTGGAACTACACGATTGCTAATCCATACCAGCAACTCCACACAATGGGCTCGTGAAGATAAAACGTTTTTTGCCGGTTTTGTTGGGGTGACCGAAGATGGGGCAGACTGGCTGGTCAAACATGAGATCAGGCTGGTTGGGGTGGATTATCTCTCCGTAGCCCCCTATAAAAAAAGTGTACCCACACACCGCACCCTGTTGAGTGCAGGTATCGTCGTCCTCGAAGGGTTGAATTTAACGTGCGTACCCCAGGGTAACTATATCCTGTACTGCCTGCCTCTAAAACTGGTCGGATCAGACGGCGCGCCGGCGCGCACCATCCTGGTTGGTTAGAAAACAGACTCCCACGCTGAGGTGGGAGTTTGTTTTCAATGAGCTAATATCTACGTTGACCACCCCCACCCCTGTCACGACGGTTTCGATCACCATAACCTCCACGGCGTGAGTCATCGAAACGACGCGGGGCATGTTCCTCCTTGGGGCGAGCAAGACTGACCTTGAGGTTCCGCCCTTCCAGAGGTTGATCATTGAACTTGCTGATGGCAGTTTCAGCTTCGACCTGGGTGCTCATTTCGATGAAGGCGAAACCTTTAGAACTTCCGGTGACGCGATCCTTGATCAACTCCACAGATGAAACTGTACCTACCTGGGAAAATAAATCGAACAACTGCTCTTCCGAGGTGGTATAAGATAAATTCCCAACGTAAAGCTTCTTCTCCATTTCCATTCCTTCCAAATATAAGAATATGACCACCTCCCTAAGAACAGGTGGGCAGCAGGATACATAATCCAATGCCGGGTACTCTATTTTAATACATAAATCATAGTTTGAGTGGGCAATTATTAAGACTGGTTCATCTCCCGAGAGGGGAAAGAATGGTCGGAATAAAGTAAAAAAACCCATCCCTGTGAAAGGATGGGCTTATTGATGGGATCATGACCTTTATCTACTTTCGACCTGTCCAGGGTTTGTATAAACCGGCTCGGGAGGGATGACGACCATCATGATGAAGTAGGCGAGCAGGATACCGCCCCCGGTCATAAAGAATGCCAGCAGGAATAGCAGGCGGACGACTGTCGAATCCATTTTCAGGTAGTCTCCCAAACCACCGCAGACACCGGCAAGCATGCGGTTGGTACTGCTGCGGTACAATTGTTTATAGCTCTCTGCCATTTCAGTTCTCCTTGATCTATTGATCTTCTATGTAGTACCTACGCAAGCATGGCAGCAAAGTTGCACTAACATGGGAGAATCGCATGGAGTTCGAACCAATCCACTTTATTGGTGAGCCAATCGAGGTGCAGTTTGATGCAGTGCCCTTATTGGAGAAAAAACCGACATTACCAGATCGATTCACCTGGCGCAATCAGGAATATAATATCGTCGAGAAATTGGGTGAGTGGGTGGATTACAAGCGCAAGGGACGCATGAGTCGAAATATGCAGCCAGCACATGCGACTACAGCCGAGAGGCGAGGTTCATGGGGAGTGGGGAGATTCTATTTTCGTGTGCGCGTGGAGGCTGGACGAATCTTCGAGCTGTACTACGACCGGGCGCCCAGAGATGCTGCACGGCGAAAGGGAGCCTGGTTCCTGTACCGCGAATTGGGACAGGTTAATGAAGTTCCCGATCTAAACAGCCCGATGTGACAGTTACCCGATCACCTGTAGCACCAGCTCCCTCTGCCGAGGGTGGGTGTCAAAATCAATATAAATGATTTGCTGCCAGGTTCCCAAAGTCAAACGACCCGATACAAGGGGAACAGCCAGGGAGGGTCCAAGCAGTGCAGCGCGAACGTGGGCATGACCATTCCCGTCACCCCAGCGGGCATTGTGAGCGTAGATCCGGTCAGATGGGAGGATCTCATCGAATAAGCGGCGTAGATCAGCCAGGCAGCCTGATTCAAACTCGATAGTGGTCAGGGCGCTGGTGGAAGAAGGACAAAAGATCGTGACCACACCATCTACCATCCCACTCTGGGATACAGCCTGGTTGACTTGGGAGGTGATATCAATGATGTCAGCATTTCCTTTGGTGTTTAGATGAATGGATTGGGTTTTAACAGTCATCAAGCTCTTTCCTGATTTTCAATTTGGTAATAATTGTTATGTGAATTGGAACTGAAGCAGGGATTGTCAACTATCTCGACCTGCCTGGAGGTAGATAGATGTTTTTCACATCTTCTCTCAAGTCTATTTTTTCATACCAGCCTCCTGCCCATTAACCATACCCATGCACGATCCTTTTATCAAGACATTAATTGCCGCTGAACATCAACGATCCCTCTGCCTTTGATCCCCGCGCCGGATGATCTTCTCACCATAACGCTGCCTGAGTTCATCAAGGACCGATTGGAGACGGCGTGCCTTGTCGGCATCATCATCCCAGAGGCTCAACTGGCGAACCGGGGGACCTAATCCACTTACTCCGACCCCGATCAATCGTACAGCCTTATGCGCAGGGCGTACCTTTGCCAACAGGTTCTGGGAGGTGCCTGCTATCTCCTCGTCGTTGTCGGTTGGCTGCAACAGGGTTGCCTGCCGCGTCAAGGTGGTGAAATCAGGCCAGCGGACCTTTATCCTGACGGTCATACCAGCCAGGTTTGACCTGCGGAGCCGTTCACCGACCTGGGCGGAGAGATCGCGCAACGTGCTTTTAAGGATTGCATCATCACTTATATCATGGGCGAAGGTCACTTCCTGGCTGATGGATTTGACCTCATGCTCGGTCACGATGGGGTTGTCATCCATCCCGCGGGCATGGCGTGAAAGCTCTCGACCGGTCTCACCGAAGCGGCGGATCAGGTCCTCTTCCGACCAGCGGGCAATATCTCCGATGGTGTATATACCCAGTCCGGCAAGCCGTACCGCTGTCTTTGGGCCCACGCCCCAGAGCATATCAGTGGGGAGATGTGCCAGGAAGGCTGCCTCCTCTCCCGGTGGAATGACGGTGATGGCAAACGGCGGTCCTGCCCCGCGCGCGGCTTTCTTACCGACCTCGGTGGCAATCTTGGCGACCAGTTTATTGCTGGCAACGCCAACAGAGGCAGGCAAGCCCAACTCATCCCGGATCTGTGCCTGGATGCGCCGAGCCAGTATTTCGCCCGTTTCGGTTATCCCGCTCACATCGAGAAAGGCTTCGTCTATGGAAACCTGCTCGACCAGGGGAGTATGCTGGTGAAGGCGGTCCATCACCTGCTGTGAGACCTCGCTGTAGCGGTGATGGTGCCCTGACACAATCACCAAACCCGGGCAGAGGCGCAGGGCTTGAGCCATGGGCATGGCTGAGCGAATACCACACTTTCGGGCAGGGTAGGAACAGGATGCTACCACCCCGCGCGCATCTGGTCGTCCGCCAACGGCGAAAGGCTTGCCGCGCAGGGAAGGATCGTGTAATTCTTCAACCGCGCAGAAGAAAGCGTCCAGATCAATGTGGAGAATAGCCCGGGGCATCTTATTGGATTATATAGGTAAAACCAACTGAAAACCAATATTCACATGTGTTCAAAGCCAAGCGTAATTACTTTGGAACAGGTGAGCTGAAAACCTATTTCAAAGGGTGAAGCTGGATATGGATGGGTTCTAGCCTGATAGAAGAAGGCCTCTAACTCAAAGTAAGGATCATCAGCACAGGTGGTCAGAATTATGGTGGGATCAGTGGGGAAAAATATGGTTGAACAAAATCGAAGCATGCGCTATGATGTATGCAGACCGGATTTTTTCAGACATGTGATGGAACTTTACCCATGTCCTGGTCGTCATATAGCCAACTCCCTTTAAAGGGTATTTAGGCATTGTGTGATAAGCACAAGCCAGTTCGAAATGGAGGAAAATGCCATGAAATCTAGACGCATGCTTACCTGGATCATCCTATCCTTGATCCTTTTAGCGCAGGTCATTCCGCTGCCTGGGCTGGTGCCAACAAAAGCCCGCGCGGCCAGCTATTGTGACTGGGTGGAATTTGTCGCCGATATCACCGTTCCGGATGGCACAACATTCAAATCAGGAGAGAGCTTTACCAAGACCTGGCGGTTGAAAAATACCGGGACCTGTAAATGGACGACTGCGTACAGCCTGGTATATGTCAGCGGCGAGAAGATGGGAACCGTGACCTCTGTCAACTTGCCCTCGGAAGTTTTACCGGGTAATACGATCGACGTCTCAGTTAACATGACCGCGCCGAGTGTACAAGGCCACTACCAGGGCAACTGGCAGTTACGCAATGCAGCGGGTGTGTTTTTCGGAATCGGTTTAAAAGCCAACAGTTATTTCTGGGTGGAGATCAATGTTTCTACTGGTACGAGCGCTGCTTATGATTTCGCGGCAAACGCGGGTTCGGCGGCGTGGACAAGCAGCGCCGGGGCGCTCATTTTCCCGGGAACCGAGGGAGACGCCAAGGGATTTGCTTTAAAGCAAGACAAGCCGCGTTTGGAGAACGGCGTTACTGATACCAATCCGGGCTTGTTGACCGTTCCCCCAAACGCCTACGATGGGTGGATCCAGGGAGTTTACCCCGCCATTCGAGTGGAGAAAGGTGACCACTTCAAGTCGATTGTCAATTGTGAATACAACGCCAGCAACTGTTATGTAACCTTCCGGCTGGACTATCTAACCGGCTCCAATCCGGTCAGGACACTGTGGTCGTTTCGTGAAAAATATGAGGGTTCTTACTATCGCGCAGACGTTGACCTGAGCGCACTGGCGGGGCAGGATATAAGATTCATTTTAACGGTTCTGGCAAGCGGTTATGCCACGGGGGATCGCGCCTTGTGGGGTTACCCGATCGTATCAAGATCAGGAAGTGTGGCAACACCATCTGCGACAAACACCGGTACGCCGCCAACACCGACCAAAACATCCACTCCAACAGCCTGCAGTGATCGAGCCGCCTTCATCGTAGATATCTCCATACCTGATGGGATGGTCTTCCAGCCAGGTGTGGCATTCAAAAAGACGTGGCGGTTAAAGAACGATGGTACCTGCACATGGACGACATCTTACAACCTGGTCTATAACAGTGGCGATCAGATGGGTGGGCAAGCTTCGGTCAACCTTCCATCCAGCGTTGCACCCGGGCAAACTGTGGATGTTTCGGCAGACCTGACCTCACCAACCACCAGTGGCAGTTATCGCGGCTATTGGAAGCTACGGAACACGGCAGGTGTGCAATTCGGACTCGGTGCCAGCAATATTGCGTTTTGGGTTGATATAAAAGTCTCGACCTCCAGTGGAACAGGATACGATTTTGTCACCAATGCCTGTTCAGCCCAGTGGATCAGTGGTTCTGGTACGTTGCCCTGCCCGGGCACAGACGGAGACAGCAAGGGTTTTATGCTCAAGGTGGACAAACCCAGGCTTGAAAATGGGACAACGGATTCACGATCCGGTCTATTGGCCTTCCCGCAAAATGTCTACAACGGCTATATCCAGGGTATCTACCCGGCTTATACCGTCAAGAGCGGCGACCGGTTCCAGGCGACCGTTAATTGTGAGTATGGGGCGGCGAATTGTTTCGTGATCTTCCGCCTGGATTACCAGATCGGTACTAGTACGGTCAAGTCCTTCTGGGTCTTCGGTGAAAGATACGAAGGACAATACTTCAACGCTGACCTGAACCTGGCTTCACTGGCGGGGCAGAATGTCAAATTCATCCTGACGGTGCTCGCCAATGGGTATGCCACAGGGGACCGAGCCCTGTGGGTTGCGCCGCGTATCGTCAGTTCATCGGCGATGGATATCAATCCAACCGCGACTGTTCCTGCACCGACTGCAACACCTACCGCGACGGCGAGTTAGAAAACAGCGTGGAATCCCTGTCTTCACTACAACTACCCAGCCAAGGATGGTTAACCGTTTACTTGAAGCTCCTGGCAATTGAATCCATCAATTTATTGAGCAAGCATAGCTCATGGGATACACCTGACGTGCAGAGAACTCCCATTCCGGTATAACAAGGTATGTAGAAATAAATTATTATCCAGGAGTGACTGCCAGAAATCAGGTGGCGATCACTCCTTCTGGAAAGTTGGAATCCATTCATCCGTATAAAGATACACTTTATGACCACTCGCCAGACCCTGCTGCTTGCCGATGATGACCCAGCCGTGACAGACAGCCTGGCTCCAATCCCCGAGCGGGCAGGATTTCATGTCCTGGTTGCCATCGATGGCAAGAACGCCCTTGAAAAGGCACAGTCCCATAAACCGGATATGATCATCCTGGATGTGCTCATGCCGCGCCTGGTGAGGGTACCAGGCGCGTGTGTGATGGGAACTGCCGCCTGCCCGGAGCTTGGTTTCACCCTCGTCCCTGGATACCCGAACAAGGATGCAACCGTTCTACCGTTGACCTGGTCACTGGATGGGAGCGCGGCTGTTATTGTCCATTCCGAACAAAGCGGGACGGCACGGATTTCCGCCAGATCTATGACGGCGGGATCGTGGGTAGTGCCATCTTTTCACCCGACAGCCGGTTCGTGGTTATCTCCGATAGCAGCGAGACAGGTGAATGGTTGTATGTTTACTCTCTAGATGAAGGTCAATATAATATCCTGACTGTCCCCGGGTTGACAATGATCGATATCTGGCTCGCCCCATCCTGGAGACCACCACATACTTAAGATAAGGCAAACCATGAAATCCATACAGATTTTTTTCATCCATATTCTGCTGGTTCTATTAACTGCCTGCGGCAGGCTTGAAATGGCAGTTGACCAAACATCCACACCAGAAACCGGCGTCACAAGCACTCCCGATCTCGTATCTGAGCCACTCACAATGGACTCGTCGTCCGAGACCATCCGCCTGAAGACGCTGCGCAGTTACATGTTCTGGAAGACGATCTTTGTGGACGGGGTCGTCACCTGGGGCGCTCCAGAAGGCAGCAACCTGCCGTCACAAGCATTCCACGAGCAGATCTGGGTGGATCAAGCCGCCAATTCCTTCCGGCGCATTGGAGGCCCTGCGGGCGGTGAAGCCGAATACTATCATGTCAGTGACGGACAGAGCCTCATGCAAATGGACCTGAAGACTGGTTCATCCGAAACCAACAGCCTGCCAGGTTTCGCCAGGGAACCATACAACCCGCCTTTGACGGTGACCGATAGTATTTACCCGCATCCGATGCCGGGACAGATGGGGTCGCCTTTCGGTGACCTGATCTTCCCATCCGGCCTGGGCCAGCGTGAGGGGACATTCCAGGTAGTGGCGATGGAAAAGGTCGCCGGGCACCCATGCCTGGTGGTGGACTGGTTATGGCCCAACGATGCGCGTCCCTCCCGTTACTGGATCGATGTGCGGACGGGCGTCATCCTGCACGAGCAGGACTTTGGCAAGCAGGGTGGGGATACCATCCAGAATGAATATTTGGTCAATCAGGTGATGTATGACGAGGCACTCAACAGCAGCCTGTTCACACTTCAGATGGCTGCCATACCGCAGTTCAGCGATGTCCAGGGAAGCCCGCTGGTGACCGTCACGCCGGCGCCGACGCCCACCCCGGGGAATGATCCGCTGGGGCAGGTCTATTTCTTTGTATCTGACCATGAATATGGCGCTGAAACCGTCAAACTGCTGCGCCTGCCAGGTTCGTGTGTGACCGGTGTGTCCCCCTGCCCGCCAGCCGAATATATCGAGGTTCCTTTTAATTTAAATTTCAGCCTCATGCCTTTGGTATGGTCACCAAACGGCAAAGCGGCTGCTTTTGCTTATCCCACCAGCCAGGATGGTAATACCGCCGGGTTGTACCTGTTCGATCCCATCGAAAAGAGCTGGAAAAAGTTGGCGGAAGGTCCTTTTATTGACCCGCCGGTCTGGTCTCGGGATGGAAACTGGCTGGCATTCCGTGTGCAGGATGGGGAAGGAAGAGAGGATATTTACGCTATCCACCCGGACGGCACAGGTCTGGTCAGCCTGACAGCCAGTAAAAAACTCCCTGTCGAAGGACGTCCATATGTGATGAACGGCTGGATCAACAACAATGTCATCCTGCGCCCGGGCAACCCCGGCAGCGATGGCAGGATTTACTTAATGCGGGTGGATGATGGTTACGTCAAGCCGTTATTTGATTCACCGTGGACCAAGTCCGACCTTGTTCCCTCTCTGGATGGATCTCTGCTGGCATTTTCGGATGTCAGCGGGCAGAAAACCGTGCTCAAGCTCCTGACACCCGGTGGTGGCAGCATGCGTGACCTGGTGACCTTTCAAAACGGGTCGATCTATCCCATCATCTGGTCACCGGATGGGATGCAGATTGCCTTCGCGGAAATGACCTTCGATCCTGCCGGCGGGCAGGAAATCTACATCATTGGAAGGGATGGTCACAATCTACAGCAGGTGTATCACAGTCCGACCGGTACTCCATCTGGTTTTGCTTTCTCTCCGGATGGACAGTTTTTGCTCATCCCGGATATGGATGCCACTGGACAACACCTGTTCGTTGTCAACCTGTCCACGCTGGAACAGCGCCTGCTCCAGGTTCCCGGTTTGCGCCTTGATTGGTGGTGGTTGGCTCCTTCATGGCAGCCGGAGCATCGGTGGGTAGAATGAAGAAATAATGTTCCTTGAATGTGACTGTTATTTTTCCCTCCTGCCCTTGGTCACGATGCGGATCGGCGTGCCCAGGAAACCGTACTCTTTCCGAATGCGGTTCTCCAGATAGCGGACATACGAGAAGTGCATTAACTTCGGGTCGTTAACATAAATCATGAACGTCGGCGGGTCGCTGCGCACCTGGGTTCCATAAAATAGCTTTAACTGGCGCCCGGCGTGGGCGGGGGGTGGGTGCGTATCCTGAGCCTCACGCAGGACCTGATTTAGTTTGGATGTGGTCAACCGCACAAGGCGCTCTTCCTGTACCTGCAGGGCAAGCGGCAGGACCTGGTTCACACGCTGCCCGGTCCTGGCAGAGATGAAAAGCAATGGGACATACGCCATGAAGTTGAGTTCCTGGCGCACCCGGCGGGTAAACGTTTCCATGGAGTAATTGTCTTTTTCGACCAGGTCCCATTTGTTGACCAGGACGATGGTGCTCTTCCAGGCATCCAGGATAAAACCGGCGATGTGGGCGTCCTGGTTCGTAATGCCGGTCGTGGCGTCTATCATCAGCAGAGCAACATCCGCCCGTTCGATGGCTTTGAATGATCGCAGGACGCTATACTGCTCCACCCCGTGCTCTATCCTGCCGCGGCGGCGGATGCCGGCGGTATCGATCAGGGTGATGGGCATACCGTTGAAGTCAAGCGGTGTATCGATGGCATCCCGGGTGGTGCCGGGAGTGGGGCTAACGATCGCCCGCTCTGCTCCAACCAGGCGGTTAAGCAGGCTGGACTTGCCAACATTAGGCTTGCCGACGATAGCGATCTTAACAGACTCGTCCTCAGACTCAGCCGGATGGGGGGGGAAGGTTGCTACTAGGTCATCCAGCAGGTCACCGGTGCCCAGACCGTGGATGGCGGAGATCGGATATGGATCGCCGAGGCCGAGTTCGTAGAACTGGGTGACCTCATCGATGCGAGGCCGGCTGTCGCATTTATTGACCACTACAAATATTGGGGGGAAAAGGCTTCCATCAGCCAGTTTCTTCTGGCTGCGACGCAGGATCTCAGCCACTTCACGGTCGGGTGGGGTGATGCCGCTGCCTCCATCGGTGATGAACAGGACCGCATCTGCATCCCTGATGGCAACATCTGCCTGGATGCGGATCTGATCGATGTATTGGGCAGAGCCGGTGGAGAGGGGTTGGTTTCCTCCGTGGCTGGGATCGATCCCACCCGTATCGACGATGCCGAATGAGACGCCATTCCATTCAGCCTCGGCGTAAATCCGATCACGGGTTGTACCGGGAGTGTCATCCACGATCGCCAGACGCTCATCTGCCAGGCGGTTAAAAAGTGTGCTCTTGCCTACGTTGGGAAGTCCAACCAGGGCGACGACAGGTTTAGGCATACGCTTAAGGTGTGGCTGTAATGGTAGGAGCACCCAGCTGGATCAAGGTAACCTCTATAGTCGCCGGCAGCATCGATTCAACATTGATATCCGCGATCAGGATCTCAACCCTGGGGTTAAGCTGGTGCGTTCCAGCGCTCAAACCGGTCAGGTCCAGAACAACGCGTACATCCTGTGAACTGAGTGTATCCAGCAGGGGCAGAGGCCCGGAGAGAATAACATCCACTGTTTCGGGCGCCACCTGGGCGAGCAGACCTGCAGGCAGACCGATGATCTCTACCTTCTTATCAGAGAGGGTCAGGCTGCTCTGGATGGGGGCTATGCTGACCTGGGTCAAGACCGCCTGTTCACCCACGACAGAGATGCCGGCAGGCAGGTTAAGGGTCAAACGTGTAGAGAGATCATCGCTGGCGCCGTTGAGGTCAAGCGCAGCGGTCTCGACGATCCCTGGCAGTGAGTTGACCAGCTGGGGATCAGAGGAAAAGACGGTGACTATGGGGGGGAATACAGAGATGCCCGTCAGGCGGTATCCGCTGGCAACCTGCCCGCGAACGACGACCTTTACCACCATATCGCGATAACCACCCTGCTGGCTTATAGGGATCGTGACATGTACGTTCTCAGGGGTGATGGTCACACCCGAGAGAGGCAGGTTCCTCTCATCCAAAACCTCTAATGGATAGACCTGGTCGATAGCCTCGCGCGCTCCGCTCAATATCACGGATGCCCGTACTTTTACAACCTTGTTAATGATTGATTCAGGTCCAGCGACAACCGCTGTGGACTCATCGAGAGATGTTTCTCCCGCTTGATAACCGATGGCCGGCTGACCCGAGAGTGTCAGGTCTACTGGTATTGAACGGATTACCAGAGGTTCAAGCTGGATAGTGGCTGAGGTAGGCGTTACGGAAATAATGCGCACTGGTCGTATCACTATTTGAACCTGGATATCCACAGCATGCTGACCTGCTACCAGACCGGATAGGTCCATGACAGCCCGGACAGAGTTTTCTTCAGTTGTCAAACGGTTCCATACCGACTTGGGAGCACGGAGCGTCAAGCTGATCTGTTTTGGGTAGGTCCCGGTAATCACAAGCGCGGTATCCTGCCCGACAATTTCGACCGGGATGGAAGCGGGGAAGAGGCGTACTTCGTCCGGATCTGCCGCCGTGACCGCAGAGATCCAGACCGCAACAGCCATAACCAGAGCCCATAAGAATGTACGGAAATTAGTAACAAGCCAATGCCACATCGCTATTCATCCTTACGTGGGAACAGATAGGGGAAGAACCGTTCGATCAGGTTTCTGCGGCGAGTCAAGGTCTCAGGCCGATAGAACGCATTCAGGATATTTTCAAGTCGTTCCGGGTCAAGCCGGCGGATCAAGCGTCCTGAATGAGCGACCGAGATCGCACCACTCTCCTCCGAAACGACAACAGCAACTGCATCACTGACCTCGGAGATACCCAACGCAGCCCGATGACGGAGCCCCATCTGACGTTCCGGTGAGCGGGTCAGTATACCGCTGGCAGAGAGGGGCATGACGCAGGCTGCAGCGATCAATTTCGAGCGAGCGATGATCGCGGCCCCATCATGGAGGGGTGTATTCGGATAGAAAACCTGCAGCAGGAGTTCCGGGGTGACCTTCGCCTGCATTTGTACGCCTGTCTGAACGTACTCATCCAGGTTATCCAGGTGCTGGAGGATGATTAGCGCGCCGTGCTGGCGGGCTGAAAGCCGGGTCGCGGCACTCACCACGCCGTGAATGGTTTCCTGCATTTCAACAGCCGCGGATTTGGGACCGACAGGGATGAATGTACCTGCCCGGCCGATGCGTTCCAGGGCACGGCGGATCTCCGGTGCGAAGATGACCGGGATGGCCAGCAGCAGGGCAGGCAGGGTCGTTCGTACCAACCAGGAGAAGGCTGGCATATTGACCATGCTGGTCAGCAAAGCGATCAGTACGACGAGGAAAAGAATACCGCGCAGCAAGACCATGGCCTGCGTATCACGGAGCATATGGAGCAGGCCAAAAAAGATCAACGTGACCAGGAAAATATCGATAGCGCTCAGCCAGTTGAAGCGTTGAAAAATCAAAAAGAGGTCGTTCAGGAAATCAGGCACGAGGTTTCTACCAGGTGAGGGACTTATAAATCAGAGACAATAAGAAGATTATTCCGGTTTGAAATCTTAACCATCCAACAAGACCACAGATCATATCGGGAGTAGAACGCGGTCCTGGCGTAACAGTTTGAAGAACAAGGACATGCCATCCTGCATGGATTCCTTGGCAGCATCCTGCCAGGCTTGCACTCCCAATACCTGTGGTGTGCGCCGTTCGTAACCAAGCTTCGCCCAAATCGCCTCATGTTTTACCAGGTCGGGAGGCAAAAAAAGCAAAGAAGCTTCACACTGCAGGTCTTTTGAAGCACTCTCGATCTCACCGACTAATGTTTCCAGGGTTTTTTCCAGCGGTACACTGGGAGAAATGTACATTTCAGTGGTGCGGGAGACCAGGTTTTCCACCTGCCAGCCAGCCAGCCCGACCAGTTGGTCATTCATTTGAAGAAGCATATAAGCTTTCTCGCCAAAGGCGGCCATGACATCATCGGAAGTTACAGCCTGCTTGGCGGGGGCTTGACTGGATATAAATGCAGCAATAGATACTGAATCCCGCGGCCGACCGCGCTGGACCACAAAATCACCTGTTTTAGCCGGCTTTAAGACAACGGGGCTGGTGTCGCTTACCAGGGAGAGCTTTTTCCATTCGGTCGTGACTTGCTTCCAGAGGTCGGCAAATGAACTGGTATTACGGATCACAACCAGGGCTGCAGCGAGCTTATCTGCCTGTGGATTCTGGGTCTGGATACGACGACGGGCTTCGTCATAGTCCATCCTGCGTTTTTCCATCAGGCGGCTGATCTGTACCACTTCCGGCGAATATGTGGCCCAAATGGCATCGCAGGCAGCGCTCAGTTCACTCTCGAGTAGTTTAATCGCCTCAATAACGATGACCGGTTGGATGGATCTTTTGATTAAAATATCAATCGCTTGATAAACCAGGGGGTGGACGATATCTTCCAGTTGCGCCAGCGCTTGGGGGTCGCTGAAGACCAGACGTCCCAGTCTGGTGCGATCGACACTGCCTCTGTCATCCAAGATCCATCTACCGAAGGTTTCCACAACAGGCTGAAAGCCAGGTGCGCCCTTGGCGATGGCGCGGTGTGAAAGGGCGTCCGCGTCGATACCGTAAGCCCCTAGGTGTTCGAGCATTCTACGGACGACACTCTTACCGGTGGCGATATTACCTGTCAGACCGATGACGTACTTCCCTTGCCATTTACTCAAGATATACACTCCCGATGGTGATCAGTTCATGTCTATTTTACTGGTTTTTGGCTAAATATCCAAACCGAATTTCACCTGCATGGTCATTTAACCTGACCATCCGGGGAGTTGACACCCGCCTGGCAAGGGGTTATGATGAAAATGCCTCAGGCTGGTTGGGCGTTCGCGGTGCTGCTTTGGCGGCATTGAGGAAAGTCCGTACTCCAGAAAGCACGGTGCCGGGGAAATCCTGGAGCGGGGCAACCTGCTGGATCGGGCCACAGAAACAGACCGCCACGCAAGTGGCAAGGGTGAAAAGGTGGTGTAAGAGACCACCGGCGTCTGCAGCAATGCAGGCGGCCAGGCAACCCCCACCGGGAGCAAGGCCAAGCAGGGACGAAGTCTGCTTCGGCAGGCGGGAGGCTGCTCGCCTTCCTTGAGTTCCGGGTAGGCTGCACAGAGAGATGATCGCCCAGGCAGAGCGCCGGGAAGAAGCCTGCGGGTGTAAACCGGCTTCCTCTGCTGGACAGAATGCGGCTTATAGACTAACCTGAGGCAACTTTTCTTGTGAGAGCGGCAAAAATCCCCGTGGGGGATGGTGTGGGGCTATTTCGGTGTGAATCAATCCCAGCCTATTCGGAGGGAGAGGAATTCCAGCAGAGGATGCACTCTGAATTAATTTAATAGAGGGGAATGTCGAAGCTATCCCTTTTTAATCGCCTTCGCCATGGCTGCGACGTGGGCGGGAGTTGAGCCACAGCAGCCACCGACGATGCGGGTGCCAGCCTGAACGTAGCGTTTGGCGAACGAAGCCATTTGATCAGGGGTGATATTGAAAACAGTTTCATTGGCAGCATTCATGACCGGCAATCCCGCATTCGGTTTAGCCCAGATGATGAGACCGGGATCGATGGTATGATATTCTTGGACAAGCAGCTCCATGTTTTCAAGGGTAGTCCCGCAGTTGGCTCCGATGGCGGCAACCCCCATGGGTTTGAAGGTTTGCACAACCTGGGATGGCTTGACACCCATCATCGTATGCAGGCCGCGGTCATAGCTGAAGGAGACCACGATAGGCAGTGTGCTGGACCGGCGTGCACCTTCGACTGCAGACCTGGCTTCGTCAATTGAAAATTGGGTCTCGACAAGCAACAGGTCCACGCCTCCGGCGGTCAGTCCCAGCGCCTGCTCGGCATAAGCCTCGACCACTTCCTCGGGGGAGAGCGGACCAAAGGGTTTAAGCAGTGTACCGGTCGGTCCCATCGATCCGGCAACGAGGACTCCGTCGCGCCCTCCAACTGCCTGACGCGCCAGTTCAGCCGCGCGCTGATTGAGTTCTTTTACGCGACCAGCGAGACTGGAATCTTTCAGACTTATGGATGTCCCACCGAAGGTGCAGGTCAGTATGATGTCCGCACCAGCCGCGACGAAAGCCTTGTGCAAACCCAGGATCTTTTCGGGCTGGTCGAACACCCAAGCCTCGGGGTGCATGCCGGGTTTCAATCCTTCAGCCTGCAGGTTCGTGCCGGTTGCGCCATCGGCAATCAGGATGTCACCAGCCTGAAAGCGCTCGAAAAATGTTTTCACCAAACCGACTCCTATCCGGTAGGTATAAGCGAAAGTTAATCTAATCCGCTACTCGGTTTCAGGTCACGTATATTTAGCTGCAGGGACTTGCGCCCGTTGTATTCATTCACTTCGAAAGTAAAAAGCAGATCGACATATGTGGGTAGTTCTTGTTGTAGGCTCCCAAGCCGGAAGGCGATGGCATCAAACGTGAGCTTGCCATCTGTAACGGTCAGTTTAAGATGCTGGCTGTCTGCACCGACTGTACGTGAATTTTTAATGCGCAGCTTGCGCGAGACAAAGACGGCTTCTGGGTTGCCGTAACCGGTCGGCTGGAGCAGCTCAAGGTAGTCAAGCAATTGAGGTTTCAAATCGGAGAGCGAGACCTCGGCATCTGCCATGAGTGTGGGACGGAGGTCGTGTCCATCCAGCTGTTTGCTGGCGATCCTCTGCATACGGGTAACCAATTCATCAAAATTATCATTGCGAACCGTAAACCCGGCCGCGGCGGCATGCCCACCATGGCGAACAAGCAGATCAGCGCATTGGTCAAGAGCCTGGGTGATATGGAACTCCGGGATGCTGCGGCAGGAGCAGCGCGTGGTCTCGTCACTCCGCTGCCCAACGATGGCGGGACGATAGAAAGTGTCAGTCAGGCGGGATGCCACCAATCCAACCACACCGGTATTAAACCCGGGATCGATAGCAAATAATACAAGCGCACCAGGATCTTTCGTTGAAATAATCGCCTCAGCCTGTTCCTGCATCGAACGGGTGAGTTCCTGGCGCGACCGGTTCTGCGCGTTCAATTGTTGAGCCAGGTTGCCAGCTGTCTGGACGTCTTTCGTTGTCAGCAATTCCAATGCACTCAGCGCAGAGTCCAACCGCCCGGCAGCATTCAAGCGGGGACCAAGGATATACCCAATATTTGTTGCCGTAGTCCGCTTGATTTCCAGACCAGCCACATTCGCAAGCGAGAATAATCCCTGGCGCTGCGTCTCACGGATGCGCTGCAGTCCCTGACGTACGAGGGAACGATTTTCGCCAATCAACGGGACAAGGTCAGCAACGGTTCCGAGGGCAACCAGGTCTAAAAGGTCTTCAGGTATTAATCGATCGGATGGTCTCTTTTCCAACAACGCTTCAGCGATCTTATAGGCAATTCCTACACCTGCCAGGTCTTTATCGGGATATATATCACCTGGTTGTTTTGGGTTGATGATCGCATAGGCTAGCGGAAGTTCGCCTGAGGGCTGGTGATGGTCGGTGATGATGAGGTCCAATCCTACTGCCCTGGCATGAGCCACCTCGGAAGGAGAACGGATGCCGCAGTCAACAGTGACGACTACTTTAACACCCTGCGCAGCAAGGCTCTCGAGGGCATCCTGATTTAAGCCGTAACCTTCGTCAAAGCGGTTGGGAATGTAACCGTGTACATTCGCGCCAAGCGCCTGAAGCGTCTGCACGAGCAGGGCTGTGGCGGTGACTCCGTCCACGTCGTAGTCACCATAGATTGAAACCGCCTCAGTATGATCGATAGCATATTCGAGACGCTCGATGGCTGATCCGATACCGGTCAACTGCCAGGGGGAGGTATCGAAGGGCAACCGGGCAACCAGATAATCCTGAGCCTCGGCGAATGTGGGGTAGCCCCGGTTGAACAGGATCTGCCGCAGAATGGAATGGAAGGCGCGCAAGGCTTCATCTGCGATGGGTGTCAGGGGTGGATTAATCTGCCAGCGTTTGGAATGCATTAGAAATATATATCCATAAATTGAGAGGTGGTTTGAGTATAAACGTTCATGAGTGGATGGGCAAGGATATTGGTTTATGCCGGCAGCGAAGAGGATTTGATTTTTCACAGAGGGCATCGGAGATCCAGTTCGTTATCACACAAAAATCATACTGCTCAGCATTTGCGTCATCCGTATAAATATTGGATTTTTAACACGCAGGGGATGAATAATGCCAGTTTTTTAGGATTTCCTTCATGTTCCTTGGTGTCCATTGTGGTTAATCCTTAAGTTGCGGCTGGAAGCCGCGCTGTGGATAACGATTGCGATAACAGATCACTCGAGAGATTGACACCATGATAAGCTGCCCTTTCGCATGATCCTCATCACCTGTATAATCAGCCCAATGTTCACTTTTGACATCATTGCCCGGCAAGGACAGGCGCGAGCCGGTATTTTCTACACACCGCACGGCGAAGTGCAGACACCGGTCTTCGCACCGGTCGGGACGCAGGCGGTAGTCAAGGCACTCACCCCAATGCAACTGGAGGAACTCGGCGCCACCCTGGTGCTATCCAATACCTACCATTTATACCTGCGCCCGGGTGACGAACTGATCGCTGAAATGGGGGGGTTGCATCAATTCATGCAGTGGCAGGGACCACTACTGACCGATTCGGGTGGTTACCAGGTTTTTTCGCTGGCTGAAAGCCGTCAGGTTGACGAGGACGGCGTGACGTTCAGGAGCCACATCGATGGTTCGACACACCGCTTCACACCCGAGAAGGCCATTGCCATCCAGGAACACCTGGGTGCGGACATCATCATGGCTTTCGATGAATGTGCCGAGCCATACGCGCGTGCATACATCGAAAAAGCAATGGAACGCACCCATCGCTGGGCGGAACGCAGCCGGCAGGCGTATAATCGGTCTGATCAGGCGCTTTTCGGTATCGTCCAGGGCGGGATTTTCCCGGACCTGCGGCAGGAATCTGCCAGGTTCATCTCCACCCTTGAATTCCCTGGACACGCCATCGGTGGTCTGTCAGTTGGTGAATCCAAGGATGAGATGCATGCCATGCTGGATATCGTGATGGATATCCTGCCCGAGAACAAGCCGCGTTACCTGATGGGGGTTGGCACACCCGAGGATCTGATCGACGGGATCAGTCGGGGCGTGGACATCTTTGACTGCGTGCTGCCCACACGCCTGGCGCGCCATCACAGCGTCTTCTCATCTGAGGGACGGCTGAATCTGATGAATGCTGCCTTTGCCCGTGATAGGCGGCCCATAGATGTGGAATGTTCCTGCTATACTTGTCGAACGTTCTCGCGCGCCTACCTGCGGCATCTGATAGCCGCGAAGGAACTGCTGGCGGGAACGCTCTTATCTATCCATAACCTGCATGCCCTTATCCAGATGGTGAGTAATATCCGCGAATCCATCATTGAGGGAAAATTTGACCGTCTGGCACCATCCCTACTGACCCGATGGGCAAATAATGCATCAAAATGATCCGCCAAAGGACCACACTACTTGAACCTCATCAACCATTTCATTTTTGGGATCATCCAGGGATTAACAGAATTCATCCCTGTCTCCAGCACCGCCCATCTTCTGATCTATCAGAAATTCCTTGGTCTTGAGCCGGATAACTCCATCTTCACCCTGCTTGTATTAATCCAGATGGGGACGATTGTTTCGCTGGTACTCCATTTTTGGAAAGACCTGGTGGCAATTGCCAGGGCGATGATAAAAAATCCATTCACTGAAAAACCTGGATCCCTCTCCCGCATGGGCTGGTATATTCTTCTTGCTACTGTCCCGGCGATCATCGCAGGTTATTTCCTCAAGGACTTGGTGCAATCCCTGTTCGCGACACCGTTATTGGAAGCGGCGATACGTTTGTTCACTGCCGCGGTTCTACTCGCACTGGCTGAATGGCTGGGAAAAAGGACACGACAGCTTGAGAGCATTACCTGGCTGGATGCACTTTTCATTGGGGCAATGCAGATGATATCTGTATTCCCCGGAGCCTCTCGTTCGGGGACCACCATCTCGGGAGGCATGTTCCGTGGTTTTAACCGGGTGGCCGCGGCGCGCTTCGCATTCCTGATGTCCATACCAGTAATGCTGGCTGCAGGGGCATACCAGTCGCTGGATCTGCTAACTATGCCTGATCTGGGTGGGTTTTTACCTGGGCTGGCGGTCGGATTCGTTACGGCGGCTGCTGTCGGCTGGTTGGCGATCAAGTGGTTATTAAACTATTTAAATAAACACTCCTTGTATGTGTTCGCTGTATACTGCGCTGTGGTGGGAATGATCTGCCTGTTGTTCATTCTACTCCAGGGTTGATTATGATAAATAATTACGCATCTACAATGGATATGACCAACCTGCTCAAGCGGCTGGTGGAGTGCGAGTCTCCCTCGCATGATAAGGCTGCCGTGGACCGGGTGGGCGACCTGGTGGCGGCGGAAGCGTTACGCCTGGGGGCAAAGGTTGATGTTCAGCATCAGACCAAAACCGGTGACCTCATCCTGGCCCGTTGGGGTGAGGGAAAGGGCGGCATCCTGCTGTTAAGTCACATGGACACGGTTTTCCCAATTGGTACACTGGTAAAAATGCCGTTCTATGAAAAGGGTGGCAAGCTCTTCGGTCCTGGAACGCTGGATATGAAAGGCGGCATTGTCATCGCCCTGAACACCATTGCGGGATTGCGCGCTTCTGAGCAGATACCGCATCGACCGGTCACGGCATTATTCACATCCGACGAGGAGATCGGAAGCCATACCTCGCGTGCCTTGATCGAGGGTCTGGCGAAAGATGCCTGCCTGGTACTGGTACTTGAACCCGGTCTGCTGGATGGTTCCCTCAAGACCTGGCGCAAGGGCACCGGTGACTTCAAGGTCAAGGTCAGGGGACGCGCGGCGCATGCCGGCAGCGACCATGAAAAGGGATGCAATGCGATCGAAGAACTTGCCTACCAGATCATTAAAATACAGAAGATGACCGACTACAGCAAAGGGACCACGCTCAATGTTGGTGTCGTGCGGGGTGGGACTGTTGTCAATGTTGTCCCGGACGAGGCAGAGGCCAGGGTGGACCTGCGCGTGATGCAGCCAGGTGAGGCTGAGCGCATCACGGCAGCCATGTCCGCGCTGGAGCCAGTATTGGATGGAACGTCCATCGAAGTAAGCGGCGAGTTCAACCGCCCGCCGATGCCATTCAATGAAACCATGAAGGCTACCTTCGAGAAAGCGCAAACTATCGCTGCAGGGATAGGGATCGGACTCAAGGCAGGTGGCTCAGGTGGTGCTTCGGATGCAAATTTTGTAGCAGCATTAGGTGTTCCGGTCCTGGATGGATTGGGTGCTGCCGGTGAAGGTTTACACTCAGAGAGGGAGTATATTTTGGCCTCCAGCCTGCCTGAGCGGTCCAGGCTGGTAGCTGCGTTGATACGGGATTGGTAAATAAGCATTGAAACGATTACTGGTCATCGCGCTGCTGCTCCTGCCTTCTTGTACACCGGCTATACCTTCTGTCACCCCACAGGTGGTAAGCGTTTACACCACAGCTGCAGCCCAACCCTGGCTTGCCGACCTGTACGATTGCGCCGGTTCGGCAGCGGTTTTATTGCTGGTAGCCGATCCTCAGGAGGCGGAGATCAGCCTGCGCCTGGGAGAGCCGTTGCTGCTGGCAACTCCTGCTTATGAAATCACACGGGAGGAGATCGTGGTGGTCGTCAATCAAGGAAATTCAATCACCAACCTGAGGCGTGCAGAGGTGTTTGGCTTGTTCACAGGGCAGATACGAAACTGGCAGGAGATCGGTGGTGGTGACGCGATGGTCCAGGTATGGGTTTACGGTGTTGGGGAAGATATCCAGCAGATTTTTAACAGCTCTGTTCTGGGGGGTACGTCCGTATTCTCGCTGGCACGGTTGGCGACCAGCCCGCGGGAAATGACGAGCGGGATTGCTGATGATATACATGCTGTTGGCTTGCTGCCAAGGACCTTGGTGAACGAGACTATAAAATCTGTTTACTCAATTGCGTCTATACCTGTTCTGGCAGTCTCACGGTCAGAACCGTCGGGGGTGATCAAAGAACTGCTGACCTGTGTTCAACGATAAGGGCAAATATACCTGGAAGTTGTCAAAGGATGGTTAGATATTACTTATTTGCATTTCCTCAGGCGGCTTTAGTATGCGAAAACTTCGGTAGAGAAGCAGGTCATAGATAATCTTCAATCCACCAGCAAGGAAAAATGGGGTGCCGAGAAAGGCAGGGTTGGCGAGTAGTAGTCCCGTCAAGGCTGGAGAGAGTGAGGCGCCCACTGAACGGGCAATAGTGGTCACACCTGAGGCGGCGGAACGCTCGTCAGGTGCGACAACAGCCATGGTATAGGACTGCCTCGTAGGTACGTCCATCTGCGAGATGCTGAAGCGCATCATCAACAAGCCGATCGCCAGCGGCAGACTCGGCATGAGCGGGACGAGCATCAGGAGAATATTCGAGGGGATGTGCGTGAAGACCATGGTGTTGATCAACCCAATCCTGGCTGCGATGCGGGCTGCCAGCAGTGCAGAAACTCCAGCCAGGAGGTTTGCACCGAAGAAGATGCTCCCCAAAATCCCCTCCGCAACTCCAAACTTGATATGGAACCAATATGCCACGATGCTCTGGATGATAAGCCCGCCGGCAAAGGCATCCAGTGAAAACAGGAGGCTCAACCTGAAGATCACAGGCCTTGAATGGTGAAGTCCCAGTGGGGAACTATTAGAATGTTGCTTTTTTGTAACCTCAACCGAGGAGGACAGGCACAAGAACAGTAGTATCAGCAGGGCACCTGCACCCGCATACCCAAAAAGGAGCACCCGGTAAGATTCCAGCGTCTTCAATCCTGACGCTTGGAGACCCTGCGCCAGCCAGCCGCTGGCGAGCGCCCCTGTGGCCGTGGCAAATGAGCCAGCCAGGTTATACCAGGCAAAGACCTGAGTGCGCTTTTGATCTGCCAGGAGTTGCGAGAGTCCTGCCTGTTCAATGGAAAGGAAAGGTCCAATTTCGTTGCCGCTGGGGCTGATTACCCCGACAATCGCAGCTGCCATGAGCAGGATGGGATTATTCGTCGCGAGAAATACCCCCCCGGAGAGGATCATTAAACCTGCACCAAGCATTAGCATTCGCCGTCTACCAGCCCGGTCTGCTGAAGTGGTGATCCATAGTGAAATCGCAGCATCGCCAGCCAGGGTCAGGCTCAACAGCAAGCCTATCTGTTTTTCATCGAGACCAACGTGTATCAGGTAAAGAACCAGGATGACAGAGATCAAGCCATAGGCGAAAAGGCGGATGATGCGCGTGATGAAGAGGATGGCAATATCGGACTGTGCGCGGCGCATTGATTATTTTCCCTTCGCAACCTCCAATTGGCACCAGGCGTAAAGCGCATCGTAGACTTCGAACTGGTTCATCAAGTTCACCTCATCGTCGGGGTAGCGAATGCTGAAACCAGAAGCAATAGCCTCCAAGCCGCGAGCGATTGGATCCTTGTCTATGTCCTCGGACACATCTGCGGCATGGACAATCTGCGCCAACCGCACCAATCCCGCCTCTTTCAGATCATACTTGAGCAAGATAGACTCGAACGAGCATCGCCCATCTTTATGCCCAAGTTCGACTCCGGGGGCATCGAATGGGATGGCGCCAGTCTCTTTAACAACTTTCTCAATTTGGGACTTGGGGACGAACAGGAACTCGGCGTCATTATCCACAAAGCGAGTGATCAGCCAGGGACAGGCGACGCGGTCAACATGCACATGCGAACGGGTGATCCATAGCATAGAGTTATCCTTTCGATTTTATTTTGGGATGAATTTTTTCTTATTAGATTATATAACTAGAAGTAAAAAGCGGAAGCATCCGCACCTGTACTGTAATTAACAATCGGATAAAATGATGACTGAAGTAGTAGTCATCTGCAACTGCCATGATCGACAATCGAATGATTGGAGAAGGGTATGGATGGGGGGATTTTCATTACAATGTATAATTTTACAGGGTTAGTCCGGCGATTATCAAACAGGAAAGGAGTGAGAAATAGCCAAAAAGTGAATTAATTCAAGAAGAAAGGGTGGACCAGTGAATTTATTGATTGGGGATAATTCATATTGCGTATAATAATAACTATTATCATGCAATCACCAACCCCAAGCTGTCTATATGTTAATTTGTGGTTAAAACTATACAGATGATTGGAGGGTATCATAATAATGGAAATACTTATTTTTATCCTATTATCGGCCGGAATAATCTGGTATTCACTCCCTTCTCTGCGGAATCCAAGGGTGCACGGGTTCTATCGTTTCTTCGCTTTCGAAGCCATCCTGGGACTGTTACTGCTGAACCTGCGCGGCTGGTTCCGTGATCCTTTCTCTATACACCAGCTCTTTTCCTGGATCCTGCTGGCTGGCTCTCTATTCCTGGTCATTCACGCATTAACCTTAATCCATCGCATCGGTCAGCCGCAAGGATCGTTCGAGCAGACCACCCGGCTGGTGAAAATGGGTGCGTATACCTATATCCGCCATCCGATGTATGCATCGTTGTTATATTTTGCATGGGGCGTTTTCTTTAAGTCCCCATCTCTGCTGGATGGGTTGACCGCGATGGTAGTATCAGCATTCCTGTATGCGACCGGGCGCGTGGAAGAGGGCGAAAACCTTGAAAAGTTTGGTGCCGAATATTCCGATTATATGAAAGGAACGCGTATGTTTATACCATTTACATTCTAGTTGTTGTTTTGTGATCAATTCATTAATCTAAATAGATATCCCTTATAAAATTCACAGTCCCTGGCGGGGAAGCAACCAGGGACTATTAGGTCAGCCTTCAGTCAGTCTAATCTGACGAACGTGTCCAGGCTTTATATAGAAAGATACTGCTGGTGGTATTACCAAAATGCAGCTGGACGCTGATGCCGAGATCCGCCTTCCAATTGTGCCCGATATTCATGTGGAAGCAGTGATAAGCGTTGTCTGCCGGCCAGGTTATATTGTATGAAAAGAAAACCGTGTCCCCAGTGTACACATCCACATGCTGAGGATGAGAGACAGCCCCATTGGTGGATCTAGCACAAAATTCAGTTGTATCTACATATTGACTACGGCTTTCCATCACGGACATGATTGGGACGGAAATATGCACCCACTCGTAGCCAGCAACTTTAAGTCTGGCTTGGGTAGCCCAGCCTTTTGGTGACCAGACAGCGAATGCGCTCCGGGTCTCTGGCTGCCACATCGTCCCGTGGATGGTGACATCAGTATACGGTGTAGCCCCATCTACTTGAGAAGGTGTGCCATCCGTGATCTCCCCGGTACTTGGTGGCGATACAGGCGGGTGTGAATATTCTGGTGCAGCCTCTTGAGCGCTGCTGCTGCCAAAAAGTAGCGGCAGGAGAAGAAACAGAGAAGCGATCGCTCGGTAGTTCATACTATTTTCCTTTCTTTAGGTTTCGAAGAATATTGGAGACGTCGTCCAATATTTGAACCAGGTTATATTTAGGGGGAAGGCATCAAAATCAATCATCCTTCTCCAGGTTTGGAACAAATCCACTTTATACTTCTTATGAAGAAGTCAGGAATGCTCCTCGGACCTGAAATGAATCTGGTTTTATTTTTTCAAGATATGCTACATCACCTCCTCATAATTAACTATTAACCCCATATTCAATTATCGTTTACCATAATTATCATTATAATAGAAAACCCTCCCCGATACAATATGCATAACCAACAGCCTCCAGGACTCAAGGGGTTGAAAGCGAGGTAAGACAGGAAATGTAAAGACTATTCCAGAGGATCAATGGAAGGAATATTAAGCCGAATAGTAATTTCCCAAACACATGCTTATTAAAAAGGTTGGTTAAAAGATTGCAGTCCCTGGTTTCTATTGAATGCCAGGGACTGCAAGTATCGACGGGAATTTGATTAACGTTCAGTTCGCAGCCATGCCTTATAGAGTGTGATTTGGTCCGTAGTATTGGCAAAATAGAGTTGAACACTGATGCCAATATCTTCTCTCCATACACCCGGCGACCAGTTTATCCACGCGCATTGTCTGTTATTGTTTGCCGCCCATGTAACCGCGACGTTACCGACCAGGGCAGCTGATGTCCTGGCATGTAGCGTAACAGGCTTGGTGGCAGCACCGTTGGTGGATTGGGCGCAGAATTCCACATGGTTAACTTTCTGGGCTACATCCTCAAGATAAGTGGTAAATGGCATGGGAATGTGCACCCATTGATAACCTGCTGCTTTTGCTTTTGCTTCAATACCCCAACCCATGATTTTCCACCTTAAAAAAGCTCCAGGAGTTTCTCTAACCCACGCGGTCCCATGCATGGAAAAGTCAGTCCAGGGCGTGGCTCCCTCGGGTTTAGACCGTGGGCCGTTTTCATCATAGTTGTAAACACCTGAGGTGACCCCAGTTTGTGCATCAGGATTCACCTGCGCGCCGGTTGTAGCAGAAGCATTTCCAAAGAGGAGCGGCAGGAGTAGAAACAGAGAAGCGATCGCTCGGTAGTTCATAATATTTTCCTTTCTTTTAGTTTTGAAGTATATTGGAGACGTCGTCCATTATTTGAACCAGGTTATATTTATGGGGGAAGGCATCAATATCGATCATCCTTCTCCAGGTTTGGAACATATCCACTTTTTTTAGACTTTATATGAAGAAATCAGAAATGCTCCTCGGACCTGAAATGAATCTTGTTTTAATATTTCAAGATATGCTGCATCACCTCCTCACAAATAATGAACCATATTCATTCAACGTTTGTTGTCATTATTATTATAATATATAACCCTTTACATTACACAACGATAGCCAACAGCCTCCAGGATTCAAGGGTTTGAACGCGAAGATAGATCGTGAATGTAAAGATAATCCCAGAGGATCAAAGGAATGAAAAGTGAGCCGAATAGAAATCACCCGAATACTTTCTTAATGAAAAGACGGTTATAAGAACGCAATCCCTGGTTCCTCTTGAATGCCAGGGACTGCAAGTATCGACGGGAATTTGATTAACGTTCAGTTCGCAGCCATGCCTTTAATAGTGTGATTTTATCCTTAGTATTGATAAAGTAGCGTCGAATAATCAATATGGTCGTCACCTGTCCATTGGCAGCGTGAGGCCTCCATCCACCAGGATGGTCTGCCCGCGGATCATGCTGGCGGCAGGAGTGCAAAGGAAGGCGACGACCTCAGCCACATCCTGTGGTGTGACCAGCCGTCTGGCAGGTGTAGCCGCAATGATGCCTTCCATCAATCCGTCAGCCTGGAAAACAGCAAAATGCTGCAGGGCATCCGTCTCGACCACACCAGGCGAGACCGCATTCACCACGATGTTCTTTGAGGACAGTTCCACCGCCAGGTAGCGGGTCAATGCCTCCAGGGCTGCTTTGCTTGCGCCGGTGACAACATAGTCTGGCAGCACATGCGTTGAGCCGGGGCTGGAAATACTGACGATGTATCCGCCGCCGCGTGTTTCCATCATGGGGACAGCCCGTTGAGCCGCGAAGAGCAGTGAACGGGCGTTGATGTTCATCGTCCAGTCCCAGCCTTTGGGTTTCTGTTCCATGACTGGGCGGTTATAACCCGAGGCGGCGTTGTGAATGAAGATATCCAACCCGCCAAAGGTTTCTTGAACTTCATCAAACAGGCGGTCGATATCCTCGATCTCGCCGATATTGGCTTTCACCAACAGAGAGCGGCGGCCAAGGTCTTTAATGTCCCTGGCTGTTGCCTCGGCAGGGTGGCGGTTGCGGAAGAAGTTGACCACCACGTCCGCGCCGCAGCCTGCGAAGTGCAGGGCGATCGCACGACCAATGCCACGGCCAGAGCCTGTAACCAGGACGATCTTGTCTTTAAAAGGCAGGTTCTCGCTCATATTTTTAGATCCAGGCGAATTTTCATATCACAAGGATATGAATTTAGCCGTATATGGATAGCTCTGACGCTGAAGCCAGCATATTATATAGGATTTTCTCATCACCCTGGATGATGCAGGTGAAGTGACCTAAATCCTGGCATGGTAAAATGAAAACCGTGAAAGGTTTAAAACATAGCAAAACCTTCGTGCTGCTCGCCGGCATTCTTGGTATGGCGGTGCTATTTTTCACGGCCGCAGGAATAAATGACATGCCCTTCCAGCCACCTCAACCGCTCTGGCATGAGAAATCCGGGGCAGCGACTGCTATGCCATCATTATTGACTTCGCTCGCCATTGGTTTTTATAAAAAACCACTGTGGGAGAAAATCACCTTTCTATCGTTTATTGTCTTATTATTCGTGATCCTGCTTCTCCTATTAAATCCGGAAACCAGAAAACGGGTCATCGTCGTACTCATTCGCACCGTTGTCACGTTCATTGCCCTGGTATGGTTCATGAAGAACTATGCTAAAAACCAATTACCTTTTACAACTTTATTAGAACCTGCCAGTCCGTCTGTAGTAGGGGAGTTGGGTGAGGTTCCAACCCCCATCTATACACCACCCAGTGTACCTCCGCTGGTGATTTATCTTCTCAGTTTATTACTGGCTCTGGGGTTGGTTTTTCTGTTCTGGCGCTTATGGCAATGGAACCTGCAGCTTCGTCCAAAGATTTCACCGGTACGGGAAATTGGGGATATCGCCCGGGATACCATGCAGCATCTATCCAGCGGACAGAACCTGGAAGATGCCATCATTGAGTGTTATGTGCGCATGAATGAGACTGTGGCTACCCGGCGGGGTTTACGGCGTATGCAGGCTATGACACCGACCGAATTCGCCATGCGGCTTGAATCGATGGGACTACCCGCTGTAGCCGTGCACCACCTGACAACACTCTTCGAGCGCATCCGCTATGGAGGGAAGGCATCCACGCTGGATGATGTGCGTGATGCTAAATCGTGCCTGGGCAGTATTGTTCAAGCCTGTGAGGGGAGATGATGGGACGCCGTCAAATATTGCTCATCGGAGCTGCACTCATTATTGCGAGCATCATGGCATTTCCGCTGCGAGACCTGGTCAATGATATGGTCATCAGTCCGTTGACCTATCTTATTTGGCTGGGCGGTTTTTATTACCAAGCCATCCCCAAGATCGTGGTCTGGACCATCTTGCTGGTCATTGTCCTGTCCATTTTTGCGGGCGGTTTTGCAGGTACCTGGCACAAGGAAGAGCGCAGCCAGGTGAAGAAAAGACCGAAAATGGGACAGATCGAGATGCTGGCTGGCTGGATCTCTCAACCGGGACGCGGTATGTATTTCAAATGGCGGGTCGCCCGCCTGCTGGGTGACGCAGCCAGCCGCCTGCTCGATCTCCCTGAACACTCGAACCGGCTCAACTGGGGTGGAAGGCCAGAGCCATCCCAGGATGTCCGGGACTATCTGGAGGCGTCTCTGAATACAACCTTCGCGGATTATCCATTACCGTCCCCGTTCCGGGGGCGTAAACCAACACCCTTTGATCTCAACCTGGAAGAAGTTATAACTTTCCTCGAATCCCAACTGGAGAAACCTCATGATCACAGACATCCATGAATTATCCACATTATGCTCGCAGGTGATTGGTGAAGTGGAACGGGCGGTCGTCGGGAAGCGCACCCTGTTGGAAATGGTCACGGCGGCAGCGCTGGCAGGTGGGCACGTGCTGCTGGAAGATTATCCCGGCCTGGGCAAGACCCTGATCGCCCGCAGTTTCTCCACAGTCCTGGGACTTGACTTCAAGCGCATCCAGTTCACTCCAGACCTGCTGCCAGGTGATATTACCGGTGGTTACATCTACAACCGGACGGAGAATCGCTTTGAACTGCGCAAGGGACCGGTCTTTGCCAATATTATCCTGGCAGATGAGATCAACCGGGCTTCACCGAAAACCCAGTCGGCACTGCTGGAGGCGATGCAGGAGAGGCAGGTCACCCTCGAAGGTGAGACGCTGCCCCTGCCTGAGCCATTCATGGTACTGGCGACCCAGAATCCGATCGAGTATGAAGGCACCTTCCCGCTGCCTGAAGCGCAGCTGGACCGCTTTATGCTCAAACTTCAAGTCGGTTATCCCAACCTGGAAGAAGAAAAGGAGATCCTGCACCGCCGCAAAGAACGGATGCAGGAGGAGGTCATGTTCCGGCAGATTTCAAATGCAGGGCAGATCCTGGAAATGCGGAAGGTGGTGGAAACCGTTCACGTGGATGAGGATCTGGAAGAATATATCGCTGCCCTGGTCCATGAGACACGCAAGGATCGACGGGTGGCAGTTGGTGCCAGTCCGCGCGGTTCGCTGGCTTTTTTAAAAATGGGACGGGCGCATGCCGCATTGGAGGGGAGAGACTACGTTCTCCCTGACGACATCAAACGCTTTGCTGAGCCTGTCTTGAGCCATCGCTTGATCCTCCAGCCTGAATTCTGGCTGGCTCACCAGGTCTGCGGTGAAGTGATTGCGGATGTGTTTGCAAAAGTACCTGTTCCAGTAGTGCCCGGGGTGTGAATGGGGCGGTCGCTGCTGCTGGTTCTCCTGGTATGCGCTTTGATCCTTGCCGGATTGGCAACAGTGAATGGTGGGGTACTTGCGTTGGCTCTACCCATCATGTCCTATTTGCTGCTTGGATTGTGGCGCGGACCGGAAGATGTGTCCCTGAAGATCGAACGCTCGATCAGCACGGAACGCACTTCACCTGACATGCCAGTGGTGATTCAGATTCAGGTGACCAACCAGGGCTCTGCAATGGAAGAAGCGATCGTGGAAGATATCCTCCCTGCGGGATTGGAGGTAATTGAAGGTTCTGCCAGCCATGTGTTGAAACTAGGAAAGGGGGAAGCAGCCTCGTGGACATATACCGTGAAAGGTCCACGCGGCTATTATGTGTTTGCTTCCATTCGAGTGACAGGTTGTGACCATTTTAGGGTCGTGATCCGTAAGCGAACCATTCCGACCGGTGGCTATCTGCTCATCCTTCCTGTTGTCATGCGCCTGAGGCATGTGGCAATACGACCGAGACGGACCCGGGTATATGCCGGTACGATACCTGCCCGCCAGGGTGGTCCCGGGGTGGAATTTTTTGGTGTCCGTGAATACCAGAGTGGAGACCAGACCCGGTGGATCAACTGGCGGGCAAGCGCACGGCATCCCCACATGCTTTTCTCGAATGAGTTCGAACAGGAAAGGGTCGCCGACATCGGTATCGTACTGGATGGACGGCAGCACACAAACCTGTTTAATGACGGTCGTTCGCTGTTCGAATATTCCGTACAGGCAGCTGCAGCCCTGTCTGATTCCTTCCTGACCCAAGGGAACCGCGTCAGCCTGTTGTTGTATGGGCATTACCTGGATTGGACTCTCCCGGGATATGGCAGGATCCAACGCGAGCGGCTCTTGCACGCCCTCTCACGTGCCACTCCTGGTGACAGCCTGGTCTTTTCTGACCTGGCGTATATTCCAACCAGGCTCTTTCCGGCGCACTCGCAGGTGGTTCTGATCAGTCCATTGTCACGGGATGACCTGGGTGTACTGATCCAACTGCGCTCGCGCGGATACCAGGTGATGGTCATCAGTCCTGATCCGGTGGCATTTGAACAATCATATCTACCACTGCAGCCGGCTGTTCTCCAGGCGTCCCGCATCGTGCGCCTGGAGCGGGATATATTCATACAGAATTTGCAGCGGGCTGGGATCCAGGTGCTGGACTGGGATGTAAGACAGCCGTTCGACAAGGTTGTCCAGAGTGAGTTGAGACAGATCCCGGGTTGGTTACGGGCAGTGGGCAGGTAAACCTTGGCAATAATCGCTCAGTTTGCCACACTGATCGTGGGCATTATCTCCCTGGTGTGGGGATATTATGAAGCAGGCTATCCACTCATTGCTAGACTGCTGGCAGGCTTTGGTCTGCTCTGGCTTGTGACACAGGTTCGCCGCTGGAGATGGTTTTCCGGGGCAGGCTTTCTGATCACACTCCTGGCTGCTGCGGTTGGTCAGTGGATAGGTGCGGCAATAGGTTGGATGGTGGTGGGTGTGGTTGGCGGGTTGTTAAGCTGGGACCTGGGTGAGTTCCGTCACCGCCTGGCTTATGCTGACGAGGATGATGATATACACGGATTGGAACGAAGGCACCTGGCACGGGTAACGATCGTGGCTGTCATTGGTACACTGCTTGGCACCTTGGTGATGGTGGTTCAGGTGCGCTTTACGCTTGAATGGGGAATACTCCTGGGGATCGTTGCTGCTTGGGGTGTCAGCCAGATGGTTTCATGGATAAAGCGTGGTGGAAAATAATTTTATTAATTAACTGCCCAACCCAGTGTCATTCTGGGGATCTCCTCAAGGTAATTGGTGAAATGCTTCATCTCAAAATAAAGGCAGCTTATCATAACCTGCTGAGTAGTAACTATAAAACCTTATTCAAAAATCAATGGCTGTAATAAATTCCGGGTGGTCAAGGTTGGATAAGGTTAATAGTAGGGAGGTAATCCCTGATGCATCATCTTATAAAGTATCGATCCATTTTCCTGTTTGTGCTGGAGATGTTAAGTGTATTATTTTTAAGTGCGCATGTTCCGGCATCGCAATTAAGAGAGGGTATTCCCGCTTGCGCAGGTGGTAGGTCTGGAACATCCAAAGGAACAATGAGTCTTTTGTGAAGAAATGCAGCCAGAGACTTTCGCGGTTGCCATTCCATAATACTTCATGGGTGACAGCCCGTTTCCAGGTGCGCCACCACAGACGCCAAAGTATGAGTGAAAAAGGATAATCCAGCCAGACGACAGCCTCAGCTCGCGACCAGGTGATATCCCGCACAACATGATAGTTCCCATCCACAACCCAGGCTGGTGAGCTGGTCGCATCCTCGACACGCTGGCGGAATATAGCCGGGGGAACTTCTGTCCAGCCGGATTCCCAGTGTAAAGCATCCAGTTCGATGTAAACCAGATCCAGCCGGCAGGCTATATGCTTAGCCAATGCGCTTTTACCTGAGCCGGTGGTACCTATCACGCAGATACGGCGATAAGGGAAAGAACATCTTGTCATATAATATCCGGGGGTGGGTATTATAATTGGTTTCTCTGAAAATCAACTTTGTTAAACGAGGCTTGTATGTTCGAAATCCCCGATGATGATATCGTTTCGACCACCATGCGGCACGGTTTCTGGACCTGGTCCGCGCAGGCCAGGGTCAACCCGATCCCGGTCAAACGCGCAAAGGGCGTCTATTTCTGGGATATTCACGAAAAGCGCTATCTGGACTTCAACTCGATGACCATGTGCGTCAATATCGGGCATGGTGATGAGCGTGTCATCGATGCCATGATCCGGCAGGTGCGCGAACTCCCATACGCTGCACCGGGTATGGCGACGAAAGTACGGGCATTGGCGGGTAAATTGCTGGCGGAGATCAGCCCTGGAAAAATCAACCGCTTCCTTTTTACCCTGGGTGGTGCAGATGCCAACGAGAACGCGGTCAAGCTGGCGCGTGTCTTCACAGGCAGGCACAAGATCCTTGCCCGCTACCGTTCTTATCATGGGTCGACGGCGGGTGCGATGGCATTGACCGGTGACCCGCGGCGCACAGCCTGGGAGCCAAACCTGATGAGCGGAGTGGTCCACTTCCTCGATCCCTACCGCTACCGCTCGACCTTCCACCGTAATAATCCGGATATATCTGAAAATGAATTTGCCAATGATTATCTCAACCACCTCGAAGAGATCATCCAGTATGAAGGCGCGGAGACCATCGCCGCCATCCTGGTCGAACCGGTCACCGGCACCAATGGGATCATCATCCCACCGGAAGGGTACCTGCAGGGTGTGCGTGCGCTCTGCGATAAATATGCAATCCTGCTGATCGCCGACGAGGTCATGAGCGGTTTCGGGCGCACGGGGAAGTGGTTCGCGGTCAACCATTGGAACGTGGAGCCCGACCTGATGACCATGGCAAAGGGCTTGACCTCGGCATACGCGCCGCTCGGCGCAGTCGGGATGAAGGATGAGATCGCCGAGTTCTTCAATGAACGCGTCTTCGAAGCGGGCCTGACGTATACGGCCCACCCGATTTCACTGGCGGCCGCCATCGCCAATATCCGCGTCCTGCAGGAGGATCACATCGTCGAACATGCCGCAACCATGGGTCGAATCCTGCACCGGATGCTGACCGACCTGGGTGAAAAGCACCCCTCAGTGGGGGAGGTACGGTCCATTGGTCTGTTCGGGATCATCGAGCTGGTCAAAGATCGCAAGACAAAAGAGCCAATGGCACCGTATAATGGCAGCAGTCCAGAGATGGTCGCTTTACGCAAGTATCTGCTCGACCATGGCCTGTTTTTATGTACACACTGGCACACGATTTTGATCATCCCGCCCCTAATCATTACCGAGGAGCAAATGGCTGAGGGTATCAAATTGATCGATGACGCCCTGGAGATCACAGATAAAAGCACCAACCATTAAGCAAAATTTGTCGCTGGAAGAGGATTATTCGTCTAGAATTAAGTCTCTATTTAGGATACAAAATGCGTAAAGCATCTGAACAATTAGCTTTACAGTTGGATATAGAAGAAGATCTATCATTATCCCACCTTGCTTATAGGGATAGGTTAATATCGCTACTTAATAGTGATTTGGATTTTCATAATGAACGAAGTGGATATGCATCGCATAATTTTCATTCTTTTCCGGCGAAATTTCCTCCTCAGCTCCCAAGAAAGTTTATTAATGGCTTAACTTCTCCGGGTGATGTGGTATTGGATCCAATGATGGGTTCAGGCACAACGATATTGGAGACATTACTAGCGAATCGCTGTGGTGTTGGACTTGATATTGATCCTCTTGCTCTGATGATTGGAAAGGTGAAAATCTCTCCCCTGAATTTGGAAAAAGTTGACAGGGCTTTCCATCAGGTGGTAACAGGAGCGAAGCAGAAAATACAGAAAGATCGTTCAAAATTAGAGCAAAATAGGCTGGTACGATGGAATGATGAGACAAAAAAATTCATCGATTACTGGTTTATGCATGACACTCAATTGGAATTAATTGCTTTGATTTCTGAAATTGAACAGGTAGAAGATATAGATATTAAGCTGTTCCTAAAAGTTGCGTTTTCCTCGATTATTATTACAAAATCCGGTGGTGTATCTCTAGCATTCGATTTGGCACATACAAGGCCACATCGAGCAAAAATCATTCTTGATCAAAATGGGCAAGAAGTATTTCGCGGAAATATAGGTGAGAAGACACCGAAGTCCTTGAAATTATTAACGAAACTTATGCGTTCTCCATTAAACGAATTTGAAAAACGCTACAAGAATAACCTGAAAGGCATTAGCTCCCGTTCAAGTGACAGTTATTACACAAATATTTCATGGGGCGATGCACAAAATCTTCCTCTGAATGATGCCTCTATTGACTTAATAGTTACTTCCCCTCCTTACGCATCCAATGCTATCGACTATATGCGTGCACATAAATTTGCTCTTGTTTGGTTGGGGTATGATTTATCTGATTTAAGTAAAAAGAGGAAAGAATACATTGGTGGTGAATCAACTTCGGGAGTAGTTTTCGAGCCGGTACCTCCTTACGTAGAAAAAATTATTCATACATTCTCTCAATTAGACAGGAAGAAAATGTTTGTTTTACATCGTTATTACTCAGAGATGGCTCGGGTTTTAAAGGAAATGTATCGAGTTATAAAACCCGGTAAAGCCGCTATAGTCGTCGTGGGTAGTTCAATAATTCGAGGTGTTGATATTGAAACTCAGAACTGCCTAGCCCATATTGGTCGTGAAGCAGGTTTTGAAGTTCCTATAATCGGGGTAAGGAAACTGGATCGCAATCGCCGGATGTTACCAGCTGGGTTGAATCAAAATTTGAAATCTCAAATTCAACAACGGATGTACGAAGAATATGCAATTGGCTTTTATAAACCTGAAGAATAATATGCGGTCTTAGGAGGAGAAGATATGACAATAGCAGACCTGCGAAAAAAATATCATAATAGAGCCTGTGAGGAAATCATCAGAATTCAACCAGGTAATCCTGCATATCCAAACTTTGCAGACAAAAGTAGCAAAGCCAGCGTACAAATTGCCTGGGGAATTGTAAAACGTTTGGGATTTTCTATACCTGATGAGAATTTGAAAGGCCAGACTACAGGTGGACGATTCGAGGCAATTACCTGTGCATTTCTTGAAGCATCTTTTAGCAAATTGCATCACTTGCGACCAGGAAAATGGCGCTATGGTACAGGTATTCCAATTTCTGATTTTGATCAATACCAACATTTGGCTGATTTAGAAGCATTGATAAAACGTAGTGATGAACTATCTGCTGCCTTAGGAAAGGAATATATTATTACTCCAGATATTATTGTCGGACGATACTCTGTTTCAGACGATGAAATTAATATAAACGAACGTGTTGTTTTAGCATCTGATGAAATAGCATTGTTGACCCCTTTTCGAAACTTTGATGCAGAATCTTCTCGTTATTTTCTGCATGCCAGTATATCTTGTAAATGGACATTACGTAGTGATCGTGGACAAAATGCTAGAACGGAAGCACTCAACCTAATTCGCCATCGCAAAGGACATCTACCTCATATAGTCGCTGTAACTGCTGAGCCTTTACCTACACGTCTTGCATCACTGGCGATAGGTACAGGTGATCTTGATTGTGTATATCATTTTGCGTTAAATGAATTAAAAGACGCGGTAATAGAAACAAATAATGATGATCAATATGATATGCTAGAAACCTTGATAGGAGGTCGACGACTGCGGGATATTAGCGACCTTCCTTTTGACTTGGCTATTTAGGTTAAAAAATGCAACTTTTGTGCACCTTGGGCATCTGATATATCGAAGCAACCAATTTTCTCGCGATTGTAAAGGAATAGCAGCATGGAACTGAACCTATCTAATCTTTCTGGTCAATCCGCCTCGAACTCCCGGCAGTGTGAAGTCCTGATCCTTGGCTCAGGACCGGCAGGACTGGCGGCAGCCCTCTACGCAGCCCGTGCTGAACTGGAGCCGGTCGTATTGACCGGCATGGTGATGGGAGGGCAGGCTGGCCTGACTGACACTATCGAAAACTATCCCGGTTTTCCGGAAGGTGTAGGGGGCTATCAGTTGGGCGAATTATTCCAGAAGCAGGCAGAACGATTCGGTGCACGGGTTGAGGTGGACTCAGCCGTTAGTGTCGATCTCTCGCAGCGTCCTTTCCATATAAAAACTGATAATGGTGAGTATCTGAGCCAGGCATTGATCGTAGCGACAGGCGCCAACCCAAACTTATTGAACATCCCGGGTGAAAAGGAATTGACCGGGCGGGGTGTTTCATACTGCGCGACCTGTGATGGATACTTCTTTAAGGAGAAAAGAGTGGTCGTGGTCGGCGGCGGCGACAGCGCCCTGGAAGAGGCTGCCTTCCTGACCCGATTTGCTAGATCCGTGACCATCATTCACCGGCGCCAGGAACTTCGTGCCGGCGCCATCCTGCAAGAGAGGGCGCAGGAAAATCCAAAGGTCAATTTCATCTGGAATACGGTCGTAACCGAGGTCGTGGGGGAGAAGAAGGTTGAAAGCATACATCTGAAGAACGTGCAAAGTGGAGAAGAATCGACCATCCAGACTGATGGCGTGTTCATCTTCATCGGTAATACGCCGAACACGCAGATCTTCAATCGTCAGTTGGAGCTGAACGACCTGGGTTACATCAAGGTGGACCACTTGATGCAGACCAGTGTCGCGGGTGTGTTCGCAGCCGGGGAAGTTGCGGACCCACACTTCCGGCAGGTGGTCACATCCGCAGGAATGGGTGCAGCCGCCGCAATCCAGGCCTCCCGGTTCCTTGCAGACCAGGGAAGTTGATCCTGGAAGGTCATTCGGGAACAACGATATATATCAGTCCCAGGCTATCACACATTTTTCCACTAAAACCCTCCCATCAAAGGGTAAATATCAGGTGAACTATCCATGTTATCAGAGTGGGACAATTAATATTCCGGACTGAACCCCGAAATTTTCAGGAGGAGCCATGAATAAAGTTTCCATCATCGGTGCCGGCATGACCGGATCCACGACAGCACACTGGCTGGCTGAGCGTGGGATCGCAGACCTGGTGCTGGTGGACATCGTGGAAGGCATGCCGCAGGGCAAAGCCCTGGATCTGCAGGAATCCATGCCGATCATCAACAAGGACGTCGAAGTGGTGGGCAGCAATGACTTTGTGACCACGAAGGGCTCAGATATCGTGGTCATCACGGCCGGCGTGCCGCGTAAACCGGGCATGTCCCGCGAGGACCTGCTTTCGATCAACGCTGGAATTGTTGGCAATGCAACCAGGGAGTCTTTAAGATACTCGCCTGAGGCGATTATTGTCGTCCTGACCAACCCGCTGGATACGATGACGTACCTGGCGATGAAGATAGGCAGCCTGCCGCCGCAGCGGGTTGTCGGCCAGGCTGGAGTGCTGGATTCTGCCCGAATGCGTGCCTTCGTGGCGATGGAACTCAAAGTCAGTGTCGAGAACATCCACTGTTACGTCCTGGGTGGTCATGGGGACGAGATGGTGCCTTTAAAGCGGCATTCGAACGTGGCAGGTGTACCGCTCAAGGACTGCTTGCCCGCGGATAAACTGGAGGCGATCTTTGACCGGACGCGAAAGGGCGGTGGGGAGATCGTCAGCCTGCTCAAGACCGGCAGCGCCTATTATGCGCCGGCCGCGGCTGTTACCCAGATGGTCGAAGCCATTCTTAAGGACAAGCACCTGGTCGTGCCTGCCTCTGCATATGTGCAAGGCGAATATGGCTTGAAGGATATCTTCTTCGGTGTGCCTGTGCAGTTAGGCCGCCAGGGTGTTGAGAAGATCATCGAGTACCACCTGGATGAAGAAGAGAAAGCTGCCCTGAACAAGTCAGCAGCCGCGGTTAGTGAATCGATCACAGTACTCAAGAATCTCGTCAAGATCTAACGGTTTTCAGTCTTTATCGACCCAGGTATGGTTTAAAGTGTGGGCGCGCCTCCTCAGTCAGCCTCTCGAATGTCCGAAGTCACTGACAACCAGTATGTTGGAAGAGGCGGCAGGATAGTATACTTGAATAAGGGAAAGAAGATACTCTCAACGAACGTGAATAATTCATAATTGTTTCCACTGCGAAAAGGGTGTGTCACCGTGAGCGAAGCGTGCCTGTGGCAAGGGTCTCCTCATTTATACTGATTATTACTACTTACGGTTTTCATGACAAAACTGAGTTTTTACAGTGAAGCTATTATTTCCAGCAGTATACGAAAATTACCCTTGATGAGTATCTTGTAGAGATCACAGGCGAGATGCCAGATTTTAAGCTTATTATCTACCCGTACATGCAATAGTCATTACACCGGCTAAATAAAAAGGAAACCCAGGACCATGACCATTCAATCAGAGATCCTCGAACAACCCGAGCGCCTGGAGCAGCTGCTCAGGCTTCAGAAGAAAACTGCCCAGGATATTGCCCGCGCGGTTCGGAGGCGGGATATCCATTACGTTTTTTTGGCTGCCCGCGGCACTTCCGATAACGCCGGTCGTTATGCCAATTACATCTGGGGGGCGATCAACCATTTGCCGGTGGCGCTGGCGACCCCCTCATTGTTCACCTATTACCAGCAGCCGCCAAATCTAAAGAACGCGCTGGTGGTCGGTATATCCCAGTCCGGCCAGTCGCCGGATATCATCAGCGTGCTGGTGGAGGGAAAACGGCAGGGCTGCCTCACGCTGGCGGTCACCAACGCACCCGATTCACCGCTGGCGGCTGACGCTGACCTTGTGCTGGATATTCAAGCCGGTGCAGAGCTGGCCGTGGCGGCAACCAAAACGTACACAGGCGAGTTGATGGCGCTGGCGATGCTCTCAGCGGCGATGAGCGGGTCAAAAGAGCAGTGGGCTGACCTGGCGAAGCTGCCGGTCTGGATGGAACATGTTTTAAAACAGGATAAAGCAATCGCCCAAATGACCCAGCGTTTCCGTTACATGCAGCAGTGCGTGGTGCTGGGACGGGGCTATAACTATGCCACTGCCTTCGAATGGGCGCTCAAGCTCAAGGAATTGACTTACGTCGAAGCCGAACCATATTCATCAGCGGATTTTCAACATGGACCAATCGCCATGGTGGAAAGCGGGTTCCCTGTCATGGCGGTCGTCCCTGAAGGCAAGGTTTTCGACTCCATGATGAGCCTGCTCGCTCCTTTATGCAATGAGCACAAGGCTGAACTGGTGGTCATCTCCGATTCCAAAGAGGCGTTGGCGCTGGCTCAATCTCCCATCCCATTGCCGCTTAACATGCCAGAGTGGCTGACACCCCTGGTCAGCATCATACCTGCACAGTTGTTCTCGTACCATCTTGCCCAGGTGAAGGGATATGACACAGAAAAACCGCGCAGCATCTTAAAGGTGACCAAAACAAGGTGATAGGGAACTGGAAGTCGGGAAAGGGGGATTTACTGCTAAAGTCTGAATGAGTGATTGCGTATATAATTATTCATCCCAAACTGTTCATGGAGGAGCCATGTCAAAGAAAGTTCGGCGTTTTCTCATTGGTCTTATCAGTTGTATCCCAATCGTTGTCTTCCTGTTGTGGGCATTTGGTTATGGCTGGGTGCACCTGACCGCCCCCAGGTCCTTCCCCCAAACCGAGGGGAAGATCCAGCTCGACGGCCTGGATGGTCGAGTTGATGTGTACCGCGATGGTAATGGCATCCCGCATATCTACGCCACCACCCTGCACGACCTGTTCATGGCGCAGGGCTACGTCCATGCCCAGGAACGTTTCTGGCAAATGGATTTCTGGCGCCACACCGGATCGGGGCGGTTGGCAGAGATGTTCGGAGAATCCCAGGTCGAGACCGACAGCTTCCTGCGCACCCTGGGCTGGCGTCAAATTGCCGAGAAGGAGTGGGAGAACCTGACGCCCGGATCCAAGGATATCCTGGTCTCATACGCAGGCGGTGTCAATGCCTACCTGGCTGAGCACAGCGGCACTGGACTCAGCCTGGAATACGGCATCCTGAAACTGCTCAATCCGGGTTACCAGCCTGAGCCCTGGACGCCGGTCCATTCGCTTACCTGGGGCAAAGCCATGGCCTGGGACCTGCGCGGGAACGCGGATCAGGAGATCGAGCGCGCCATCCTGCTCAAGACCTTCAGCCCTGAACAGGTGGATGAACTCTTTCCACCCTACCCAAAGGATCATCCACTCATCGTGCCAGAGATCGGGGAGAATGCTGCAGCCTGGTCGCGGGTGGATGTCCCGCTGGTGCCGGATGCGGACCTTTCAACCGTGATGGATAACTTCAGTTTATTGGATGCGGTCCTCGGTCCGGCCGGAGCGGGGATAGGTTCAAACTCATGGGTGGTGGGCGGAGAGAGAACGGCAACAGGAACACCGCTGCTGGCAAACGATCCACACCTGAGCATCCAGATGCCGTCTATCTGGTTCCAGGTCGGCCTGCACTGCCGGCCCGCGCGGAGCGATGCCTGCCCTTACGAGGTTGCTGGCTTCTCGTTTGCGGGCGTGCCGGGCGTGATCATCGGTCATAACGACCGGATCGCCTGGGGAATGACCAACGTCGATCCAGATGTGATGGACCTGTATATCGAAAAGATCAATCCCGATAACACGAACCAGTATGAGGTCAACGGCAAATGGGTGGACATGGATGTGCGCAGCGAGACGATCCTGGTGGGCGGCGGCGAGCCCGTGGAGCTGACCGTGCGCGGCACACGGCATGGGCCGATCATATCGGAGACCTATGGAAAGCTGGAGGCATTCGGGGAAAAAGCCGGGGTGGAAGTGCCGCCGAATTACGCCGTAGCCCTGCGCTGGACAGCGCTCGATCCTTCCATGGTGTTCGAGGCTATCTGGGGTTTCGACAAAGCCCAGAACTGGGATGAGTTCCGGGCGGCGGCGAGTCAATTAGCCTCCCCAGCACAGAACCTGGTTTTTGCCGATGTGGAGGGGAACATTGGCTACCAGATGCCGGGCAGGATACCGCTGCGTGCAAACGGCGATGGACGTTACCCGGTACCGGGCTGGACGGATGAATACGAGTGGACCGGCTTCATCCCGTTCGAAGAGTTACCCTATGCATTCAACCCGCAGGCGGGTTACATTGTCGCGGCAAACAACCAGGTCAGCCCATGGGATTATCCCTATACGATCTCCACGGACTGGGACTACGGTTTCCGCGCCTCACGCATCGTCGAGATGGTCGAAACTGCTCCTGGAAAGATCGACATCGCCTATATCCAGAAGATGCAGGGTGACGCAAAGAACCTGAACGCTGAAACCCTGGTGCCCCTGCTGCTGCAGGCGAATCTGGATGACCCGCACCTGGTGGAAGTCAGCGCCATCCTGAAAGACTGGGGTTACCAGAACAGGATGGACTCCGCACCTGCGGCGCTGTTCGAGGTCTTCTGGAAACGATTACTGCAGAATACCTTCGAAGACGACCTGCCGGAAGATTACTGGCCTAAGGGTGGCAGCCGCTGGTACGAGGTGATGCGCAGCCTGGTGACGAAACGGGAAAGCCCGTGGTGGGATTCACAGTACACTGCCGATGTTGTGGAAACCCGGGATGTGATCATTCGCGAGTCGTTCGCCGAGGCGGTGGCTGAGCTCGAAAAACTGCAGGGCAAGAATCCAGACAAATGGAACTGGGGTGACCTGCACACTGCCACGTTCGAAAACCAGACGCTGGGAAAGTCCGGCATCACGCCGATCGAAGCCCTGTTCAACCGGGGTCCATTCCGCACGGCTGGAGGGAACGGCATCGTCAATGCCACCGGCTGGACAGCCACCAAAGGTTACTTCGTGGATTGGCTGCCCTCGATGCGCATGATTGTGGACCTGGGTGACCTGCGCAGCTCGCTCACGGTGCACACCACGGGTGAGTCGGGGCACGCCTACCACCCGCATTACATCGATATGGCTGACCTGTGGCGGAACATCCAGTATTACCCGATGCTGTGGAACGAGCAGGCGATCGTCAGCAACACCGAAGCGCACCTGGTGCTGATGCCGGCTGCCACGACACCATAACATCCGTTGAGTAAAATTAGTATCGCAATCTGTCAGATTGTGCAACATGTTGAACAAAAATATGTACCGCAATCTGTCAGATTGCGTAGATTGCGTAATAGGTTGAGCAATGAGCCAGTTTGAGTACAAGCCGATCTACCGCCGAAACCTGCCTCACATACAACCGCTCGGGGCAACACTGTTCGTGACTTTCCGGCTGGCTGGGTCTTTACCAAAACATGTTCTTGATGAGTGGCAGAGTGAGAAGCAAATGCAGAGTTCACACTCTTCAGATAAGGGTTTCAACGGCGTTGGCTGGCATCGCTGGGATCTTCGTGCCTTTGCGATGTGACCGGGTTATCGGATTATCTGAATGGACCAGGTATGGGGAATTGCTTGAGACTGCGTGAGGGCAGGTTGCGGGGAGGTAACATTCAAATCGGCCGGTTTACAGTGTCCCATGTATAATTCGCTAATCTATTCTATGGATTGGGACACTGATGACGCAATACTTCCACGTTGACGAATCGGGCGACCCGGGACTGCATAGTCTCAAAGGAACGCCCTACTTTATTCTGGCAATGGTGCAGTTGCCCAACCGCGAGCCAATCGCTGAATTTGCAGAACTGCGGAAGGCATTCCACGCTTTTCCGGCATTTGAGTTTCGCTATCACCAGATGAATGCTGAACAAAAGGAACGGTTCTTTCAAGCCATTCAAAATGTACCGTTTAGGGTCCGCGCCGCTGTTTTGTTCAAAGCTGACATGCCGGTGCGGCTCAAAGGTTTTAGCGGAATAAAAGTGACCATTGACCTGCTTACCCGCCTGACATTGCGCGCCTCCCCGCTTGATATCGGCAATGATATTCTCGTGCTGGATAGCGCATCCGCCCCGATGCGCAAGGCATTGCGTATTCATCTTTCCCGTGAATGCAAACGGTTGAAGCGCGAACGCCCGTTCAAGAAGATTGTTTCAGATGTTTCAAGCCATGATGATGGTTTGCAACTGGCCGATATGATTGCGGGCGCGTTGCGGCTATATGCCTGGGACAAAATCCCCGTTTATTACCAGACGTTCTCCAGCCAGGTGGTTGACCTGTGGTATGTTAAATAAAACACCCCCGGTTATCCATCCTCCTGGGATGGAAGGCAGCCTCTCTTGGCTACCTTGTCACCGGCGGCGAGTAAAACGGTCGAACCGTTTTATTACATTGCTATTATACACCAGAGGCATCGGAGAGTCAAATTTTTTATGCTGTCAATAACACCCAAATCTGCCAGTTCCTGGCGCATATACGTGGGCGGATTGACACTGCGGTGGCGTGATAGAGTATATCGAGTACCCGCCCTGGTTGCGGGGTCAGGTTTGTACAAAATTGGGTAAGGGCATCATTCACATGGTAAGCTCATCTGAAATCTGTCAAGAGATCATTTTTGCGGTTCACCGGGCATCCTGATAACATATCCTTCGAGAGGGGCTGTCTCCAAAGCGGGGCAGCCTCTTTGCATTGCCATGGGGGAATCGGGTGGTTAAGATGACACCAGGTAATGCAGACGAAGACTTCCGAAGTTTTCTAAACTTCGGAAGTCTCGGGGCAAGGTAAGCTTGCATTGATGTCTTGCGGGGTTTGGGGGAGTCCTTGGGGAAAGGTCTTGCGGTCCAATATCGGCGGGGGATAGGAGACCTTCACCAAATCAGGGAGGAGGAAATGATATAATGACAACACAAGATTTATCTGGACATAAGTACTTGAAGACGACCATGATTTTCACGTATGTCTTCAACCGTGTGACGGTACGTTTATCATTGGATTGTATCAATCCTTATATTAAACATACCGAGCTTGGATAATGATGAGTTGGATGCAAATAATGCCTCCCTCACCAATGCAAAAAAGATTAGCAGAGAGAATGTTTACACAATTTCTCGATGCTGGGCTAATATTGATTGTTGTGGGAGTACGGTCAGTTATTCTGAATGTGTAACCTATTAAAATTATAAGCGATAATAGCTTTTTGGGAGCAAGATAATCTCCCCGATAAGGAGTTATTTATGACAAATCACAAATTTATCGCTTTGGTCGTAATCATGATTGCTTTGCTCGGTTCATGTATCGCCAAGCCTTCCGAAAGCATTATACAAACTGCAATCGCAGAGACTTATACTGCCAATGCTTTACTTACACCAACACCGACTTTTACACTTACCCCTACGAAAACTGCAACCGTAACATTGACACCTACACCTACTAATACCAAAACTCCCACACCTACTCCCCTACCACCAACCATTCTAACTGCCCAAGCCTTAGCCCTCACCCAAACAAAAGTGGCTGGAAACGCAACGGCGACCAAGCAAGCCTATTATTCGCAGCAAACAGCAACAGCCCAAGTTAAATCTGCTCAAGCAACACAGATTGCACAATATAAAGATATTGATTGGCATGAACTTGTATCATACGCAAATCAGCATATCGGAGAAAAAGTAAAAGTAAGGATAAGAGTTTTTAACATAGTCTCAACCACTGAGTTACAAGGATATTTCGCAGGAACATACGAAGCTGTTTATGTCAAAATGCGAAATCCCTTCTCTGGTCTCTATGAAGATAACTCAATCACAGTTTACGGCACTGTTGGTGGCGATGAATGTTTCGACAATGCCTATGGTGCTCAGATTTGCCAGCCATTGCTAGAAGACGCTTTTTACGAGAAGTAACTAATCACACTGATAGAAAAGAGTTTAAAACACGAAATATAAAACCGGGAATCTAATGCTGCCCAACACCAGCTCCCGCGGACAGCAGCTTTGCACCCTTCGGGTGTGCTTACGCGACCGATCGCGAATTAGACGTGAATTGCCAGAAATGGTGCGATAATAGCAGTATAATTTCGCCCGTCCCGCCGCCAGTGAAGCGAATCGTTTGCCCCTAATCAATTGCATTTCTTTCCTATGGTTCGAGCGGCCCGTGGCGCGTGCTGGGTCTCCCTAACATGAACCGAAGTATAGATGGGACCGTCCTATAAAGCTTATCTCGCCAGCGAGCGAATACAATATTGGGTGTCTGGTCTCTGACCGGCACGGATAGAGGCTTGTATGAGGTATATTCCTCAATGCTTCTTTGAATCTACCAATATGGTTCTGGAAGAAATGTAACCAAATTGTGGAAGTGACGCTGAAAAAGAACTATTCAATAAAACAATTCATTCGCCAATATTATGCTACCTATTCGGTGAGTGTTTTTCAGAAGCAACTTGCACAAGGACGTTCTTGAAGGCTATCCTTTTGAAAACCTCTTTACAAATCCGCTAACATAGAAGCACAGATGTATTGATAGTAAAGATGGTAAATTTTGTTCTATTTTGATTGCGCTACATATAGCGAGGAAGAACATTATGGTGTCAACTTGAAATAAATGCCACCAGATCCTTGATTGTTTACTCCAAGTGCCAGTAAGGGATTTATGTCGGTTTGATTTACCATAGATCCAAACCAACCCATCGTTTCTCCGTCCGGGGCTATCATGATTTCATCTAATAATAATAATCCTGCATTATCCAAACAACAAGGGTGATAGGATAAACCATCGAGATAACGTCCATTAGATACAATTTTATAAAATTCAAAAATTTTATATTTCTCTATCGTGAATGTTCCTGTGGTCGAATCATTATGCACGTATAGCTCAATAAGGATCGCCTCCATTCCAGCAGGTGGTGGATCGTTGTATGGATTTGCGCTGTATATTGTGTTCCATGCTTCCTGGCCGCGCATAACCTGAGTTACTTTTGCAGTAATATTAAATACACCATTAGAGTCAATACTGTTGAATTGTCCTGAGGTGTTAAAAGGAACGGGATCAACTAACGAACCGTATTTTGGTTGCGGGGTTTTGGTTGGGCTTGGTGTGTTTATTGGTCTTGGTGTGTTTGTAATTGGTTGTATTGTTGATGTTTTTTCTGATATTTGTGTTGGTCGGGCAGCTAGAGTTTGGGCAATCGCTGTCTGGATCGCGCTTTGAGATGGCTTGCCACAAGCTACCATGAGGAAAAAGATTACCAATGCGATCGATACCAGATTAGTTTTCATGTTTCACCTCACTTTCGAAAGAAAAGTAATAAACTAATTACAGAAATCATAACAGCAACGATAGAAATTGTCCGAGTGATACATTGATGGTGGGTGTAAATACTGGTGTCACGGTAAAAGTTGGGGTGACTAGCTTTGTAACTACCCATGGTGTAAAGGCATTATTGGAAGTATGGGTTGGGTCAGCTGTATTAGTTGGGATTGATGTCCACAATGCCTTGGTTTGAGCAATGGCTGTTTGAATTGAACTCTCAGAAGGCTTGGTAGAGCAAGCAGTAATGAAAAATAATATCGTGACAATCAATAATCGTTTCATATCTTCTCCTCCTAAAAAAATAATATCTATTTTACACCCTCAATAGAACAGGTTACTACACCAGATCCTTTCTTGGTTATCTGTGAATCGACTAACTTACCTTTTAGGTCATATAGCGCACAATACAATGCTAAAGGGGATGAACCAATAAATGAATCAGATGAGAGAGTAACAGCATTATTTCCTTCCACAAATACTATCTGCTTACGCTGGATAGGAGTACAGCCAATATCTTTTGGGTCGCCTTCAATCTCTCGAAAATCGATACAAACACCGATCTCAAGTGTATATGTCGTAACTGTATTTTTAGATTGAGTTAATGTTGATATTCTGGTAGGAATAGAAGTAGGTTTCATTGTTGGAATTGGTGTTGGTAATGGTATTGATACCTGTGTTGATACTGGGATATGATTAGCACAGGCTACAAGGGCAATTACCAATATAAAAAGGAAAAGATATTTCAATTTTCTCCCTCTTAATAATTGTTATTCACAATTATATCACCCGCTGTAATGCGCACGTAGACGGGTCTCCTACGTGGCGAGGTTCTCACCACTATAAAGAGGGGGTAATTTCTCATTCGATTCCTGGTCGAGAAGGTTTTCACCAGTTGTCGGTTTTAATTGTAGATCTTCATCGCCATTCTTCCACATCCAATCGGCCAAATCACCTATATCTTCCATACTGCAGTCGCCTTGATCTTACTGGTAGTTACGGTGATCTCGGAGACATCCGAAGTCTCCGAGGCTTCGGATGTCTGAGAGTACCCCAATGCCCCGCAGAGAAATCCCTTTTTTACCCGGCCAAACCTATCACTTCAACCATCGCGGCAACAACCGGCAGGCAGCGCTCCGGTCCGCGTTTGAGGGGAGGTCGGAATTATCCCAACGATGGAAAGAAGGGCGCTTTCGCTGAGGAGGTACTCTCAGTGACATGCCCGGGAGGAGATTGCCACGGTCGCAAAGGACGCTCCCTCGCAATGACAATAAATAAGGAGATTGAAACACCCTCAAATGCAGCTACTAATGACGCGGGCTCCATTTTGGATTGAAGAGCGCTTACGCTGTGGACTTACTCAGGGTGACATACACTTTTTTGCATCGGATTCATAAGAATAAATCCTCACACATCATGCTCTTAAAACGTTTTCCAAATTTGCTTGAGTGAGTAGATTCAGGTCAAAGCCCGGTACAATAAACGGGCGTACGTCGTTCACAATGCCATTCCAATTCAGGTTCTGCAAACGCACACTCACCTGTTCTCTCCAATTGTCCTCGGTCAGCGTTCCCCCAGACCAATTGGTTTGAGCCAGGGCGTTGTTGAGTAATACCAGGTTTGGCTGTGGCCAGGTCGGATCACTTAAATACCATAACAAATCATAAATATCACGTCCTTTGGTATAAGAACGCTGCAGAATGGCATGCAATTTACCGGATAATAAGGAGTCCTTATCATGATGATGAAGTTGAAGCACAACAAACCGGCGTACAACCGTAGTGGAAAGTCCTGCGCCTTTGGGTGGATTGGTATCCACTTCGATTTTCACAGCTAGCACTTCCCTCCTTTGTGGTGAAAGACCCAGCTCAAACAACAATCCGGGAAAACGGACGAATGCACCGTGAACCGTTTGTTGATCATTGACCTTTAACTCAACCTGATATCCTTCGGCAGTTAATTCTGAGCGAATTGCTTGCAAGTAGGAACGGAAATCGTAGCTTTGACGAATACCCTCCAGTGCAAAATCGAGGTCTACGGAGTACCGCCCATGGGAGTATAAAAACCGTAGTGCCGTTCCGCCATGAAATGCTAATGGGATCATGGCTCCCGACCGTTGCAGCGCAGCCAAAATCCTTGCTTGAAGGTATTCTCTTGCCAGGTTTCGGCCATCTAGCTGTGAAGATGTTTGCCGTACCAGGTTAGCTAAGTAATCTTTCATAAGTCCTCATACTCACTTGTCTCACCTTGTATCAATTGGCTAATCACCTTTAAGGCCGCGCGCATTTTCGGAGAATCAAAGACTTTTGAGTGTTTCTTCAATACATCCAAATCGAGGTGATCTAAGTTCTGTAAACGTAACTCATGTACGTATTTCGATGATTCACCACGTGGTTGCAGGTAAACCAGATCGAGAAGCGCTTTCTCTGGTGTGGCAACCAATGCGCTCTGTCCTCCCAGGTCGGTCATTTGGTAACCAAACAGCAGGTTAGATTTGATGTGACGGAACTCAAAAATACCCAGCGGCGTTTCTAATCGTTCAGGTCGACCAGCGGTAATACTTACGGTGATATTCACGATTTCCGGGATCAAGCCGTAGAAAGCCAGAGCAGACTGCAAGCTTACATACGATGCCCGTTGCAAGCGATTAGCAACCAGGAAAGGATGAGGTTTTATTTTTTGATAAGGTGGAGCAATTGAATACAGTCCCCGTCGCAATTGGTAAATACGCCCACTATTAACCCAACGGGTAAGTTGGAGTCGTACAATTTTTGGGTTGATATTCCCGGCAAGAAGCAGCGAGGTTTCAAAGACCGGATCATCGCCAATTAACTTTAACAGGTGATCGAATTCCATTGCATTATATTAGCATATATGATAACTTGTTGCAATAGATAGTGTGGTGGGTAATCATTTTTGATGGATCATCAGGTGTAGCCGTTATAGATGGGTTGGACAAGAGATTAATCTTCTGCTTGTGCATTATTATCTGTCCCCCAGGATAAACAGTTTTTCCTCTGTACAATAAGACTAGGTAATCGGCATGGATTGGTAATACCCGCAAGTCGTTTAGATCATCGGTTTGCATGGTTATCGCTGGAGCGACCTCACAATGGGGATTCCCTCTGGGCAGTGTATCTTCTATAAAATATTTTAAATTCCCGAAAGTATCCTGAGGATTGTGACCATCTCTTTATTTCGTCGATATTAATCCTGTTGTGTTGAACTACTAATATAGCTTGGGCTAAAGATTGTTGGTCATTCCAGAAGTAATAAGCAGATAATCTATCTTTAACACATTCTGTTGGTGATATTAATTTCAGGATTCCTGTTGTAAGCTTTATCTCTGTGATATCTGTTATTGGATCATCACCTACGGAGAGGGGGCCAGGTGGAAACTCGATAGTTTGGTTTGTGTCCGGATGAGTGAAATATCGATTTTCTTCATGGAAACCGATCTCTTCCATTGCTGTTTTAATCTTGTTACGATCCGCAAAATTGACATTTACCAGGTCTATGTCAGCCGAGACATATTTATTGGCAGTGTAAATTGATACACTCGCACCACCTGATAAGATTACTGTGATCCTTTTTTTCCGCAGGTGGGATTGGACATATGCAGCCATTTCTGCCTGCGTCATTTTACTGATGGTTTTCATATGGGTTTACCTCGACGTCGAGGTCTACGCCTGTTCATGATAAGTTTTTCACGTTCTTCTTCCGGGTAAAAGGAGAGTGCTTTATCCAATATTTCTTTCAACTCTTTTAGGAAGGGGTATCTTGGATTGAATGTATAGATACAAGTTCGCCCTTTGGTAAATCTTACCAGGATACCTCCAAGTTCAAGTTTATCTAGCTGGTTCTGAATGGCATAAAGACTCATCCCGGAGAATCGAGATATTTCTCTTGCATAACCTTCACCGCGTGCCGCAATGAAGATCAAGACTTTCTCGGAACCTTTGGATCCAAGCAGGGGTTCTAGCATTGACTTGAGTGATCCTTACCAGTTACTGGTCATATAACCAATTATATTGGTCACATGACCAGTTATATTGGTCATTATATCATGGTTTGTCACCTTATGGTAGAAACAGCATGAACATACCAAAGTAAAACAAACCGGTGGAATATTAAGAAATTTTATGAACCTGGTCGCTGAGGGCCTCACGACTCCACCGATTCTATGACCGAAAGGTCTCCACTTGATTGAGCCTGCGCACTGCGTTTAATCGGCTTCATCACTATACCCCCCTTCCACTTCCCCATATCAATAAACAGATATTTTGACAGCATAAGAAGGCTCCATTTTGGATTCGGGGGAGGGGCGAACGGGAGATCGCGTGCTTTCAGCACCCCATCAAGCGGGGACTTCAGCGGTGTTTCGCGAACGCCAAAGGGCGGCTCATCGTTGACATGTTCGAAAATCAGCATGATTGGTCACAAAAATACCGAATTTTATTGCGAGGAAAGGTGTTATACTTATATCACGTTTTGTATAACGAAGTGAGGTGCCCATGAACGTTAGACTGTCTCAAAAAGGTTGGGTCGTTATCCCATCTGCATTGCGCAAGAAATATGGATTGATACCTGGCGCAACCGTGCAAGTGGTGGACTACGGCGGCGTGCTGGCACTTGTGCCGGTATTGAAAAACGCCGTGAAAGACGGCGCGGGAATATTGAGAGGCGAGGATTCACTCACCGCCGCCATTGTTGAAGAGCATCGCAAGGAACGCGAGCGTGAGTAAGCCCGTTTTCGTGCTGGATAGTTTTGCCCTGCTGGCATACTTGAACGACGAAACCGGCAGGAGTCGTGTGCAGGAGGCATTGGCACTGGCTGCGAGAGGGGACTGCCGTGTCTTGTTGTGCATGATCAACCTGGGCGAAGTGCTGTACATAACCGAGCGGCAACGAGGACTTAACAATGCCCGGAGAGTATTATCACTGGTGGAGAACCTGCCGCTTGAATTGGTGGAAGCGGAGCGAGACCTGGTAATGGATGCAGCCCACATCAAAGCCAATTACCCCATTTCCTATGCTGATGCATTTGTGACTGCGCTTTGCCAGCGCGAGAATGCCATCGTCCTGACAGGTGACCCTGAATTCGCAGCCGTCGAGCGATTGATAACCGTGGAATGGCTGGTTAATTTAACTAAAGGGGATTAATAAAAAGAAAAAGTGGAACACTGATCGGTGAGGGTCTCACAACCCCAGCGGTCCTGCGACCGTAAGGTCTCCTCTTGATTGAGCCTTCACACAACATTTAAGTAACTTCATCACTACACCCCCTTCCGTCTCCGACAGATCCATAACTGAATATTTAGTGAACACAATAAGACTACATATTGGATTTGAGAGAGAGGCGAATGGGAGACTGACACGCCAGAGAGCGGCATGTGGGTGAGAGGCGCGTCTGGCGGCGCACCTTCGGGCCGCACCTACGGGAGGAGACCCTTCGCTCAGGGTGACCTTGGTTGGGAGGGGGAGGCGCTGTCAGGTCAGATGCTTCAATATTTCTATCGTCACGCCCTTGCCTCCCACTCCCCTCTCCCCGGCAGGACCGACGCAGGAGGGACAGCCATCTTCGCATGCACATTCCTGCACCAGTTCCAGCGCCCGCAGAAGAAGCTCGTCGTGGATCTCGAACAGTCTCTGGCTGAAGCCGATGCCGGCCGGAACTTCGTCAAATATCACCACGGCAGGTCTGCCGCTGGCAAAGGGCGCCTGCGGCTCAGCCTGAACGCCCAGGTCTCCCCGGTCGCACATCAGGAAGAGGGGGGCAAGCTGACCCAGCACCGTCGCCAGTCCCGCCAGACCGCTGCGCATGCGGATGCTGGCTTCGGCTCTGCGGTGGCAGGCATGGCAGAGCGTCACCAGGTTATCCAGGCGGTTTGCCTGTAAGGGGTCGGGAGCCCCATCCCGGGTCCTGAACGTGCGGAACGGCACCTTGTGATGCACATCATGCTGGCGGTCGCCCTCGGGCAGCCCGCAGACCTGGCAGCGGTAGCTGTCACGCAGGCGGACACGTTCTTTTAGCTGCGTCCATCCAGGACCATATTGATTGGGGTCGTTGGTCCAGGTTCCAGCCTGGCGCAGCTTCTCGACCAATTGATCGGAGAGGGCAAGCCAGTAACCCGTGGTCTGGAACTCGGTGGGAGGCAGGTCGAGCAGCTCCTCCCCCAGGTTCTCGCCGGTCAACCAGCCCCGCTTGCGGAAGCCGACAACCCTGGTGCTGACCTGCAGCTCACCAAATGCTTTTTCCCCGCTAGGAATGGGTGCGGTATCAAGCATGGCAAGCAGCGTGATCCCGGTCTGGCGCTGCGGCTCAGTGTAGTAATCCAGGGCGACAGGGATGAGGCTGGCTGCCCTGGTTTCGAGATCGAGCTCCTGGACGTAGTACTGCTGCCCCTCGTGCAGATAGACGGCATGCGGGTGCACCATCCAGGGGGCAGAAGAAAGGTCAACCTCGCCCAGGGTAAAAGGACGTTCGCCACCAGCCACCTGTAGCACGACATTTTCAGGCGAGGCTGAACGCAGCGAGACGGCTGCTGCGGGATAGGCATCCGCCATCCAGAAATATTTATCGCTGGAGGCATGCATCTCACCGCTGCTGACCAGAAAGTCGAGGAACTCCTTCAACTTATCGGCGGGTAAACGACCGAAGCCTTCGCCCGCCTGGAAGGGTAGCTCGAAGGCGGCGCAGCGAAGGTGGTTGAGCAGGATGAGTAGGTGGTCAGGGTTGACCAGGGCATGCTCGGGGGAGCGGGCGAAAAAGTATTCAGGATGGTGAGCCAGGAACTGGTCGAGGGGTGAGGCGGTGGCAACCAGCACAGAAACGGCGGGATCATCACCACGGCCTGCCCGCCCGGCTTGCTGCCAGGTGGAGGCGATCGTCCCCGGATAACCGACCAGGAGCGCCGCTCCCAGCCCGCCGATGTCGATGCCGAGCTCGAGAGCGGTGGTGGCGACGACCAGGCGGACGGTACCATCGCGCAGCCCTTTCTCGATCTCACGGCGCTGGGAGGGGAGATATCCGCTGCGGTAACCACGGATCGTGGGATCAGGTGAGCGGGAAGGAGGCGCTCGGGGATCCTGCTCCACCAATCCCTGCAGGTAGCGGAGGATGATCTCCACTGAACGGCGCGAGCGGGCAAATACCACGCTCTGCACGCCCTGCGCCAGCAAATTCTGTGCCAGGCGCACCCCTTCCATCAATGCCGGCTTGCGGATGCCCAGCGCTGGGTCGACCACTGGAGGGTTGAAGATGAGAAAGTGGCGTTCACCATGCGCTGAACCATCCGTATCGATCAGTGTGACAGGTGCTTCGATGAGACGATCGGCCAGCTCAGCGGGATTGCCGATGGTGGCAGATGCCAGGATGAACTGAGGATGGGCACCGTGGAAGAGCGCTACGCGTTTCAGGCGCCGGATCACATTGGCAACATGCGAACCGAACACCCCGCGGTAGGTGTGCATCTCATCAATGACCACGTAGCGCAGGCTGCGGAAGAGGTCACCCCAGTTGGTGTGGTGCGGCAGGATGCCGGTGTGGAGCATGTCGGGATTGGAAAGGAGGATGCGGGCTTTGCTGCGGACCACGAGCCGTGCGGACTGGGGTGTATCACCGTCATAGATGGCTGTTGGCAGAGTATTAAGTTCTGCCTGGAATAAATTGAGCGCAGCCAGCTGATCCTGGGCGAGCGCCTTGGTGGGAAAAAGATATAAAGCCCTGGCATCAGGCTCCTCGAGCAGGGTCGCCATGACAGGCAGGTTGTAAGCCAGGGTCTTGCCGCTGGCGGTACCGGTCGCCAGGACCAGGTTTTCACCCAGGCGGGCATGGCTCCAGGCTTCAGCTTGGTGTGAGTATAGCCTGGTGAAACCTTGGGTGGTCAAAGCCTGGACCAGCGCCAGGGGCAGGTCAGGGGGGAAGGGGCGCAGGTCGGCGGGGCGGGGCGGCAGGGTGCGCCAGACCGGCAGGTTGGGTGCAGTATCGGGGTCCGAACGCCAGTGCGCGAGAAGACGATCGAGGGCTGAGGCAGTATCCAGGTTATCCATTTATCCAGGTGTCATGTGACTGGATAGGATTCTACCGCTATTCACTTTATTATCTAGGGTGAGAAAAACAGGCAACAGCGATGGATGTTACAATAATCAACCTTCAAGGGTGTGACCATGATTCACTGAACGTTGGGTTTGATGGTCAACAGTTGTGGTTGAGTTCTTTCTGAAGTTAAGCGAAAGGTTAGGATCCAGGAGTTCATGATCCCCTTGCAGGCATGGAGAATGAGTCACTATCAGTTTGCCACCTGTGAAACTATTCGAGGTATGGAATGAAGGGTCCTGAAAAAATAAAATTAGCCCTGCTGATGACCTTCCACCTGCTGTGGGGAGTGGTGCTGTGGGTGAGCATATCAAAATTTGGAATGGGGGTTTCCACCGATTCTATGCAGTACATGTTCACCGGGCTCAACCTTTCACAGGGCAGGGGGTTTATCACCTTCGATGGTTCGCTCTTCGCATACTGGCCGCCGCTCTACCCCAGCATCCTGGCTGCTGCCAGGATGCTTACAGGCCTGGATATGTTCTCAATAACACAGGTGGTACAGTTTGCCACGTATATATTGGTCTCAATTCTGGTCTCGATCCTTTTCCTGAGAATCTTCCCGTATCATTTCCTCTTTGCTTTCCTGGGCTGCTTCATGTTCGACAGCGGACCTGTGCTGCTGCAGACATTCCAGATGGTGGAGTCGGATTACCTCTTCCTGCTCTTTATCCTCATTTTTGCGCTGCTGGCGGGGAGATATAAAAAAGAACCCCAAAACAGCACCATTCTGGGATTTGCTCTCGTTGGTGCCCTGGCGATGCTGCAACGGTACATCGGGATCACGGTCATCGCGGCAGGCAGCCTGGTTGTGATGGTCTACACACCGGGAATCCTGGCAAGGAGGTTATGGAAGAGCATACCAGTGGCACTCGGCGCTCTCCCAGCCCTGGCATGGATGACCTGGACAAACCGCCTGGCGCCGGAAATCAGGCGTGCGCCGCTCACGCTGCGGGAAAACATTGAATCCTTTTCGCGCGAGATACTGGAATGGTTCCTGAATAAACCAGCCGTGGATGAAAATCTTTGGCGTACTATCGGAATCCTATGGGTGATCATCGCCGCATTGATACTGTTTCTGTTATTGGCATCGATCAAACATAAAGTCTTTAATGAATACACTTTTCCAAGCCTCGCATTTGGACTGATCTACACGATCAGCTTATTTGGGGCGGCGAGCTTCGTCTACTTCAACAAGCTGCGGGGGCGCTTCCTGCTACCGGTTTATATCCCATTGATCCTAATCCTGCTGCTGGCATTTGATCATCTCCTGCGGCTCATCCGTGAAAAAGCGCCCCGTATCGTGTATCTCGGATCGGTCCTCGCCAGTTTAGGGTTGATCGGCATCATTGCTTTCCGCTCTCTTGGCACAAGTATTGGAATGGTCAATAGCTCAGCCATGACCGGAATAGCTGTAGAAAACATTTATAACACACAGTCATGGAATGAAAACACGATCATCCGCTACTGGCAGAACCACCAACCGGCATCAGAATTTGTCACTTTCAGCAACTACCCGGCCGGGGTGGCTTTTCATACCTGGCTTCCCTGCCTGCCTTCCCCGAGAAAATACGCAAGCCTATATCACACCCAGGTCATACCTTTGGAGCAGTACAAACCAGAATTGTTCTCATCAGACCTGGATGTTTACCTGGTCTGGATAGAACCGAACACCTACGAGCATGTTTACCGCCCGCAGGAGCTGAAACCCATCGCGAAGCTGATCACTATCATAGAGAACGAGGAGGGAGGGATCTATCGTCTCGTGCCAAAATGATGAACCGTGTCCAGCGGGTAAGTGTCATAGGGGTTCCAGTCCTTGCAGGATCAATTTAAAATGGTCCAATTAGGCTTTTCGCCGTGAAAACAAGTCCTGCATTTGTTCTTGACATTGATGGGGATAATACCTATAATGTTAAAGTGAAAAAATAGGGTATTTTATTCGCAGGCGGTTATCAACCAGCTCTGGCTGACATACCTGCGTGTTACCACAGCCTTAGACAATGAAACTCCTATGATGAATAAATAAAGAGGCAACCATGAGATCGAGAACTATTGCCTTAGCGTTCCTGGTCGGACTCATTTCCCTGTCTGCAGGGTATGTTCCCGCCCAAACAAATGACTCTGCCGCCGGGATTGCCATGGCTGCGCAGCTGGTTTTCAATTCATCTTTCGAAGAAAACAACAATGGGGACAACCTGCCCGATCACTGGACAGGCACCAACCTCTCCAGCCAGGATGGCTGGGTTTGCGACCAGGCTCACCTGGGAGCATGTTCTGTACACCTGGTTTCCAGCAGCACTACCGGCAAGAAAATCCTTTTCAACCGGAACATCGACGGCAACAAGGACGAAAAGATCACCTTCCAATTGTGGAATAAGACCGTGAATGCGGGGGAGAATTTCCGCGCTCAATTGACCATCACCTATTGGGACCAGACCACGCAGGCATGGAATATCAAACCTCAGAGCGGCACTCACGGATGGCAGGCAGCGCAAGTATTAGTCAACCCCGCCAAGCCGTATGTTCGCTTCGACATACAGTTAATCTCCCCTGCCAATACCGGCGGCCAGATCTGGTTCGATAATGTGAACCTGAATGTGGCGGCTGTCCCGGGCGGCTGGACACCTCCAAAGACAGCAGGTGAGTGGAAGAACCATCCGGTGCGGGGTGCGGTAATCGAAATTGGTTTTGGCGGTCATGAGGAGTATGAATATCCACCCATTCCCAGCCGGAACAGCCTGCGCCTCTTGCGGGAACTGGGTGTGCACGTGGTGGTGCTGGAATTTCAGTTCGCCTGGACGATTAAACCGCCATACAGAACAGTAGAGGCTCAATATGCACTGGTAACAAGGGCGCTTGACAACATCCGGGATGCCGGGCTGTATGCGGTGCTTTCGGTTCGGAATGGACCTGGTACCAACGCCATGATCCCTGGGATTGAGGATTCCGACGTGATCACTACCCTGTATACCAACACGACAGCGCAGCAGGCTTACCGCAACATGTTGAAGGAGGTCGTAACCCGCTTTAAAGGACGGGAGGAGATCATTGCCTGGGAACCCCTGGTAGAGCCATGCCTGGATCATTTTCTATTCCACGAGGAATCACCTTTCCCGAAGGCTTCAGCCATATGGAATCCCCTGGCAGCGAGTTTCATCCAGGCCATTCGGGCTGTTGACCCGGACCGTCCGATCATCATTGAACCGGTCAATTGGGGCGGGATGGATGGATTTAGAAAGCTGGCAAAATTCAACGACAATAACGTCATCTACTCCCTGCACACGTACGAACCTTATGCTTACACATTCCAGGACCCGCCGTACAAGAGTTACCCGGGCAATTTCTCCGGCGAATATGTGAATAAGAGCACGCTGGACAGCTGGCTGGCACCAGTTGATACTTTCCAAAATAATTATGACGTGCCAATTCTGGCGGGTGAATGGGGCGGCACGCGCTGGCTGCCCGGGATGAACACATACATCACTGACCAGGTTTCATTATTTGATAAGCGAGATTGGAGCTGGACGATATACGCCTGGTACGACTGCGCGTGGGATGAAAAAGGCTTGATCCTGTACCTGGGAAGCAAACGTTACCAACCAGTATACAATCCCTTCAACCCCCTGTTCCTGCCCATCGTCAATTCATGGGCATCGCTTCCCTGACCAGAGTGGCAATTCTCCGGATCATCCCCGCTTCTAATTTCAACCTGAAGCGGCAGATATGATCCAAATCCCTGGTATTCGTATAAAAGAATAAGCGCTCAGGAGGCACTAAGGGCTGGTCTCATGCTGGTTTTCCAGATGCAGCCTGCGGAAAGCCAACGCTCCCAAAGCCAGCGGAAACCAGAGTGTGACACCGCGATACGCCAGGGTGATGATGACAGCCTGGCTCCAGGGTACGCGCAACGAGTTCAACGCCAGGGCGAGCACCCCCTCAACGACACCGATGCCTGACGGCGTTGGCGACACGATCAGGAACAGGTATCCGATGGCAAAACCTCCGACCAGCGTACCGGCGGAGAAGGGGACCTTGAACGCCAGGAATATCAACATTAAAACACAGATCAGGAGCGCCTTATTGCTCAATGAAAGTAGTATCGGTATGATCAACTTCTTCGGCTGCCCGCGCAATTCGGTCAAGCCGCCGGCGACCTCGGATGCAAAGATGTGAGCGCGTTCTTCACTCAAGTACTGGCGGTGAATGAACGGGCGAGTTAGGCGATTCGCCAGCCGCGCGATCCAGGCCAGGGCATTTCCCAGTGCGTCTGCTGAACGAGAGCCAAGATAGAGCAGGAATGCCAGGATCGAGGCAATGACCAATAGGATCAGTGAGGCTGTGATCTCACCGGCGTTCAGGTTGTTGCGCCGTATCAGGACGATCAAACCCAGAGCCAGCACACAAAGAAAAGCCAGGTAGTCAAAGAGCACAAAAAGGGCACCCGCAACGGTCACCTTTCCCGGCGGATGATTGCCCTGTTTTCTGTCATTTATGAAGACGGCGATCCCCCCCATCCCGGCGCTGGGAGCAATCACGTTGACAAAATTAGCCGCGGTTGCCACAACTGCCAGGTGAAAACCGTCTGCTTCAAGACCGAGAAGACGGTATAAGGTGCGAAAGGTCAGCCCTATATTGAAGAGCCATAGGGTCTCAACCAGAAAAGCCAGCGCTATAAACCATAGATTGCCGTGCTCCAGAGTGTCAACAACATTCTGTAATTCTGAAAAACTAAGTATGACAAATGCAATCCCCAGGAAGAAGACAAATACGATGATGAATTTACGCATAATGTGGCATTATACACAAAAAAGTCTCCCGCCGGTTCAACCAGCGGGAGGCTCGGATGGCAGGATATTTTCAACTCCGGCGGCGTCCACCCAGACCACCTACCATGCTGACAAAGTACAACAGCTGCAGGATCGCGGTCAATAGACCGGCGACGTAAGTCAGGGCGGCGGCGTTCAATACGCTATTCACACCCCGCCTCTCTTCATCGGTAACGATCAAGCCGGATGCAGCCAGCAGCTGGCGGGCACGAGCGGAGGCGTTCAATTCAACCGGTATGGTCGCCAGGGCAAAGACCGCGCCGGCAGAGAAGGCAAGCACGCCCAGCCAGGCCAGATTCACCATGTTCAGGAACAAACCAACGATGATCAGGATCCAGCCCAGGTATGAGCCAATGTTAACAACCGGCACCATGGCTGCACGCAAACGTAATGGGAAGTAATCATCGCTATCCTGCATGGCGTGACCCAGTTCATGGGCTGAGACAGCCAGCGAAGCAACGGAGCTCCCCTGTGCCACACCCTGGGATAGCCGCAGGGTCTTGGTGCGCGGGTCGTAGTTATCGGTCAGGTTGCCTGCGATACCTTCGATCTGTACGTCGTACAAGCCTCCAGCGGTGATCAGGCGTTGGGCTGCCTGGTAGCCGCTCAGGCGGCTGGAAGCCGGGATCTTTCCCCATTTGCCATATGCCGATTTCACGTACCATGTTGCCAGCATCATTAAAAGAAACGCTGGTGCCATGAACAGCAGGTAATCAATATTGTAAAACATGACATACCTCCGGATATTATCTTAAACAGTTATTGTACTGGTGATTCAGCAGCGACCATCTTGATCAAGGTCTCAACAGCCATATTCAGTTGCGGATCGCGCCCAGCCTGGTAATCTTCTTCGGTCATATCAACGCTTACATCAGGGGTCAGCCCGACCTTTTGGATGAGACGCTCGCTGGGTGTCAACCACCTGGCAATCGTGATCCTTACGGCGCCTTGCTCATCGGATAGCGGGATCCAATTCTGCACAGATCCCTTGCCGAACGAGGGCACACCGATAAGTTTACCACGTCCATAGTCCTGGATCGCGCCGGCAAGGATCTCGGAAGCCGAGGCAGTTCCCTTGTTGATGAGGACGACCAGCGGGATATCGGTTGCCAGACCACCAGAGTGCGCCTCATAGGTCTGGCGCCTGCCATCACCATACTGCTCGATCGCAATGACACCTTTATCTATAAATTCAGAGGCGACGTCAATGGCGGTATCGAGGTATCCCCCGCCGTTATTACGCAGATCGATCACCATTCCCTGGGGTTTTTCCACCAGCAGTTTTTTCAGAGTGCTGCGCAATTCACTGGCAGTTTTGCCACCGAACGTGTAAATGTGGACGTAAGCGATATCTCCCTGGAGCATTTTCCCTTCCACGCTGGGAACAACGATGTGAGCACGGGTGACATTGAAAATAAGCAGTTCTGTCTCACCTTCACGTTTAATGGTCAGGTGGACAGTTGAACCGGCGGGACCGAGCACCTTGTTGATGACCAGGTCACCATCCACACCGGTCATATCCTTGCCATCCACAGCCACGATCAGATCGCCCGGTCTTATTCCAGCCTCCTCGGCGGGAGAGTTAGGCATGGGGTTTGTGATTTTCACATACTCTCCTGAAGTATCGACCCAGGCGCCTATACCTTCGAATTCTCCCTCTATCTCCATGTTCGCCTGCATGAACTGGCTGGGATCCATATAGGAGGTATGCTCGTCGCCAAGCGATTCGAGCATGCCGCGGATGGCACCCTGAACCAATAAAGTATCATCGACCGGCCTGTCAACATACTGGTCATGGATGATCTGCCATGTCTGCCAGAAAGGCTTGAACAAAGTCTGAAATTCTTCTGGAGTTGTAGATTGGGCTTCCGGTATGGATGCAGGGGCGGTGAGCAATTGGTCTGGAAAAACATGGGTGACGTACCCGACCACGAAACCACCGGAAAATGTTCCAAGCAGCAAGACAAACCCCAGCAAGCCGACCAGGAAAATACGGAGCTGTTTATTCACATGTTCCTCCGAACATATTTATAATCCATCTTTAGCTATAAGATAACAGAGGGTGATTAAAATATTATGAAATCTGCATTTCATACGCATATGAATAATATTGGAATTCTATATTATTCCTCGTCCTCTGAAGAGGTATGCGTACCTGGGAGGTCCTCCACCCTGCGCCTGAGTTCATCCAGAGACTTGTCTTCGTAATTGTATGGCTGGCTGAGATTCCCTTTCGTCTTGCTGAACCAATCAAATTTCACTCCGCGGAATCCGCGTACCAGTGCGAACATCATCAGATTGGAGAGCACGATGATGCCTATGACGAGGAGGATCACGATATAGACCCGGTCGGTATTCACAGTTTCCTCCCATCCAGTAAGACAGGCAGATCACGCCAATGGTTGAGGGTAGCGTCAGCATCAGGGGACGAACCAGGTGGGCCAAACAGGATGCTGAAGAAACCAAGTGCGCGGGCGGCGCTGGTGGTACCTGGCAGGTCATCGACCAGGGCACAATGATGGGGGTCATCTTCACCGGCGATCCTGAGAGCCTGTATAAAGGCATCAGGCTGGGGTTTGCAGAAGGGCTGCATACTATGCACATCCACGATACCATCAAAACAATCATCAACCTGTAAAACATGGAGCACGCGGCTGGCATGGGCGGCATCGGCGTTGGTGAAGACGAACTTGCGCACAGGCAGACGTTCCAGCACGGCACGCAATTCCTGGTCCGGTCCAATATAGTCCGTCAGAACAAGGTTGTGGACATAAGCCAGATAGTCGTCCTGGTTGACCGCATAATTTGCCTCGAGCCCCCGTAGCGTCGTTCCGTATTGCTCAAAATAAGTGCGGCGCAGCCGAGGGATGTCCTTCCAGGGAATATCCAATCGTTCGTGCATGTACAGTTGGATGCGCTCCTTGATGGCATCCCACAACCCGCTGGAAGGCGGGTAAAGCGTTTCATCCAGGTCGAAGAAAATAGTCGTGTAGTTCACGGGCTACTATTATAATAGCTATATGCCCATTCGCTTGCTCCTACCTGAGGTTGCTTCACAAATCGCGGCCGGTGAGGTGATCGAACGTCCAGCCTCGGTCGTCAAGGAGCTGGTCGAAAATGCCCTGGATGCCGGGGCGCGCCAGATATCCGTAACAATCAGTGAAGCAGGACGCCGCCTGATCGAGGTGGCTGACGATGGCTGTGGCATCCCTGCGGACGAACTTGCCCTGGCTGTCTCCCGCCACGCGACCAGCAAACTCAGCCGCGCCGAAGACTTGTTCCAAATCGCCACGCTTGGATTCCGGGGAGAGGCGCTGGCCTCGATTGGATCAGTTTCCACCCTGACGATCACCTCCCGTACAAAGGAGGAAACGACCGGCGCCCGGCTGCGCATGGAGGCAGGTCAGGCAGCGAGGTATGAGAAGGCTGGTGCACCTATCGGGACGGTGGTGCGTGTCGAGAACCTGTTCTTCAACCTCCCGGTGCGCTTAAAGTTTCTCAAGACAGACATGACCGAACGCAGGGCGATCGATGCATTACTCACCCGCTACGCTCTCGCTTATCCGGATGTACGGTTTAAACTCAACGAGGGTAGGAATGTTAGTTTGCAGACCAGCGGTGACGGAAAACGGCGGGAGATACTGGCAGCGCTGTATGGAGTGGAAGCCGCCAGAGACATGCTGGAAGTACAGGCTGATGAGCAGGGGATGGACCTGAGCGGTTTCATCAGCCCCATATCGTTGACCCGTTCCAACAGGCGGGAGATCACTTTTTTCATTAACGGTCGCTGGGTGCAGAACATACCTCTTGCCAGTGCACTGTTGCAGGCTTATCATACCCTACTGATGGTCGGGCGCTACCCTCTGGCGGCGCTTTTTCTGGATATATCTCCCGAAGATGTGGACGTGAATGTCCACCCAGCCAAAGCTGAGGTTCGTTTCCGTGAGCAGGATCGAGTCTTCAGCTTTGTACAGAGAGCAGTGCGACGGACCCTATTGGCTTACCTTCCGGTGCCACTGACACCATCCATGAACTGGAGGACGCAAACCTCGCAGCCCGGGCAGATCGATGCGGGCTGGGAGCTGGCACATGATAGCAATCACGTACCCGTGAGCGGATTGGATCCTGCATCCAGCAGTCAGGCAGAGACAGAGACAACCCGGCATCCTTTGACTTTCCCTTCATCATCATTTCATCTACCGCTCCTGCGGTTGATCGGGCAGATTGGGGCGACCTACCTAGTGGCTGAAGGACCAGATGGATTGTATCTCATCGACCAGCATGCCGCACACGAAAGAGTGTTGTTTGAACGACTCATGGCACAACATAATCAAAAGAATATCCCCTCCCAATCTCTGCTAACACCAGTCGTAGTACAACTGCCGCCTGCCAGCGAAAAGTTATTCAGTGAACAATTACCCGTTCTCCAACATTTTGGCTTCGAGGTTGAACCATTTGGACCAGACACTTACCAGGTTCGCTCCATTCCCACAATATTTGCCAGAGCCGACCCAGCCGCCGCCCTGTACTCCCTGATCGAAGAGTTCGAAGAAGACGAAACCCCCTTGCAAGCAGAAGTGGAAAGTCGCATCGCCGGGCGCGTCTGCAAGCGATTGGCGGTCAAAGCAGGCCAGATACTCTCGCAAGACGAGCAGCAATCATTGCTCAATGACCTCGAATCCTGCAGCTCACCACGCACCTGTCCGCACGGCAGGCCGACGATGATCCATCTATCGGTGGAGCTGCTCGAACGGCAGTTTGGCAGACGAGGTGCAATCTGATCAAATGCCAGCCATGATCTACCTTGATCAATATGGTATCCTTTTATGTCGGCAGGATATCAATTGGAATACTGCCAATCCTACCAATTCTCTCTGTGCCTGGAGCAATGGGCATCATTTTTCTGGAGGGTTGCACAAATAAATGGATAATATCAATCACTGGCTAACCTACGCCATCCTGGTCATGCTCTTTTGGGGTTTATGGGGATCCTTCTCCAAGCTGGCTGCCATGACCATCCGTCCCATGGATGTCTATGTCTTTCAAGTAGTGGGCCTGATATTGGGAGCCGCTGTGATCGCGATTCTGGTCAGGTATCAGCCTCCAGTCAGATCGATCGGAATCGCTTATGCCATCCTTGGTGGCGTATTAATGACCATCGGAGCATATTGTTTTGCGCAGTCCATTGCCCGCGGGCGTGGTACGGTTGTGGTCGTGGTAACAGCCCTCTACCCGTTGGTTACATTGCTGTTTGGTTATTTATTCCTGCACGAAATGCTTACATTCAAGCAGTTCATTGGGTTGGGATTGGCACTGGTCGCGATCGTGCTGTTATCGGGCTGAATTTTTGCGATCCCGGAATTCCAGCTGGACCTGGTACAAGTGTAAGCTCGTCCTGAGATAGATATTAAACAATGATTTCCGCATGCAAGTGAATCTGGCAGGTGAGAAGGAGGAATCCGAAATGCTAGGTCTGTGGCTGGAAAACCAAACACTCTCGCTGCGTGAAGATCTTCCCATACCGGATAGGCCGGGTGAAGCGCTGATACGCGTGAGGTTATCGGGCATCTGCAGTACCGACCTGGAACTGGTACGCGGTTACTATCCATTTAGCGGCATTCCCGGTCACGAGTTCGTGGGAGAGGTCATCAAAGCGCCGGATATAAATTGGATCGGCAAGCGCGTAGTCGGTGAGATCAATACAGCCTGCGGACTGTGCGAACAATGCAGGAAAGGACGTTCCACACATTGTGAGAATCGCAGCGTCCTGGGTATCCTCAATCGTGATGGTGCCCATGCCGAAATGCTGACCCTCCCGCTCGCCATCCTGCACCGGGTGCCAGATAATGTACCAGATGAAGCCGCAGTTTTCACCGAACCGCTGGCTGCTGCGCTGGAGATACAACAGCAGGTGCACATTCAACCTGCTGACCGCTTGCTCCTGGTTGGTGCAGGCCGCCTCGGCCAATTGATCGCTCAAACGCTTGTCTTGACCGGTTGTGACTTGTCGGTTGTTGCCCGCCATCCACATCAGAAGAGGTTGCTGGAAGAGCGTCATATTCGCCTGATAGCCGAGGACGATACCCCAGAACGGCGGTTTGACGTAGTTGTCGAAGCGACCGGTTCAGCCCCGGGTTTTGAAATGGCGCGCAAAGCCGTAAGACCTGGCGGCACACTGGTGCTCAAGTCCACTTATAAAGGGGAAATAACAGTCAATTTTGCTTCGATTGTGGTGGACGAGATAAAGATCGTAGGGTCACGCTGTGGTCCATTTGCACCTGCTATTCGAATGATGGAAAACCACCAGGTGGATCCTACTGGTATGATAGCGGGACGATACCATCTGCGGCAGGCATTGGAAGCCTTTGAACAAGCCGAAAAACCCGGCGTGCTCAAGGTATTGCTCACCCCTTGAACCACCCCTCACGACCTTGATCGTGAAGAATATGTATCTTTTATTGGGAGGATTTGATTTTTAATTCCGCAAGGCAACCGAACGATGAATACCGTTCCCACACCAGGCTGACTTTTCACCTCGATCGTACCACGGTGCCCCTGCACGATCTGCCTGCAAATGGAAAGCCCCAATCCGGTCCCTGAGACTTTGCTTTCGGACTCGCGCACACGGTAGAACTTCTCAAACAGGCGGGGAATTGCAGTATCAGGGATACCCACACCCGTATCCTCAACCGATAGAGTTATCCTCTCCTCATTCCCTTCAGCTTTCATGGTGACCGAGCCATTCGGATGATTGTACTTGATGGCATTGTTCAGCAGATTGATCACCACCTGCTTGATCCTATCCCGGTCAGCCTCAAGCAGTGGCAGGTCAGGATGGACTTCAACCTTGATCTGGACCTGCTCCTCATCCGCCTCTGGCAGCAGAGCCTCTAAACATTCCTGGAGCAGCTCCCCAACATTAAACTTTTGAAAGTGGAACTGAACCCGGCCAGACTCGAGGCGTGCCAGGTCGAGGAAGGTGGATACCATTTTGCTCAAGCGCACCGTTTCATTGTAGATGTTTTTTGTTGTCTGCTCACACTGCTGTGGAGAGAACTCAGGCTGCAACAATAGGTAGGTGGCTGTGCTGAGAGATGCCAATGGCGTACGCAGCTCGTGAACGAACTCGGAGATCAGGTCAGATTGTTGGAATAAACGGGCGTTCTCAATTGCCACTGCCGCTTGAGAGCCTAAAACTGACAGGTAATTCTCGTCATCATTTGTGAACCCTCCTTGTTTTTTATTCAGAACTTCCAGCGCGCCTATCACCTTATCTTTCGTGATCATGGGAACACCTAACAGTGAATGGACGGAAAAATGAGTGAATTGCTCGATATCACCATAATGGCGCATGTCCTCCTGGACATTGGAAGTACGCACCGGGAGGCGGTTGGTCACGATCCAGCCAGCGATGCTGCCTTCCAGGGGAACCACCAATCCACGCATCAAAGGCGGGGCAATGTTTGTCGCAACCTGGAAATGGAGCTGACGGGCAGTGCTGTCGTACAGCAAGATCGAGGCTGCTTCGGCTGCCGTAATCTCCGCTGCAGCCTGGATAATGTGGTTTAAAAGAGTATCAAGATCAAGGGTGGAGGCGAGATCGCGGGCGATATCGATCAGGCGGCGATATCCCTGAAGCCTCTGCGTTTTAATTTCTACCATGGACCAATTGCTGAGCGATTGCAGGGATGACCTCAGCCACATCTTCCAGGATGGCGACATCCGAGCGAACGTTCAAATATGTAGGTGTGTTGTTGATGATAATCAGGTGTGCACCCCTGTCGATGGCTTGCATTGGTAAACTGGCTACGGGCAATACTTCAAGGGAGGAACCCGCCACCAGCATCAAATCACACTTGCGGCTCCACTGCACCGCCTCCTGCCAGGCATTTTGAGGTAATTGCTCACCAAACAGGATCACGTCCGGTTTGAGAACGCAATCACAATCCGGACAATGTGGTATCTCACCCTTGTCAGTAAATGGTTGGATAAATTGCTCCGAACTAATCTGGCGGAAGCAGCCTGTGCAGGAAAGTGTATTTAGTGAACCGTGCATTTCGACAACATGCGTTGATCCCGCCTTCTGGTGGAGGTTATCGATATTTTGGGTGATCACGGTGCGGATGTATCCGGTCTTTTCAATATCAGCCAGTGCGACGTGGGCTGGATTGGGCTCAGCATCGATGATCTGTTTTACCAATGGTCGGAACCAGGCATAAAAACGTTCAGGTGCGTAGCGAAAGGTGGTCAGCGAAGCGACTTCCATTGGTTCATTGCGGGACCACAAACCTGTTCCCTCGGAGCGGAAATCTGGTATCCCCGAAGGAGTGGATATACCCGCTCCTGTCAGCACTACTGCCCGTTTGGAATTGCGGAATAATTCAGCTGCAAAGTTGATGGCATTGAGTGTCTGACCGGGAAAGTCCGTCATTTCTTCAAAGACTCGCGTTCAATGATCGATGAGGCAATTTTCATAAACTGCTGACCAGGCAAGCTCTCAGGTTGGCGGATAGCCATAGGTGTATGGGCGACCATGGCCTGAAAGAATAATTCCGGAGCAGGAGAGATGTTATACAAGATTGGATGCCTTAAGTGAGACTGAACATCTGGCAAGGAAAGGAGCAATTCTGATCGAATGCGATGATTAAGCACGGCTGAGATCTGCTGACTTTCTAATCCTAGGCTGAGCATATCATCAATCAATGCCCTGGTATGAATAACGGAATTGGTGAACCCCTCGACCACAACCAGAGATTCATCACATTCACGCAGAAGCTTTTGTACGAATGGAGGCAAGCCTGCTCCAAAATCCAGGATGACAAAGCGTGCCATCGAAGACAAATGCTTTACAAGTATTGCATATTGAGATAAGGCTCCGGTCAATTGGGCATCACGTGGATGGGAAGAAGCCGCCAAGAGCTGCAATCCCGAGTCGTGCATGACAAGAGAATCCTTGACCCTCTGGGATGTGATCGTGGAATGCTCATCGGACAGGAGATCGGTCAATCCTGTCAGATCAGTTATCCCCATATCCAATCCCAGAGTGCCAAGACCGGGCGTTAATTCAGCTACGATCACAGCCTCCTTTGTTTTCGTGTAAAGACTGCCGGCCAGGTTTATGGCCAGCGTAGAAACACCCAGGCCGCCCCGGGCTGATAATACGCCGACAAGGTAGGCACGTTGTTTTTTGGATATGGGTGGAGGTTCCTTCTTGTCTTTGGTCGAGCGTGACAGCAAGGTTTTTACATGCTCATGCAGCTCAGATGGATGGGTGGGTTTGGTCAGGTAATCATCGGCTCCAGCTTCAAAGCCGACCACTTTATCATCCATTTGCGTTTTAGCGGTGAACATCAGGACGGGAATATTCGCTGTTTGTGCATTCTCGCGTAAACGCCGCGCTACTTCATAGCCGTCCATTTCCGGCATCATGATATCCAGCAGGATTAAATCCGGGGATTCCGCGACAGCCTTGTCAATTCCCTGAGGTCCATTGACTGCCGCTGAAATCTGGTAACCATGGCGTTGCAGCATCAATCCCACCAGGCGGATCGTATCCAGGTCGTCATCAATAATTAATATCTTTTCGGACATTAACATATCCTCCTGCGGTTTATAGAAGTCTAGCATAAAGCGACTTTTCAAGCAAGTACGCCTCAAACCAATCCGGGAAATATGCTATAATTGAAATGCATACGGGGATGACAGGCTTCGACGGAGGAGGCTGGTCCCGGATTGCGAGCCGAGAGGCGCCGATCTCGATAACTCAGCGCAAAAAAACAAGTGCCAATCGCACTTCCTACGCTGCTATGCCCCTCGCCGCCTAAGGCGATTGCATACGCAGCCGGTCTCCACCAAGTGAGATCGCGTCCGCCTGCCCCGTTCTCCGCCGGGTGGCAGGATCGGGCGTCATAAAGGCGGAGTTCAGCACGCGACGTCACTAAGCGTGTGAAAGAGAGCTTTCGGGCTCAAGTGGCTGGCTGGAGGATTTTCTCGCCGGTTGAGGCGCCTCCGGTGAAAACCATCGACCGGCTATGCTCGTAGATATTCGAGGGTCTAATCTTTCGGACGCGGGTTCAATTCCCGCCATCTCCACCTTATAAAAGTACTACCGCAACCCGGCAGTACTTTTTTCTTGCATTATATTATCCCTTTATGCTATACTTGGTAAACATATTCTGGTACGATATTTTCCTGGAGGAGAAACCATGAAACCTATAGTATTTAAACCATTTTTATTGCTTTTCGGGCTTATCCTGGTAGTCAGCTTGGCATGTTTACCAACAACCTCGACAGGAGGACCCACCCAACCACCAGTACTACCGCCACCGGTCGAACCACCACCCGTGCAGCCGCCAGTAGTCGTTGGAGGAGGACCTACGCCAACACAAGGTTCATCAATAGAACCATCTGCTGTGCCCCCTGCAGGGGGACAATTCTTTACCGAGGAATTTGACGGTGATACCAGCAATTGGTCACAGAAGATCGAACTGAATGCTCCAGAAGGAAATACTAGTCAAGCAAAAATATCCTTTGAAGACGGTAAGGTTATTTTTGATTTTGGGAAGTATCTCATCGGTTATTTATTCTATGAACCTTATGAATACGCTAACGTTAGGATAGACATCCGTGTTGATAACCGTGGAACCAATGTGAATAACGTCCTACTTGTTTGTCGTGCATCAGACGAAGGCCATTATTTAATTAATATTGCCAATAGTGGGCTATTTGCAATATATGCATATGATGCCTTCAATAAAAACTATGCACGGATTGCAGATGGTGGCTCAAATAAGATTAAATCCGGTAAGGATATCAATGATTATGCCATGGTCTGTAACGATAAGACATTAATCCTATATATAAACGGGAATGAGACACGCAGGTACACTGACAATAAGTATGTTTTACGGGAAGGAAAAATTGGTGTAGGTGTCGCATCAGAGAATTTAATTCCTATTAGACTTGAGTTTGAATATGTAAAGATTAGCGCGCCGTAAACCCAATCTATAGTTTTCCTGTAAAAAAGCCGTCTCAATATGAGGCGGCCTTTTTTTATTTCTGGTAGCAGTTTTATCTTTTTTTTTACATATCGTTAACGTTCTTCTTGCATCCATCAGGTAATATGAGCAATATATGCAAGAGAGATGGCTGGTTTTATTCAAGACAATTAATTTTATTATGAGGAGTGAACACCATGGGAAAGATAATCGGAATTGACCTGGGGACGACCAACAGCGTGGTCGCCGTGATGGAAGGCGGTCAGCCAACTGTCATTTCAACTGCAGAAGGAGGGAGGTTGTGCCCGTCCGTCGTGGCATTCAATAAAAACGGTGAACGCCTGGTTGGACAGACCGCCAAGCGCCAATCTGTGATCAATTCAGAGAACACGGTCTACTCCATCAAACGTTTCATGGGTCGTCGGTATGATGAGGTGGAGACCGAGCGTAAAATGGTCCCGTTCCAGGTGATACAGGGTCCATCCGATGAAGCCCGGGTGAAGATCCCTATTACCAATCGTGAGTACAGCCCCCAGGAAATCTCGGCCATGGTGCTGGGAAAGCTAAAAACGGATGCCGAATCTTACCTTGGTCAATCGGTCACACAGGCGGTCATTACCGTCCCGGCTTATTTCAATGATAGCCAGCGGCAGGCAACCAAGGATGCCGGTCGAATAGCCGGCCTGGAAGTAATGCGCATCATCAATGAGCCAACTGCGTCAGCCCTGGCTTATGGCTTGGACAAGAAAAAAGATGAGACTATCCTGGTGTTCGACCTGGGTGGGGGTACATTCGATGTCAGCATCCTGGAAGTTGGAGAGGGAGTTATCGAAGTAAAGTCTACCAACGGAGACACTCACCTGGGTGGCGATGACTGGGATCAGGTTGTTGTCAATTGGGCTGCCGGTGAGTTCAAAAAAGAACAAGGTATTGACTTGACCAATGACCGCCAGGCGCTTCAGCGTCTGCGTGAAGCCTCTGAAAAAGCCAAGATCGAGCTTTCCACTGTCATGGAAACCGAGATCAACCTGCCCTATGTCACTGCGGATGCCTCCGGTCCAAAACACTTGCAGCTTAAGCTTTCCAGAGCAAAATTCGAGCAGATGACCGAAAACCTGCTTAAACGCTGCAAGACCCCATTTGAGTCTGCTTTGAAGGATGCCAGCATGGCAGCAACTGACCTGGATGAAGTGGTACTGGTCGGCGGGGCAACCCGCATGCCGATGGTCCAGGAACTGGTACGCAATTTGACGAGCGGAAAAGAACCGCATAAAGGTGTCAATCCGGATGAGGTTGTTGCAATCGGCGCAGCCATCCAGGCTGGTGTATTGGGTGGAGAGGTCAAGGATATCCTGCTGCTCGATGTTACCCCACTCTCATTGGGTGTTGAGACACTGGGCAGCGTGATGACTGTCATGATCGAGCGTAATACCACCATTCCAGTGCGGAAGACCGAGACCTATTCCACGGCGGCTGACAGCCAGACTGCGGTGGATATCCACATTTTGCAGGGCGAGCGCCCAATGGCAAGTGATAACATGAGTCTGGGCCGCTTCAGGTTGGACGGCATACCTCCTGCGCCGCGAGGCATCCCCCAGATCGAAGTCACTTTTGACATAGATGCCAACGGTATCCTGAACGTCACCGCCAAGGATAAGGCGACAGGCAAGGAGCAAAAAGTGACGGTCACGGCCTCAACGAACCTGAGCAAAACTGACATTGATAAGATGGTACAGGAATCACGCCAGCACGAAGCAGAGGATAAGAAACGCCGTGAACTGATCGAGATGCGGAATACCGCCGACAGCCTGGTCTACCAGACCGAGAAGTCACTGCGTGAACTGGGCGAGAAAGTACCCCAGAACGACCGCCAGAATATCGAAGGCAAGATCAATGAACTGAAGCAAGCCGCCCAGGGAGAGGATGCCAGTCACATTCGCAAGTTGAGCGATGAAGTCCAGAATGCCTTCCATGCCCTCAGCCAGCAGATATACGCACAGAGCCAGCAGCAACCCCCCCCACCTCCGGGTGACGGTGGCGGAAGCCCTGAAAGTGGTGAGGGTGACGTGATCGATGGCGAAGTCCGGGACGCATAAGAATAAATCCCCACAGGGGCAGGACATCAACCTGCCCCTGTGCTTTTATTGTTATAATCGCTCCATGCGAAACACGGTTCTAAGCATTTTGATCGGTGTTGGGGCGTTGGTATTGTTGGCAATCGGTGTATACAACATACCGGCAATCCATTCCAGACTCGCCTGGAGAATTGACAACCTGCGGACAGGGATCAAGTATTACTTCGATCCGCCGGAAAAAGCCATATTCCAGCCGACCGAACAAGCCCTGATCAAAACCATTGTAAGGGCTACGATGCAGGCTTACCAGAAAACTCCCACGAGCATCCCGGTCACAGCCACCCGTCCCCCTGCCCTGACCGCAACACCAACGATCACTCCCACCCCACTGCCAGCGCAGGTTACGCTTTCGGGGGTCATATACGAAGACCAGCACAACCGCTGGAACTACTGCGGACCGGCCAACTTCTCCATGGCGCTCCGGTTTTGGGGTTGGGATGGCAACCGCGATGTCATTGGAAAGACAGTCAAGCCTTCTGATAAAGATAAGAACGTAATGCCTTATGAGTTCCAGGACTATATTGCAGAAAATGTGACTGAAATCGGTTCCATCCTGCGCATGGGAGGGGACATTGACCTGGTCAAACGGCTGGTATCAGCAGGATTCCCGGTCCTGACCGAAAAAGGTTATTACGGACGTGAATATTTTTCCGGTAAGACAAGTTGGATGGGACATTATCAATTTATCACAGGCTACGACGACAAAAACAAGACATTGCTCGTCCAGGATACTTACGATGATGGTCCCAATTTCAGGATCCCCTATGAGATATTTAACGAAGGCTGGCGCTCGTTTAATTACCTGTACATCGTTGTCTACCCATTCGAGCGTGAATCCGAGGTCATTGCTTTGCTCGGTCCATGGACCGAGGCTGACTGGGCAGCTCGTCATGCCCTGGAGATTGCAACCTCAGAGGCGGAGACGTTGATTGGTATCCCCCAGTTCTTCGCCTGGTTCAACATCGGCAGCAGCCATGTCATCCTGAGGGAATATGTGGATGCTGCCATTGCTTATGACCAGGCATTCAACCTCTACACGGATCTCGAGGATGATTACAGTACGATTCCATTCCGCCTCATGTGGTACCAGACCTGGCCATATTGGGCATATTTCTATACAGGGCGGTATACAGATGTGATCACCCTGGCGAATACCACTCTGCATAGTTTTATCAGCGAACCCGTACTGGAGGAAAGCCTGTACTGGCGCGGCCGGGCAGAGTACATGATCGGGAATACGCTGGCAGCCATCGGCGACTACCGGGCTGCCCTCAGGATCCATCCAGGATTTGAACCCAGCCTGCAGGCCTTGCAGGACCTCGGTGTACAACCTTAACCACCCATGAAGATACTGCATTTTGCTGATGCCCATATCGATATGGCAAATTATGGCCGGCACGATCCCATGTCGGGTCTGCCATTGCGGGTGCTTGATTTCCTCAAGTCCCTGGATACCATCGTGGATACTGCCATAGGAGAAAAAGTAGATTTTGTCATCTTCGCTGGCGATACGTACAAGGATCGGACGCCATCACCGACCATACAGCGGGAATGGGGTAAACGCATCATGCGTCTTTCGCAGGCGAAGATACCAACCCTGCTGCTGGTCGGTAATCATGACCTATCACCAGCCAGCGGGAGGGCAAACGCCATCCATGAATTCGACACATTACAGGTGCCGTATGTACGCGTGCAGGCGAAACCGGAATTTCTACGACCTGATGATCTCGACCTACCGCTACAGGTGATAGCCATCCCCTGGGTCTCGCGCTCTGGTTTAATGGCCGGCACTGATATCAGTGCCGCGGATCCAGCCAAGGTACATGAAGAAATCGAACAACGGTTGACGGAAATCGTGCTGGAATGGCTGGATCAGGTTGATGCCTCCCTGCCGGTCATCCTGACCGCGCACGCATCGATCCAGGGCGCCCAATACGGGAACGAACGGATGGTCATGCTTGGTTCCGACCTGGTCCTGCCCGGCTCGCTCGTCAAGGATAGGCGGCTGGATTACACAGCCCTGGGACACATCCACAAACCACAGAATTTGAATGAGGGCGCACATCCGCCTGTAATATATCCCGGTTCTATCGAGCGAGTTGACTTTGGTGAAGTGCATGACAGGAAGTTCTTTATCGTTGCCGAGGTAGCCCGCGGCAAGACCGAGATTGAATGGCGTGAGCTGACAGGTATCCGCCCGTTCATAGACCGTAATATCGAATTATCTTCTGCCGAAGATATTAGCGGGCAGCTGATATCCGCCCTGCCTCCAATAAACGAAATCGCTGGTGCCATCATTCGCCTGACGGTCATCTATCCACGCGATTGGGAGCCATTGATCGACGATTCACCTGTACGTGCCCATACAGATGAAGCCTTTGAATTCCAATTTATCAAACACCCTCAGACCGAAGCACGTATCCGGCTGCCCGCTGACCAGGTCGCCAGCAGTCTTTCACCGCTAGACCTGCTCGACCTGTACTGGCGCGCCAGGCATGCGGATGAAGAGGATATTGAGGGATTGCAAAGACTGGCAGGAGAGATACTTTCAGCACACCAGGAATGAACCAACCTGGTCGATAGCTCTGGTCACACCAGGTTATTTACGGCCTAGATCCAGGATAGATGTAAAAAAGTATGTAGTTTCTTTCCCGACCTAGTTCCCGCTTACCAACAATGGTTTGGTTTGACGGTTACCATCAGGTTTCCCTAAAAAGCCTCTTTCTTTTATAATATTCCCATTATTTCTAAACATTCTTGATGTAATAAAGAATTGGGGTATTTCCCCTTGACATTGACGTAACGTTAAGGTGTAAGATCGGGGACAGATAGGTGAAGTCATGGTATATAGCATTAAAGAGATAGCAGATCTGGCAGGAGTGACGACCCGTACACTGCGGTACTACGATGAGATCGGATTATTGAAGCCAGCAGATACAGGCGATAACGGTTACCGGTACTACGACCAGGGCAGCCTGCTGAAGTTGCAGCAGATCCTATTCTTCCGTGAGCTGGAGGTGCCCTTGAAAGATATCCAACTCATTATCAGCTGCCCTGATTTTAACCTGCCGGGCGCCCTGGAAAAACACCGGTCATCCCTCCAGACCAGGGCGAAAAGGCTGGACAGGCTGATCGATACCATTGACCAAACCATTGCCACCATTAAAGGAGAATGGATCATGACTGCCAAAGATTATTTTGAAGGGTTCGATGAGACCCAATACGCAGAAGAAACCAGGGAACGCTGGGGCAGGACCCCCCAGTATGCCGAGTCACAAAAGAAGTGGGCAGGCTATACCCAGGAACAGAAGGATGCCATCAAGGTTGAGGGCGGTCATTTAGCCGTCCGCATGGTTAGCGAGGATCCCAACGCTTCACCGGATGACCCGGATGTGCAGGCTGCGATTGGCGAGTACCATGCCCATATCAACAAGTACTTCTACACCTGCGATGTGAACTTCTTGCGAGGATTGGCTGACGGGTGGGTGGAAGATCCAAGATTTGCCATCAACTATGAGAGGATCCGGGCGGGTGGGGCTGAGTTCGTCCGGCAGGCTGTCCATACCTTCTGTGACAGGAAAGGATAGGTCGGGTTATTGATGAACCACTCGCTATCGCAGAATGATCATCACCCGGTAAATATTCAAACTATATGACCGGCAGGCGATTGATTTCATGAAGGAATTATCCTATAATGAAGGTATTCAAGAAGGAGGAAGCCATGAAATACAATCACCAGCTACATCCATGGGTAATATTGTCCCTGATTCTTGTTGTCACCCTGCTTTCCAGTACTGGTATTACGAATGCGAGCAATCCCCTGCCACAGGCAGATAATCCAAACCCTCCCGACAGCGTCGTTAAGCTCATTTTCATCCACCATTCATCCGGTGAGTACTGGCTGGCGGATGACAATGGCTGGCTGGGTAAGACACTGGGAGAGAACAATTACTTTGTGAGTGACACCAACTATGGTTGGGGTCCTGACAATATCGGCGACCGCACCGACATCCCCAACTGGCTGGAATGGTTCCGCAGCGCGAACACTAACACATATATGACCGCCTTATACAACGAAAATCATAAGCATTCCTCGTATACACGCACGCTCGCTAATCCAGGCGGTCAGAACGAGATCGTGATGTTCAAGTCCTGCTTCCCAAATTCCGCCCTAGCCGGGCATCCGAATGACCCACCCAAAGTTGGCACTGAATTGACCGTGGGTAATGCCAAGTACATTTATAACGAACTGCTGCAATATTTCTATACACAACCTGACAAACTTTTCGTTGTGATCACCGCCCCGCCGCTGCGAGATCCAACCTACGCCGCCAATGCGCGTGCCTTTAATAACTGGCTGGTCAACGACTGGCTGGACGAGAATAACTATCCCTACCCGAACGTAGCCGTGTTCGATTTCTACAACGTGCTGACCGGTCCGGACAATCACCACCGCTTCATCATCAGCACTGGCCTTGTGCAGCATGTGTACACGGCTGGTATGAACACGTCGTATTATCATGAACCAGGAGACGACCATCCCTCTGCAGCGGGCAACCGCAAGGCGAAGAACGAGTTCATACCATTGTTGAATGTGTACTACCATCGCTGGCAGGAAGGGACGCCTCCGTTAACAAAAGTCACAGCGGCAATAAAATCCATAGGTTTACGGGATGGCTGGATACTTGAGTCCAACGAGAACAGCAATGCAGGTGGATCGATCAACAGTACGGCAGCCACATTCAAGCTTGGTGACGACGGTCAAAACCGCCAGTACCGGGGCATCCTTTCCTTCGATACAGCCACCCTGCCGGATAATGCCTGGATCGTATCGGCAGTATTAAAGATCAAGCGCCAGGGACTGGTGGGCACAAACCCCTTCAACACGCACCAGAACCTGTATGTTGACATCCGCAAGCCATACTTCGGAGCAGCAGTTAGCCTGGCTGCTGCAGATTTCCAGGCGGCGGCGAGCAGGAATATGGTCGGAAAGTTCAACTCCACGCCGAGCAACTGGTGGTACAGCGTTACATTAAACAGCACAGCCTTCCAGTGGTTCAAGCTTACCGGTCCAACGCAAATGCGCCTGCGCTTTCAATTGGACGATGACGATGACGGCGTCGCTGACTACCTGTCTTTCTTCAGCGGGGATGAGGCGGCTACCGCCGACCGGCCTGTATTGACTATCCAGTACTATATCCCGTGAGGAAGGAGAATGTGTCATAGGAAGATCCCATATCCCACCGAATAGTGGTCATTTCCTCACGCGGACACGAGCTTATCTTCCTGATAAATAGTAACCCCCTCGCGCACATAGTAATAAACAAGAACAGTCCCTGAACAGGGACTGTTTTTTCGCCCTCCATAATAATACATCCACATTAAATTCCATCGATTTTTGAATATATTAAGTTGTACCTATTGGATACCCAAATTTCTCCCTCAGTTTTTGGCAGTTACCATTTGCTCTTGTCATTTCCTCGGCTCGATTTATAGCTAATGAAATGGAACGAGGATGGTGGTTTCATCATGATGCGGGCATCATAATGTTAACGATACCAACCAGGTATCTATTGAGTCAAGCTGCAATGATGTCATCCACACGATATGGAGGTAAGACCAAAATGATATCTTCACCCCTTTTCATAGGGCAATCCGAGTGCTTCGGGTTTTGCTGCACCCCACCTGGTACTAAACCACTTCGTTGACATGAGCATCAAAACCCCAATGGTAATGATAAAAGGAACTGTCCTCCAGACATACCTGGAAAAAACCCCGGGGAGCACTAATTGTGGGTTAAGCGAGAGCTGCCACAGGACACCAAAAAGTATAGAACCACCAAGCAGAATGAAAGGATTCCACATAGAGAAAAAAACCAGAGCAAGCGCAATGAACCCCCAACCCATGAGGAAGTTATAGTTCCAGACCGGATTGTAATCCAGGGAGTAGATCGCCCCGGCAAATCCCATGAACATTCCACTGGTTATGACACTGAGATAGCGAGTTCTGGTGACGTTTATCCCTGAAACTTCCGCGACCGATGGATTCTCTCCAACCGATCTTATCTTCAGCCCCAAACTCGTCTTTGAAAGCACGAACCATGAAATGATAATCAGTGCAACACCGATAAAAAAGAATGGAGAAAGACCCATAGTATCGGGAATCCGCTCCATCCCTAGAGGCCCTGTATATGGGTAACCGATGTATGCGGTAAGGCCGAAACCGAGGATCCAGATACCCATTCCATTCACAACCTGGTCGCCCCCCAGGGTAATAGAAAAGAACCCATGGATAAGGCCAATTAGACCTCCGACGGCAATTCCCACCAAGAAGCCGAGCAAATAGCTCCCAGTGGATTGGGCAGCGATGAAACCCAAAGTAGCACCGAAAAGCATCACACCTTCAATTCCAACGTTCAGAATTCCGGAACGCTGTCCTATGAGTTCGCTGAGAGCGGCAATAGTAAAAATCGTCGAGGCATCTAAACTTCTAACAAAGAACTCCCACATCTCATTTCTCCTTCTCTTTTTTTATCCATACGATCTTATAACGATAAAAGAATTGAAAAGCGACCAGTGTAATCATTAAAATACCGAGCAGGGCATAGTCTATTCCAAAACCTAATTTGAGTTTTCCTTGGGCAAACCTGCCGCCATTGGTCAATCCTCCAAAAAGCAATGCGATTGGGATCGCCGCTAAAGGATTACCCTGGGAAATCAAGCCACAGATGATCCCATAGAAAGCCAGATCACCGAAATCCCCATAATTCTTGGTAATTTTATAGACACCGGGAACCGCGGCGAAATAATGATATCCAGCCAGACCAGCTATGAGCCCCCCCATGATAAATACCAGGAGCGGTATCTTGAATGGACTTATCCCTGCGTATCTAGCAGCAGATGGACTATGACCATAAGCCTTGATTTGATAACCGATATTCGTTTTGACAAATAAAAAATAGAGCAGCACCGCCAATCCAAGGGCAATGAAAACCGTGAACGGGACACCCATGATCAGAGGTGCGTATAAAGATGCAGGAAGCTTATAGCCTTCACCTTCCCCACCGGCACCCATGAAAGGACCTCCCTCTTTGATCATGTGGGCGACCAACCAGAAAGTGATAAAGTTTATCATCATGGTCACCACGATCTCATTGGTATGGAACTTCCCTTTCAAAAAGCCAACAACGGCTCCACTCGCTCCACCACCCACTGCCGCCGCGGCCATCATTAATGGGATGACAACTCCCGGCGAAAGATCCAAATCAGGAGACTTCTTTATACCGAAGGCAAACACAACTGCAAAAGCGCCCAACGCCCCGGCGTAAAGTTGCCCCGCCATCCCTATATTCCAAAGTTTAGCTCTGAATGGGATGATAAATGCACAAGTACAAAGCAAAAGGAATATAAACCTGTTGATCGTCAATGGTAGACCATATAAGTTCACGAAAGCGTAGGAAAAGATCTCCTCATATCCGGTTATCGGATTAACCCCGGCCTGGAGAAAAATAAAGCTGAACAGCACCAGGGCAAAGAGTATAGCAAGGATCGAGATCGTCGCAGCCTCCCAACCGGTTAATGTCAACCTTTTTTCGAGTTTCACATCGTAGCTGCCAAGTTTCATATTTCTTCCACCTTATGTTTTAAACCTGCCATCATGGCCCCTATATTCTCCCTCTTGGCCTCCTCCCTGGGGATGATGCCCATAAACTCACCCTCGTATATCGGTGCCACCCTATCGCTCAATGATAAAACCTCTTCGAGGTCCTCAGAGATGAGAAGAATACCAGCTTTTTCCTTCTTTGCCTCCATGAGCTTGTTCTGGACAAACTCAGTTGCCCCTACATCAAGTCCCTGAGTAGGCAAATTAGCAATTAAAAACCGCGGTTTGCGTGAAAGTACGCGTGCCAGGATGAGTTTCTGGAGGTTTCCTCCGGATAAACTTTTTGCAATTGTATCTGGACCTGGAGTTGCTACATCGTACTCGGATATGATCTCTTTGGTAAGTTCCCGTATTTTTTTAGAATCCACGATCCCCCACTTGGAGAATTCCTCATCAAAATAATAATTCATGAAGACATTATCTATAAGGGAAAAATCACCGATCGAACCCACATCTATTCGTTCCGAGGGGATGTAGCCTATACCTCTCTCCCATCTTTCTAAACTAGAGGAACGGGTAATGTTGGTTCCATCAAGAAACACCTTGCCCCCCTCTGCTTCTCGAAGTCCAGCCAGAACCTCAGCTAATACGTGTTGTCCGTTCCCGGAGATTCCAGCAATTCCGAAAATTTCACCTTCATGCACAGAAAAGGATAAACCCTTCAAAGCCAGACACTCTTTGTCGTTAAGGGCGGACAGATTTTCCACCTGGAGAATCGGTTTTCCTCTCTCCACCTCTACCTGCTCCGTCCTGAAGATGACTTCTCTCCCTACCATTTCCTTGGCTAAACCCTTCTCCGTTGCGCCTGCTGTCTCCAAGCGAGCTGTTACTTTACCACGCCTTAGAACTGTCACCCTTTCGCTGACCTCTAATACGATAGGGAGTTTATGTGTGATGAAAGGGATTATGGCGAGTTCATCTCTTGTCATGATTTTGATCGACGCCAATAATTTCTTCATTTCAGGAGGCGCCAGGGCAGAAGTCGGTTCATCCAGGATAAGAATTTTGGCGCCGCGATATAGGGCTTTCAAGATCTCCACAACCTGCTTTTCACCTTCCGAAAGCTGCCAGACTTTCGCCTTGAGATCAATTTTAAAACCGTATTTGTCGCAGAGGGCGGTAATCTCTTCTCCTGTCCTCTTTAAGTTCAGAATATTCCCCGCCTTTGGGTGCCCGAGGATGATATTTTCGATCACGGTATGCGCGGGGATCAGTTTGCGATTTTGATGGACCATCCCAATACCAAGATCAATGGCATCCAGGGGTGATCTAAAGTTGACCTTCTCACCATTAATGTAGATCTCGCCTTCGTCGGGTTGGTAAAACCCGAACAGGATATTCATTAATGTGGTTTTTCCAGCGCCGTTCTCGCCGAGGATAGCGTGGATCTCACCTGCTTTTATGGTGAAATCGATCTTGTCATTTGCGACAACCCCTGGGAATTTCTTTGTGATTCCCCTCGCTTCCAAGACCGTATCGCCACGTTTAATTTTTTCCAGGGGCATATTATCTACCTATCTTTCTTCCTGATCTATTATCAAATACTATCTTCTCATATCAGGGATAAGGGGGCAACCTTTCACCCAACAAAACATGACGCAGCTTTTACATGGCTAGTTTTAAGGGTTAAAGATGTTAACTGCCATTTGTTAGGAATGAGGCTCTCTCTTGCGGGGTTTTCCTTAAAGAACGAGAGCCTCATTTCGTTAGCTGTCTTATATCAGCACGAGCGATGTAGACTTATTACTCCAATACGGTCGTGCCTTTCAGGTCGAAGTTGAACATGGAGAGTAACCACTCAACGGTTGGAACCACACCAGCAGCCTTGACCACAGTATCTGCAGCTGGAACCGGTAATCCTGTCATATCCAAGCCTGTTCCATTGCTCACAAACTCGTGCTCAGTGAAGGGATCCCACTCACCATTCATCATCTGCTCTCTTCTCTGTGTAACGAGCTGAATGATCTCGGCTGGAATCAATGGTAGTGCCTTTGGACTGATGGCCTCAATGCCGATCTTGTTGTCGTTCATGAGGTCAACGGTCGCTTCAACTGTACCGTCAGCCAGGGTCATTGTAGATTCCATGCCCAGGTAGTACACCGTTTCAGGGTTCTCTTCACCAGCTAACCAGGCCTGAACGATCCTTTCGTAGATGACTTCCCAGCGGGTGTCGAAAGATACGGCTACGGTATCCGTGCTCGACCAGCCGTAAAATCCTACAATATCCATATCTTTCCCTACAAACCAAATGCCCTTTTCCGTGGCAACGTCCAGGGTGGAACCAGAGTCGGTCTGTTGGGTCAGGACATCAACCTTATACTGATCCACCAAGGTCGCGGCGATATCTCGCTCTTCCTGGGGTAGATACCAATCGCCGGCATACTTAACATACACCTTAATATCTTTGCTGAGTATTTTTGCCGCATCCTGCACCCCAAGGATAAAACCAGCCTGACGCCTGATTACCTGAACACATGGGAATGCCGAGACAATACCGATATTGCCTGTCTGGGTCAAAGCCCCAGCGATGAGCCCTTCCAGGTACAAAGCCTGATATTGCCTGGGGAAGAGTCGGATGAAATTCCGTTTCGTGGACAGATCGCTGGCGATGATGGATGCAAAATAAACATCCGGATATTGGTCTGCGATATCCTTCAAGGGCAGCCCCATAAACTCTGCATTGCCAACGACGATATCAGCCCCTTCTGCTATCATCTCTTCGGCGTAAGGAACTGAGAGATCAGGTCCTACGTTCTCTCTGTAGATGTATTTGACGTTCGGATATTTTTCAGCGATTCGCATTCCTGCGCGATCTTGTGCCCCAGACCAGGTTGTCCCTGCAATGACACTGAAATGTTCTATCGCAAAAGTTGCCTCCTTTTCAGCAACAGCCGTAGGTTCCTCGACCACAGCCGTAGGTTCCTCGACCACAGCTGTTGGTTCCTCGACCACAGGTGCTGGTTGTTCAACCACAGGTGTTTTAGGCGCGCAGGCCGCTAACGTCATACTGGTTGTTAAAAGCATAGCCAGTAATATATATAGACTCTTCTGCCTCATTTGCTTTCTCCTTAGTAGTTATTTTGAAATGGATAAATCGATCAAACTATTTTATAAAAGTTATTTGGTTATGGGGCAGCCTCCTTTCGCTTTTTCTGTTTTATTAGCATGTCCCGCGGACATGAAACAACTGGAAGAACTTTCACCTCACTAAAGTTTCCTTTCAACCACCCTCAAGTAACCTAAATTCTATATAATAATTGATTGCTTGTCAAACAAATTGTGAGCGGTGTTCAGGTGATGTCGGGATCCCATTTCCAACCAATTATCTCACACCGCGATCTTGTAATGTTTCGTTTAGCTTGTCAAGCCCTTGTTTGATCATACTTTTACTCACCGTATCGAACAGACGCTGTCCAACGCTGGCAACTTTGCCGCCAACTTGTACTTCACCGTTGTATCTCATCAGTGTCGTACCATCACCTCGATCAATCAGCTCAACATCTCCAGCGCCTTTAAGGAAACCAACTTTCCCCTTACCTTCAATCGTCAGGGTGATACTTTCAGGGGGGATTTCGTTCGAGACCGTAAGTTTTCCATTAAAACTTCCCGATATCGGTCCTATGCGAATGTTCACCTCGCCATCGTATTCATTTTCGCTAACCTGTTTCATGCTCTTGGTCCCGGGTAGAGCCGTGACCAGCACATCCGGGTCACGCATGATTTTCCAGACCTCTTCTCGCGGGCCGTTAAAGGTATACTCACCTTCAAGTTTCATTGTTCTTTCTCCTTAAAAGGTGAAAGTTACTTATTCGTTTATAAGTGACTATCGCCTTTTCATCTTTTATGATTTGTACAGCAATTCAAACAGACGGTTAGGACTGAGGGGAGTTTCCAGGATTTCAAGATCGTAATCCAGTAACGCGTTCTCTAAAGCCTGAGCGAACAAGGCGGGGACAGGGATTGCTCCAGCTTCACCAACGCCTTTGGTTCCCAGTTTGCTTAGAGGGGATAGCGTCTCCCCATGACCAATTTCAATACGAGGGGGCATCTCATAAGCTGTAACGATCAAATAATCCGCCAGGGAGGCGTTGAGAATCTGACCATTCTCGTCAAAGTGGAGCTTTTCATAATATGCATTGCCTATCCCCATGGAAACACCGCCGTGAATTTGCCCATCGACAATCAAGGGATTCAATACCCTGCCACAATCTTCCACTGCGATGTATCGCTTAATTTCAATCATCATCGTTTCAGTATCAACTTCAATGATCATTGCATGGGTTCCAAAGGCCGTAGCACCATATTGGGGTCCAAAATAATCGGTAGCCTCCAAACCAGGTTCAGTGCCTGGTTCAACAGCACCACGTAATGGGTTAGCCAGTGCAGCCAGTTCACCCAGGCTGATGGAAGTGTGGGGGATATCCGCTATACGCACCTTGCCATCCTCAAGTTCAAGCGCATCTTCCGGGGTCGCTAACACCTTGCTTGCCAGTTTTAAAACCTTCTGACGGACAGCAGAGGCCGCTGCATGGACTGCGTTACCTACTACAACTGCCCCGCGACTGGCAAAGGTGCCCGTACCCCAGTGAAACTCAGCAGTGTCGCCAGTCACAATGCGAACATCACTGACAGCCACGCCTAGTTGTTCAGAAACGATCTGTGCGAAAGATGTGAAGTGACCCTGCCCTTGAGTACTATAACCGCTTGACACATAAACCTTGCCACTCGTCTCGATTTGCACACGTGCACCTTCATATGGGCCGACACCAGTTGTCTCAATAAACGGCGTGATGGCTATACCGACATGCTTTCCTTCAGCGCGCAGGCGAGGTTGTTCCTCCTTCACGAATTGCTCATAACCGATCATCTCAACTGCTTTTTCATAGACAGGCAAGTAATTCCCACTATCCAAGATCAGTGGGGCAAATGCCTGGTCGACGATCACATTGTTATACGGAAATGCATCTGGTGGTATAAAATTCTTCTTGCGGATTTCAAGTGGATCAATAGCCAATTCTTTGGCAGCGAAGTCCACCATGCGCTCGATAACATAGATACCCTGCTGTCGACCAGCTCCTCGTACTGGTGTAACAATAGGTTTATTCGTAAAAATCGCCGTACAATTCGAAGAAAAATTTTCAATATCATACCCACCCATCAGGTGACATTGCGTATTGAGGGGGAGGGTCAAACCATAGGGGTCAAAAGCACCGGTATCATGCAGGAAATCATCCTTCAAACCCATTATCCGCCCCTCTTTAGTCAGAGCCATTTCAACATCGTGCAACTGTTCTCGTTCTGAGGTTGTGGCATAGAAGTTTTCCCGGCGATCCTCGATCCACTTGACGGGACGGCACAACTTCATCGACACCCAGGGGATCAAAATCTCCTCAGGGTAGAACATCATCATTTTTGGTCCAAACCCACCCCCAATGTAGGGTGCGATCACTCGAACCTGGTTTTCAGATAAACCCAATCTGACCGCTGTGCCATTACGAATGGCAATCGGAGCTTGGGTGGTATCCCAGATGATAAGCTGTTTGCTCTTCTCATCCCAATGGGCAACAATCCCGCGATTCTCCATGGCAACCGCTGCGCCGCGGTCGAGGTAAAATCGCTTTTTGATGACAACATCCGCCTGTGCTTTTGCTGCCTCATAGTTACCTTTTTGTTGGTAGAGGTGGGCTGCCAGGTTCGAGTCCAGGTCATCATGGACAAGGGGACTATCAGGCTCAAGCGCTTTTCCCAGATCTACAATAACCGGTAGGGGATCATACTCAACCGATATATCTTCAACAGCATCTTCGGCAATGTAGCGACTCTCGGCAATAACCACTGCGACAGTCTCACCTGCATGACGAACTTTATCCTTGACCAGCGGAGCTTGCCGGCGTGAATGAAAGGTCACACCTTGAAGAGTCGGTGGAGGAGAAACGAGGGGAGGACCTGGTTCCCAATCTTTACCCATATCTTCTGCGGTAAAGACAGCCACCACGCCTGGTCTTTCACGCGCCGCTGAAACATCAATGCTCAATATCCGGGCGTGGGCATAATCGCACCGAAGAAATGCTGCATGAAGCATGCCGGGAATCTCAACATCATCGACAAAAAGAGCCTGCCCAGTCAGAAGACGTGGGTCTTCGTTTCGTTTTATCCGTTTTCCAATGAACTGTTTTGTCACGGCTCCACTCCTGTTTTATTACACAATATTTAACAATAAGTGTTGCGATATTACCATGCCCTTTTTATCACGCATTAATCTCTCATCTTTTCAGCAGCCAGTTTGACTGCGTCCATTATGTGTTGATAGCCTGTGCATCGACAAAGATTTCCAGAAATTGCCTCACGGATTTCTTCTTCGCTGGGGTCAGGGTTCTTTTCCAGGAAAGGCACCAAGGTTGTCAGAAAGCCTGGCGTGCAAAATCCGCATTGCAAGCCATGCGCTTCCCAAAAGGCTTCTTGGAGAGGATGCAATCTATCGATGGTTCCTAAGCCCTCGACTGTGATCACTTTATGTCCATGAGCCTGTACTGCAAACATCAAGCAAGATCGAGCCGGCTCATTATCGAACAAAATCGTACACGCCCCACAAACGCCATGTTCACAGCCGACATGGGTACCTGACAATCCAAGGTCATGCCGTAAAAAATCGCTCAGCAACAGGCGCGGCTCGACCTCTTGTTCATACAAAGTGCCATTCACGGTTACGGAGAGGTGGAAAAGATTTATCATGGAAATCTCCTTATCTACCATTGGCATGCTCGAAAGCATCGGTCAAGGCACGGCGAGCTAATACCTTGGCTAGATGACGACGAAATTCTGCCGTTGCATGAATATCACTGCCTGGGTCAATGTCAGCAGAGGCGGCTTTCTCCGCCGCAGCTTGAATAGCCTCGGCAGTAGGTTTTTGTCCCTTCAATAATTCTGCAGCCTGATGGGCTTCTACAGGACCATCACCTGCGCTCATGAAGACAAGCCTGGCTTCTTCACAGCCTCCGTTTTTATCGAGCGATACAACTGCAGCTACACCAATCAAGGCGAAGTCGTTATGCCGGCGAGCAACCTCCATTAAAGACCACCCGGAACGCTCTGATAAGCGTGGGAGATTTATCTCAATGAGCAATTCCTCTGGTTCCAAGACAGATGTGAACAATCCAACGAAAAATTCATTTGCTGGGACCCAGCGTTCCCCTTTTTGGTTGCATAGCCTGAATCGCCCATTCAAAGCCACACTAACTGCCCCAAGCTCAGCTGAAGGATCCGCGTGAGAAAGGCTGCCTCCAAATGTACCGCGAGTGCGAATTTGAGGGGTGCCAATCTTGGGCATGGCATCATGAACAAGAGGTGCTCTCTCAACAATCAAGGGATCGTGCTGTACCATATTATGTCGAACCATTGCCCCTATAAGCAATCCACCATTTTCATCACGGTGGATATAAGAAAGTTCAGGAATATTGTTCAAATCGACTAGCACTGAAGGTTGAGCCAGACGAAAATTCATCATCGGGATGAGGCTCTGCCCGCCAGCTAGAGGCTTGGCATCATAGCCGTGCTCGGCTAAGAGAGCCAAGGCCTCTTCCACCGTAGTTGGCGCATAATATTCAAATGGAGGTGGCTTCATAGAATAACACTCCTTTACAATTATTCACAATGACATTTAAAAACCAAATCTATAATTTATAAAGTGGGATTATAGAGTCAAATCATTAAGAGTGTCCGACCGATAAATCTACAAAGGAAATCGGTAATCTTTCCAAAATCCAGGGGACTTCATTCGTATAGATCAGAGGATCATACTCCTTCCTGCCAGTTCTCTAAATTCTCTCGTTTTGATACTTACAAGCCAAACCAACGGTCCGGGCTGTATTTCAGTGGTCTAGCATTACTAGGAGTGCTTCGCGAATACCTTTACGATCTGATCACTAACTACCTTCTTTGAACGCAATGAAGCGAGCCCAGCAGGATGTAAGTTCCATACCTTTTTGCAGGAAACAACCAACGAAGTACCGGCCGCTTTCCATGTCAGCCAGATCCTTACCCAAATTCTCGGCATGAATAATGCCCAAGGGGAAGAGATTTAAATGCATATCTTGGTAATATTTATCCAGCGGATAAATTTCTTCCCAGCCTTTACCAAATTGGGCAATCAGCTTCTGGTTTGCTTCTTCGAACGTCTTGGGATGCCAGATACGCTGGATGGTATTCATGGGATGTTCCATAGCCACGCAGTCTACTGCCAGCCATTTGATATCTTTCTCGATGCACCAATCGGCGAAATCTGGCGAGGGGCCGGGATGCCTGATCATGTAGCGGAACTCGTCCGAATCCGGGCTGTTCCAGCCATATTTGTAGTAACCTGTCTTAATAACCAGAATATCTCCCTTACGGACCTCGACGACACGCTCAACCATCGCAGGGGTGTAGACGCTGGTATCGCTGACAAATTCCGAGATATCCGCGACTGCCCCAGGACCAAACCACTTCTCAAAGGGTATCTGGCCAATAGTACGCCCAGCGGCGTGGAAGTGCTTCTCACCATCCATATGCGAAGCCAGGTGAAAACTTGCCCGGCAGTGAGCATTGTTGCGACCCAGACCGAAATATTGTCCACCAACACGCTTGGTGTACTTTACGCTCAAGGGTTCATAATTAGCCCACTGGGGTGACTGCACGCTGAAGGGTACCGACATATCGAGAATTCTAGCCGAGTTCATGAATTCAAAGAACTCAGCCTCGCTCATTCCTTCCGGTGCTTGCAGAGCCACGACCCGGCTCCAGGATGATTCAACTTCCATGTAAGGGATCGGTAGGATCATGATCCAGACGCGCTGATTACTCAACTCTTTGATCTGCCCACCCAGGGACTCAGCTAAAAGGAGCCCCGCTTTGGGCATATCGATATGAGTCAGCTTGTGATACCACTTCACGGGGAATAACTCATCCCAGGTTTTTCCATGAGTCTCTTTTAGCCTGGTCTCTGCCTTTTCGAACTCGCGGGCATGCATGTAACGCAGGTTTGTATTCATGGGATGCTCAGCACAACCACAATCGACACCAATCACCTTGAGCTTCATATCCAGCGCCCACTGGAAGAATTCGGGGGAAGGTCCAGGGTGACGCAGGTAGTAACCGAACTCCTTATTTTCGATTCCGCCCTGGCAATCAGGGTTGGGGATGTCTGGTTGATCCCAGCCGTATTTGTGATAGCCGGTGTTGATGATCAAAATATCACCCTCTTTGACCTCAACACGCTTGGTGATCATCTCTGGCGTGTACAGACCATAATCCGATACAGCATTAGAGATATCCGCGATCACACCCTCACCGCTCAGGTCAGTCATTGGGATATCAGCAATCGCGCAGGCTCCCGAATGGAAAGCGCGCGGTCCCACCAGATGAGTGCCTGTGTTATTGCTCCACTCGATCAATTCCCCATTAGCACCCTGCCCGCCCCCATATGAACCAGTTAAACGCTTAAAGAAATGCACCTGCAGAGGCATTTCACCAGGGAACGGAGGTGTGAAGATGCTCATTGCCTGGGTCAGGTCGTACCACTTGGCGGTATCTAACACTTTTATGAATTGCTCACGCTCCATGTTTTTTAATCCTTTCTGGGTTAATGTAGTTTGAGGCTGGAGAGAGGGTAGAGGACTCCATCCAGGTCAGGATCAACTTATTGAGTTGTATAGTCCTGGACCAGCCTCCAATCTCCAACTTCTAGAAACCATACTTCTCAGCAAATGCGGTTAAGGCTTCCTCGAACATGGCGATGTCTGGTCTGACCAGACCAGCTCCCACCTGCCCAACGCCAGGGTCCTTGTGGGCAATACCCGTGTTGACGCGGGGGGTGATGCCTAGCTCAACCACCTTGCGGATGTCAATGCCGGTTGGGGTGCCGCGGAAGTCCAAGGGGGGGATGGTGAAGTACATATGTTCTGCATGGCAAATCTCATACATTTCCATGGTGGCATTGATGGCATCTTTGGGAGAACCACTAACAAAAGTAACAATTGCAGGAGCAGACGCCATGGCGAAGCCACCAATTCCAGCGGTCTCGGTAATGGTGCTGTCACCAATATCACCACTGGAATCTGCTTCAGTAAACCCGGGGAAGTAAAGACCCTTGGGGACGCCAACCGGGGATGTGAACCAGCGGTCACCCAGACCACTTACACGGATACCGAAATCGGTACCATTGCGAGCCATCACGCTGACGATAGTGCTGCCCTCAATATTATGGGCTACATCGACCATAGCTTTGCAGCACGCCATCACCGGGTTGAGGATCGTCAATGCGTTATCACCCATGAATTTGATAATTTTGGAGGCAATCTCGGCGTCATCCGTGACCTTGACGATATAAGGTGCCAGGGTTTTGATAAATAGCAAAGAGCCCGCCTTATTACGATTGTGTCCCTCATCGCCCATGTGCAGGGATTCGGCCAGTATGGCGCGGATGTCGACTCCGCCGCTTGATTCGATCGCCTTGCCCAAAACCGGGGCCATAACATTTTCCATCCAACCCAGGCGTTCCAGTACTTCTTCACTAAAAGCACCATATCGCAAGACTTTACCATAACCCTCATTCAGGTTGGAGTAGGACTTATTCCCATGGGTCTTATTCTCAAGAATATAGACTGACATATTGGCGGACGTCACCCCGGCCATGGGTCCCACTGATTGATGGTGATGGCAGGGTTCAAGCTCAATTTCGCCAGCTTCGACCAGTTTCTGAGCCTCATCCATATTTTTCGCTTTACCTTCATAGATCAGAGCACCGGTTATGGCCCCCTTCATGGGACCGGACGAGCGTTTCCAGGTGATGGGAGGTCCTGCGTGCATGAGTAGATTGTCTCGCATACCGGGAACGACATCGATGGCTTTCCCAATGCCCACCACAACCGGGCGTGCTTCCATCATTCTACCAGTAGCTTCAGTATTGGCTTTTTCGATATCCATTAGTGCCTCCAAATCGAATCAACAGCAAAAATAGTCACATCTATTATAGGTGTAAACTTTGGTAACAATCTTATAAACATTTATTTCTTCTTCATCCGCTCCAGGACAGCCATCAGCCTTTCATTGCTACCCGCCACTGGTTTCCAGTCTACATGAATGACCTGTGCCCCCTGTTCTGTCAGGCTTTCGGTAAAGGATTCCAGACCTACGTTAATCCCTGCCAGTGGTTTCTTCAGCATCGATAAATCGACCTGTTTCAACGTCGGTTTTGCAATGGGTTCAAGAGAGCGTTCGATGGCCTGCAACAACCGACCCACATAACGGGCTGCCGCATCATTGCTAATCTCGATCCTGCACCCCGAATCTTCAAGCATCTTGATTTGATCCTCCATCCCTTGAGGATCTTCATCGGTGCCGGAGACAACCGCTACCACTTCAAGGTGTCTGCCAGCGCCTTTGGCAGTATTGATGGCCGCGGCTATTGCCGGTGCCAACTCGCTTGCCGGATTGCCATGAGCGCCGTAACCCAATACGACATCCAATAGAATGACGGCAACCTCCGGGTCAGCAGCTTCTTTCTCGAGACGGCGAATGCGCAGGTCATTGTCCATCATGGGATGCAAACGACCAACAGTGAATTCGTCCTCACCCAGGTCGATAACCGTGTGTTCTTTACTGACCAGGGAATCTTCTAGTTTATTCGTTTTATCCAATGGGGCGTTCGAGTAGACCAGCGGGACATAGTTCTGCAAGATCAATAATGCCTCATATTGGAGTGTACCACCAGAAAAAAGACCTCGCAAATAACGCTGGCCTGGTGCAAATTTCGATGTATCCGGTTTTGCACAAAAATTTTGTGGTGAGTTAATCAGGTGGATCGCCATTTCAGCGGTTTCATCGAAGGTGGTGGTAAAGAAAACATTATCCACCCGGCGTGAGGCAGTGGCATAACCGATGAAGTTAACCACCACCGGTTTGCCAACTGAACGGGCGACCTTGACCAATGCATCCGCCACTTTAGGTGAAGGGGGCTTGGATACCAGCACAATCACCTTGGTATCGGGATCGCGCGCCATAAGGTCGAGCCCCTGGCGTGCGGTGATCGCATTGACGGCTTCAGAGAGATCGCGTCCCCCGGTGCCCAGGGCATGAGTGATACCGCCACCCATCTGATGGATACGCACGGAGACCTGCTGTAGACCGGTCCCTGAAGCAGCCACGATCCCGATGGGACCTTTGCGAACTTTATTGGCAAAACCCAGGCCGATACCGTTTACGATTGCTGTACCACAATCCGGACCCATCACCAGGAGACCCTTTTGGGAAGCTTCCTGTTTTATTGAGATTTCATCTTCTAGCGAAACATTATCACTATAGAGGAAGACGTGCTTATTCAAACTCATCGCCTGCCGCGATACCCCGGCGGCGTATCGTCCTGGAACGGAGACCAGCACCCAATTGGCAGCGGGCAACATCCTGGCAGCAGTCTCCATGCTGTGGGGGCGGTAATCCTCATCCCCTCCGCTGCTGCGGCGAGAGGAAACCAGCTCATCCACCTTATCCAGGGCAGATTGCGCCGAGGTCTCATCCTCTCCATTAACAACGATTACGAGATCATCCGCACCTGCGGCATTGGCTTCTGAAACCAACATACCACTTTGCGCTAAAACTTCTTTATTGGCGTTCGTGCCCATTACCACCCCGGCATCGATAATGCCAGGTTGTTCCGCTAAGGAGCGTTGTAACTGCATGAGGATGACGGAGTCGTAGTAAACCCCCGTGCGAATTTCTACTTTAATATTTGCCATACAAACTCCCTCTTTCCAGACTTGATTAAAAACAATGCCTGTGAATTTTGGATCTAATCCAACCGAGGGTAGCGTTTCCCAGGTTCGAATCTGGAGTGCGCCTCTTTCAGGATCTCCTTGTAGAGTTCAAGGTTTCGATCTTCAAGGTGGTCGAAGGATTGAAGATTGTTGCTACCCCACGTTATATAACGTAATGGGTCAGGGTCGAGTTTAGCAGCGATTATTTCTTCAGTACCGCGAGCCTGAGCCAGTCGCCAGGCGGTAGGGGTAACGATCATGCTATGACCGAAACAGTAATTTCCAGAAGCATCCGACCCCACTAAATTACTGGCAACTATATAAACATGATTATCATAAGCACGGGCGGCATTGGTGATATAAAAAATATCATAGCTTCGCTGAAAAGCACATGCTCTAACAATAATCTCGGCTCCTTTTACTGCCAGCAGGCGTGAGAGTTCTGGAAAGTCGCCATCATAGCAAATAATCATACCGATGTTCCCAAGGGCTGTCTCGAAAACATCTGCGCGGCTTCCCACCTCTACCCAACCACCGCTATCGCGACGTTCCCATGGCGCGGGGTGCGTCTTATCATAGATGCCCGTAATTTCACCATCCGGGTTGATAAGTATCGCTGAATTATAGACCACTCCTCGCTTTTCACCACGACGGTATGATGGCCACACAACGTAGACTCCCAATTTCTTGGCAGCTGCCTGGATCTTATGAGTTATGTACCCTGGTGCCTCATCTACTATGTCCCATAACTCTACCGCAGTCAGACCGGTCTCATAGCCCGTTGTCACTGTCTCCGGGAAGACGACCAATTCCGCCTTATGTTCCGAGACTGCTTTTTCCAGCCACGATACTCCCTTGTCAATATTTGCTTGTACCTTATTTGGCGTAATGGCAATTTGTACACAAGCAGCAACAAACTCTTTCACCGAAAACCTCCAATTATTAATGGATTATTCACTTAAGGAATTAAATCGCTCCTCGGTCCCGAAGAATTGATACATCATCAGAAGAATATCCTAATAACTCTACCAGCACTTCTTCTGTGTGCTCACCCAGAAGAGGGGGGGGATGGTGCACTTCCGCTGGGGTTTGTGACAGTTTATATGGAAAGCCGGTGAGCCGTAGAGAACCAGTTGTGGGATGCTCTATATTCAATACTAGGTTTCGGGCCTGGGCTTGAGGAGTGTCAAATACATCAGGTATTGTATTGATCAGGCCGCAAGGAAGTCCTGCCTCCTTTAATTCAGCAAGCCATCCATCAGCATCGCGAGTTATCAGCACTTCGCTAAGTATATCCTTAAGTGCATCTCGATTGGCTAAACGATCGCTATTGGTAGCAAAGCGTGGATCATCTTCTAACTCAGGGTGACCAATCACTTGACACAGCAAATCCCATTGTCTGTCGTTGGCTGCTCCCAATACGAACCAACGATCGCGAGCACGAAAGGCTTCGTAGGGAGTGAGATTGGGGTGAGCGTTACCATAACGACCGGGGGCTGTTTTCCCAATCAGATAATTGGAGGCTACATTCGCGAGGAGGGCTACATGTGCATCGAGCAATGACATATCCACCAATTGACCCTCCCCCGTTATATCGCGGGCACGCAGCGCCGCTAGAATTGCTGTTGTTGAAAACATACCAGTGGTGATGTCCACGATAGGGATCCCTACCCGATACGGTGGTCCTTCTACCGGTCCAGTTATGCTCATCATGCCACCCTCAGCTTGGAGAATGGCATCATATCCGGGGCGCCCAGCGAAAGGACCGGTACGACCATAACCGCTGATAGAGCAGTAAACCAAACGTGGATTCAGCGCGTGTAAATCCTCATACCCCAGCCCCAATTTGTCTAAAACTCCGGTGACGAAGTTCTCAACCATCACGTCAGAAATGCCGACTAACCGTCGGATGATATCTTGCCCCTCAGTACTTTTAAGATTAACCGTGATGCTAAGTTTATTGCGATTTGTGGAGATGAAGTAGGCAGACTCTCCTGGGTAAGGACCATATGGTTCGCCTATAAAGGGTGGCCCCCAACCTCGACTCTCATCTCCCAATCCTGGTCGCTCCACTTTGATCACATCAGCTCCCAAGTCTCCCAACATCATCGTGCAGTAAGGGCCTGCCAGGGCGCGTGTGATATCCAATACTCGGATGTTTTCCAGTGGTTGCATCTTATGATTTCCGTAAGTTATTAGTTTAAAGCATTTTCAAAATCATGCCACAATTTTCTTAACCTTAAGTAAAAAATATTGAATTAATCTCCTTGGGAAAACTATTAAGGGATAGTTGAGTATATACATATCGGTTTTATAAATCAAGTGAGTATTGTACGGTGTCCATGATTAATGATTCACTTTGGGTATATAATGTCCTGAATATCCTACATCTCCATTGCCAAAAAATCAAAACTTTGCTATTATATTATAGTTAGTGATAATTATTGCTATCTGATGAATGTAATGTGGATAAAAATTTACGGGTATGGTAATTATATATATTTAAAGGAAAACAAATCAAAGAGATATAAAAAAATAATCCGGTCTTGATTTAATCCAGTTCATCGGAGAAGGACGCTGCACCCATTCCAACGAGACAGTTAAGGAGAAAAATTCCCTCAGGGAGATCAAAAATTATCATACGTTATCATCGGTTAACCTGCCCGTCTACATACTAACTGGTATCTTCCCGGATGCTCTACCAGTGATTACAACAGCGGCTGTTCCGGGTATCCTTGTGAACTTAATTTTCTTGTTATTTAAAGCACCCGAAAAAGCTGCTCTGGAAGATGTGATTATTCAGGGAAGATATTGATGTATATGTGCAGCAAGTTAAATAATGGGAGAGGGAATAGAGGCAACTTTTCACTCTCAGCACTTATCGAATCGTAGTTTTTATGGAAGATCCACAAGGAAAATCAGATGTCAATCAACCCACACCCAACCCTTCCGGAATTTGATTATATTAAACCAAAAACAATCGCTGAAGCATGTAAATTCTTGGCAGAGCATAAAGGGGAAGCGCGTCCATTATTGGGAGGAACGGATATATTTGTACGTATGAGGGATGGTGTTTGGAAAGATAAGTATCTGGTTGATGTCAAGCACTTGGATGGGATGAATGATATAAAGTTCGATCCAGCCACGGGTTTGACCATCGGTTCAGCCGTAAACATGAATCGGGTGATCGTCTTCCAAGCGGTCAAAGAAAATTACCAGGTGCTGGCGGAGGCTGCGAACTCTTGCGCAAGCTACCAATTGAGGACACGTGCTACCATAGTTGGCAACATCTGCAATGCTTCCCCAGCCGGAGATACGATCGGAGCCTGTCTGTTGCTTGGGGGTATGCTTATTATTCATGGGGTGAATGGAACAAGACGGGAACCATTAAATTCATTTTTCCTTGGTCCGGGGGAAACCGGGTTGAAGCCGGGGGATATTGTCTCATCCATCCAATTCCCTGTTCCCCCAAGAGGTTTGCAGGGTATGTATATCAAGCATGGTCGCAATAAGCTTAGTGACTTATCCATAGTTGGCGTCACTGTATTGGGCATACCCGATAGCGGTGTTCCTTCTGGTTATCGAATACGGCTGGCGCTGGCTTCGGTTGCCCCGGTGCCCTTGGTAGTGGATCAGGTTGAGTCCATCCTTTCTGGAAAAGCCATCAATGAAGAGACAATTGCTGAAGCAGCTTCGGCTGCCATGGCAGCCTGTAACCCCATTGATGATGTACGCGGCAGCGCCCGCTATCGCAAGATGATGGTGAAAAACTTATCTTTCAAAGCAATAACAGCAGTTTGGGACGAATTGAGAAAATAGTAATCGTGTGAATCTTTATTTGGATTGCACTTAAGCGGTGATTGATCTGCGGAGGAGTATATGGCGTTCCATAAAATAAACGTCAGTGTAAACGGTGTAATGGAAGAGGTGGTGGTTCCATCGAACATGACACTCATGCGGATGCTGCGTGAAAGCCTGGCTAAAACAGGCACGAAAAACGGCTGCTCGGCAGGTGAATGTGGTGCCTGCACCGTATTGATCAACGGGGAACCGGTAAACAGTTGTATGATGCTGGCAGTCGAATGTGACGGGGCTGAGATCACTACGGTAGAAGGTTTGGCACACGATAAACAACTCGACCCCATTCAAGAAGCCATTATCCAGGAGGGGGGTGTCCAGTGTGGTTTCTGCACGCCCGGCATCCTGATCTCAGCGCGGGCGCTCTTAAACCGCAACCTTGATCCAAGTGAAGATGACATTCGCGAGGCGCTGGTAGGCAATTTATGCCGCTGTACTGGTTATGTGCGGATAGTCGAGAGTGTGAAGGCGGCTGTCAGGATGCAGGTTGTTACAACCTGACCGATGCTCTCAGATCCGAATTCATATGGATATTACCTGGATTATTCCACACCCAGATGGAGATGATGTATGGTAAAGGCTGATTCGCAATATTTCCCTAGCCCCATCGGTGAGAACAAACCCCGCATCGATGCCCGCGAAAAAGTGACCGGAGCCGCGATCTATGCGGATGACTTGCAATTTGGGAACGCACTTCTGCATGCGCGCATCAAACGCAGCCCGCATCCCCACGCATTCATTATAAAAATTGACACCACGCAGGCGCGTGCACTGCCTGGTGTGAAAGCCATTGTAACCGGCGAGGATTTCCCCGGTCATATCGGTTTATATCTACAGGACCGCTTTATCTTCTGCCGTGACCGTGTGCGCTACGTTGGGGATCCCGTTGTCGGGGTGGCTGCCACCAGCGTAGAAGTGGCCGAAAAAGCCCTGAGCTTGATAAAAGTTGAGTATGAGGTACTGGAGCCAGTCCTAGATCCTGAATTTGGTGTCAGCCCTGAAGCCCCGCTGCTCCATCCTGACCTCGGGAAGTATGTGGTGGCACCCTTCATATTTCCTGAACCGGGGACAAATATCTCCAACCACTTCATCATCCGAAAAGGTGATGTGGACAGCGCCTGGGAAAAATGTTCGGCGATCGTCGAGCGCAAGTACCGCATCCCCCACATCCAACACGTACCCATTGAACCGCATGTGGCAATTGCCCGGGTTGATGGAACGGGAGAAGTCACGCTTTGGGGAAGTTCACAATCGCCATTTGCTCAGCGTAATCTGATCGCGCAGTCATTGGGGATCTCCAAAAATGAAATGAGGGTGATCGCACCTTTTGTGGGTGGAGGTTTCGGCTCCAAAGCTGGTGTCAGTATGGAGGCACTAGCGGTTGCGATTGCTACGAAAGTAAAGGGACATCCGGTAAAGCTGCTTTTGACCCGTGAAGAGGAATTTTATACCGCCTTCGTACGCCAGGGTTTGGCTGCGTATTTTAAAATGGGGTGTGACGAAAAGGGTCGACTCCTGGCGATGGAAAATAAATTCTATTGGGATGGTGGCGCTTACACAGAATACGGGGTGAACATCACGCGTGCAGCTGGATACAGCAGTAGTGGGCCATACGAAGTACGAAATGTAAAAACCGACAGTTACTGTGTCTATACAAACCACCCCGTTACCGGTCCGATGAGGGGATTCGGTATGCCTGAAATGCATGCCGGACTGGAGCAGTGTATCGATGAACTTGCCCTCGAGATCAGGATGGATGCGGTTGAATTTCGCAAACTCAACTGCTTAAAAACAGGCAGCATCCTGGTGACAGGTAGTACGATGCATCCAATAGGTTTACCGCAATGTATCGAGAAAGCAGCCGAAGCAATTGGGTGGGGAAACAAAGCCCCCCCAAGCGCCCCCAATAAAAGACGCGGCAAAGGGATCGCGCTCATGTGGAAAGCCCCGGCGATGCCGCCAAATGCCGGATCGAGTGCCTGGGTTGAATTAACCGAGGATGGGATGTTGAATGTGGGTCTTGGAGGTCAGGACCTAGGTCAGGGCGCGTTTACAGTTGCCGCCCAAATGGCTGCTGCAGGCATGGGCGTGCCCTACGAATGGGTGCGTATCGCAACACCGATTGATACTCGCTACAGCCCATACGAATGGCAGACTGTAGCCAGCCGTCTTACCTGGAGCATGGGGAATGCCATCGTCAACGCTGCCAAAGATGCCCGCCGCCAGGTCCTGGAAATGGTAGCTGAAGACTGGGGAGAAATTCCAGAAGACCTGGATATTGTCAATGGTGTGGTGATTTCATTCAAAAGCGAAAAAGAAATCCCGTTGAAGAATCTTGTGATCTATGGTCTGCCAAAGCCGGACGATCAAGGCTGGAGGGGTGGTCCCGTGATCGGGCGCGGCAACTTCATGCCCACTTACGTGACAGGACTGGATCCAAAAACCGGACAAGGAGAGCGGGCGGTAGTACATTACACCACCGGAGCCCAGGCTGTAGAACTGGAAGTAGACCTGGATACAGGCCGGATCGAAATCATCAAGGGCGTGTCTGCCTTCGATGTAGGCAAAGCCATAAATCCTGAACTGGTAAAAGCTCAAATGGAAGGTGGATTTGTCCAGGGAATGAGCTCGGCGTTATTTGAAAGTCTTCTATTAAAGGATGGTGTGGTGCAGAATCCCAGCTTTGTTGATTACCGCATTGCTACATCTGCTGATGTTCCCAGGGACCTGCAGGCATTTATCATCGAAGTCCCGCAAGACGATGGACCGTGGGGTGCTCGCGGTATTGGTGAGCATTCAATGGTGCCGACCGTCCCTGCGATTGCGAATGCGATCTATGATGCGGTCGGCATCCGTCCCGGAGGTCCCCCGTTCACGGCGGAGAAGATCTATTTATTGATGTATGATGCGGGGATTGTTAAGTAATAGGGATAGTAGAGGATGCTTATAATCTGATAAGGAGAGAAAATGCCAGAAAAAGTCGACATCCTCATAAAACGCGCCCGGTTACGCAACCGGTCAGGTCAATCAGTCCAGATCAGTATCTCAGGGGGGAAGATCAGGGCGATCCAGGATCACATTGATTGTGAACCAGCGGTCGAGATCGACGCCCAGGATAACCTGGTCACCGAATCTTACATCAATCCCCACTTGCATTTATGCAAAGTGTACACGCTCCAGATGATGGATGAAAAAGCTCTGCAAAATTATCAAGGCGCCGAGATGGGCAAAGCCATGACAGCCATCGAACTCGCTGCCCGCGTCAAGGAAAAATACGACGAAGCCTGGATCATTAAGAATGTACGCCGAGCGGTCGCACAAGCTGCTCTGTACGGTTGTACTCACCTGCGGGCTTTCGCCGATGTGGATAATAAAGCCCGGCTGGAAGGGGTAAAAGCCCTCATCCGTGCCCGGGAGGAGTTCAAAGGTATCGTCGACGTCCAGGTCGTAGCTTTTGCCCAGGATGGGATCGTCCGTGAGCCGGGGGCGGCAGAGCTGGTGCGGCAGTCCATGAAACTGGGTGCGGATGTAGCTGGCGGTATCCCATGGATCGAATATACAGAGGCGGATATCATCCAGCACGTAAGAGAGATCTTTGACATAGCAGTAGAATATGGTAAAGATGTCTCCATGCTGGTGGATGACGCGGGTGACCCCGGCCTGCGCTCGCTGGAAGCCATGGCGGTTGAAGCCATCCAGCGCGGCTGGCAAGGACGGGTATTGGCTCATCACGCACGCGCCATGGCGCTCTATCCAAAGCCATATTTCCAGAAAGTTGCAGCCCTGCTAAAGAAAGCGGATATGGGTATTGTCAGCGACCCCCATACCGGTCCCTTACACGCCCGGGTTCGGGAGCTGATCGAAGAAGGTGTATTGGTATGTCTTGGTCAGGATGACATTTCAGATGCCTATTATCCATATGGCCGCAACAACATGCTGGAAGTGGCTTTCCTGGCTTCTCATCTACTATGGATGACCACTTCATCGGATATGGAATTACTGTACAATATGATCACTGTGCAAGCCGCCCAGGCAGTGGGCATCAAAGAGCATGGGTTGAGGGTGGGTGCTCCTGCAAATCTCGTTGTTCTCGATGTCCCCAGCGTGTTGGAAGCCTTGCGCTGCCACGCTGCTCCGGTTCGGGTCATCAGCCATGGCAAGCTGGTCGATCAGGATCGGATGAGAACGATGGCAGCATCGAGCAGAAGGTACAATGGAATTTGATGTTTCGATCAGTTCATCTATAGATAACCGATAGTAACCGGTGGAAAAATTGACTGAGAAGATTAACCTCCAACTAATCGTCAACGGTCACGAGGTAAACGCAGTAGTTACCCCGGATATAAGCCTGATGCACTTCCTGCGAGAAGAATTAAACCTGACCGGGACGAAGAACGGTTGCGATAGTGGCCACTGTGGAGCCTGTTCTGTAATCGTAGATGGTAAGGTAAAACGCGCCTGCCTGGTGAAAATTTCCAGGTTAAATGGCGCAAGCATACAAACCATTGAAGGCTTGGCTCAAAATGGGGATATGCATCCCATCCAGTCCGCTTTTATTGAGCATGGAGCTGTTCAATGCGGATTTTGTACACCAGGCATGATCATGACTACCAAGGCTTTGTTGGATGCCAACCCCCATCCCACCCGTCTTGAGATCAAGGAAGCGCTCACCCAAAACCATAACCTGTGCCGCTGTACCGGTTATGTAAAGATCCTGGATGCGATACAGGATTCTGCGGAATGTCTGGCATCTGGAGGACGTCATGTTCCTCCACCCCGGGAAGGTGGTACTCAGGCTGTGCTCAGCCGCGATGCGGTCGGCCTGGTGACTGGTGCCACCCATTTTGGTGGCGATATCCGTATTGATGGCGCCCTGCACGGGAAGATCTTATGGGCTGCCCATCCACATGCTGAGATCCTCAATATCGACATATCCGTCGCAAAAACCATACCTGGTGTCCATGCTGTCATCACTGCCCGGGATATCCCCGGAAGGAACCAGGCCGGGCTTATCATTCGTGACCAACCTGCGATCGCATTTGATAAGGTGCGTTCCATCTGTGATACCCTCGCCGCGGTCTTCGCCGAATCACCGGAGATTGCAGCAGAAGCATTGAAGAAGATCAAGGTGGATTACCACGTACTGCCAGGTGTGTTCTCACCTGAAGAAGCCGCCCAACCGGATGCACCTCGCCTCCATGATAAAGGCAACCTTCTTCATCACGCTTTAATCCAGCGTGGTGATGTGGCAGAGGCTTTTTCCCGTAGCACTTATATCATCGAGGATACATATACGACCCCGTTCATCGAGCATGCCTTCATGGAGCCGGAATCGGGTATTGCCACGCCAATGGAGGACGGCGGTGTCATGCTCCAGATGGGTACCCAGTGCGCGTTCGATGACCGGACACAGCTTTCGGAGATCCTGGCATTACCGGAAGATAAGATCCGGGTGGTGCAGCTACCTATGGGTGGTGCTTTTGGTGGCAAGGAGGACATGATCCTTCAGCAGTATCTTGCTCTCGGTGCTCTGCGCACCGGACGTCCGGTGAAGATGGTGCTGACACGCGCAGAGTCGCTGCGTGGTCATCCCAAGCGCCATCTAGCCAGAATGCACTTTAAAACCGGAGCAGACCACGATGGGCATGTCCTTGCCATACAGGCGAAAGTGATCCTGGACACAGGAGCATATGCTTCCCTTGGCGGTGACATTTTGGAAAACACCCTGGTCTTTGCTGCCGGCCCTTATTACATTCCCAACCTCGACCTGGAAGGCTGGGCGTGGTACACGAATAACATCTCTGCCGGTGCCATGCGTGGTTTTGGCGTCAACCAGGTCGCTGTTGCCATGGAGACTCAGATGGACGTCATGGCACGTGCCCTCGGTATTGATCCCTTCGAGTTTCGCCTGCTCAACGCCCTGGATGTGGGTTTGCCTACGGTGGCAGATCATATCCTGGAAGATGGGGTGGTTTCGATCAAGCAAACCATCCGGGCGGCGCGTGATGCTTTTCACCAGGTGCAAAACCTAGCCGGGATAAGTAGCGGACAAAGCCGGACTGATGGAAAGAAGATCGGCGTTGGCGTGGCTTGCGCGGTAAAAAACATAGGTTATGGACATGGTCTGCATGAAGAGGCGGGGGCTATCGTCGAACTTGATTCCGCGGGCAACTGCCGGCTGCGAGCCAGTCAGCATGACTACGGCCAGGGTGCACACGCCGGGCTGGTGCAGCTCGTATCGGGAGAGTTAAACCTGCCAGTGGACCATATCGAGATCATCGGTCCTGATACAGCGCTCACTCCACCCACCGGTCCCACCACGGCTTCTCGCCAGACCTTTCTTACTGGCAACGCCGTGCTGAAAGCCTGCCGCGTTCTTAAGGATGGAATCCTGCACCAGGCTGCTGATATTTTAGATGCAGATCCTGAGGGGCTTGAACTGGACAAGGATCGAGTGGTGGACCCGACCACGGGGCGCGAGATCCCACTGGCTGATTTGGGGGAACAATTCGTGGTCGAAGAACATTATTCTGCCCCGCGGTCTGCCCCCTTGCATGAGGATTCAGCCAGCCATTTTGGCAAGGCTGATTTCGAATCCCGGCCAACTCACTGGTGTTACGCGTACAATACTCAAATCGCTGTTGTCGAGGTAGATCCCGCCAGTGGGGAAGTAAAGGTGCTTAAGATCATTTCGGCCAATGATGTTGGAAAAGCTATCAACCGGCAAGCCATCGAGGGACAGATCCATGGCGGGGTGATGATGGGATTGGGGTTTGCTCTTTCAGAGCAATTTATTGTAGAAAATGGCATCAACCTGACCGACACACTGCATAAATGCCGGTTACCCTTCGCCATGCAGACACCAGAGATAATCCCGGTTATAGTTGAAGTTCCACATCCCTACGGGCCGCATGGGGCGAAGGGATTTGCAGAAGCCCCTTCGCTTGCCACAGCTCCAGCAATCCTGAATGCCATCTATGATGCAACAGGGATTCGGATAAAGTCGTTACCAGCTGACAAACAGAAGATCAAAGCAGCTCTTCAGGCTGCCTCTTACAGATGAGATGATATCGAAAGGAGGTGATTAGATCATAAAAGATGTTTCTTAACCTGCCTGATGTGGCATATGGAGAAAATAATAAACTATCCGAGTCGCCGAAGAATCAGGCAAAATTATCCTTCTCAAATAAGATAACCATTGAAAGGAGAGAGATACCATGCGTAAACGATCGATCATTCAGACCTTGATTACATTTACTCTGTTATTGGTGGTCGTAACCACAGGCTGCGCGCCGAAACCAACTGCCGAGCCAGGACCAACCAAGCCCCTTGTATTCGGTGCCTTTGCCACACCCATCGAGGAACCATGGGATGGCGTCATCCATGGTGCCCTTTTAAAAGCCGAGCAGGAAGGAAAGATAGACTACGAATATACAGACAATATTGGTTACGCCGGAGACATGGAGCGTGTGCTGCGCGAAGTAGCCGACCAGAAGAAACCCGCCCTCATCTTGGGTGATGCCTTTGGTAATGAAGAAGCGGCACGCCGTGTGGCAAAAGATTATCCCAATATCGCATTTGCCTTCGGCTCCGGTCTTGGCCCTTCGGAACCGAACTTCTCAGTCTTCGACAACTGGATCCATGAACCGGCTTACCTGAGCGGCATGCTGGCTGGCGGGCTCACCAAGTCCAATACGATTGGTGTGGTCGGGGCCATGCCAGTGCCCGAGGTCAATCGTCTCGTCAATGCCTTCATCGCCGGGGCAAAGGAGATCAATCCTGATGCCAAAGTACTGGTGTCTTTCATCAACAGCTGGTTCGACCCGGCTGCTGCCAAAGAAGCCGCACTTGCCCAGATTGATGCCGGGGCAGATGTGCTGTATGCTGAGCGCTTTGGTGTGATAGAGGCTGCCAAAGAGAACGGTCTATGGGCTTTCGGCAATATGAGCGATCAGAACGAGCTGGCGCCTGACCTGGTGGTCACCAGTCCGGTTTGGAACATGGACCCAACTGTTGCATACCTAATTTCGCAGGTTCAAAGTGGGGCTTATACCGCCCAGGACCTGAAAGACTTCAGCATGGTAGCCAAGGGTGGTGCCAGTCTGGCTCCATTCCATGCGACCGAGGGCAAGATCCCGGCTGAACTGCTGGCGAAAGTACGTGAACGTGAACAGCAGATCAAGGCTGGTCTCTTCCGCGTGGATATTAATGAAAAACAGCCACTAGCTGTTAACTAGAAGTTCACTGACAGGTCTCCAGAGTTTTCATACTGGTTGAGATCACGGCTAACCCCGGATTGTATCCAACCGGTAAAACCTGGAGACCTGTCAGATTTGGGATTGAACCATGCCAGCCATCTTCATGTCAGGTGTTACCAAACGCTTTGGGACAGTGCTCGCCAACGATCACATCGATTTCTCTCTGGAACAAGGTGAGATCCATGCATTGTTGGGTGAGAACGGTGCTGGTAAAACTACTTTAATGCGCATTCTGTATGGCTTGTACCATCCCGACGAAGGTGAGATCCTGGTAGATGGAAAACTGGTTCATATTCCCTCTCCCAAGGAGGCAATCGCTGCAGGGATAGGAATGGTTGCGCAGCATTTCACCCTTGTGCCATCCCTGACCGTGGCGGAGAACGTGGTATTGGGTTACACCCGAGGTCTGGGCTTCGATCCGGTTTCAGCGCAGCGGAATGTCGCCGAGGCTGCAACCCGGTTCGGGATCGAGACCAACCCGTCTGCTCTCGTTCGCCATCTCTCAGTGGGTGAACGCCAGCGTGTGGAGATCCTGAAAGCTTTATTCCGGAACGCCCGAATCTTGATCATGGATGAGCCGACCTCCGTCCTCGTCCCGCAGGAAGTGGATGTCCTGTTTTGTACCCTGGAACGGCTGCGCCAGGCCGGATTGTCAGTCATTTTCATCAGTCACAAGCTCAATGAAGTGATGTCGGTTTGCGACCGCATTACCGTGCTTCGCCAGGGTCGGGTGGTGGGGACAGTGGATAAAACAGCTTCTTCGCAGGTTGAACTTGCCTGCATGATGGTCGGGAGGGAGACCTTTGGCGTGATCCGGCAGGGGGAACCTCCAGAAGGGAAGGTACTTCTAAAACTTGACCATTTGAGTGCCATTGATAAGAAAGGTCTGCCTGCGCTCAAGCAGATTTCGTTGGATATACATGCTGGTGAGATTCTGGGCATCGCCGGCGTCTCGGGCAACGGTCAGGCTGAACTTGCCCGGGTGCTGGCTGGTACTTTGAAACCTACAGGCGGGCGAATAATGGTGGAGGATCAAAATTTGACTGGAGCGGATCCAACCCACTTCCTTGCTGCTGGGGTGGGGCGAATCCCAGAAGAACGACAAGAGGGCATTATCGGCGAGCTCAGTGTGGCAGAAAATCTGGTTCTGGAACGCTTGGATGACTTTACACATAATGGTTTGATGGATCGAAACCGCATCCGCCAGCATGGTGAACAACTGATAGTAGAGTATCAGATCAAAGCTCAACCGACTGATCGCATGCGGACATTATCTGGTGGCAATGTCCAGAAGGTGGTGCTTGCGCGTGCGCTGTCAAACAAGCCGCATGTCATTGTGGCTTCGCAGCCCACGCGCGGGCTGGATATCGGCGCAACAGAATATGTTCGCAGCAAATTGTTGGAGCAGCGTGATCAAGGTGTTGCTGTTCTGTTGATTTCCGAGGACCTGGATGAGATCCTGGCGCTCGCAGACCGTATCGCAGTGATCTACGAAGGGTGTATTGTAGATGTGATCCCCACTCGGGGAGCCACCATGGAACAACTGGGTTTGATGATGAGCGGTGCATGGGAGGTGCCTCATGGCACATCTCAGAATTGAACGCAGGACTGCGCCACTCTGGGTGCGACCACTGATACCCATCATAGCAGTGGTAATCACCTTTACCCTGACCGCTTCACTGGTGGTATTAGCCAAAGCCAATCCACTTGAAGCATATTACTATTTCCTGATTGCCCCGCTCTCAAACCGGGTAAGCGCCATCGAAGTACTGGTTAAGTCCACACCGTTAATATTGACTGGCGCTGCTGTAACTTTCGCATTCTCATCCGGCTACTGGAATATTGGGGCGGAGGGTCAATTATATGCGGGTGCAGTGGCTGCCGCCTGGCTGGGTACCATCCTTGGTGGGGTCCCTGCTCCGATAGCTATCTCGATCATGGTGGCCGGTGGTTTCCTGGCTGGTATGCTCTGGGCGTTGCCACCAGCGCTGCTCAAGATCAAACTGGCGGTGGACGAGGTGGTGACCACCCTCCTTTTAAATACAGTTATCCTTTTCATCGTCAGTTTTTTGCTCAACGGTCCCTGGCGGGACCCTGTTTCTGGCTGGCCTCAATCTCCCCAGATTGCTGACAGTGCTATATTCCCCAAGTTGCTCCCCCAGGCGCGTCTGCATTCAGGTTTTATTCTTGGTTTAATTATCATCATTGGATTGTGGTTCATCCTCTCTCGCACCAGCCTGGGATTAAAGATGCGTGCTACAGGACTGGGTATGGAAGCTGCCCGTTTCGCCGGGGTGAACGTTGGTCGAACAGTCCTCACTGCCGCTCTCATCAGTGGAGGCATTGCCGGTGTGGCGGGTGTGGGTGAAGTTGCTGGTATTCACTTTCACCTGATAGATGCGATCTCACCTGGTTATGGATATACCGGAATCATCATCGCCATGCTGGGCGGTCTCAATCCCTTCGGAGTTGGTTTGGCGGCAGTCTTTATTGGTCTCCTGAGCACAGGTGGACAAACTGTCAGCCGTGCCCTGGGTGTGCCAGCCTACCTTGGAGATGTGGTGCAGGCTGCTCTCCTCCTGGTAACGCTGGCAGCTTTCAGCTTGCAGAACTATCGTATCCGGTGGGTCACCGGTGAATCCCGCTCATCTCCAAAGATATCCACTGGGGTATACAAAAAATCGGATTCCGATTAGATCAATTATGCTTATGGCAAATACACCTGATAAGGTTTAATAAATGGAAGATTTCCTAATCGGCTTGATTGCCGCAACTCTCCGGGTAGCTACACCATTGATCCTCGGGACTCTTGGTGAACTGTTCTCCGAGCGGGCAGGGATCCTGAACCTTGGTATTGAAGGCACCATGTTCTGCGGGGCATTCGTGGGTTTCGTGGTTGGTGGAGCCACTGGAAACCTGTGGATTGGCGTACTGGCTGCGATCGGGGCGGGTATCCTGGCTGGATTACTGATGGGACTTCTGTCGGTTCGATTGGGAGTGAGCCAGCATGTATCAGGTCTGGGAATCACTCTTTTACTGACAGGCTTGTCATTGTTTGGGTTCCGCCTGATTTATGGTGAGCCGCGTATTCCCCCGGCGATTGAACATTTTACAAGACTGCCAATCCTCAACCAGATACCTGTTCTAGGGGAAATCTTGGAACAATATGCCCTGACCTACATTGCTCTGGCTTTGGTTCCTATTTGCTGGTGGGTGCTGTATCGTACCAATTTCGGTTTGCAAATCCGGGCTGTTGGTGAAAACCCGGAGGCAGCTGACGCGGCAGGAGTTAACGTGTTCCTCATCCGCTATCTGGCGCTGGCGATTGCGGGTGGGTTAATGGCAGCAGGCGGCGCTTTTCTCTCACTTGCACAGCTGGGCTCGTTTACCTATGGTATCATTGCTGGTCGTGGTTGGGTTTGCATTGCCCTCATCATCTTTGGCAACTGGAAACCGGAACGAGTTTTATGGGGAGCACTGCTATTTGGTGGTGTTTTCGCCCTACAGCTGCGTTTGCAAACCACTGGACTGGATCTGCCCTACGAGATATTCCTGGCATTGCCTTATCTGGTGACTATCGCAGCTCTGGCAATTGCTGGACGTAATGCTGCTTATCCTGCAGCTTTGCTCAAGGCGTACAAACGAGAATAACTAATAAATTAAAAATGAGGTATGAATCTTGCCAGTTCAAATCCTGATTAAACCGAGTGAATATCATGATTCTGTCAGCCTGATGCTGGTAGCCCGCGAGCTTTCCAGGATGGAGGGCATACGAGATGCAGCCATAGTGATGGCTGCCGCACCCGCGATCACCCAGTTCGTGGGTGGTTCTCCCCAGCTGGCGCTCCAGACCACCCTGGAAATGTACGAGATCACGTTCGGTGAGCATGAGAACTTTACCATCCCTGCCCTCAATTTTCGCGGCACACCCCTCGGGATCGATGTGCGTAAGGTAATGGAGACCGGGATCCTACCGCAGATCAATACTGGCATTGCCCATAAAGATCCCGGGGTGGGTATGGTCGGAGCAGGAATATTACGTGCCCCGCAGAAATGTTTTACGGATGCCTTTGAAGCAATTCATAAGATGTAGAATACAGATGGTTATTAAACATAACATTGATCCTAATTTAAATATGAAAAGGAGAAGCAAGCATGAAATTCGTTGATCTTACGATCCCGTTGGGAGTTGCCACTCCCCCCTGGCCCACTTATGAACCTTTGCAGTTGAAATACTTCAAGCGTCTTGCTCCCAATGGCGCCAACGGGCAGGTGTTAACCCATTCCAATCATCTGGGTACCCACCTGGATGGTGAGATCCATTTCCATACCCCCGGTAAGGACATCGCCTCGCTGGATATGGATTACCTTGTGCATGACGCTGCCATTGTGGACCTGAGCGATATCTGCGGTGACTACGATGTGTACACCAGCAAGATGGTCGAAGAACGAGTAGAAGTGCGGGAAGGTGACATTCTCATCATCCATACCGGTTATCACCACTTTGGATGGGATATGCCCAGCGCAGACGAGGTCCGCTACATGGTCAAACATCCAGGTCCCGACCGCGAATTCTCCGTTTGGGCAAAAGCCAGGAAGCTGCGCTGGATAGGTGTGGATTGTGGCAGCGCCGACCATCCCATGAACACCATCATCCGTGATTGGATGCCGCGCCAGGCGCGCCAGGCTGACAAAGTCTTCAAGAAAAAGTACGGCATGCCTCTGGCTGACTTCTTTGACGATTCAAAATACCAGCTGATGCATATTGAGATGTTCCCCTATGGCATCATCCATGCCGAGTGTCTGGGTGGTGATCTGGACATGCTGGTTAACCGCCGGGTACAGGTGGGTTTCTTCCCATGGCGTTTTGTAGATGGTGAATCCTGCATTGGACGCTGCGTGGCGATCCTGGAGGATGATGAATATACCAAATTGATGGCTAAAAAAGCCGGGATGCCGAAAACCAGGTTTGGAGATGCATTTGACGCCGCGCACCTGGAGAGCATCAATAAACTGACCGAAGCGAATATGAAATAAAGGTATCAGGCTGGAACACCCAGCCACTCTTCTACTGTTATTATCACTAAATCACTTCAGGAGATAATGTTATGCCAGTTGATATGGAGCTTGAAATGGTATTGCGACCACTGCAGATCCCAATGCCACCCTATCCCCCCAAAGTCATCACCCTTGCGAACGGAAAGAAAATGGTTGTACGCCAGGCCGCTCGTGAGGATGTTCCAGTCATCCTTGAATCTGTTCACCCATGCCTGTTCATCGAGCGGGATTATTATGATATTGTAAGCGCCCGCCTGTATGGGGAGCTATTGGCATGGTATCGCTACCGTGTGAAAAGTGAATATTGCCTGATCGGGCAGGTCGATGGCTACCTGGTTGGTATTGTCAACGGGCGGCTGGAGAATGAGAAAGTCGGTATGAGCTATCACACGCTGGCGATCGACCGCGGTCTGCGCATCGGCTCGCACCTGTTCGCTGCCAAGATGGAATATCATCTGGATTATATTGGCCAGGATGATGTGCTGATCGTGGCCGAAAGCCCGATCGGTTTCCGGCGCTGGATGATCGAATACCCGCTGGAAAAGACGAACATCCCCCACGAGTTGGGAGGCGGTGACTCTTACCGCCTGACACGTAAGATTTACAACGCCGCCAAACCCCGCCTGGTGGTTGGTGACCGTCCGGTTCCGCAGGAGCTGCTTGACGAGGCCTGCGCGGAGATAAAGTTCGCTGATGATGATACGATCCGTGAGAGGATCGCAGGGCTGAAAGGGAGATGAGACCATGAGAGATGTAGCGATTATTGGCGCCGGCATGATCCCCTTTGGGCGTCGCGATGAAGACAGCCTGATGGACATGCTGGCTTATGCCTCCCTGAAAGCCCTGGATGATGCCGGTTTGGGAGACAAGTCTGTTGACGCGGTCTATGTGGGAAATATGGGCGGCGGGATCATCCAGCACCAGACAGCCATCGCCAGTTCACTGGTGGACCGACTCAGCCTCTTGCCCGCAGCTGCCGAGACGATAGAGAATGGTCCGGCTTCAGGAGGCTCAGCGGTCAAGAATGGCTTGCTTGCGGTTGCCTCGGGCTATTATGATTATGTCTTGGTTGTGGGGGGTGAGAAAATGCGTGAGGTCACCGGCTGGCGCGCTACTGATTTCGTTGCCACGATGACGCACCCCGGGGCTGAATATCCGTACGGTATCACCCTGCCTGGCATGGCTGGTATGTTCACTAGGCTGTATATGGAAAAGTACGGTGTAACGCGTGAGCATCTGGTTACGGTTACCCTCAAGAACCAGGAGATGGGCGCGCTAAACCCGTACGCTCATGTTGAGATGGTTCTCAGTCGTGAGGGAATTTTTGATAGCCCTCACTCGATCGTCAACAATCCTCCAATGGCTGATCCTCTGCACTTGTACGATGCCTGCCCGGTGAGTGACGGTGCGGCCGCCATCGTCCTGTGCCCGTTGGACATGCTCAAGGCGGAAAAAAAGAGCCTTGATGCATCCAAACCACTGGTCGTGATCGCAGGATTTGGCCAGGCGACTGATACCCAGACATTGCAGGAACGCGAGGACCCGACCGACCTGAAAGCTGTCACCCTGGCAGCCCAAAAAGCCTTCGAGATGGCAAAGCTCAAACCGGGTGACATCCATGTGGCTGAACTGCATGATGCCTTTACGATACTGGAGATTGCCGAGAGCGAACATGTCGGCTTTTTCAAAAAAGGTGAAGGTGGTAAAGCGGCCATGGCTGGCAAAACACGTTTGGGAGGTCAGATCCCGATCAACGTATCTGGAGGGTTGAAGGCGCGTGGTCACCCTGTCGGTGCGACCGGTGTGGCTCAGGTGGTCGATATCGTCTTCCAGCTCCGCCACGAGTTACCAAAGACGCGGCAGGTGAAGAACGCGATGAATGGCTTGACGGTCAATTTTGGCGGATTTGGTAATAATGTCCTGGCATTTGTGCTCAGGAGGGTGCAGCAATGAATAAAGAAATCGCTATCACTGCCTATAAATGCAAAAAGTGTGGCAAGATCCACTACCCGTTTCACGATCGCTGCCTGGCGTGCAGAGGACGGGATTTCGAGACGTTCAAACCGGAGGGGAATGCCAAACTCCTTACCTTTACCCAGATATTCAACCTGCCATGGGGTTTTGATGAGCGTTTCCTGATCCTGGGGGTTGCAGAATTTGAAAACCATGTGCGGGTAATGGGACAGATCAAAGCGGACTCTATCGCCGGGTTGAAAGTAGGGATGAAAATGAAACCCAGCTGGGAAACTATCCGCGTGAAGTACGGTGAGAATGTGTATGGGGTAAAATTTGAGCCAATAGGATGATACGTTGCGATGGAGATGGACGGTAACTTCTGGTGGCCACCATCTCTATTACGGGTGTATGTGTACACCAGCATTCGGTATATCGGACGCAGCCTGTATGTCATCCCCTGGCTGCGTCTTTCATGTAAGGTATCAATTTCAAGGGTGGAAGCCGTGATGTATAATCAAAGGAGGGCATTTCCCCGCAGCTTGCTGCGAAAAGAAGTAAGATAAAGGGATGAGCGAGATATGGAGGAAAAGCCATAACATATCGGTATTGATCTATCATTATATTTGTCCGGCAAAA